>Ga0182018_10003296_pt1 | contig 14732 bp, 9 predicted proteins | sample 812P2MmetaG_FD_120490 | JGI IMG/M metagenome (GOLD analysis project Ga0182018, IMG submission 120490) | Permafrost microbial communities from Stordalen Mire, Sweden - 812P2M metaG | ecosystem: Environmental > Terrestrial > Soil > Wetlands > Permafrost | place: Sweden: Stordalen | collected...
GCCCAGGCGAGCGAAGCTCGCCAATCACCCGCGCGGCCCGTGCTTCAGCATTTCGCGCGCGCAGTTGTATCCCGGCGCGCCCATGACGCCGCCGCCGGGATGGGCGCCCGAACCGCACAGATACAACCCCTGAATCGGCGTCCGATACTGCGCCCAACCCGCCACCGGACGCATCACGAACATCTGGTCGAGGCTCATCTCACCGTGGAAAATGTTGCCACCGGTGATGCCGAACCGCCGCTCCAGATCGAGTGGCGTCAACACCTGCCGATGCTCCACGATCTGCCGGATGTTGGGTGCGTACTCCTCGATCAGCGACATCACGCGGTCGCCGAAGGGCTCGCGCAGTTCGTCCCACGTGCCCTCGCGCAGCGTGTAGGGCGCGTACTGCAGAAAGATGCCCATGATGTGTTTTCCCGGCGGCGCGAGCGACGGATCGTACATCGTCGGCACGGTCAGTTCCAGCAGTGGGCGCTCAGATGGCCGCCCGTATTTGGCATCGTCCCAGGCCCGCTCCACGTACTCGACGCTGGGGCAGATGTGCATGGTGGCCTTGTGCTGCGGGCCGGGCGCGCCTGGGTACGCCGTGAACTCCGGTAGCGCATTCAGCGCCAGGTTGATCTTGCAGCTGGTGCCTTCGATGCGGAATCGCCGGATTGCCATGACGAATTCGCCGTCGAGGTGCTTCTCCTCGATCAGTTTCAGGAAGGTGATTTTGGGATCGAGATTCGAGGCGACCGTTGTAGACTCGATCTCTTCGCCGCCTTCGAGCACCACCCCCCGCGCGCGCCCGCCGCGCACCAACACCTGCGCCACGGTGGCGTTCGTGCGGGTGACTGCGCCGCTCGCGCGCGCCGAGGAGGCGATGGCCTCCGATACCGTGCCCATGCCGCCGCGCACAAATCCCCACAGTCCGCGATGCCCGGCCACCCCGCCCATGCAATGATGCAGCAGAATGTAAGCCGTGCCCGGCGAGCGCGGCCCTCCGTTGGCGCCGATCACGCCATCGGTCGCCAGCGTGACCTTCACCTGCTCGGATTCGAACCACTCGTCCAGCAGATCGGCGGCGCTCTGCGTGAAGATTTTCACCAGCGCGACGGTGTCCTTGGCGCTCAATCCGCGCATGCGCGCCGCCAGCTTCAGGTAATCGACGAAATCGCCCAGTCCGGCCGGGGGAAACTGCGGAGGGGTGGTCAGCAGAAGACTCTCCACCACTTGCGAGATGCGTTCCAGCTGATCTTCGTAAGCGGGGTAGACCTCGGCATCGCGGCGCGAGAATTTAGCGATCTCGGCGAGCGTCTTGGTGCGGTCCTGCCACATGAAGAAGTGGCGGCCGTCGGGGAATGCCGAGAAGAACGCCGGATCCTTGGCGTCCACCCGATAGCCGTGGCGCGGCAGGTCGAGCTCGTGTACTATGCGCTCCTGCATCAGGCTGGTGAGATAGGCGCCGGTGGAGACGCGATAGCCGGGCCAGATCTCTTCGGTGACCGCGCATCCGCCCAACAATTCGCGGCGTTCCAGCACCAGCACCTTGCGGCGGGCGCGCGCCAGGTACGCTGCGGTAACCAGGCCGTTGTGGCCGCCGCCGATGATAATCGTGTCGTATTTTGCCATTTAGAAGAGGTCGGCGAGAGGAAGCGCAATCTCGGGGTTCTCGGTTCGCAGGATGCCGTCTTCAGGCGAGTAAGAGTCGGCGGCGGTATACACCGTCGCCTTCCGCTTGCGAGGGTCGATCACCCACACGTAAGGGACGCCGAAATTGAGGTAGTCGGCGATTTTGACCAGCACGCGGCCCATTTGACCTTCGGGCGAAAGAATCTCGATACAAACGAAGGGAGGCGCCGTAAAGATCTGTTCGACCGGCCGGACAATGGTGACGCAGAGATCGGGAATACGAAAGCGCGAGGGGGAGACCTGAACGCGCTGCTCGGGATAGGTCTGGACCCCCATATCTTTAGTGTGCAGGTAGAACCAAATTATGAGTGTTCGCTGTAAGTCACTGTGATCTCTCTCTCCCACGTGACGGTCCTCCAGCACTCCGTCGACGAAGTCGCAGTCCGGACTGTAGTCCGTCGACAAGTACTCTTCCACGGTGATCAGTTCCGTTACCGGCATCGACCCCATGTTATTTCCCCGCGACTGTCAAGGTCAATGGTTTGCCGTCCTCTAGCACTACGTATGGCGCGGATGAAGTTTCGGCGTTCAGCGCCTGCACCGTATGCCACGGGTCATTCCCCGCGAATATCAGAACCATGTGAGCGGCATCCAAAGGATTGCTGCCCGCCATCACCAGCGCATTGCGTTCCGAGGCGAACGTCTCGCTGTTCACCTGCAACACCCCGCCGTCGTAATGCAGACCGAGTTTCCCGGCCCATTCCGCCAGCGCCGAGTTGGTCGAAGGCCGGCCGACAAAGATCACGTCGCGATGCGTCAGCACGTCATCCGACACTTCAAAATCCTTATAGACCGCGACATTCATCTGGCCGTAATCGCGATACCTGGTCTGCAACTGTTCGGCGGCGTAGCGGTTGGTTCCCGCCTCGGCCACCGTTCCATAAACAATCGCCGCCGAAGCCAGCCGGCGCCCGATATCTCCCGGTAAGTACGCCGGACCGTCACCCGGCTCGGCGAACTCGAGCGAAGCGCCGGCCTTATCGAGGAACGATTGCGCCGTCACCGGCTTGGTGGCATTGGCGGCGAAATACTCCTCCATCAGCTTGAAGAACGCTTCGTCGCCCGTCTTGCGCCGCAGCCCGTCGAGAAACAGGGCGCCCTTGATCTGCTCACGCTGGAATCGGGTCTGCGGATTGTCCGCTGCCAGCTTCAGACCGCGATACCGAATTCGCTGCGCTTCGACCGACTGGTCGAGGTCCTTGGACTGGAGCAAGCGATAGTACGAGGCCGACCCAGCCACGAACCACGTGTCAGCATCGGAGGCCGGCAACACCCAGCCCTTCCACAAGCGGTCCGCGTAATCCGGCGCTGGTTTGGCCGGCTTCTTCTCCGAAACTTTCTCAGCCAATCGCGCTGCTTCGTTCTCCCGCACCGCTGCGGTCAGGCTCTCCGAAGGCTGCGCACTGAATAAATGGTACCCGCCGGGGTAGAGTCCATGATTCGGACCCGGGTTCGTCCGCGACGCATGCCACACGCTCTCGTTGGGACGCCCGATTTCCGCCCACACCATCAAATCCTTCGCCATATCGGCGGTCGCAATTTTCGAATCCATCGTGCTGGCAGCCACCAGTGGCGCGGACCGGAAGGCCAGGAACCCGAACTGCTCGTCGATCTGGCCGTTGTACTTACGATAGAGGTCCTGCCACGCCAGATCGCGGACTCCCGGCACGTACGGTATGTACGAGGGAGCACCCTGCGGATCGGGCTGCAATTCCAGATTCACCGTCAGGTCTTTGGCGTTGTTGTCGCCCCAATAGAAGCCCGGCGTACCGCCGAACCAGTCGTTCTTGGAACTGCGCCACAGGCGGGTATGGTTGGTGCCCAGCTCGTACATGGCAATCTCGTTATTCTTGGCGTCGCCGATGAGCCATTCATTGGTGTAGAGCCCGTTGTTGCGGGTTCCAAGCTCGCGGACCACCTCGTCGACGTTGCCGCCATACTGGATCGCGCGGCGCGCGCGAAACGCCACCGGCGTGCCGCTCACGTTGAACGGCGTTTGAGCGATGGTAGTCTCGGTAAGCACCATGCCGGCGTCATTCTGATACCAGTCGGTGCCGCTCTCGATTCCGCCGGGGTAGCTTTGGATCAGCATACGATGGCCGGTGTCCGGCTTGATGTCGAGCATCACGTTGGTCTGCTCGGCAAATGTCAGCGGCCACCAGGTAACGTGTCCGATGACCATCTTGCCGTCGCGCGTCGCCGGACCGGTAGCCGCGAAGGCGCTGCAATGATCGGTCACTACGTCTTTCTTCGGCTGCCGGGCATATCCTGGCAGATCGAACTTGAGTCCTTCCAGACCCGTCGGCGTGGTGGACACAGCAGCACTCAGCTCGCCCAGTTCCACCGCGGTATTGGCCACCACGATGTCGACCAGGTCGAGCTTGCGGTTGAGCCACTTCGCGCCGTTGGCATTGGCGCCGTCGACGATACCGCGCATTTCCTCCAGAATTTCGCGGTCGAATCCGCGCAGGAAGAGGGCGTTGGCCGAGGTGCGGTATTCACTCCAACTCTCGTCGTCGGCCTTCCCTCCCAACTCGAATGCGCACCGCGCCAGGTACTCGGGAATTTCGCGCGCCATTAGATAGCCGTGCTGGTAGCCGCGGTCGTAAGGCTTGCCTTCGATATGGAGATAGATCCATCCGGCGGCCGGATAGCGATAGGCGGGGCCAAACGTTTGTACGGCCTCGCGCGCCGGCCATTCGTCTCGCGAAGAGATTTCGTCCAGGCTCACACCCTCGAACCAGGCCTTCCCCCCCAATTTCCCGCCGCTGCCGGCCGTCAGCAGGATCTCATCGTGCGTGCGGCTGGCGACAAATCGCAGCGACAACCGCGTCCATCCGTGCGATCCGCCAACCGCTGCCGAATGCACATCGAACGGCATCGAGGCCATGGTGAGCGCGGCGCCCAATGCAATCGGAGAACGGTCGAGATCGCTCACCGTAAGGTTTTCCGTGCGCACCCAGCCGCTCAGTTCATACCGTTTCCCCAGCGTCAGCGAGATGGGCGCCGACCGCACGCAGGCATCCGCGGAAGTGTTCCCCGCTTCGATCCGGAGCGATTTATTATTGGCGTGCGTGATGGCGGAATCCGGCGACGAAGAGCCGCGGATGGTTGTCCAGTCACTAGTGGAGCTCTCGAAAGAGCTGGTGAAAACGGCGGAAGCGGCTTGCGCGGTTAACGCGGCGAATAGAAAGCAAACCACACGATGCATCGGTAGCCCTCCTGTGGAATCAGGATATCATTCTCAATCGATTGGCCATCGGCGCTTGCGGATCAGACTAGCGCTTGCGGAACAGCACTACCGACAGCGGCGGCAGCGTCACCGCGATGCTGAACGGCCGGTTATGTTTCGGAATCGGGCGCGAAGACACTATTCCGCCGTTTCCCAGATTGCTCCCGCCGAACAGCTCCGAATCGGTATTCAGAATCTCCTCGTAGAAGCCCTCTTCGGGCACGCCGATTTCGTAGAGCTTGCGCGCCACCGGAGTGAAGTTGCAGCAGACCACGATAAAGTCCAGCGGATCCTCCGCGCGGCGCAGAAACGAAATGATGGAATTCGCCCAGTCGTGAAAGTCGATCCACTCGAACCCGGTATGGTGGAAGTCCACCTGGTAGAGCGCGGGACTGTCGCGGTACAGGCGGTTCAGCTCGCGCGCCAAAGCTTGCAATTTACGGTGCGGCTCGAACTCCAGCAGCTCCCACCGCAGTCCGGTATTGTGATTCCATTCCTCCCGCTGCCCGATTTCCTGCCCCATGAACAGGATCTTCTTCCCCGGATGCGTCCACATGAACGCCAGGAAACTGCGGACATTGGCAAACTGCCGCCATTCATCGCCCGGCATCTTATTAAGGAGCGATCGCTTACCGTGCACCACTTCGTCATGCGAAACGGGCAGCACGAAATTCTCCGTGAAGGCGTACAGCAGGCTGAAGGTGATGTTGTTGTGGTGATACTTGCGATAGATGGGATCGCTCTCGAAATAGGCCAGCATGTCGTGCATCCAGCCCATATTCCACTTCATGGTGAAACCCAGGCCGTTGAGATACACGGGACGCGAGACGCCGGGAAACGCCGTCGATTCCTCCGCCACCGTGAACGCTCCCGGAACCGTGTGCGCCAGTTCGTTGAAGCGGCGCAGGAAATCGATCGCCTCCAGATTCTCGTTCCCGCCGTACTGATTGGGAATCCATTCGCCCGCCTTGCGCGAGTAATCCAGGTAGATCATCGACGCCACCGCATCCACCCGCAAACCGTCGATGTGGTAGTGCTTCAGCCAGAAGAGCCCATTCGAAATCAGAAACGACCGCACTTCGTTGCGCCCGTAATTAAACACCAGCGTTCCCCAATCGAGCTGCTCGCCCTTGCGGGCGTCGGCATGCTCGTAGAGCGCCGTGCCGTCGAAAAATCCCAAACCGTGCGCGTCTTTGGGGAAATGCGCCGGCACCCAATCGACAAGCACGCCGATGCCTGCCTGATGACAGGCATCCACGAAGTACTGGAAATCGTCCGGTGTGCCGAAGCGCGACGTGGGCGCGTAGTAGCCGATCACCTGGTAGCCCCACGAGCCTGAAAATGGGTGTTCCATCACCGGCAGCAGCTCGATGTGCGTATAGCCCATCTGCTTGACGTACTCCACCAGCTTCACCGCCAGGTCCCGATAGCTGAGCGTCTGGCCGTGCGGCGCCCGTAGCCACGATTCCAGGTGCACTTCGTAAATCGCCACCGGCGACTTGAGAATATCCTGCTTGGGTCGCGCCTCCATCCAGGCCGCATCGTTCCACCGATACTTGTCGGGATTCCATACTACCGACGCGGATTTCGGCGGCATCTCGCAGTAGAACGCGTAAGGGTCGGCCTTCAGCTGCTGGTATCCCGCGAAGCGCGAGCGCACGTGGTATTTGTAGGCAGCACCCTCGCCCAGACCGGGCACGAAGAGCTCCCAAACGCCGCCGTTGCGCCATCGCATGGGATGGCGGCGAATGTCCCAGTCGTTGAACTCGCCGGCCACTGTCACGGCAATCGCATTCGGCGCCCACACTGCGAAACGCACGCCGCTCACTCCTTCGGCCTCGACGATATGCGAGCCCAGTGTATGCCAGGCTTCGTGCAGCGTGCCCTCGGTGTGAAGGTAGAGGTCTGAATCGGAGAGCTGCGGCCCGAAACGGTAGGGATCGTCGATTTCGATTTCGCTGCCATCGTGCAGGCGCGCGCGGATCAGATACGGCCGCGGATCGCCTGCCAGGGCGGCGCAAAAGAATCCCTGCGGGTGCTTGCGAACCAGTTCCGCGCGTTCCTCGCCGATCGCCACCTCGGCCGATTCAGCTTGCGGCAGGAATGCCCGTACCTCCCAGCGGGCTTGCCCGCCTTTTTTGCGGACGCTGTGCGGTCCCAGGATGCGAAAAGCGTCGCCGTGGTATCCTCCGGCGATTGCTTCGATTTCTTCAACGGTCATGAGAGTCTAATAGACAAGTATGGACGATTTCATCGCGCAAATGCCTAAGGCGGAGCTACATTTGCATCTGGAAGGCTCGGTAGAGCCCGAGACGCTGCACGAACTCGACCCCTCGAGCCCGATCGAAGAGTACCGCGCGCTCTATCGTTACGCCGATTTCGACGCCTTCCTGAAGGCCTTCGCAGTTATCGGCAAGCGCTTGCGCACGCCCGAGGATTACGCGCTGATCACGCACCGCCTGCTGGAACGATTGGCCGCGCAGAATGTACAATACGCCGAAATCATCGTGTCCGCCGGCGTGGTCCTCTGGAAAGGGCAGGAATTCGCGCCGATTTTTGACGCCATCCACGATGCGGCCCTCGGATCGCCCGTCGAAGTGAATTGGATTCTTGACGCCATCCGGCAATTCGGCGTCGAGCCGGCGATGGCGGTGGCGAAACTGGCGGCGGAGCGGGTAGACCGCGGTGTGGTGGCCTTCGGAATCGGCGGCAGCGAAACGCGTGGACCGGCGGAGTGGTTCCCGGATGTCTTCGCATTTGCGCGCGATGCGGGCCTTCACTTGACCGCGCACGCCGGCGAAGGCACCACCCCGGTATCGATTTGGGCGGCGCTGAACTTAGGCGCCGAACGCATCGGCCATGGGATTTCCGCCGCGTTGGACGAGGCGCTCATGCGCTACTTGCGGGAGAAAGACATTCCGCTGGAAATCTGCATCACCAGCAATCTCGTCACCGGCGTTGTGAGACGCATTGAAGACCATCCTGTACGGCAGTTGTTCGACGCCGGTGTGCCCATCGTGCTCAATACCGACGATCCGGCGATGTTCGGCTGCACGCTCGTGGGAGAGTATCGGCTCGCCGCGGAAAGGTTCGGCTTCAGCCAGCCGGAATTGCGAACGATTGCGGAGAATGGGTTCCGTTATAGTTGGCGCCGTAACGGACGTCTGCCAAAGACCTAGAGGCTCACAAGCACCGCTCCCTCGCGGCCGCGGCTCAGAACGTGGTGAAAATACTGAGCCGCGACCGCAAGGGAGCGGTGCTTCGTGCGTCCGAAATAATCAACGAGATTCACACGCATCACGCCAGAGGCCACGGTACCGCCACCTTTTTCAGTAGAGCCTGACTCATTTACCAACCTGACTCAAAACAGCTAACGCCATACGTGTGTACCGACTAGGCGGAAGGCGGAGCTTGCGCGGATTGCGCCGATAAGGAATTGAAGGCGATTGGTAAAGATGAAATTCGGTTTGCTGGCGATCTTTTCGGTCTCATCCCTTATGGCTCAACCTTCGTTGGGCCCTACCAACCTGGCCGCCGGATGGCTTTGGCCCAAGGGCGTTTATACCTTGGTGATTCACGACGGACCCGGTCCCCGCACCGAGGATATCGCCACGTTCCTCGCGGCCCGCGGGATAGTCGCGGATTTCTTCCAGGTACTGTGCCATTACGCCGGCCAGCCCGATGCAGACCAGCGATCGGCCATATGCGTGGGCAGCACGCGAACCCGGTGTCTCAACTCAATCGCCTGCTGGCACTGCATCAATGCGTCGGTAATCACGGCCAAGACCACCTGTCCACTAACACGCTGACCCAGGGAGACACGATATACCAGATCGGTGGGCCCACGTCCTTCCTGCAGGAATTTTGGGAGCAGCAAAATTGTCCGGCGCTCCTGACCTTCCCTGGGTTTCAAACCGACCCCCAGCATACCGCCTGGTTGAACCAGGACGCCGGTACGGCCGGCAGACAGCAAGGTCCGATTGGGGCGGATTTCGATGGTTACGGCTCAATCCTAATTTCTTCCGGCCCAGTGACTGTGGACAACGATCAGGATTGTTTCGCCCATGGCTACAGCCAGCAGCAATGCCTTGGGCTCATGCTCGGCGCTATGGTGCAGGCCAATCACGGAGGCGTCGTCAACATACACGACTTCAACCCGTACTCCTATAATCCGTTGGACCCGGCCGATCTGAAGAGCGGCTACGCCTACGATTACGTCGTCGGCATTATTAACGGTTGCCAGGCCGCGAATAACGGGAACCCTTGTGTCTGGCTGCCGCCCGATGCGATTCCGGGCGTCCACCGGGACTACGTTGTCAGCCAGTTCTCGCTGGTGTCGAACAGTTCCGACGACTTCTCCGAGCGCATCGCCGACGTTTTGATCGGTGACATCGACGGCGACTCCTTTCCTGATGTGGTGATCCCGCGCAGCGACGGTCTTTACTGCGCCATCAACGCCGGAAACGGCACGTTCTATCCCTTGCAGCAGTGCCTGGCTTTTTCCGGCAGCGGCATGGTGGCTCACCGGTATTGGCTGGTGGACGTGGACGGAGATAAGCTCCCATATGTGGTTTGGCTCAATTCCACCGGAATCGTGGGTGTGAAGGCGGACGGGAAGGGCGGCTTCTGCAAGGAGACTCGCCTGCTCTCGGCCGCCTTTTCCGAAGGCAAACTCCGCACTGGTTCGATATACCCTGAGTCGATCCGCTTCGGGCGCGTTCGCTCCCCGAACGCCCTGCCCGATCTCGTTGCGATGAGCGCCTCGGGAGTTGTGATTGCAACCAACCACGAGGGTGTCTTCGATCCTCCCGAGCACATTGGGCCTCTGGCCCATGACGGCGAAGCGAAGTCCTCGTGGGATCCCAAAACGGCCGGTAAGAATCTGCTGCTTGTCGATCTCATGGGAGCGGGATCGCTGGATATCGTCCTTCGCGGAAAGACTGGATTGCTATACGCCCGCCATGGCGAAAAAGGCTTTTCGGACTTGGCGCCCCTGCTCGCCGCCGACGAGTTCAATTACTGGAGCAGCCCCCAACTCTACACCTCGCTTGACGCAACGCAGATTGCGGGCAAGGACGCGATTGCAGGATGGACACCTTTCGGAATCGCCTTCGCCAGCTTCAACACCGTCGAACGGCGGCCGGCCGTCGATCGATATCAAGTCCTCTGCAGCGACTGCTTCACATCGCTCCCCGGTTGGTGGGGTCAGTGGCAGGGCTCGAATATGACCTCTGCCCCGTTTCAACAGGGCTTCGCGGATTTCGCGGGCACAGGAACGCCGCAGGCATTTGCGGTCTGGGGAAAAGGCCTGTACGCAGGCGAAGTTAGTACGTTGGCGGGATATTGGTAGCTTAAGCGAAGATTTCGTCGACACGCTCCCGGCAGGGACCGTTTCTCGCTCTATCGGCCCGTCGCGCCGAGATGAATCTCGGCCTGCAGGCAAGAATGCCTGCGCCGTCGTCCCGCCTCCCCGTCGAAGAATCGGGTGTTTGCCATCCTGAAAAGGCCGGCCAGGCGGTCGGCCGCGGACGTGGGCGTCCAACCCATCATTTATGCAGATGCCAGGAAGTGGGAAACTAAGTGGCATTGGGCAAGAGTGCCGGCGCCACTAGAACGGATTCACTTCAGGAGTTCGGGCCGACTACTTGATTTGCACGGCGCGTCTGGCTGCGATTCTATCAGGCGGACTTTCGGAATCCCCACATGGCGTCTCGCCACACGACGTGCGGTCCAGCCATTGCGACGGCACCAAGTCAACCAAAACCACCACTGCGCCTGCTGCGATTCCGGCGGCCGAATACACGGGCTGGTGCAGCCGGTTCGTCACAACAAAGGGCCCGTGAATAAGCCGATCGACCCCGGCCAGGATAAAGAACACTCCGCCTGCCGCCAGCAACAACCGGTGCTCGATTCGAAACTTGAAATCGTCTCGCGATGCTTTTGGCTTACGTCCACCTACGTGGAAGGGCACACGCCATCCCAGCGCAGCAGTCCTACCCCCGCCTCGTCGCCCGATACCGCCGAATCAAATTATTCGTCGAGCTATCGTGCGCGAGCTTCGTCTCCTCCGCGCTCTCCAGCTCCGGCACGATGCGCTGCGCCAGCACCTTGCCCAACTCCACGCCCCATTGATCGAACGAATTGATCTGCCACACCGTGCCTTGCACGAACACCGAGTGCTCGTACAGCGCCACCAGCTTGCCGAGCGCATCCGGCGTCAACTTCTCCGCCAGAATGGTATTCGTCGGACGATTGCCCTCGAACACGCGATGCGGCGCCAGCCAATCCGGCGTCTTCTCGGCCTTCACCTGCTCCAGCGTTTTGCCGAAGGCCAGCGCTTCCGTCTGCGCGAAGACATTCGCCATTAGGATGTCGTGATGACGCCCCAGCGGATTGAGCGTCTGCGCGAACGCCAGGAAATCGCACGGAATCAGCCGCGTCCCCTGATGAATCAACTGGTAGAACGAGTGCTGCCCGTTGGTGCCCGGCTCGCCCCAATAAATCGGCCCGGTCTGGTAATTCACCGGGGTCCCATCGAGCGTCACATGCTTACCGTTGCTCTCCATGGTCAGCTGCTGCAGATACGCCGGGAAGCGCTTCAGATACTGTTCGTAGGGCAGCACCGCGGCCGTCTCCGCGCCGAAAAAGTCGGCGTACCAGACCCCGAGCATGCCCATCAGCACCGGCAAATTGCGCTCGAACGGCGTGCTGCGGAAATGCTCGTCCATCTGATGGAAGCCGTCGAGCATGGCGCGATAATTCTCCGGCCCGATGGCCAGCATGGTCGAGAGCCCGATGGCCGATTCCATGGAATAGCGCCCGCCGACCCAGTCCCAGAAGCCGAACATATTCTCCGTATCGATGCCGAACTCCGCGACCCCCTTCGCGTTCGTTGACACCGCCACGAAATGTTTGGCGACCGACTTCTGATCGCCACCCAGCGCGGCCAGCGACCAATCGCGCGCCGTGTGGGCGTTCGTCATCGTTTCGAGCGTGGTAAACGTCTTCGAGGAAATAATGAAAAGCGTCTCCGCCACGTCGAGCCCCTGCACCGCCTCGGCGAAATCGGTGCCATCCACGTTGGAAACGAAGCGGAACGTCATGCCGCGATCGCTGTAATGCCGTAGCGCCTCGTACGCCATGACGGGGCCGAGATCGGAGCCGCCGATCCCAACGTTGATCACGTTGCGAATGCGCTTGCCGGTAGCGCCCTTCCACTCGCCGCTGCGCACGCGATTGGAAAATGCCGCCATCTTATCCAGCACGGCATGCACCTGCGGGACGACGTTTTCGCCATCTACCAGGATCGTTGCGTCCTTCGGTGCGCGCAACGCCACATGCAGCACCGCCCGATTCTCCGTGACGTTGATCTTCTCGCCGCGAAACATGGCGTCGATGTGCTGCCGCAGGCCCGACTCCTCGGCCAGCGCGATCAGCAGCCGCAGCGTCTCGTCGGTAATGCGGTTCTTCGAATAATCGAGGAAGATTCCCGCGCCCTCGGCCGTGAATCGCTCCCCGCGCCGCGAGTCGGCAGCGAATAGGTCCCGCAGATGCTGCCCGCGAATTTTCTCGTAGTGCCCCTGGAGCGACTGCCAGGCCGCCCTTTTGGTCAGCGGCTCGACGACTGCGCCTGTTGCCATTCTTGAGTTCCTTTCGACTTAGTGCGCGACCGCCGTTTTGAGATCGGCGCTCTTGCTGACAATTACCTGCATCAGCTCATTCCACGACTGCACGAACGATTTCGCGCCGTCGGTCTGAAGCTGCGCGGCCAGAGCGTCGACATCGATACCCGCGCGTTCGAACTGCGCCAGTACGGGCTCGCAATCGCCGCCATCCGTCGGCATCGTGGCGCCAATGTTGCCGTGATCGTAGAGCGCGTTGAGAGTGCCCTCCGGCATGGTGTTCACCGTGAACGGCGACGCCAGCGCTTGGATGTAAAGGATGTCGGAAGCCTTCGGGTCCTTGGTGCCTGTGCTGGCCCAGAGCAGCCTCTGCGGACGCGCGCCGAAATTGAACGCCCGCTGCCACTGCGGAGAACCCAGCAGCGAACGATACGCTTTATAAATGCGCCCCGAAATCGCGATGCCGAGCTTATTGCGCAATTCCTCGGGCACCTTCGACGCCACCGCGCCATCCCAACGGCTGACGAATACCGAAGCCACCGAGGCGACCACGGGATTCAGTCCAGCTTCGATGCGCCGCTCGATGCCGCGCATGTACGCTTCGGCGGCCGCGACGTATTGGTTGGCCGAGAACAGGAGTGTGACGTTCACCGGCACGCCCGCGAAAATGGATTCCTCGATCGCCGGCAAGCCTTCCTTGGTACCGGGGATCTTGATGAACAAATTCGGCTGGCCGGCGCGCGCGTGCAGACTGTTCGCGGCCGTGAGCGTGCTGGCCGTGTCGTACGCCAGCAGCGGCGACACTTCCAGAGAGACAAACCCGTCGACGCCATCGGTCCGGTCATAAACCTTGCGGAACAGTCCGGCGGCGCGCGTGAGGTCTTCCACGGCGAGGTCGAAGAACAGTTCTTCGCCCGATTTTCCAGCCTTCACCTTTTGTAGAATTGCCGAGTCGTAATCCTGGCTGTTTTTGATTGCATGGTCGAAAATGGTCGGATTTGACGTGAGCCCGGTCACCGACAGCTCGTCAATATAGTGCGCGAGCGTGCCGCTTTCCAGCATCTGACGCGTGATGTTGTCGAGCCAGATGCTCTGGCCCAGGTCGTGTAACGCTTTTGTAGCCTTCATCTAATCCAGTCTCCTAGTCCTCATAATTGTATGGAGTTTTCTCCCGCCAGGAAAGGTTCGAAAAGTTTTGTGAACCGGTGCACGCTATTATCGCATCGCCAGCGAGTTCAGAAACTCACGCGCCGCCTGAGCCGCTGGATGGTGTTCGCCCTCCACCTGCTCATTGAGACGCCGCATGGTTTCCGCCGTGATTTTGCCCGAAAGCTGCTCCAGTGCGCCGCGCAGGCCGGGATGGCGGGCCAACGCTTCGTCGCGCGCCACCACCGCACAATCGTACGGCGGGAAATAATGGCGATCGTCATCGAGAATCGTGACGTCCCGCACGGCGGCCTGCCCGTCCGTGGAATTGGCTGCGATGATGTCGACTCGCCGGCTGTCGAGCGCCACATAAAGCAGTCCCAAGTCCATCGTGACGGGGTTGCCGTCCACGCGCAAACCGTACGCATTCATGAGCCCCGGCAGACCGTCGGCCCGCGCCTGAAATTCCGGACCGGCGCCCAGACGCCATGGGCCAGCCCGCGCCGCGTCCGAGATGGTCGCCAGCTTCTGCGCGCGCGCGGTATCGCCGCGCACAATCATGGCGAAGGTATCGTTAAATCCCAACGGCGGAAGCCAGGCCAGTTTCCATCGCGTCTCGTACGCCGCGCGGATTTCCGCCAGCACGGCGGCCGCGTCCTTCTTCGGCGGCCGCTTCAGGACGGCGGTGAGCGCCGTGCCGGTGTATTCCGGGTAGAGATCGATGGAACCTTGGACCAGCGCCTCGTGAACCAACAGCGTCCCTCCCAGAGTGAGGTACCGCTCCACGGGAACGTGCATCGTCCGCTCGATTTGCTGCGCCAGAATCTCGCCCAGAATTACCTGCTCGGTGAAATTCTTCGACCCCACCACGATCGTCTGCCGCGGCCCGCAGGAGGCGAGCGCCAATGCGCTTAGGCAGGCGATAATTTTCGCTCGATCCATTCCAATCCCTCGTCGGCCAGCAGAGCCATCGCTGCCGCGGGCAGCGCGCCGGCAAGCAGCGCCTGTTTATCCATCATGGCGATGCCGCGCACCAGAAAAACGCCCAGGCCGCCCGC
>Ga0182018_10003297_pt1 | contig 14728 bp, 8 predicted proteins | sample 812P2MmetaG_FD_120490 | JGI IMG/M metagenome (GOLD analysis project Ga0182018, IMG submission 120490) | Permafrost microbial communities from Stordalen Mire, Sweden - 812P2M metaG | ecosystem: Environmental > Terrestrial > Soil > Wetlands > Permafrost | place: Sweden: Stordalen | collected...
GACGATCTCCTGTACATAGGTGTTGAAGTCACCGACGTGGATTTCGAGATCGATGCCGTAACTGAAAGCCTCGGCGCGCAACAGAGGAACGATGGGCTCGACGGTGAACGAGCGGAGAATGGCGAGCTTGAATTTCACCAGCGATAATCGGCCACGCACTTTATCGATCCGCGAATTGACGAAGCTGGCGGTAGCCGAACCCGGCTCGCGACGCCAAAGTTCGCCCAGGCGCCGGGATGCCGCGTCAGGCGGGCCTTCAGCGATAAGGCGATCAGCTTCTGCCCGCAAGTTCGACGGATTGTGTTCTTGGGACATCGTAAGCGAGTCGTCTATGGCGCTTCCGTTTTCGCTACGCCCATGCGGCCGGTGCTGGCGAGACGCGCCAGTGGAGTATCGGATTTCAGCCACAGCTTGAAGTCGAAATATAACGGATACAGAAAACTCATGAAGCGCACAGAAAACGACGGATGCAGATTCCCGGGCGGAGTATCGAGCGCATAGCCGGTCGCTTTGAGCATCTCGCCGTCTACGCTTTCAATGTCGCGAATCTCTTCGGATTTGAACATGGTTTTCCAGCGGCCAATGGTTTTCGCTTCGGCTTCATGTCCGTCACCGCGAAATGACGAATTCGGGTTCTGCAACGATCCGAGCGCGACCTGCTGAATGCGGTCGTAATCTAAATACTGCCCAATGAATGTGCCGATGCGCCCGAGCGCCTCCCGCGGATTCTGCACTACATCCTCATAATGCACTTCGAGGTAATCGTCGCCCATGGCTTGTCCGTAGCGGCGACCTTTGCTGACGATCCAGCGCCAGAAGATTGCCGGCGCAAGATAGGCGCGGGCGCGGTCCCAGGGCAGCGGACGGATCCATCCGATGCGGTGCAGGGAAGCGGTGACGTCGCGGCCATCACGAATAATGTGGACGATCAGCGCGTTGGGAATGAATTTCTTGATCAGCGGCAGATAGAGCAGATGAAGCGGCGTGCATTCGGCCCAGCGCTGAGCGCCCTGTTTGTCGGCGACCGCTTCCATAACGATGCGGAGAAAGTCGCCGGCATTTCGGCATTCCTCCATCACGCGCTGATCGATGGCTTCAGGCTTCAGCCCGGTGCGCTCGAAGAGCATGCTCTTGTAATATGCGTCGAGCAGTTTGCGGCGATTGGCGCGATGCGCCAGGTTGCCGAAGCGCAGGCCGAGAAGGTTAAAAGCATTGCTCTCGGCGTGGTAAATAGCGAAGCCCCCGGCTGAGAGCAGGGTGTGATAAAGAAACTTGGTGCCGGAGCGTCCGCAGCCGAGCACGAACACCGGGGCCTTAGAGCGCGCGCTGAGTTGAGCACCGACGTTCTTGTTCTCGATCGTTTCGGCCACGGGGTTCATGACGATTTCTCGGAAACCGGACGGCCCGGCAGTGTTGGCGGATCTTCCGCCAGTTCGAGCGCCGAGATGTTGGCGAAGCGCCCCACCGGCGTGTGCAATTTAAGCCAGAGTTTGCCGCCGAGGAAGGCTGGATACATCGAGCGCATCATTGAAAGGCGCGGAGAAAGACGCAGGCTGGCGCGCCGTTCCGTGGCGGGAAGCGAAAGCGGGTAGCCGTTTTCTTCGAGGCAATCGCCGACCGTGGCTTCGATGGCGGCGACGCTTGCGGCGGAAAGGCGCTCCTTCCAGCGGCCGAGAGGATGTATTTCTTCTTTCCGTTCTTCTTCGCGAAACGACGAATTGGTTTCGGAAAGGCGTCCGAGCGCAGCGCGCTGGATCTGATCGTAGTCGAGATCGTGATCAATGAATCGTCCAAGTGTCGAAAGCGTTTCACGCGGATTGGTGATCAGGTCTTCGTAGCGGACCTCGATGTAATCAGCGGGAAACAGGCGTCCGGCGGCGCGTCCGCGGCGCACCATCCACTTCCAGTAGAGAGCGGTCGCGACCAGGCTGTTGGTTTCTGCGCGGTCCCAGGGCAGCGGAGCGAATCCCCCCATTTTCTTGAGCGAGAGCGCGATGTCGCGGCCGTCGCGGATGATGTGCACGAACAGCGCGTTCGGAATGTCTTTTTTTACACGCTCGCAATGCAGAACATTGTCGGGATCATAAACTGCCCACCGGGATGCATTCTGCTGTTCGGCAACTGAATCCATCACGACGCGAATAAAGTCGCCACCCGTCTGGCATTCGCTCAGGATGCGCGCAGAAAGCTGGTCCGCTGCCAACCCGGTGCGGCGGAAACCCTTGCTGCGCAGCCATGTGGCGACGATCTTCTTCCGGCTGGTGCGGTTACTCATCGGTCCGAAACGGGGGATGAGGACCTTGTAGATCGGCAGGTATCCGCGGTAGAGGGCGAAGCCTCCAGAGGACAACAACATGTCGTACAGGAGGTTGGTGCCAGAGCGGTGGCAGCCCATCACGAAGACAGGCGAGCTCTTGCGCTGACTTGGGTTTGGCGTGGGCAAGCTAAAGAAAATCTTATCACGCAGCATTGCCCGAGTCGTTTGAAAGCCTTGTGAAAACAGGGGTTACGGAAGTTACCCGGCGTTTATTTCAACGTCTACTCCACGCCTTTAATTGCAGCCTCTACGCCCTCCACATCGGCTCCGATGTCGCGGCCGTCGGAAGCGGCATCGGCTCCCGGAGACTTGCGTGAACATCCCGGATCTTTTTCATGGCAAAGCCGGGGATTCTTGCTGATCGAGCCTTTCAACTCGCGGACGCCGGCGGCTTCGGGTGAAGATACGATTGTGTTTCCCTTGGGCCAACCGCCTTTGTCATTGGTAATGATGAGGTTGTGGTCGAAGCGGAATGGGTCGAAACATGCCTGCAGAAGGGCTTGCGCACCCATGCGCTGGTTTTTCTGCGCGCAACTATCTTTGCCGCCGCCGGCAGAGGCGATAGCAGGACGGCGTCCTCCATCCACGGCGAAGAGGCTATTAATGATGCTGAAGTTTTTCAGCTTGTCGGCGTCTTCCTTCACCATGATGGCCGCGAGTATCCCGGGACCGAAAGATGTGACATGGTCGATCACCACATCATGAAGTGGCGGGCCACCAGACAGCATCACCAGGAAAACGCCGCCGCCTTTGTAATCTTCTTCGTGGAGATCGTCGGCGATGATGTCGTGAATGCTGTAGATTCCCCCATCGGCGGCAATGCCCTTACCCTTGGAGGCATGAGAATTCGAGATCTGGAAGACGCCTCCCACATTGTGGATCCGGTTGTAGCGCAAAGTCACGTCATTGACGCGACAGATCGGACAGTTGCTCCCTTGACTGCGCGCGCTCAGCAGCATCGAGAAGCCTCTTTGACTGAAACCGCCCCAGGAGTTTTCCAGCAGATTGGCTTCGGCCAGAACGCGTACGGCGCTCTTCAGTTCGAAGTGGTTCTTGACGATATAAGGGTCTCCCTTTGGACTGGGAGTGTAGCCGGGTTCGCCTTCTTTCCAGATCATCGGTTTGAACATGTGATTGCGGCGGATTTCGATATCAGTCGGGTTGTTCTTGGAGGGAGCGCCGCCGAAAAGAATGTTCTCGCCTGAGGATTCGAGAAAATTGTTGTAGATCTTGAAAGTTCCGAATGGGTCGTCGCTATGCGCGCCGCCGACGGCGGTCGCGTCGGTGCATTTTCCTGAGCGGGCGATGCAATTGAGCTCGCTGACGTAAGAATTAATGACGGCAACAAAATGACTGCCTTCGACCAGTCCAATGCCGTGCGCAACCTCGGTGCCCGGCGCGGGATGAATGTAATTCCGGTCGAAAATAATATGGTCTTCATGCTCCGTGCTGATGAGGCGGGTAATGTTCGAGTCCGGCCGCGTGGTCCACTCGATACCGATGAAGCGCAGATGGTCTCCAACCGTCACGCCTGAGGGGTCCTTCACCTCGATGGTTGCCAGAAGCTTGGCGGGACCGCCGGCGGGTTGGGCAAAGGCCGGCCGGCCGGGAAGACTGGCGATGCCGGCCCACGCGGGAGAAATGCGCGTGCCCTCCGGCGGCAGCTTGGAATCCGGCGTATCGGTACGCACTGTGATGTAGTGTCGGTCGTCACATTTTTTCGCGGGCAAGCTGGTGACTTCGTAAGCCGCTCCCGCGGGAAGCAACAACGTGTCGCCACATTTCGCGCTGTTGATGGCGTCGGCGAGGTCCGCCTTCGCGGCCACTTGGATCTGCTTTCCCGGCGAGGGCGTTCCATCGAGACCGGTGTAATAGCACGATTTGGGCAGATCAGCGGGGCCATCCTTGTCGCCAAACCGCGGCACGTCGCCTTTTCCGCAGTAGGCATTCTCGCCGGTCGGCGGTGCGGTTGCCGAAGCTATAGCCGGCAAGAACGCGAAGGTCAGAACGAAGATCAGAAGTAGAGAAAGACGAAGCATTGCGGACGATATATTCGAGCGGGAAGCGTGCGAACCAAGCCGAACCATTTTGTCTTTCTCCTGATGCCTCGCGCATGCTGAAAACGACGGCAAAAAAGCCCGCGGGCACAGTTCATGGGATGGGTCGAGCATAGCACGGTCCATCTGACGATCAAGCCTAGGCGAACAGAGCATGGGCAAGAAAAAAGGTGGCAAGAAAACATGGCCAAAGAAAAAGGTCCGCGGGAGGAGACGCGGACCTTCTTCGTCAGACATGTTCTTACTCGAGCGAGCAACAGCTATGGGACGTTAGCCAGCGCTGCTTCCAGCCCGACGATATCGGCCCCCAGGTCCTTACCGTCAGTGCCCATATTCTTATAGGGACTGCCAGGGAGGAGTTGGTAATTTCCGCCGTTGCCGTTGTTGTAGTCGGTAAATTGCACATCGGCCACAGTGGTGGGGAAGTAATTGCCCTTCGGCCACGAGGATTGTGGGAACTGGCTCGGAGTTGCAATCAAGCCGTTGTTAGAAAACGTGTAGCTTGCAAAGCAACTCGTAATGGTTGGAGCCGGCACATCCTGGGCGGCACAACTCGTCTTGCTGCCGAGGGCGTCCCAGATCGGGTAGCGGCCCGTCAGAATCAGAGTGTTCTGGAAAACGAATCCGTACATGGGCTTGTTTTGCGGTAGATTTCCCATGGTTGCCAGGTGACCGCCGGCATCGGGAAACGCCGTGATGTGATTGACGGTGACCGTGTTCAGCGGATTCGTAGGCCAGCCATTCGTGATTTCGAAAGCGCCGCCGCCGCCCACATACTGTTTGCTGAGATCGTCCATGACGATGTCATGAATGCTCCAGCGGGTGCCAGCCAGCGCCGGTGCTCCACCTTGGCCGTTACCGGACAACGACGTCGCAAGCTGTATTCCGCCGCCGGCATGTGAGATCTGGCTATAGCGCAACGTGACATCGGTGACCTGGCACAGCGGACACACGTTTTTGCCGCTTTTCGTGTGCTGGTTCTTGGGACAGATGAGAACGCCAAAGCCGGTTTGGCTGAAGCCTCCCCAGACGTTGTCCATTAAGTTGGCGTCAATGAGCACACGGACGGCGTTCTTCAGCTCCATGTGGTTCTTGACGATGAACGGCTTGCCCGTGGGACCGCCGACGAATTGCGAATTGCCAGGCATCCATTGCCAGGGCTTCCAGAAGTGGTTGGAAAGAATCGTAATGTCGGTCGGCGTTTTGGTTGCAGGTCCGCCGCCGAAAATGATCCCCTCCCCCGAGGCTTCGAGGAAGTTGTCCTGAATCAAGTAAGGACCGTCCTGCGTATCGCTGATGCCGCCACTCACCGAGTGAGCGTCGGTACAGCTTCCTACGTCGGAGATGCAGTGGAAATCATTGAAATAGGAATCGATGACCGCAATCGACGTGCCGCCGCTCATGGCGAAGCCATCGCTGGTTTCATCCTGCGGGTTGCCATGCAGCCACGAGCGATCCAGGATGATTTCGTTGGCGGTTCCCATGAGCGAGATTAGCGTTGCATTGCCTCTGATGCCGTTGGCGCGGGTAATTTCCAGCCCGATGAAGCGATAGAAACTTGCTCCATTGGCAAGTTGGAACGGACCGTTGCCTGTGTTCGCCATCTCCACTTTCGCCAACACATTCTGCGGATCGTTGCAGGGGTAGGCTGGACGACCGACCAGAGAAGCGACGCCTGCGTAGCAGGGCGTAACCCGCGACCCTTCGGCTGGCAAATCGCTGTCTGCAGAACTAGTGCGGATAATGATCCAGTTGCTGTCGTTACAATTATTGTTCGGCAGCGTGAACATACCCGTGAAGGTCGCCCCTGCCTGCAGTTGGATGACGTCCCCGCACTTTGCATTGTCCAAAGCTGTTTGCAGATTGCCGCCGCTATTGACACTGATCACCGACCCTTGCGCTGGCGTTTGAGACATCGCCGTGGCAACCGTCGCTATCGGCAATTGCGCCGGACCGTCGTAACCGCTGCTCGCCTGAACTACAAGGCTGAAGCCGACGGTAGCCGTGGCGTTCTTCGCGTCGGTCACGGTCACCGAAAAGCTGGAGGTGCCGTTCGCTGTCGGCGTTCCGCTCAAGTTCCCGCCGCCGCTCATTGTGATTCCCTGCGGAAGGCTGCCAGAGGTCACGTTCCAGCTGTAGGGTGAGGTCCCGCCTGAGGCCGAGAATGCCGCCTCGTAGGCTTCTCCCTGCTGACCCTGGGGCAGACCCGAAGTGGTGATTTGCAGGGCTTGTCCTTGCTGCTGCGGTGCAATCGTGACCGTGGCGCTCGCGGACGCGCTGGAATCCGCCTGACTCGTTGCCGTGACCGTCGCGCTGCTCTGCGACTTCACGGTAGGCGCAGTGTAAAGACCGCTGCTGCTGACCGAACCCAATGTTGCCGTCCACGTAACCGCAGTGTCCGAGGTTCCCGTTACCGTGGCGGTGAACTGCTGCGTGCCGCCGGAGGACAAACTGGCGCTAGTGGGAGAGACAGTGACCTTGATCGATCCCCCGCCGCCACCGCCGCCGCCGCCACCACCACCGGCGATTGCGACCACATACGACTGCAGGCCACGGCCCGATTGCGGGACATCCGTTGCCAAAACTACAAACGAGTAGTTGCCTGCCGTAGTAGGCTGACCCGCCACCGATCCGGTTCTCGAGTTCAAGCTGAGGCCCGGCGGCAGCGTGCCCGATGTCACTGCGAACTGATACGGCGAGTTGCCGCCACTTACCGACAGCACGGCGTTGTAAGGCTGATCGACCGGGCCACCGGGAAGTGTCGGAGAAAGCACCAGGTTTCCGTTTCCGCCACTGCCGGAAGCCTGCGCGATCGTACCGCATGAAGTGGTGATCAGCGTGACCGCCACCAGAAGTATCAGAGAGCCGCAGAGTACTGCGTACCGCTGCGAAAACTTTTCATGATCACAAGAACTGCGTACTGCGTATGACATCATTGCGAAACCTCGACCTTAGAAAGTGGGGGACCAGCCGAGCGAGTCCACAGCCTGAATCTACCGAGACAGGGCGTGGGTTCCCAGATGCCAGAAGTTCCAGCGAGAACGCATTAGTGCACGTGGAATCGGCATGTACGGTTTCGCATCCGGCACTGTCCGCCCGGTTGCACTTTCGAGTAATCGCTGAGAACTGGCGCTGGAAGCCTAGTGTGGAGGATTCTGCTCTGTGTTTATTCGCAAGCGGTTGCGGGGAGTAGATGGAGAATCTGCGGAGTCACCATAACCATCGTCACCGTTACTCGCTCGGTTCCCTCAATAGAAGTGCACGGAGCCGGTCGTAGTTTCGGTTCCCGAGCAGTCGTTGCGCGCTGCGGCGAGTCTGAAGCTGAACGCGCTTTTTCCACAAGCCGCGCCCGTGGCAGATTGCACTGAACTCAGAGATCGAGAGATCGCGCAGCATGGCGATGCGGCCGAGTTCATAATGACCGGTCGACGAATCGTTGGCGTGGAACTCGCTATTGGCGACCGTCTTGAATCCCGCGTTGCGCGCCATTGCCAGTGTGCGCTGATCGTAGCGCCCTCCGGGACAGGAGAAGTGGTCGATCGCGTGGCCGATGATCTGCTCGATGCGGGTTTTTGCGCCTGCAATTTCGCGCTTCAATTCGATCTCGGCCAAGTCCGAAAGATAGGCGTGCGTCATCGAGTGGCAGCCGATTTCAAATCCCTGCGCGTCGAGCTCGCGCACCTGCTCATCGCTCAAGTAGCCGGCCGTTCCCAGAAATCCTGCCGTGAGATAAAAGGTGGCGTGAAAGCCAAATTCACGGAGCACGGGAGCGGCGGCGATCAAGTCCGTTTCGCAGCCGTCGTCGAAGGTAATGCAGATGCCTGGTTCTGCGGAATGGCGTTCTGCGGAATGGCGTGCTGCAGGATGACGTTCTGGGGGATGGCTTTCTGAGGGAAAGCGAAGCGCCTCGCCTACACTCAGCCCGCGAAAGCCGGACTGCTTGATCCACTCCATCTGGCGGCGAAATTTCTCGATCGGCAGGATGTAACGTACGTAGCCGGGTTCGGACTGGCAGAGCTTGCGGCCCGCCAACTCGAGTTCGTGATACATCAGGAACGTGATGCGCGAACCAGCCATTATGGAAAAGACTACAGCAAATGCTCCAGCAGGAGTCAGTGAACTGCGGCCGTTACACTTGCTTGTCGGCGCCGGCGGTCTGCGCGTGTTGATCGAGCATCGCGAGTAACGCCTCGCGGAGGAACGGACCGCCCGCCAGAAGGCCGGAGATCAGAGGATCTTTCTGATTGCAGCGCAGCGGCGACTGATCGAGCTTCAGCGTCCAGCCTCCGGCGCTTTCGACCAGCGCAGCTCCTGCGGCCACGTCCCACTCATTTTTCGGCACCAGCGTGAAAGTGAGATCGGCGCGGCCCGCAGCCACAAGCCCAAGCTTATAGGCAACCGAGCCCATCGGACGAATGTTGAATTCAGCGGACTCAAACTGCTTCCATTCGCCGCGTTTTACTTCGCTGCGGCTGGCGAGTACGAGCGCGCCATGCAGGTCTTTGCGCTGGCTAGGCTGTGCGGGCTTGCCGTTATAGGTAACGCCCGTGTCGCGCGAACCGAGGATGAGTTCGTCGGTTGCCGGGTTGCAGATTCCACCAGCCACGGGAACTCCATCTTCAACCATGGCGATGGAGACGCAGAACTCAGGAATGCCCTGCACGAATTCGCGCGTGCCATCGAGTGGATCGACGACCCACACGCGCCGCTTGTCGAGACGGGTGAAATCGTCGACGGTCTCTTCTGAGAGCCAGCCCTCGCCTGCGCGCAGCAGGTTCTTCTTCAACACCGCGTCGACTGCGTGATCGGCCTCCGTGACCGGATCGGTGCCGACTTTATATTGGGCCTCGATGGCGCCCGGCGTGAAGCGGTTGAGGACTTCGCGGGCCGCCTCCAGGGCGGCGTGAATGCGTTCCAGGGTTTCTGCGGATGAAGGTGAGGATGACGTCAAATTGCGCTCCGTGGATAAGTTAGGTCTCAGGTGTCAGGTCTTAGGTCTTAGGAATCAGGTCTCAGTGTCAGCAAGCCGTAGCCTGGCAGCGTTTTGCCTGAGACCTGACACCTGAGACGTGACACCTGAAGTTTCACGCCCACAACATTCGCGCTCCCGTAGCCAGCAAGAGGGTGCACAGAATTCTTCGCAGCCAGAGAGTGGGGACGCGGGCACTCAAGTACGAACCCAGCATTCCGCCGGGAATCGACCCGATCAACAGGGACATGACCAGATGCGGATCGACATTGCCCGCACGCCAGTGCAAAAGGCTGGTGACGCCGGTCAAAATCACTGCGTGGGCAATGTCGGTGCCGACCATGATTTTCGGCGCGAACGAATAAAACAAAAGCAGCAACATCATAATGATGCTGCCCGACCCGACCGAAGTGATGCCGACCAGAAAACCGCCGACCAGTCCAATCACGGACATGAACGCAAAAGACTTCATGGTCGGCTGGCGTCCGGCGAGATGCTCTTCAATCCGTCCCTGAAACAGCAGGAGCGTGGGAATCAGGACCAGGAGCAATCCGACGGCGGACTTGATGAAATCGTTGACGCCGTTGCCGTAGACGTGGCGCAAGTGCACCAGAAAGGTCACGCCGAGGTAGGATCCGGGAATGCTCCCGACCGCCATCGCCAGGACGACTTTTCTCCGCACCGTGCCTTTGAGCAGGTGCATGATGCTGGCTGGGATCTTGGTGAAGAAGTTGAACAGTGCATCGGAACCTACTGCAATAATTGGAGGTACATGAAGGCCAAAGATGAGCATGGGCAGCAGCAACACGCCGCCGCCCACTCCCGTTAACCCGATCAGCGTTCCAACCGTGAAGCCGATCAGCACCTTTAGCAGCAAGAATTCCATGCCGTCTTTCGATTCCTTGGCGGTTTCCGGTCCTCAGTAAAACAAACTCAAGTTAAGGAAATGAGAATCGAAACCGGAACCGTTGGTCCGACGACTATTATGCCATAAAGTCCATTGCTATGATGGACTTTATTGACATCTAGCCGTTGCCGTTGGCGCCAACGAAGCCCTCCCGCTCGAGGTGCAGAATAATGGTCTGCGCCGCCTCCTCCGCGGTGAGTTTGGCTGTGTCGATCACCACTTCGGCATCGGTAGGCGCTTCGTAGGGGTCTGAGATGCCGGTGAATTCCTTGACGATGCCGGCGCGCGCCTTGGCATACAGTCCCTTGCGGTCGCGCTGTTCGCAGATTTCGATGGAAGTAGCTGCATGCACCAGAATGAATCCGCCAAACGGTTCAATCATCCCCCGCACTGCCTTGCGCGTCGCCTCATAAGGAGCGATCGGCGCGCAAACCGCGATGCCGCCGTTCTTCGTAATTTCCGAGGCAACGTAGCCGATGCGGCGAATGTTGATGTCGCGATGTTCCTTCGAGAAACCGAGTTCGCTCGAGAGATTCTTGCGTACCAGGTCGCCATCCAGCAGCGTCACCGGACGTCCCCCCATCTCCAGAAACTTCGTGATCAGAGCGTTGGCGATGGTCGACTTTCCCGATCCGGAAAGCCCGGTGAAGAAAATCGTCACCCCCTGCTTGTGGCGTGGTGGATAGCTGCGGCGTAATTCCTGCACCACTTCCGGATAGGTAAACCACGCCGGAATATCGCGACCCTCGTTCAGGCGCTGGCGCAGTTCCGTGCCGGAGACGTCGAGCACTTTCGCGCCCTTCGGTATTTCGTCCGAGGGAACGTAACGGTCTTCGTTCTCCAGATACACCATCATCTGGAAGGGGACCATCGTGACGCCCATTTCCGCTTCGTGTTTCTTGAAGAGTTCCTGCGCATCGTACGGACCGTAGAACGGCTTGCCGTCCGCGTCTTTTCCCGGACCAGCATGATCGCGGCCGACGATGAAGTGAGTGCAGCCGTGGTTCTTGCGGATCAGGCCGTGCCAGATCGCTTCGCGCGGTCCGCCCATGCGCATGGCCAGCGGCAGCATCGACAACTTGACCGTGCCATGCGGATACTTCGCCAGCAGCAACTGATAGCAACGGGTGCGGACGAAATAATCCACGTCGCCGGGTTTGGTCATGCCGACCGAGGGATGGATCAGGAGATTCGCTTCCACCTGCTTGGCCGCACGCATGGTGAGCTCGACGTGGGCGCGATGCATAGGATTGCGCGTCTGGAATGCGACGACTTTCGTCCACCCCATGCGTTCGAATTCGGCGCGCAGTTCGGCCGGGGTCAGGCGCAGCGAGCGGAAATCGTAGTGGGCGTGGGGCTGCAGTTCTTCCACTTTTCCGCCGACATACCACGGATTCGATTTGTTGATGGCGTAGTCTGCGCCAGGATGCGCGGCGCTGGTAGAACCAAAAACGGACTGAGCTTCGGCTTTGCGGTCCGGTTGCCAAACGTCTTGCACGTGGAGAACGGCCAGCATCACGCCTTCACCGTCGCGCAACGCGATCTTGCTCGAGCCCGGCGTCAGCTTCTTGGCGAACTCTTCGCTCACGTCGAGCGTGATCGGCATCGGCCACAGGGTGCCGTTGGCGAGGCGCATGTTGTGGCAAACGCCTTCGTAGTCGGCGCGGTTCATGAACCCGGTCAGCGGAGAAAACCCTCCACTCATCAGCAGTTCCAGATCGCAAAGCTGGCGGGCGGTCAAGTCCCATGACGGCCAGTCCTTCGATTGCGCTTTTAACTCCGCGGCGCGCGCGGCCGGCACTTTCAGCTGAACAAGGTCTCCCCCATGTGGGGTAATCAGATGGCTGGTCGATGCGGTCAAGTCCTTAATCCTCCCGATGGTCACTTTAATTTTTTCGCCGATTTTATTATCGCTGGATTTCATGCAAAAGGTCCTTTCCAGTCTGGACCCGCTGGGGTTGCGAGGGATGGTCCGATGGGCAAAACTCTCTTTAAGTTTTATACCAGTTCTTGCAAATTAGGGTAACGGGATGAACAAGCAATTCTTCTTCCGTATCGCTCTGCAATTATGATTGTAAGTCATTGAAAAAAATACCTGATCTGGCCAACTGTGCGGACCAGCCGCTCCGCCCCGATCAAGCTGAAAAAAGTTGCGACATTCATCCCCGACAAGGGAAGGGAAACTGCCCGCCCGCGCATTCGGAACCCCCGGATCGCCTGGTACTGCATTCCTAAGTACCTGATTTTAATCCGATGCGGATTCGCAACGGCAGACTGGCGGGAGTAAAACCAATCGTAGGTAACTTTCGCCTGCCGGGATCTTGAGCCGAGATTTTCCTCGCAATTCCTAAGCGGCGGTCTGGAACATATATCTTCCGCCCTCAGTTAACCGTCCTCAATTTACATTGATCGTGAACATAGCCGAAGGAAGTCCCGACGAAGACGCCGTTACGGTCACAGTTCCCGCCGTCAAAGGCGTTGTGTAGTGCACGGCGGCGATTCCCTTCGCACTGGTCAGGACTGGATTCTCCGAAAAGCTGCCTCCAGCGCCGCCGTCGGAGAAGCTCACCGAAATGCCCGACGCCGGATTGCCGTATTGGTCCGTAATCAGCACTTCCAACTCTTTCGGAGCCGGCACTCCTGGCTTTACCGTCTGATTGTTGCCCGAATAAATCCCAAGAGACGTTGCCGGCCCGGCCAGCACCGTTTCTTTGAACGTCGCCGGAGTCAATCCCGTAACCGTGCCCGTAATGTCGACCATGCCCGCAACCGTCCCAGTCGAGTAGGTGGTGTTGGCGATGCCCGCCGAGTTCGTCGTTGCGGTCGGAGAGCCCACGATTCCACCGGCTCCTCCATCGGAAAACGCTACTTGCACTCCGCCCAGTCCGTTCCCCCCGGCGTCTCTTACTTTAACCGCCAGCGGAAGTGCTAACTGGGTTTCGACCGGCGTCTTCTGCGAATTTCCAGAAGAGATCGAAACCGTTGACGGAGTGCCCGGCGTCGCCGTGACCGTGAAGGTTGCAGGCGCATAACCGGTACTGGACGCAGTGATCGTGTAGGTGCCGGATTGGTTGGGCAGAGTGTACGAAGTGCTGGCGATTCCCGAGCTGTTCGTCGTGGCGTGAGCGTTCGAGAACGAACCCACTTTGCCGACGGCGGCGAAAGTTACCGGAACGCCTGCCTGCTGAATCGGCCCGGTGTAGGGATCCTGGATAGCCGCTTGTAAAGCGATCGGCAGCTCTGTCCCTGCCTGCCCAGACTGGTTGTTGCCGGCTGCGGCCACGAGATCGGGCAGCAAGCCAAACACGGCCAGCTCGGTCTTGCCATTAACGTAGACCCTGCCGTCGGCAACGATGGGCATTTCGAAATGGACCGAGGAACCCAGGGCGTCGCGCTTTCCTGCCGCCATGGAACTGTTGTAAAACTCGTTGGCGAGATTGGTGGCGTCGAAAGCAAAAAGGATGCTCGTCGGAACCGACACATACCAGAAGATTCCAGCTGTCGCGCCATTCGAGGAGACAATCCCACCTTGCGGATGCGAAGTGGCGGCTGGAGTCTGCGAGGTCGGGGTCAGTGAAAGTTGCCCATTGGCAAACGCGTAAGCGAGCACCGGAGTGTCATAGGCTCCGAGATAAACAGTGTTGTTCCAGTAAGTCAGTCCGGCGTGAACTTGTCCCAGCACAGGCGCGTCCAGTTCCTGCGGAATCTGGCTGTCGCCCGCTTCGTCGTACCCGCCCAGTGCATCCTGGTTCAGCAGGTAAATCGTTCCGTTCTTATCGACCGCGACCGCGAAGTTGCCCTCCGGCACCGGGGGCAAGAGCGTAATTCCGCCCGAACTCACGTCGAGATCGTGGAGCTGAAAATAGCGCTGGTTGTAGGGAGTGAACGAGTCCACCAGGTTCATGACGCCGTCGCCCTGATTGAACTTCAGGACGCTGTCTCCATAATGGCTTCCGCCCTCATTCGCATCAAATAAACCGTCGCCCGTATTGGCGTAGATGTTGCCGTTCCCGTCGCCCGCCAATCCCGCTCCCGACAACCAGACCGCCGAGGCCATGACATCGGGAGAAGCGTCAAATACCCCAACCTGCTGCAGCGTTCCACCGTCATACGCCATGACCCAGCCGTTTTCGGTCTTGACGTTACATCCCGGGCCTCCGAAGCCAATGTAGATGACGCCATCCTGCTCCAGTAGCGCTGGGCGTTCCTGCTGGTATTTGTCGATGAAGGTGTAAAGCTGGTTATCGATCGTGACCGATCCCGTGATAACCGTCGGTCCGCCGAACATCTCCGCGCCCGTGCCCAAATTCAGGGCATGGAGCCGGTGAACATAAGCGCCATTTTCCTTGGTCACGGCCAGCACGTAGATAGCGTTTCGCGTTGTGTCGATAACCGGAGTGCCCTGGATCCCGAACTCGGTGTAATCGCTCTTGCAGAACTCATCGGTCTCCGGAACGCTGGTGATGCCGTTGGCGGGA
>Ga0182018_10003298_pt1 | contig 14728 bp, 11 predicted proteins | sample 812P2MmetaG_FD_120490 | JGI IMG/M metagenome (GOLD analysis project Ga0182018, IMG submission 120490) | Permafrost microbial communities from Stordalen Mire, Sweden - 812P2M metaG | ecosystem: Environmental > Terrestrial > Soil > Wetlands > Permafrost | place: Sweden: Stordalen | collected...
GGATTCATCGTCGCCAATATCAAGAGGGTGGCGGACGCGCGGATGGGCGACACGATCGTCGAAGTGGCGCGCCCGGCGGCGGCTTTGCCGGGATTCGAGCCGACCAAGCCGATGGTTTTCGCCGGCCTATTCCCGGTGAATTCCAGCGACTACGAAGTGCTGCGCGATGCTTTGGGAAAACTGCAGCTCAACGACGCCGCGTTTTTCTACGAGCCGGAAAATTCCGTGGCGCTGGGCTTCGGGTTTCGTTGCGGATTTCTCGGGCTGCTGCACATGGAAATCGTGCAGGAGCGGCTGGAGCGGGAGTTCGGCATCGCGCTGATCACCACCGCGCCCAGCGTGCAGTACCGCATTACCACGATTGGCGGCGCGGTCCTGGAGGTGGATAACCCCACCAAATTTCCGCCGCCCTCCTCGATCGAGGAAATCGAAGAACCGATTCTCACCGCGATGATCATCACCTCGGAAGAATCCCTGGGCGGAGTGCTGGCGTTGTGCCAGGAGAAGCGCGGCATACAGAAAAATTTCGAGTATCTCTCGCCCACCCGGGTGATGCTCACTTACGAGTTGCCGCTCAATGAAATCGTGCTCGATTTCTACGACCGTCTGAAAAGCGTTTCGCGCGGGTATGCTTCTCTGGATTACCATCTTTCCGGATATCGCCCGTCGGACTTGGTGAAGCTCGACGTGCTGGTGGCCGGCGAGCCGGTGGATGCGCTGACGTTGATTTGCCACCGCGAGCAATCGTTCGAGCGCGGCAAGGAACTGGTTTCGATGCTGCGTAAATTGATTCCGCGGCAGATGTTTGAGGTGCCGATACAAGCGGCGATCGGCAGCCGGGTGATCGCGCGAGAAACGATCAGCGCGATTCGCAAGAACGTGATCGCCAAGTGCTACGGCGGAGATATTTCGCGCAAGCGCAAACTGCTGGAGAAACAGAAAGAAGGGAAGAAGCGCATGAAGCGGGTGGGGTCAGTGGATATCCCGCAGGAGGCGTTCCTGGCGGTATTGAAAGTGTCCAGCAGCTCCAGCACCGAAGACTAGTTTCGGGACTAATTCAGGCGCTCGAAGATTCCGGCGGCGCCCATGCCTCCGCCGACGCACATGGTCACCATGCCGTAGCGGACGTTGCGGCGCTGGAGTTCGCGAAGGATTGTGGCGGTGAGCTTCGCGCCGGTACAGCCTAGCGGATGGCCCAGCGCGATTCCGCCGCCGTTGGGATTCACTTTTGCGGGATCGAGGCCTGCTACTTTGATTACGGAGAGCGCTTGCGCGGCGAACGCTTCATTCAGTTCGATGACGTCGATCTGATCGAGGGTGAGGCCGGCGATCTTCAGTACTTTGGGAATCGCGAACACTGGGCCGATGCCCATTTCTTCGGGCAGGCATCCGGCGGTTGCGAAGGCGACGAAGCGCAGCAGCGGTTTGGCGTTCAACGCGCGGGCGCGCTCCGCGCTCATCACTACCGCGACTGCCGCGCCATCGCTCATCTGCGAACTGTTGCCCGCGGTGACGCTGCCATGCACGTGGAAGGCGGGCTTGAGTTTGGCCAGCGCTTCGAGGGAAGTATCGGCGCGGGGGCCTTCGTCGGTGTCGAAAAGTATTTTGGTGGTCTTGGCTTTTGCGGCGCTGCCGTTGGAGCCGTTGTCGACTGCGGTGACCTCAACTTCCACCGGCACTACTTCATCTTTGAAGTTTCCGGCGGCGATGGCCGCTAAAGCTTTCTGGTGGCTCGCGAGCGAGAACTGATCGGCCTGTTCGCGAGTGATGCCGTATTTCTTGGCCAGATTTTCCGCGGTGAGTCCCATGCCCAGGTACGAATCCGGATAATTTTCGATCAACCAGGGATTGGGCGCGATCTTGTGTCCGCCCATGGGAACCATGCTCATGGATTCGGTGCCGCCTGCCAGGGCCACGTCGCCTTGTCCGGACATGATGCGTTGCGCCGCCAGGGCGATCGATTGCAGCCCGGAAGAGCAAAACCGATTGATGGTCATGGCGGAAAGTTCGATGGGGAGCTGGGCGCGCAGCGACGCGTTGCGCGCCACGTTCATGCCTTGCTCGGCTTCCGGCATGGCGCAGCCGAGAATCACGTCTTCAATTTCTTTGGGATCGAGGCCGGGCACGCGGGCGATGGCTTCGCGCATGACGATGGCCGCCAGATCGTCAGGACGGGTAGCGCGCAACGTACCCTTGGAGGCTTTTCCCACCGCGGTTCGCACCGCGCTTACGATGACCGCTTCTCTCATTTGTCACCTGCTTCAGAGCAGAGCTGCTTGCCGCGAAGATCCATCAGCGATTAGATGCGTAGGCGCAGAAAACGACCCACCGGTCGTCGTTCAGTTACCGCGTGCTGCTACTGCGCTGTTACCGCGCTGCTACTGCAGTGCTACTCGGACTTCGAACCTTTGCGCGGAACGAATACCTTTGCCGGCGGTTCGATTTTGTTGACTCGCGAAAAATCGCGCTGGTTCAGCGCGAAGCCGATACGCCCGCGGGAATCGACGTACAACAGCGGCTGGCCCACGGCTACATCCATGAACGTTTTCGAGAAGGGCATCGGGAAGGGCTTGCCTTCGATTTGCACGGTGACTTTGTCGCCCAGCACGTATCCCAGTTTCTTGAAATCGTCGCCCTGAATATCGGTGATCAAGCTGCCGAAGGGATCGTCCAGCGCGATCACCTGGCCGGTGATTCCCTTCGCGTCCACGGTGGCCACGCGCGGCGCCAGCCGGACCAGTTGCTTTACCTCCGGTCCGGCCATGGTCCAGTCGGCGCCGGTAGCCAAATGCGCCGCGGCCGGCGAGAAAATATCGCGTCCATGAAAAGTGGAGGAAATTCCCGCGCCGATCATCCACTCCGCGTTGGTGATTTCGCGCACGCCTTCGATGCCGTCGCGGTCCTCGACCGGAGTGATCAATCCGTTGTCCGGCAAGACGAAAAATTGGCCGGTTTTGGATTTTGCGATCACTGCTTTGCGCGACGTGCCTACGCCGGGATCGACCACCACCAGGAAAATTGTTCCGGACGGGTAGTACGGCGTCACTCCCGCCAGGAATCGCGCGCCTTCCTCGATGGAAAAGGGAGTTACCTGGTGGGTGATGTCCATCAGGCGCGCGTCCGGTGCGATGCGAATGATCACCGCCCGGCAGATGGCAACTGCGTCATTCGCGGTGCCGAAGTCGGTCATGAATACGATGGTAGGCCGGTTCGCGTCAGCAGCTTTCTGCGCGTTATCATCCGAAGCTCGCGGCGCGCAGCCGGCGCAGGCCAAGACCACCACTACCAGCGCCAGGCTGAAGCGTAGAAGCCGTGGGTTAAATAACCTCTTCGTTCCGTATGAGTGCACGATTCCCCCTATACCGATCCCTATTTCGAATTCCGAACAGGTTACCGCCGCGAGCCATTATGAAAAACCCGGCGAGCATCAACGACTCGCCCGTGGCCGCGAATTATAGCCGATGGCTGAGGCGCGTCCAAGCCGAGGCCGCCGGTGAAGTGGCAGCGCCTTGCAACGTGTCGTTTACCTTGTTAATTCCGCGGGTTTCTCTGATAATAATGAACTATTCCACGTCTGTGGCGCTATGGTGCAACGGTTAGCACGTGGCCCTTTCAAGGCCAAAATACGGGTTCGATTCCCGTTAGCGCTACCAATCCTCTGAAAAGCCAATAAAAACGAGGGCGATCCTGCCACTGTTGCCCGCACTGTTACCCAACTCCAAAACTGGGGAAGAAAATCCGCTCGCCTCAGTATTAAGAGAAATGGGGAACGGTAGCGTGGCAACGAGAATCGTGCTTTACCAGCGGCTCAACAAGGCGGGGGGATATGCTCTTATTCCCGTCGAGTATTCGCGCAATGGCTCTCCGGCAGCCGACAAAGGGGCTACGGCGTTCTACTTGCGGTTCCGGGCAGGAGGCAAGCGGTTCTGCATTCCCGCCGGGTCAAGTGTGGTTGAAGCGGACGCTCAGCGCAAAGTGCTCGAAGCCCGCTATGCTACCAGCGAAGTGATTCCCACCACGGCACCGACGAACACGATAGCTTCGACTGATCGCAAGGTCATCTCCACCGAGGCGGCGGAGTACATTGAACGCACTCGCAAAAGCAAGAAGCCCAAGACCTACAAGGGCTACAAAGATGCCGTCGCATTTTTCATTTCCACGTGCAAGAAGAAATATCTGGACGAACTCACCCGCGATGACATGATTGCTTTCAAGCAAATACTTATATCGAAATATGCGTCCCAGACCGTGTTCACCATGTTCATGAAAGTTCTCACGTTTCTCAGCGACTGTCACATAGAGAAACTCGTCCAGCTTGACACGTGGATACAGCGCAAGGATCGCCCGGTAAACGTGGCGAAGCGCAATGCCAAAAATAAGAAATACCCCGTTTACACGGCGGACGAGTTCGCCGCCATGCTCGCCGTCGCCGAGAAGGCTGAGTATGCGCTGCTTTACCTATTCGTCGGGAGTGGGTGGCGTAACGGTGAGGGAGCAGTTGCGCAATGGGCCGACATTGATTGGGATGCCAAGACGATTACTGTTCGGGAGAAGCCAGAGTTCCAATTCACTCCGAAAGATTACGAATGCCGCACGGTGGAACTTGCCGATAACGTTTTGGACGCTCTGCAATCTTACCGAGATGACACACCCGAAGACGCACTGTTATTTCCTGCACCTGAGGGCGGCGTGAACCGCCACCTTGAGGACCGCGTCGTGCTCCCCATCATCGAGCGAGCGAACGCACAGGGTTTCAAAGTGAAACGTCCCAAGAAACCGTTGCATGCGCTTCGCGTCTTGTACGCCTGCCGCCTGAGCCAAGCTGGTGTTGACCTTGAAACGGTCCGTGTGAACCTCGGTCACTCTGACATCTCCACGACCCAAATCTATCTGCGTGCCGTCGAGGCGAAATCTGTCTCCCATCGTCATCGCATCAATGATGCGATGACGTTTCGTCCCGCGACGAAACTCCGCGTAGCTTCATAAAGGTGGTGCAGGACAGCCGATCTGCCAACGTACGTTGCTTACCAACCACAAACAGTGACAGGGCAAAGCACTGAAGTCCTAACCAAAGTATCCGCGTCCCGATCTCGGAAAAGCTAGGATTCCATCTTGCTTATGTAGGCTTCTACGGCGCTTAACCTGACGCGGAGTGACTTACCTATGTGTACGACCGGGAATGCAGCGCGGCGAACGAGGCGGAAGAAGGTGCTTTCGGACACCTTCAGCAGCCTGCAAACGTGCGGGGGCGTCAGCCGTCCTGCTGAACGCTGCCGCATTGGCTTGAGCAATGCGCGGAACCTCCTCCAGCCCATCGCGACCACTGCTCTTGCCTCTTTGCATCTGTGGCGCTGGCTATACACGACTCACGAAGAGAGATGGGAACAGTATTGCTCGGATGTCCGCGACGATCCCGACCGGACCTTTCCGTTTGAGGAGTACCTCGCTGAGGACTTCTATCAGCTTGCGGTCACGCTCCCCAAGGGCACGACGCTCGTTCGAGCACGGAGAGGGTTTAGACCGGGCGACTACGGCGAGCGTCACGCATTCGCGGGGGACGAAATCGGAGGACCGCCGACCGAAATCCCACCGTCGTGGATGTTTCAGGGTCGAAGCTCGTTACGATAAGAGAGATCAAGGTGGTTTATGAGAGTCAGCAAGACGCAGTTCCGCCTGCTGCCGCGATTGGCTTCGATGGGTAGCGTCGATCTGCCGCCGCAATGAGGCTGTCGGGAAAAATATAATCGCACGGGCGATGTCAGGACAGTACATCGCGAGTGAAGTACAATTGCGACGCTTCGGTGAAGGCTCCGGCGGCTGTCGAACTCCTTCACTACTTCTGGCCCGACCGGAACCGGATCGCTTGACTGATTCGGGTCGCGTCACTCACCGCATCTATTCGCCACCGTGGTCACGAAGCCTGACCTGGGCTAGCGGACCCGTTTTGGGGATGGACGAATAAAAAGCGAAGGTATAACCTGTTTGGCGTTGAGCTAAGACCCACATGAGCGCAGACAAGGTAATCCAAGTTGAAGCCCAGGAAGACTTCATTGAGAAGCTGGCTGTTGCCAGTCCTGCGCAGGCTTTGGTTGAACTTATATGGAACGGGCTGGATGCGGAAGCGACCAAAGTCTCGATTGAGGTCGACCACTCCGATTGGGGGCTGCACTCGATTCGAGTGCGCGACAACGGACACGGTATCCCACCGCAAGAAGCGGAAGAACTCTTCATGCACCTCGGCGGCTCTTGGAAGCGGAACGAAAACAAATCGAAAAACGGAAAACGCAGACTCCACGGCGAGGAAGGCAAGGGCAGGTTTCGGGCATTGGCGTTGGGACGAGTAGCAACGTGGTTAGTCACAGCGCCCGATGAGCGAACGCAGTTGGTTCGCTATTCCATCACTGTGATCAAGGACAGGGCAAAGGAGTTCAAGGTAACTTCCGCTCTGCCTGTTAACGGCGATGCGAAAGCCGGAGTCGAAGTCACCATCTCCGAACCTTATAAGCAGTGGCGGCTGGAGAATCCGACGATTCTCCAAGAACTGAACGAGATTTACGCGATTTATATGATGGAGTATCCCGGCGTCCACATCTCGCTGGTCGGAACGAATCTGGACCCGGCGAAACAGATCGAGTGTCGGAAGACCTTTGCGTTGCCTTCAATACCCAATGGAAACCAGAGGCCCTTCCCCGCCGAAATCGAAATAGTCGAATGGAAGACAGAGACAGAAAGAACGCTGTACCTTTGCAGCGAAGACAAATTTCCGCTCCATCGATTTACCCCCGGAATTCACGCCCCCGGATTCAACTTCTCAGCGTACCTCCGATCCCCCTACGTCTCTCAGTTGCATGAGCAAGGCGTTCTCGAAGTCGGTTTGCTAGATTCGCGACTAAACGATGCGGTTGAAACCGCAAAAGCAAAGCTCCGGGAACACTTCAGGACGCGAACAAAAGAGAAATTGAAGAACCTCGTGGAGGAATGGAAGAACGACAAGATTTATCCGTACCAAGAAGAACCAAAATCTCCGATACAAGAAGTGGAACGCAAGGTTTTTGATTTGGTGGCTGTGAATGTGGCAATGAACCTGCCCGATTTTCAAGAGCAAGACCAGCGAAACAAGAAATTCCAACTTCGAATTCTGAGACAAGCTATCGAGCGCAGCCCGGAAGAGCTTCAAATCATCCTTGATGAGGTGTTGGGCCTTCCTCAGCAAAAGCAAGAAGAACTCGCGAAGCTATTGAAGCAAACGACTTTGTCCCAAATCATCAGCGCCTCCAATCTGGTCGCGGACAGATTGAATTTCCTTCACGGATTGGAAACGATGCTGTTCGACAAAGAACTGAAAGAGACCTTTAAAGAACGCTCCCAGTTGCACCGGATTCTTGCCGTTAACACGTGGGTGTTTGGAGAAGAGTTCGCGCTCACCGTAGCCGGCGGGCGATATTGAGCCTGCTGGTGTTGGCAGAACAGCCGGTGGGGGAGATCGAGCGGCGACTTGGAATGACGCAGCCGACGGTGTCAAAGCACCTGCGGGTGCTGCGTGACGCTGGGTTTGTGGAGTCTACCGTGGACGCACAGCGCCGGCTGTATCGGCTGAAACCGGAACCGCTGCAGGAGGTGGATGTGTGGCTGACTCAGTTTCGCCGGTTCTGGTCCACTCACCTGGATGCTCTGGAGCGCCACCTCGACCGCATGGAGCAGTCAGCACCTAAGAAAAGGAAGACAAGGAGAAAACGACGCGGTCCAAACCGCGGGCGTGACAAAGGAGAAGCGAAATGAAGATCAAAGTGATGAGTGTCTACGTGGACGACCAGGCCAAGGCTCTGCGCTTCTACACGGAGGTACTGGGCTTTACTAAGAAGGCCGATTTCAGTAACGGCCCATATCGCTGGCTGACGGTGGCCTCAGCCGAGGAGCCGAACGGCACTGAACTGCAGCTGGCGCTGAACGACAACCCCGCAGCCAAAACGTACCAGCAGGCGATCTTTGGGCAGGGCCAGCCTGCGGCCATGTTCTTCACCTCCGACGTCAAGGGCGACTACGAGCGGATGAAGGGCCACGGCGCCGAATTCACGATGCCGCCCACCGACGTGCCCGGGGCGACCATTGCGACGTTGAAGGACACCTGCGGCAACCTAATTCAGATCAGCCAAGTGGCGCACTACTAAGGCCATGCAACAGTGTGGCAGCTCGCTGACTACGAGGAAAACATGACCCTTCTCGAGGAGTACGCACCAGGTCCGGCCAGCGGGGCGCAGGTACAAAAGGACGGCGAGAAGTGGACGCTCATTCTCGTCAGAGAACTGCGCCACCCTCCGGAAAGAGTGTGGCAGGCGCTAACCGACCCAGCGCATCTGCGCGAGTGGGCCCCTTTTGAAGTCGATGGGAGCCTGGGTACGGAGGGAATCACGGTGAAGCTCACTACGCTGCGAGCGCCCACGCCGATGGTTTCGGAAGCCACAGTGCGGCGAGCCGACGCTCCCAAGCTGCTTGAGTACAACTGGGGTGGCAACGATCTCCGGTGGGAACTCGAAGCCATTGGTGGCGGCACGCGCCTGACACTGTGGCACAACATCGATCGCCGCTTCATCTCGTGGGGCGCCGCGGGCTGGCACATCTGCTTCGATGTCCTTGAGCGGCTCCTCGCGGGTGTGCCGGTCGGACGCATCGTCGGCGCCGACGCGATGAGGTTCGGCTGGCAGCGATTGAACGTGGAGTACGCCAAGCAGTTCGGTATTGAGGCGCCCAACTGGCCGGGCAACGCCCCGAAGCGTTGAAGCGCCCGAGAAAGGAAGTGTGGAGTGGAGAAGGTTTTGGCTGTTTGGGCCGCACCGCGAGGAGTCACAGTGCCACACCGCACGGTGTCTCAGTCGCATCTTTCACGTCTCAAATCGTCTGGAAATTCGTCGGTTTAGGGGCTTCCCTGTAAGTACCGTTATGTAACGTTTCTACCCCTCGCTGGTTCCCGGCTAGACAACTCTCATCTCGATGTCCCGTTAATCTGCTGAAAATATGATGCTTAGCTGCGCTTGCGTGCTGGTGCTGGGAATGCACTAGTAATCGCGGAACTGGTGCCGCCGAGACTACCTGCGGCATCGCGAGGTGGATGGTGGGAGTGACTTACAACGGATCGAGTGGCGGGCGGCCGGCGCACGCTGGGGGCACGCGGGGGTTTTCAGTTCTCGAGTTGCTGATGGTGGTGATCATCACTGTAATTATCGGGGCCATGGCGGTTTTGAGACTGGTTCCGAACCTGCAGAACTCGCGGAGCGACACAGCGATGGTCGAAGTGGAGATGCAGTTGCGCCAGGCGCGCGAATACGCGATTGAGAACCGGCGATACATCCAGGTGACATTCCCCACTCCAGTGGTGGCTGGCCAGCAGCAATCGCAAATTACGATGACCCAGAAGAATTCGCTCACTGCCAACGCCGGCGCCGACGTGATTCTAAACACCGTGCCGATCGAAGAGCCGGTGCAGTTCTACCTCTACTCCGGGCTTACCGATACGCCCGACGCTTTCGGAAATACCGCCGCCATCTATTTTGAGAACACTTCGGGCGGACCGAGCGGGGGAATGTATTTCCAGAACGACGGGGAATTGGTGGACGGCAGTACGTTTCAGCCGATCAATGGGACGGTGTTCCTGGGTGTATCGACGCTGAATACCACATCGGCGCGAGCGATAACCGTGCTGGGCTCCACGGGGCGAGTGCGAGCATGGAAATTTAACGGTTCAGCATGGAGCCAACAATGAGGAAAGCGATGAGGCACTTCCGCGCACCACACACGCATCGAAACCGGCCGCGGGCCGCCGGCTTTACGTTGCTGGAAACGCTGATTGCCTTGGTGGTGCTGTCCGTGGGCGTGCTGGGTCTGGCGGCGATGCTGGCCGACGCACTTTCCTACATGGCCATGTCGCAAGACGATTTCATCGCGCAGCAAAAGGCGGAAGAAGCGGTGGAATCGATCTTTACCGCCAAATACAACGGGAATATTAACTGGTCGCAGGTGGCTAATTTCAGCAGCAGCACCAGTCCGCAGGGGCTATTTCTCACCGGCCCGCAGCCGTTGCTGCAGCCCGGCGCGGACGGTTTGGTGGGTTCGGTGAACGATACTGCCTCCCTGCCGGACTACATCGTGTATCCCGGAGCGGACGGGATGCTGGGAACCGCGGACGACGTGAACGCGCCGCTCAGCAATTTCACACGCACCATCACCATCTCGGCGATTACCGGGGAACAAAACCTGCGCACGATCCAGGTAGTGGTCATCTACAACACCGGAAAATTCAACCGCACCTTCACGCTGAACACAGACATTTCCGCTTATTAGCGCGGTGAGGAGCCAGGAATGAAGCGGCAAAAGGGATTTACGCTGGTCGAAATGATGGTTTCCACCGCGATTCTGATCACCACGGTGGGCGCGGCGGTGGGCGCGCTGGTGCAGGCGCAACGTGCGACCCAGGGCATCACCCTGCTCGCATCCACCCAACAAAACCTGCGAGCGGGTATGCATTATATAGTCCGCGACCTGACGCAGGCGGGCGCGGGCATCCCTCAGGGCGGCATTACCATTCCGAACAACGCCTCGTCGGCGTCGAACCTGAACCGTCCGGGAACCATTCCGCAGACGGTGTTCTCCACGGCTTACACCCTGTTGCCCCCGATCGTACCGGGCGATGGAGCGGGTCAATTGGCAACATCCGTGAATCCGACCACCTTGGCGGTGCTGACGGGTCATAACACCGACATTATCAACATTATGTATGCGGATAACACGCTGGCGGACGTCAACGGCAACTCGTTGAATTCGTATCCGATCACGCAGGCTTCGCCGTCCACACCCGTATGCGCTGGAGTGCTCACTTCGAGTTCGGTGAGCCTGGCCACCAATTGTTTCCAGATGCCGGGAACCGCGCAAACGGTTCCGGTCGCCGTCGGCAACCTGATCATGTTCACAGGTGCTACCGGCAACGCTCTGGGATACGTCACCGCTGTTTCCGGTCAGATCATCTCGTTTGGATCGGGTGATCCGGCCAACTTGAATGGCACCGGCTTGACGAATGGGACATTGGCGAAGTTGGTTACTGCCGGGGGGCCAATCACCATGACCCGAATCTGGATGGTCACCTATTACATCGATACGGTAACCAATCCATCCCGTCCGCAATTGATCCGCCAGGTCAATTGGCCGGGTTATCCGGCCTCCGGTGCGGCGAACCCCCCGACGGTGCTGGCGGATGTGATTGAAGATCTCCAGCTTACTTACGATATTACCGGTTCCACCGCGGTAGCGGGTTCCTACCCCAATGGAGCGGGAAACGCACGAGCGCCGGTCTCACCCGACACCCCCAACCAGATCCGCGCCATCAACATTTACATGGCGGCACGTTCGGAAACTCCCTACGCGTCGACCCAGCAATTCTTTCGCAACAACCTGATCACGCAAGTGTGCGTGCGTAGTCTGGCGTTCGTTCCGCCGTTCACCATCAATTGATCCAAGGGTGATCCAAGGACAGGTCCGGGACACCAACGCAACGGGAATGGTTAAAGGAGACAAGCCGTGAGAATCGAAAGTGAAAAGGGAGTGGCTCTGATCACCGCGCTGCTGGTGCTCTTCCTGGTCTCGACGCTGGTGATTGGTCTGTCGTGGATGGTGATGACCGACCAGCGGCTGGGCGGAAATTACAGCGCGCATGAATCCGCGTTCTACGGGGCCGAGGCCGGCATGGAAAAGATGACCGCTGACGTGGGAACCAAGTTCACCACCAACGGCTTCTTGACCACCAACGACATCACCACGATCCAGTCCACTCCTCCTTCGCTTCCCGGTATCGCCTTTATGAACGCGGCGAATCTCTCGACCTACTCGATTACCTGCAACGGCTGCCCCAACGCGGTGAACGGCACGATTCTGCCGCCCAGCCCGTACTCTGGGTTGCAGGCGCTGATCAATACGTACAGTCTGTCGGTCGCTGCACAAACCGCATCCGGATCGGAAGTGGAACTAAAGCGGCAACTGCAAACGGCGTCCATCCCCGTTTTTCAGTTTGGCATTTTCTCCAACGTTGACTTGGGATTCCATGCGGGCAGTAACTTCGGTTTCGGTGGCCGCGTACACTCGAACGGGAACTTGTGGCTGGCGTCCAACAGTTGCTGCACCCTGACGCTTTCCGACAAAGTGACCGCGGCGAAAGAAATTGTGCGGTCCAACATGATGAACGGAGTGATCACCTCGACCAATGGCTATTCCGGACCGGTGATGATGACCACCAACCCGGGCGGCAGCAGCTACCGCGCCTTGGGATTGGGCGAAGGCAGCGTTACCGGCACCGACAGCGTGATCAATCACGTTGATCCCAACCTGTACCCGAATTGGAAGAACACAATTTCCATGTCAGCCTACAACAGCAATCTCGGAAATGCCGAAAGCGGGGTTACCCCGCTGAGCCTGGGCATCGTGATGGGCGATTCGGGTGGCCAGACCGTCGATCTGATCCGCCTGCCGACCACCAACGAAATCACCGCCAATCCGATCAAGTACGCTTTGCGCTATTACAGCCAAGCCAGCTTGCGCATTTTGCTCGCGGACTACGGCCCGTCGGGCACTTGCACCGATAGCGATCTGGTCAATCTGTCGGGAATCTCGCCGGGTGTTCCGCTAGATCTGAAGACCCTGGCATGGCCCTCGGCATACGCGGCGGCTGCGCCGTCGGGCTATAACGTGGCCGGCGTTTACCCCTTGCCGGTAGTTCCGGGTGGCATCACCAGCCCCGCATATAACGCATTGTATGGATACTGGGTGCAGACGAACTATCCGACCATCACCGGTTGCATCAAGATTGATTATCAGAATACTGGCGGCACTGCATTCGTCGACGTCACCAATGAAATTCTGGAGCTCGGTTTTACCGGGAAAAACATTTACCCGACAACACAAGTCGTTGCCGCTCCCCTGCAACCCGCCTTGCCCGCCGCGCAAGTACCCACCCAAGGCGCTACCGGCTCGGTCTGCGGCAAGGACCCGAGTGCTAATGCGGTGATTCGACTCGCGCGGCTGCGGGATAATCCGACCGGTTCGAATCCTCCGTCCACCAGCCGGTGCGCCCCGACCGCCTCAGGAGTCGACTATTGGCCCAACGTGCTGTGGGACGCGCGCGAAGGCATCTTCCGAGATGGACAAACGCCGGCCGGCGGCGTTACCTATCCGCTTACGCCCGCGGGCGCGATGTACTACGTGGAGCTGGATGTGGCCAACGTCTCGAAGTGGTTCACCGGGACGCTGGGCCTGAATGGTACGAAAGCCAACAACACCAGCGGCTACACCGTTTACTTTTCAGACCGGCGCGGGGATCGGGTGAACCCAACTCCGCCCGCGTCGATTTCTAATACCGCGTCCAAGACCGGAGCTGTCGGTTATGAGGATGTGGTCAACTACACCACCGACCCCAATAACGGCTGCCCCAACGGGGTACTCGAACAGGGTGAAGATACCGAGTCGGACTACGACGTAAACGGAAATACTTTGAATTTAACAAACACTCTGTACGTGTACGGAGGCGTTCCGGGATTCCTGACGCAGGCGGGGCTGACGCCTATGACCGGTCCCGCCAGTTTCAGCAGCGTTACGTACCAAGGCAACACTGTTGCTGTCCCGCCCAGCCCGATCGTCCAATCGAACACGGGTTTCTGCAGTTCGAAAGGCACCGGCTGGCCCTTTGAAGTGGTGGATGCTCAAGACGTCCGCGAAAATCCGCCGTTGGTGTTCCGCCGGGCGTTGAAGCTGGTGAACGGCGTATCGATATCGCTGGGCACCTGCAACACCGTCACCTGCGGACTCACGGTTGCCGCGGAGAATCCAGTGTATATCCAGGGCGACTACAATAATCCCGGCGCTTCCACCACTTTTACCGGCGCCAACGTTTCCGCTTCGGTAGTGGGCGACTCGGTTACGGTATTGTCGGATGCCTGGAACGACGTGAACTCGTTTATCTCGCTGGCGAACACTAACACCCGCAGTGCGTCGCAGACTACTTACAGCACCGCGATTATCGCCGGGAAGGCCATTCCATTCCCGAACGTGGGAGGCTCTGTGGATACCGGTTCGGATGGCGGCGTGCACAATTTCCTGCGCTACCTAGAAGATTGGAGCGGCACCAACATTTGGTATCAGGGTTCTTTCGTGACGTTTTACTACAGCCATCAGGCAGTGGGCTCGTTCAAGTGCTGCACCAACGTTTATGGTGTTCCGGCAAACCGGAGTTACGTTTTCGATACGACGTTCTTGACCCCGAGTTTGCTGCCGCCACGAACTCCCATGTTGCGCAGCGTGAACACCATTGGATTTACGCAGGTGCTCACCGCGCAGTAATCGCGCGTAGACAGTCCTGGGTCGTAACCTCCAGCGGCTCCCGGTAACCGGGAGCCGCTTGTATTTTAGGCAGCCGCCAATCGACTTGCTCCGCCTACGGCGTGTTTTGATGTTTTCCCGGTCATTGGGTCGGGGTCGCCGGAAGCATCCTGGTGGTGAAATTGGTATTTAGCGCTGGTGAGGTGCAGCCTGCCGCGCTCCCGTTGCATAGATCGGATATCGGCGTTTGCACCGAGCTGGCGGTTGCCAGGCCGTCCCACGGCTCAACATAGATGTTGTAGCTGCGGCCGAGAGGCAAACGCGAAATGTTGAAGGAACCGTCGAAAAGCGCAGGCGGATTCGCGGGATTGCACGA
>Ga0182018_10003300_pt1 | contig 14721 bp, 13 predicted proteins | sample 812P2MmetaG_FD_120490 | JGI IMG/M metagenome (GOLD analysis project Ga0182018, IMG submission 120490) | Permafrost microbial communities from Stordalen Mire, Sweden - 812P2M metaG | ecosystem: Environmental > Terrestrial > Soil > Wetlands > Permafrost | place: Sweden: Stordalen | collected...
GCCCATACACGAAGGCATGGCCATCAGGCAGCCAATAGGGATACCACGCCTCAGCTCCCACGTGATGAGCAATTACATCCCCAGTCTCATGGCCGGTCGCCATTTCAATCACATGGATTTCCGAATTACCTTCTGACCCGCCCGGAACAATGCCCAGCGCCATGAATCGGCCATCGTCTGAGATGGCAGAGCCCGCCACTCCGCTCTTGCCCTTGGCCTGATTTTCCGGTGCGAGCTTGATCATTGCCGGATCGACGAGCAGTTGATCGGTCCCGTCCAATCCATGCCGCACATATAGCTTGCCGACATCTTCGTTGGGCAGTCGCTTCTAAACCACGTACAGGTCGCCGGGAAAGCGCTCCGCATCCACCAGTGGGACCGATTGATCGAGCTCTTGAATCCGCGCCAGCAACTTTGCCCTTCCCGGAAGGGCAGCAAGCGTTGCACGCGCATAGTCGTTCTGCCCCTTGAACCACGCCTGCACCTCTGGATCCTTCAGGGCCTCCATGTATCGATACGGGTCGCTAACCTTCGTGCCGAAGTAGTCGTCGACCACCGGCTTTACCGCTGCAACCGGGAGTGCAATTGCCGCGGAACCGCTTGCAGGCTGCGCCTGAATCGCAACTGAAAAGGCGGCCAGAGAAACCGCTGAAAATGCCAGGACGCAGAAACAGACCTTTCGTCGCATGGTGCCTCCGGGAATTCAGCAAGACTACCATGGCCGATCGATGAACAGAGCCCCAGCCACGCAGGTTTGGCAACCTGCTCGGCCAGCTTTTGCATTGTCACGGCATGATAGAAGCCGATGAAAAGAATAGACTGATCTCTACACCTCCATGAAAGATTCCCTGCACGTATCGAAAGAGAACTACCTCAAGGCAGTTCTCGAGGCCGAGGCTGAAGGCCACCAGGTGATCCCGGCCATGCTGGCGCATTGGCTTGAGGTGTCAGCGCCGGCGGTCACCATGGCGCTGAAGCGTCTAAAGCGCGACGGCCTGGTCGAGGTGGGCGCGGATGGAATCGTCCGGCTGACAGCGACTGGTCGCGAGACGGCTTATCGCACTGCGCTGCGGCACCATCTGATTGAGCGAATGCTGAGCGAGGTCTTCGGAATGGAGTGGTACGAGATCCACGAAGAGGCCGAGCGGCTGGAGCACGCGGTCTCGCCCGCGTTTGAAGCCAAGCTGCGCGAGAAACTCGGTGAGGGCGGCGCCTGCCCGCACGGGAATGCGGTGCTGCCGAGGAACCCCGGCGAACGAAAGAAAAATGGGGAAGTTCCGTTGTCGGAGGCGCCCTCAGGCAAAAGCTACGTGGTCACCAGCCTGCAGGAGCGGGACCCCAAGCTGCTCCTTTTTCTGCACGACGCCGGTATCGGCCCTGGGCAGAAGCTGCGGGTGGTGAGCCAGAACTACGATCAAACTGTTTCGATTGATCTACTTAGCGGAACTTCGATTCTGGGCAGGCCTGCCGCGGAGGCAGTTTGGCTGCGGTCAATATGAATGGGTAATTAAATATAAGAAAAGATATTAACTATGATTAAGTAGCTGTGGCATACTTGAGTTGAGGGCCCCCACCCGGCATCGTCCGGCGGCCTTCACCCATTCACCTATGTCCACTGAGGCAATTCCACGGCTCTCCATTCCTGAACCGTCGCTTCCCGGGGTTCACTCGAGCGTTGGCATATCGCGCTCGCGCGTGCCGTGGCGTCGGCTGCTGGGCTTTCTGGGGCCGGGATTCCTGATCTCCGTCGGCTACATGGACCCCGGCAACTGGGCTACCGACATTGCCGGCGGCTCGCAGTTCGGCTACACGCTGCTTTCCGTCATTATGGTGTCGAATCTGATGGCGATTCTGCTGCAGAGCTTGAGCCTGAAGCTGGGTGTGGCTACCGAACGCGATCTGGCGCAGCTCTGCCACGAGCGCTATGGCAAGGGTGTGAGCTTTTTCCTCTGGGTGGGAGCTGAGATCGCCATCGCGGCCTGCGACCTGGCCGAGGTCATCGGTTCCGCAATCGCGCTCAACCTGCTCTTCCACATTCCGCTTTTTTACGGCGTGCTCATCACCGGGCTCGACGTGCTGCTCATTCTGATGCTGCAACGCTGGGGATTCCGCTGGATTGAAGCGCTGGTGATTACGCTCATCGGCACCATCATCGCGATGTTCGGTGTGCAGGTGATCCTGTCGCGGCCTGACTACGCGGCTACCTTCGGCAACCTGTTCCTCCCGTCGGCCCAGATCATCACCAATCCAGCGATGCTCTACATCGCCATCGGCATCTTGGGCGCGACGGTGATGCCGCACAATCTCTATCTGCACTCGTCCATTGTGCAGAGTCGCCGCTACAAGCGGACCTCAGAAGGCAAGCGCGAGGCGATCTTCATGGCCAACGTTGACTCGGCGCTGGCGCTGACAGTGGCGCTCTTTGTGAACGCGGCCATCCTGGTGGTGGCGGCCGCTGTCTTCAACCGCAGCGGCCACTATGAAGTTGCGGCCATCCAGGACGCGTATAAGCTGTTGAGTCCTCTGTTGGGCGCTGCCGGCGCGAGCACCATTTTTGCCATCGCGCTGCTGGCCAGCGGCCAGAACTCCTCGATCACCGGCACGCTCGCCGGCCAGGTGGTCATGGAGGGCTTCATCAACATCAAGCTTCCGCCGTGGCAGCGGCGGATGATCACGCGCACGCTTGCCATCATCCCCACCATCATCGTGGTTGCCATTACGGGCGAGCGCGGCACAGAGAAGCTGCTGATCTTGAGCCAGGTGATTCTGAGCCTGCAGCTCAGCTTTGCCGTTGTGCCGCTGGTGATCTTCACGGGCAGCCGCAAGGTGATGGGCGAGTTTGTCAACAGCCGCTGGTTGCAAGGGCTTTCATGGTTCGTCGCCGCGCTGATCGCCGGGCTGAATGCGTGGTTTCTTGTATTGATGATCCGGTCTTGAGAATCCGGTCCTGATGTTGAGGAGCATCCAGCCCCTCCATTCCCCAGTGAGGTCACCAATGCTTTACGAGGGCAAGATTCGACATAAGTGCATCCTCATTGCCTTGTTAACTGTGGCTAACCAGGGGTTATCGCGGGCGCAGAGTGGAACCTCGAGCGCAATCTCCGGGACGGTGAGCGATGCCAAGGGAGCCGTGCTGGTGAGAGCCACTGTTACTGCATCCAATGTTGACACGCATGCCACGCGCACGGGAGAGACCAATGCCACGGGGCGGTTTCTGTTTTCGCAAGTGAATCCGGGAACCTACATTGTCACGGTGAGCGCGCCTGGGTTTGCGGAGCAGAGATCGCGTTCGGTGGCCGTCGAGGTCGGGCGCACAGTGACGCTTAATTTCACAGTTACTGTGGCGTCGGCTTCGCAGACCGTCGAGGTCACGGCGCAACAGGCGCTGGTGACTCTGGAGAATCCGAATACCACGACAACGATTGAGTCAAAAACAATTGAGAATCTGCCAAATCCGGGTCAGGACCTGACATTTGTCGCACAGTTTGCACCGGGCGCGCTGATGAACACGGCCGGGTCGTCGAACGACGCCAAGGCCTCTGGCGGCTATGGGAATGTTGAGTTCAACGGGCTTCCAGCGACTTCAAACGGATACATTCTGGATGGATACGACAGCAACGACCCGTGGTTGGGGTTGAATATCGGGTTGTCGACGAATCTTGTGATTGGCTTGGATGCCGTGGAGGAGGCAACGGTCAACACGAACTCCTATGCAGTAGATCAGGGAAGATATGGCGCATCGCAAGTGAATTACTTTACCAAGTCAGGGACAAATCGATTTCACGGCGATGCCTATGAGTTATGGAATGGATCGCTGCTGAACGCGGAGGATTACTTTCTGCATGGGAACGACACAGCGGATAGCATTGCCAGAAAGCCGCGATCGACCGTGAACGAGTTTGGCGTGAGCGTGGGTGGACCTGTGCGGCAAGGCAAGCTGTTCTTTTTCGCGCACTATGAGGGAATCCGCATTGCGCTGCCCTTGGTGACTCAGGCCACATTCCCATCGGCCGCCTATCAGCAATATGTGCTGCAACAACTGCCGCTCGGCGGAATCGACACGATCACCGGGGCTAGGCTGCCGGCGCAGCCGCAGGAGGTCGGATTCTACCAGCAGATGTTCGCGCTCTACAGCAATGTTTCGGGCACGCCCACGCCTGTTCTCAGTTGTCCGTTCGACGCGCCTGGAGTGCCTGCCGGAGGTTGCGCCAACCAACGGCAGGTATCGATGACAAACGACGATACCGAGAACCTCATCGTAGTAAAAATCGACCACACAATCGATCGCGATAACAGCATCTGGTACCGTTTTCAGCAGGACACAGGGTTGCAGGCAGCGTTTACCGACCCTATCGACGCGATCTTCAACTCCTATTCGCCACAACCGCAGCGGACGCTGGTGGTGGGTTATACACATATCTTCAATCCGCGGCTGGTAAACCAGTTCAATCCTGGCGCGAGCTGGTACTCGAGTATCTTCGAGCCAAATAACTTTGCCCAAGTCCAGCAGACTTTTCCCATCGTTCTCACACCGGGTACGAACAACGCTCCCTTTACCCCCATCGGAGGAAACGACAGCACCTATCCGCAGGGCCGGAACGTGACGCAGTGGCAGATCAACGACAATCTGATCTGGACCAGAGACAAAAGCACATACAAGTTTGGCGTGAATACGCGGCGGATGGATGTGAGCGACTACGATCTGGGCGAGGGAACGGTACCCACAGTGACTTATAACGATCTGGCCGAGTTTACTTACGGAGCCGCTTATACGGCCAGCGAAACATTTCCGATTGCGCTGAAGGAACGCGTGGCTGCAGGCAACCTGGACCTGTATGCGATGGATACCGTGAAGCCGACGGCGAGAATGACACTCAATATGGGCGTGCGGGCAACATGGAATACCGATCCAGTGAACCAGCAAGGGCTGTTTGCGCGTCCTGCAGGATCGTTTCTTGAGTTATCGCACCAGATAAGTCAGCCGCTCGACCAGGTTCTCCAGACCAATGTTCGCGGATTGTTTCCAGGTACACCGCCCATCGTGTGGCAACCGCGAGTTTCAGCGGCGTATGAGTTGAGAGCGGGGACGGTCATTCATACGGGAATTGGTGTGTTCAACGACATTATTCCGGCACAGGTTGCGGATCTGGCCGCGACCAATGCGCCCTACTCTCCGACGTTTGTGGGCGGCATTGGCGGGCAGGTGGGCGGAATTGGAATTGCGCCCGGCGTGAACGGGAGCGGGGTGGATGCTGCGGTGAACGCGGAGCGCAGTTTCGAATCGGTGTTTGCCGCGGGCGGCGCACCGTGCAGTGGGATTGCCGCGGGTGCGGCGACCTGCCCGTTGGCGGTAAGCCTGAACACGTTTTCGAGTGGAATGCTGAAGACGCCCATCTACTACCAGTTCAACTTCGGGATCGAGCAGCAGACTGGCGCGCACGGGTCGGTGCGCGTCGACTATGTGGGAACCCGCGGCCAACACGAACCCTACCAAGTGGAACTGAACGGCTACCAGACGGTCTGCGCGGGATGCTTTGCTCCGTTTGCGTACGGACAGCCGCTGGACCAGAGGTTTGGAAGCGTCAACCAATTTCAAACCGGTGCCGGCAGTAAGTACTCGGGGCTTCAGACGAGCCTTACAGAAAAGTTAGGTGCACTAACGCTGCGAGCTAACTACACGCTGAGCCATTGCCTGGATGAAGTCTCGAACGGCGGGTTGCTTCCGTTTTCGACGCAGGGGATTCTTTCGCCCTTGCCAGGGGAACTTCATCGCCAGTATGGGGACTGCGACTACGACGTACGGAACAATGTTTCGGCATTTGGCGTCTACCAGATTCCGTTCCGTTCACATCGCGCAGCTCTCCGCACGATTCTGGAGGGATGGTCGTTTTCAGAGACTGCGTTTCTGCATTCGGGAGTGCCATTCACGGTGCTGAGCCAGCCGTACACTGCCAACGGCAACGGTGTGTTTCAGGCAAGCGGGCCGCAATTTGCGCGGCGGGTTCCCGGCGTGCCCGTGTACCGCAAGGCTGCGTATTCCGGAGTGACCGTGGCGGGGACGAAGCAATGGCTGAATCCGGATGCGTTGGTTTCCGTCGTCGACCCGGAGACGGGTGCATGCACGGGAGGCGACTCGACGACCGACTGCCAGTTCGGCGATGCCGGCCGAAACACCGTTCGCGGGCCGCACTTCACCTACTCGGATATGTACCTGACGAAGAGATTTTCGTTGACCGAGCGCCTCACTCTTCGGTTTGATACACAGTTATTCAATGCGTTTAACCATCCCAACTTCGCCCTGCCCAGCAGTGTCGAGGCGGGTGTGCCGGGCGAGTCGATTCCGGCGAAGTTCGGGACGCTGGAAGGCACCATCTCGCCGCCGACTGGGTTGCTGGGCGTTGGGCTGGGCGGAGACAGTTCTCCGCGCATGATTGCGTTTCAGGCGCGAATCGAGTTCTGACTTCCATCCGGCACCATTATCCCGATGCAAGCACTCTCCGCCGTGCCCATCGCCGGCTTGGACGTATGGCTGCTGGTGCTGATGATCTGACTCCCTGCTATGCTGAGGAAGGGGGTGCAATGAGCGAGATTGTCTTCCAGGTTGAGCAGGAGGCGGACGGCGGATTTGTTGCCGAGGCCATTGGCGAGAACATCGTTACCCAGGGTGACTCATGGGATGAGCTGCGCGTCAACGTCCGCGACGCCGTCGAGGCCTTCCACTTCGACTCCGCTCCGCCGGCCTCCATCCGGCTGCACCTGGTTCGCGACGAGGTGATGGCGGTTGCATGAAGCTGCCGAGGAATCTCAACGGCGTCGATCTTGCGGAACATCTTGTGAAGAACTGGGACTACCGGCGAATTCACCAGACCGGCAGCCATATCATCCTCGAAACCGAGTCGCCTGCTCATCAGCGTGTTTCGATTCCAGCCCATAAGCCGCTCCGCACCGGCACGCTGGCCAAGATCCTCCAACTCGTGGCGGGTCACAACAGGCACGATGACGGACGGTGTGCTAGCTCAAATGTGGGAAAAAACTCCCAACTCAGGGGGCAACTACTTCCTCACACAGGACACCTATTTCCCCAATGGATCGGTCGGCGCGATCTCTGCTTCACTGAGTGGATCATCTATCGGAATTCCCGGCCTGACCTACGCCGTGGATGGCGAAGGACGCCTCTACTCCGCAACCGATGCGACGAACAGTCTGAATCTGGTCACCGCGACGGCCTACAGCTCTGCCAGTTCTCCAACCAGCATCACCTATGGAAATGCCAGCACGGGTTCCGCTAACGACGTTGACAGCTTCACCTACGATTCAAACACCTACCGGCCCACAAATCTGACGTACGCCATCAATCGGTCTTCCAGCCCGTACTCTGTGACTACCGCCCTCACCTGGAACGCCAACTGGTCGCTGCAGAAGATGGTCTACACAGACGGAAGCCCGAGCCCACTCAGCCAAACCTGTACCTACTCGGCAGACGACCTCAGCCGCATCGCGTCCACCAGCTGCGGAACTTCCACGTGGGGACAGACGTTCTCCTACGATCCCTTTGGCAACATTAGCAAGACGGTTCCCAGCGGCTACGGGGGCACAGCATATGCAGCAGCCTACAGCACGGTTACCAACCAGGTGTCGAGCGGCGTCTCTCCGACGCCCACCTATGACGCCAATGGTAACCAGCTGACGAGCATTCCGGCCACGCTCACCTGGAATGCGCTCAACCTGCCGATCAGCGTGAACTCGACCACGGCAACGTACGATGCGCTGGGGCGGATGGTCGAGAAGGGCCTGAGCGGAATCTACACGCAGTTCGTCTACCGGCCATCCGGCGCAATGCTGGCCGTCTTTAGCGGTAGCTTGAGCAAAGGCACAATTGCACTTCCCGGCGGCTCAACGGCGGTCTATAATTCGAGTGGATTGAATTACATTCGCCACAAAGACTGGCTCGGATCGAGCCGCCTCGCCACATTGTGGACGACGCATGCCGTCTACTCGAAGGAGGCTTACGCCCCCTTTGGCGAAACCTACAACGAGGCAGGGACAGCTGACCGCAGCTTCACCGGCCAGGACCAGAATGTCGCCACGGGGCCGTTGGGAACGGGAGCCTACGACTTCCTCTTCCGCAAGTACGATCCCTCTGCGGGGCGGTGGCTGAGCCCCGATCCGGGAGGGTGGAACGTAGTAGACCAAACGGATCCACAATCTCTCGATCGCTATGCATATGTTGAAAATCAACCATTAACGGCAATCGATCCATCTGGGTTGAACGGTTGTATTAGTACTGATAGCCAACAGTCATTCATTAATACTGGTACGGGCAACGCCTGCCCGGCTGGCTGGATTGATATCGGGGAAGAGGTTATTGTAATGAATAGCTGCCCCACATGCTTTACCCAACCTCCGCCTGCTCTGACTGACTTTACTGATAGTTTTGATGCCCTGCCTGATTTGGGCCCTGTCGTACATCCCGGCGTCCCAAGTACTGGGGTAATTCGGCCATGGAACAGGATCGATTGCGCTGCTACCGTCGCTGACAATGAGTACAGCCTTGCTGCATACACGAGTGGGACGTCACCTGACAACTTCATAGTTAAGGCATTTCTCGGGAATTCGGTCAGTGGAGTAGTGAAACTGTTCACAAGCAATGAAAACCCCTTACCGAATCTGATTGCGGGAGGATGGAACCCGGGAATTCCGCGGGTTGCTGCCCCGGAGATTGCTGGTGTAACACTTGATGGCGGGCTAACCGGCGTGGCAACCCGACTCGCTTTCGGAGCGTCAACAGACGCAATAGGGTTGCTCAAATTTGGGTACGATGCGGCTACTGTCGGGTACGCCTATGTGAAACGCTGTAGTTAGAATGCAACGATCCGAGGCGGGAAACCATAAAGAGTTAACATGAGCGATCTGAACATGAGCGGGCTAATTCAAGACATCGGGGTGTCCTTTGGGCTCCCACTTCTCTTTCTCCTGCTTGCGTTGGCAAACATCAAGTTTTCGCGTCGCAAGTACAGTGGACTGAAATTGCGCTTCTCGTTGATTTTCGTCATAGGCCTGTTCGCCTATCTCATCTGCACGCTCATGTTCCAGGATCGAGCGGTGCTAAAAGCCATATGGCAAAGCAGCCCGACCGTCTATTCTCTTGCGTATGGTCTTGGCGTTATTCTGGTCCTCTTTGGTATTGGGGCGCTGATTTACTGGAAACTTAGGCCCGCGATGTGGCAAGCGAAGAACAACGAATCCACAGAGTGAATTATGTGAATGCCCAAAGTAACGCGTACACAAAAGACGGGACAAACAAGCTTAAACAGAACTGCCAGAATAACTTCAACATTTCGCTGGGGGGAAAGGCCATCAACTTCTTAAGCCCGTTTTCAATGATTCCCGGCATCGGACCTGTGTGGCAGAGCAGCATGGCAGAGAAATTTGGCGGCAGTGCCGCAAAGTACGTTGCCTTCGAATTCTTCCGAGGTGCAGGCGCGAAGTGGGCTGGTACAGGTATCGGGTGATCGGAAGAACGGTGTATGTCACTATTGAGGGCGTTCAGAGAGTGTTCTGGCTCCGGTTGCCGAAGTCTCTTCTGCCGTTCGCTTCGGAGGACATCTTGGCCGCTATCTCGCGTTCAACTGACACGTTTTAATAGTGAATGGAGGCTTCGATGGCCGAACTCAGGGAGCCAGTTCTCCAGAGAATAATCCAAAGATGCTCCCGCCTACTGCTGTGGGTGGGAGCGACTGTCTCCTTGGTTGGAGATGCGTTCCTTTATGAAATCAAGCAGGTGAACTTCTTCGTGTGCGCAGCGATTGGCATTTCTGGAGGAGTGTTACTGATGCTGTTGGGGCGGGAATCGGAGTCGCGAGCAAGTCTCCAAGGCCGGGGCGGCACTTTGATTGGAGTCATACACTATCCAGAATGGCCAGCATGGCTACAGATGTTAATCATGGTGCCGAATACCCTGCTGTCGGGATACGCATTCTGGGCATGGTGGCCGAAGTCGAAGCGCGAATGGAACCGATTTGGTTGGGTGATTGCATATCTGGTTATCTTCTTTTCGACGATGATATTTGTTTTCCATTTGAGATGATGACGGCAAGCTTTAATGAGCGCCGCTCCCGTTGTGCATCTGAGCCAGCAACCTGAAACCCGTACTGCCAACGGCATTTGTTGTAAGGGTGAGACGTCATCCGGCGCGGACTGCTGCGAGACTGCCGCAGGTTACCGAAGCGGGAAACTATTGAAAGCGGGCGGGTAAGCTCAAATAGTTCTGGAAACGAGTTACTCTGCGGAGGACTTGGAATTGTTGAGAGGGTAACCCGATGACGACGCCGGCTTGCCCTGTTGTTGCTATCTCGAACTTCATGGAGCGAAACGTGGACATTTTGAAACGGACGCGGAGATTTGGAATGTCGTGGCTGTCACAGAAGTGGTTATTTGCGGGCTGTTCACTGCTGCTGTTTGTTCACGGAGTGGCGCAACAGATACGGACTAACAATCCGCTGACCGAAGCCGAAGCGTTGGGATATTCGGCAGACTCTCGCCTCCTCGTGATCCAAGCCGAAGACCTCGGTATGGCCCACTCCATCGACAAGGCATCCTTCGAAGCGTTGGAGAAGCGCTGGGTGACGACTGCGGGGATTCTGGTTCCCGGTCCGTGGTTTCCCGAAGTTTTACGCTGGTCGCGAAGCCATCCGAATGCCGATTTGGGCATTCGCTTGGACCTCAATGCGGACTGGTCAAGCTATCGATGGCGCCCAATCTCCGATGTGCAGAAAGGATCTGGACTGACCGACTCTGGGGGATATCTGTCGAGCAGCCAGATCCTTATTGCGCGACATGCAACACCAACGGAAGTGGAGAACGAGCTTCGAGCACAGATCGACATGGCCAAGCGCACTGGAATGCCGATCACACATCTCGATCATCACATGCGCGTCATGATGGTGACTCCGGCCTTATTCCAGGCATACTGGAAAATGGGCCAGGAGTATTCGTTGCCGATTGTCCTGCCAAATCAACAAGTCGAGCTGAAAGGCGTGGTCACACAAAAGCCCGGAGTCCTCAAGTTTGGCGGGATCGACGTTGACATGGCTAACCTGCCGATTGACCGCGAACTGGAGATAATGCCTGGGCTTGCCAAGCAAGACTGGCTGAGCGCCTATGAGAAGACGCTTGATGCGCTGCCGCCGGGGGTTTACTTGCTCAGTGTTCACCTGGGATACAACGACGACGAGTTGCAGGCCATGACCTGGGACCATCCGAACTGGGGCGCTGAGTGGCGACAGAACGACCTGGACGTAGTGAGCAGCCCCGAATTCGAGAAATTCCTCAAGGACAAAGGCTTTATTCTGGTGAGTTGGAAGGACCTGGCGAAGTCGATGCCCGCCCAACAACCCAAGTCGAAATAGGAATCCCCAATGGCGAGGCTTGAATCGTCAATTCACATGCGCTGCGGGCGAGAGCGCGGGCTCACGCTGGTGGAGCTGATCATCACGATTGCGCTTCTCTCCATCCTGACATCGGCCGCGGTGCCGGTGACGATATTTGCGTTAAAGCGCGACAAGGAGCGCGAGCTGCGCCGCGACTTGTGGGAGATGCGTGACGCAATTGAGCTTCCCCCGGCTGAGTGGTACCTCCGAGGCGGAGCCTATGTTCCGGATCTCATCGTAAGTTCGGGTGAGTCGATTCAGGGAAACACAGCAGCAACATGTACTCGGTTCCCATCGGTACCGCTACGCCAGGCGTCTGAAGGGGCCGTGGGGACTCCAGGTCGCGTTTCTACCCCAAGAGGAAGCTGCGGAGAAGGAACGGTTGATGGACTTTCGATTCTCGTGCATTACGCATCTGCTTCCCTGTCAAAATGAGCGCGAAATCCTGCCGGAGGGCGCTAACCTGCTTGAAGAGAGTGAGCGGCCGTAGACCCCCGTCACACACAAGTTTGTCTTCCGGTTCCCAGCTGCAGCGAGTCCCATGGGACTACGATTGGAATCATGAGGGCACTCACAGCCGCCGAGATGCAGGCCTGCGACCGCGCCACCAGCGAAGTGTACGGTGTGCCTTCGCTCGATCTGATGCGGAACGCAGCGCGAGCCGTCGCGGACGTTGCGCAGAGCCAGTTTCCTCAATCGCGGCGGGTCGTGGTGCTTTGCGGACGGGGCAATAACGGCGGCGACGGCTTAATGACGGCGCGGCTGCTGGACGAGGCGGGCCTGGCCGTTACCGTTGTCCTTCTTGGCGGTGCCGACGGGCTCAAGGGCGATTCGGCAGAAGCCTGGCGCGAGCTCGCCGAAGCCGGACAGTGCGCGATCCACACGCCTGATTCGGATGCCGACTTGGAAGCGACCCTGGCGGCTCTCAGTACCGATCTCGTCATCGACGCAGTGGTTGGAACCGGATTCGCGCCTCCGCTGCGCGGACTGGCTCTCACAGCGCTTGCCTGGGTGAACAGAATCTCCGCGCCCGTGCTGGCCGTCGATCTGCCCTCTGGTTGGGCCGCGGACTCGACTTCGCCCGATCCGTCCGGCCCGGTTTTTCCAGCCGATGGGGTGGTCACCTTCACCGCTCCCAAGCCGGCGCACCTTTTTGGCCAACTCACCCGCGAGTGGAATCAGCCGGTGATCGTCGCACCCATCGGCTCACCCGATGCGGCGATTGTGTCGGGACTTTCACTTGCCTGGGCCGGATCTTCGCTTGCCCTCGTCCAGGCGCCGCGCCCGGTTGCTTCCAACAAGGGCAGCTTCGGCCATGTGCTGGTGGTGGGCGGATCAACAGGCAAGTGGGGTGCGCCGGCAATGGGCTCCCTCGCTGCGATGCGTGCCGGCGCGGGGTTGGTTACCGCAGCGGTTCCCGCTTCGGGGCTCGGCGTAGTCTCGGGATTTGCGCCGGAGCTGATGACCTGGCCCATGGAAGTCGGACAAGACGGCCTGATGATGGGCACCACGTTCAGCGCCGAAGCTCAGGCACGGCTTGTTGCCGGCAAGTCAGTGCTTGCGCTTGGTCCAGGGCTCGGCGAAAGCGAACAGACGCTCCAGCTCGTCCGCGGGCTGCTCTCCGGAACACGCGTCCCAGTTGTGATCGACGCCGACGCTCTGAATCTGCTCGCCTCGCATCGCAATCTGCTCGACGAGCTGGGAAAAAGCGCGAAAGAAGGACGAACCGTCGTCCTGACGCCGCATCCTGGCGAAATGGCGCGGCTGACAGGGCTGACCGTCGCCGAGGTTCAGGGCAGGCGGCTCGAAGTGGCTCGCGACTTTGCCCAGAGGCTGGGCGTGACCTTGGTACTCAAAGGCGCGCGAACGCTGATTGCCCATTCGGATGGGCGGGTGGCCGTGAATACCTCTGGCAATCCGGCAATGGCTAAGGGCGGGAGTGGCGATCTGCTCACGGGACTGGTGGCGGGCTTGCTTGCGCAGTATCCCGAACAGGCTGGGCTGGCCGTGGAGGCTGCCGTCTGCCTGCACGGATTGGCAGCCGACCTGGCCGTAACCGAGGGCGATCAACATACCCTGTTGGCAACGGACAGTCTTCAACAATTTTCTCGGGCTTTTAGGTTTTGTTTTTCGGGCCGGAACGGGTATGTTTGGTTGCAGGGGCTCCCGGCGAATTCGTTGCCCGGCGCTGCCTCCCGTGGGGGAGCTCAATGACCAACGCCGCACCTACCGCCGCAGGCCGGATTCACGAGTTCACCACCCACAGCGGGGCAGACACGATTGAAGTGGGCCGCAAGCTGGCCCGGCTGCTGACACCACCGCAGCTGCTGATCCTGCGCGGCGACCTGGGCACGGGGAAGACCACGCTGGTCAAGGGCATTGCCGAGGCGCTCGACGCCGCGGAAGCCGACGAGGTCACGAGCCCGACCTTCACCCTCGTACACGAATACGACGGATCGCTTGATGGCAAGCAGGTGAAGCTGTTTCACCTGGACGTGTATCGCCTGGAAGGCGAACGTCAGCTTGAATCGCTGGGGCTGGACGACCTGCTCAAGCCCGACGCGCTGGTGCTGGTGGAGTGGGGAGAAAAGTTCAAGAGCATTCGGAAGAGATCGACTGGGGAGATTTCAATCACGTCTACCGGCGGCGATGCGCGAAAGATCACAGTTACTATGAAGGACTAGCCCGCCTGGCTGTGGTAGCTTCGCTTGCCAGAGTTCCGCCAGCTACGTTGGAGCGGTCGCAGTCCGCGATTCCCGGCAAATCCAGGATTCAACTTTTGGAGGTACCAATGCGCGCGATTGAAAACGCCGCAAAGCATTCCCTTTTCGTTGTTCTTTTGATGGTTCTTTCGGTGTTGGCTCCGCGCGCACTCGCGGCCCCCGAAAAACCGCACATCTTTCAGCGCCCCGCATTGAGCAAGGACCTGATCGTCTTCGGCTATGCAGGCGATTTGTGGAGCGTGCCGCGCTCCGGCGGACGGGCCATCCGGCTCACCACCGGCGTGGGAATTGAAACAGCCCCGGTCTTCTCGCCAGATGGGAGCGCCATCGCGTTTGCCGGGGAATACGACGGAAACACCGACGTGTTTACGATTCCAGCCGTCGGTGGAGTTCCATTCCGCGTCACCTATCATCCTGCCGCCGATGTTGCAGTGGGTTGGAGCCCGGACGGAAAACGGATTCTTTTCCGCTCGACGCGCCTGTCGTTCAGCCGCTACACGCAGCTCTACTCGATTCCCGCGCAGGGCGGCGTAGCCGAGGTGTTGCCTCTTCCCATGGCATACCAGGGC
>Ga0182018_10003301_pt1 | contig 14719 bp, 15 predicted proteins | sample 812P2MmetaG_FD_120490 | JGI IMG/M metagenome (GOLD analysis project Ga0182018, IMG submission 120490) | Permafrost microbial communities from Stordalen Mire, Sweden - 812P2M metaG | ecosystem: Environmental > Terrestrial > Soil > Wetlands > Permafrost | place: Sweden: Stordalen | collected...
AGCACGCCCACTAGGTACGTGAGCACGTTTTGGACCGCGATTGGCTGGCACGGAGTGCTCACCCACTTCGGTGTGATCATGACTGGCAACCGGTGGACGAGGTACCGCAGAATCTCGAAAGACGCCGAGCCAGAGCCGATGATCATAGCGGCGCGCAGCACCGTGACCGGCACTCCCGCGGAGGCAAGCGCCCCCTCCACGTCACGGCGCGAAGACAGATGCTTGCTGAGATGCGAACCGGTTTCACCCAGACCGCCAAGGTAAATGACGCGCCCCACTCGGGCGTCATGGGCAGCCCGTCCGAATGCGAGGGCGAGTTGCCGGTCGCGTTGAGCATACTCATCGCCGGCCGACATCATCGAATGCACCAGGTAGAACGCCGCGCCACACGCTTCCAACTCACGCGTCAGCGATGGCGCGTCGGCGAGATCGGTTCTACGGATCTCAACGCGGGAGTCTAAGGCCCAAGCGCGGCCTTCCAACTTCGCAGGAGAGCGCACGAGGCATCGCACCGCATAGCCGGAAGCGAGCAGTTGGGGCACAAGTCTCCCGCCGATATATCCGGTAGCACCCGCTATGGCAATGCGTTGCAGTTTAGAAATTCCTTCGGGCCGTGGGCCTGGCTTCAGTCTATCGGAAAGGCGCTTTGATTTCTGCGCCAGCGGCTGTCGGCAGAACGCCAATCAGCCCGATTGAGACGACCCTGGCCGCGAAGTCGCCTCTGGTTGGGCCGGGTACACCATTCGGGGACGTTCGCCCTAAACTCGCGTCCAACAACCCCCGCACCGGCTTTCGCGCAGTTCTTCTGGCAACGGAAAAATCGGATGGGGCGGACCGCCCCCGCGCCCCGGAAGCCCGTCCGGCAAGACCCGAACCGCCGCAACGCGGCGCACTTGCCACTTTTCGCAAACACTTTCGGCAAGTAGGCGACAACTCAAAAAAGGGAATCCCTCCGTAAACACTGCGCGGATGCGCAATAATCTGTTCATATGGCCCCTGTGCCATATGAAGTAATTATGCATTAGCGGGCGCGGATTCGCGCGTATGCCTCGGCCCGAGAGGCGCTCGGTCCCGTGCGTTTCGGCTGTTCGAAATTCTTCCTGCTCGGAGTCCGGCTGGCCGTCGCGGGCGCGGTCAACAGATGGCGCGGGGTCATCGGGATTCGCGGGGACCGGGGACGCAACACAATCTGTCGCAGGCAATTTTGTCTGCCGTTATGGGCGGAAGACCGATTGACCCAGCACAAGCGGCGCGGCGGATTTACGCCTCGCGACAGTCCCAGGCCCGGATGGCGGACCATCGGGGAGAGCGATGAACGGGGAGTGGTAGGGAGCGGGGAGTCCCGATCCTGCGCGAAAGCAAGCGCTGGCGGTGCTGGGGCGGGGTTTCGGATATGAGGCTAAACAGCTCGGCCTTGCAGAGCCGATTCTGCTATGATCTGGAAATCATGGATGAGCCAACTAGCAGGCAGGTGACGCCGCTCGCTATCTCAAAGCTAAACCGTATGCCAGCAACTAGCCAAAACAAGAACGGGTTGATCCGGGTATTTGGTTCGCCGGGAATCAAGTGGGTAGGTACGGCAATGCCAGTGTTATCCGGAATTCTTCTCGCATTTTATCGTGACGACATTCGGAACGCCTGGCCCTTGATCCGATGGCCTGGGAATGACAGTGTCTTTGTTCCTGCCGCCGCATTCTATTGGGGTTTTCTGGTTGCAGGGTTTGTACTCTTCGTTCTTCAGGATATAGCCAAAAGCAAGGACGAGCGTATTAAAGCTGCAGCTAACCAGGAGCTTACGAATTCAATCAAGCAGACTGCAGGAAGGGTTGCAACATTACCTCCCGGTGGATTCGTGCAGGAATTAGGTTGTCTGATCTGTGAATGTGAAGATAGCGTAACAGGAAAAGCACCCCGCTCGACACAGGTAGATGTCACTGCCGATTTAAGACGGTTGCTCCGCAGCATCGCCAAGCTAGCGGGGTCCTACGATGGGCGGGACAAGGTCAGATATGCGGCCAATGTAATGTTCTTTGTCGATGCTGTGCATCTTTCTCACTTTGAAGACCTACTCCTATTTGGCAAGCCAGACATGAAAGCTGGCAACCTACAGGGCGCAATGATCTTGGTGAAAGATTATTCCTCGGCTGCGCGTGGTGACAGCCTCGGAGAGGACCCGGAACTTTCGAATGTCGCGCTTCCGATTGTGAAGCCTCCGAATTCAGGGGCGAAAAGGCGGTACATTCTGCGGGGTGCCCCCGCCGTATTCTTGGAGGATACCAAGACAGCACCCGTGAAGAGAATGAAGACGGACGTTGTCAATGACGTTCGGAAGTTCGACTTCAAAGCGCTTGGCCTCGACGAGGATGAGGTCAATGCAGTTAAAACAGCCTACAACACCGAGGGCAAGACGGGACAACAGGTAATGAGTTTCATGTCATTCCCTTTGTTTCGGAGAACCGGCGAAAAACTGGGCGCATTGAATATCCACTGCAGTATGATTCAATGGATGGGAGGGGAGGAGGAGCGTCAAGATAAGTGTGCCATGCTATTGATGCCTCTGGTCAATGAAGTGGGCAACCTAATGGAGCTAATCCTCAAGGAACAACGTAAACCGTAACCGGCGACCTTTGGCGCTCGTGCGTATTTAACTTAGCCCGGCTGCGGCGTAATGGGATTCCGATTCAGAGCACTCTCCCATGAAGCCTCACGTTCCTCCTGAAGGCGCTGTTCCTGTTCGGCGCTCAGTGCGGGGGGCATTGAAGCGGCCGCTGCCTTCAGTACATCGCGCGCGAGGTCACTGAGCGGTATCGGGGGGGATTGTGCCATTGCCTCACCTGTTATTATGTCATGTATTATAGGCTTTGAGGAGGGTACCACTCCAGCCGCTGGGCTGGCAAGAGAAATCTCCTTCTTAGTAAGGTCCGCGAACGTAAGCTCAAGCCTGCCAGCTTCAAGCTGGATAGCCGTCAATTTAACTCCTAAGCTGGCCGCGAGATCGGAAAGCTTAACGAACGCGTCGTTGAGCGATAACGAAGTCACGAAGGAAGCATCGTTTTCGGGGAACTTAAATTGATCAGCCATACGAGGAGGCAGCTGCGTCGGCAGGTCGGCCATAGTCATCTCCTCCTCGATTCACATTGTAGCGCCAAATTGTAGGGTCAAACGGACCATAGAGGACCGTGTCGTGTGCAAGTCGTTCATGATCTGTTCCTTTCGTGGGGTTGCTGAGCGGGACGGGGCCTACCAGGAGGCGCGATATCTGACGGACCGGAAGATGCCGGGCTCCTCGGTTTCCAGCCAGGCGAGGGCGCGCTCGAAGATCGCGATGTCTTCGTCCACTTGCTTTTGCGATGAGTTGCTGGCGCCGAAGAAGAAGCCGGTTGTGTGCAGAAGCTCGCGCGCTTTGACGGCGGCGATGATAGCGCGGATGCGCGCGGGAGCGCCAAGATGTATGTCCTGGCATTCGTCGTTGCCGCCGGCAAAACTCTGCACGATATAGCCATGCAGATTCGGATGCTTGCGACAGTAACCCAAATCGAGGGTCTTTGAGCCGAGAGGAAAACCGTCTTCTCGCAGGTCGAGCCTCGCATCCATGACGATCTTCTTGCCGGTGAGATACATGTCCAGACCCATGTGCTTGTTCCCTTCTGTTTTTTCCGTGAGGCCAGGAATCGACAAGGGGCTGGGGCACGGATTCGCGGGAGAGCGGGTTCGGGTTGAGCGACGACGAGCGCTCGTAGTAGGAAAATATTCCTATGTCAGAGGTGCCGGAGGGGATCGGGGAACTGCGCGGGCATTGCTGGCGCGGGCATTCGGATGATCGCCGCCGGTGATGCGGTTCTGTGCTGTCTCCGAGTGCCTATCGGACTAACCGACCCGATATACCATCTACGCTAGAATAAGGCCATGGACAACGACCCACTTTGCAAAAGGGACGGGTGCGGACATCCCATATCTGCGCACACTATGATGCGGGCTGAAAAGCGTGCCCATATGGAGGGCAGAATGGTGTCTGATTATCCGTCACGTCGTGAGGAAGCTTTTAACATGCACAGCGGCAGGAGTGATTACGACGCGTGCAGCAAGGCCGATTGCAGTTGCTTATTGTTTGTCTCGCCCTTTGTCTAACGGGCGTGTCCCGCAACCAACCGCCGGGCTAGCCAGCCACTGGAGTGGGTCCGGAACGATAGGTCGGCTTCGGACCGCTAATTCGCGTGACTCCGGTCGGAAAACGCACGACTCGGAGAATTCTGGGAATTCAGTCTTTCCCTTCAGGCGGCACGCCAGCTCAAATAAAGGCGCATCCGAAGGAATCTGGAGAAAATCGATTGCGGGAACCGCCCCGCAAGGGACGGCCCCATGGTGGCGGACGACGGATCGACATGGGGCATGTGGGCATTTCTACGTGAGAGCGGGTTCGGGTTGAGCGACGGACAAATCCTCCACCGCGATCCGCCCGGTGATAGAGTCCAAACATGCCGCTCGACCGAAATACGAGCCGGACGAAAATGTCGCTCCGACTGGACGGTGCAATGGCAATCGGCAAATAGCCCGCTCATTGTCGAACTGCAAGCCAAGTTTGGCAGCCAGTACCCGACCTGAACCCCCAACCCGAATTCTGGCTGTGACCGAGCGGTCCCGGCCGCCCTACGCCTTCGCCGCCGCCTTCTTGGCGGCCCAGCGCTTCTTGAGGGCCGCAACGATGGCCGCCCTGCCGGCGGCGCTCAGCTTCCGTTTCGGTTTCTTGGTTGTGGCGGCTTTGGTTTCGCCCTTGACGGCGGCCCATCGCTTTCGCTGCGCCGCGGCAATCGCTTTCCGTCCGGCGGCGCTCATCTTTTTGCGCGGGCGCCTCGCCGGTTCGACCGCGGCGGTGGAGTCCGCCGGTGAAAGCAATGCGCGAAGTTCGGCAATCTGGGTATCGAGTTTGTGTTTCTGCGCCTCGAATCCGAGGATGGCCGCAGTGATGATCTCGGTCGTGAGTTTATGAGTCGGCATGTCGTCGTTAGGTTTCCGTCCCTTAACATTCTGGCACGATTCCGTTTTTTGGGACAATTCAAGACTCGCCGGTTCTGGCTTCCTCCGGGTGTATACTTCAAAGCCAAGGAAGCAAGACATTGGAGAGTCCACCGTCCGGTCTCTTGGACATCCCCGCCGAAATGCGTCAGCTCTATGAAGCCGAGGCCTCGAACTACGACAAGAAATACGACACCGATGCCCGCCAGGAAACCCTCGACCTCTACGTTCAGGAACTCGATACCGACTTGGGCGCCACCCGTGGTCGAAAAGCGCTTGATGTCGGCGCAGGGACCGGGTTCCTGACCGGAATCCTGCTCAAGAGCGCCTATGACGCTTATGGCGTCGATTTCTCGCAGGCCATGCTGGCCATCGCTAAGGCAACTTACCCACTGGGGAAGTTCGAGCGGCGCGATGCCGAGAGCGACGGTGCGGCGTACGCGGACAGCTCGTTCGACCTCATCATCAGCCGCCAAGTCGTCGGCCATTTTCTCGACCCGATTGCCGCTTTTCGCAATTGGCATCATTGGCTCACCTCCGGCGGCCACGCGGCTGTCATTGACGCCTTTTGGAGCCGCGCCGATTGGTCCGGGAATTGGAGTAAATTCGTCGACCATCTCCCGCTCGCCTGTACGGACTCCTGGGCGCCGGTAAGCTATTTGCTCCGGCAGGCTGGCTTTTCGATCAAAACGGCGCGGCTCTTGGATCGCGTCAATGCGGACGAATGCCAACGATCATCGGCGAACGGCATGAAGCCGAAAGTACGCTACATGGTGGTGGCTCAGAAAATCTAAGCGTGCCTCGGATCTGTCGGCGCGAAAGGGACAGTTGAAAACGGCCTTAGGGTGCAGGTCTTGGCGGAGCAGGATTCGGCGTAATTCGTGTCAGAGAGACGCCGGGGATCGCGGTGATTGCGAAGAGTCTCACTATCTCTAAGAGCTTACCCTCGCGGTAGTACCTCTCGACCACCGACCCGTCGGCGCCGCGCTCGATAATCGCCGGTCCGTCCTTGCGGTCAGGTTTGCCATCGCGGTAATATTCCTCGACACCTGAACCATTGGCTCGACGGAGAGCGAATTGCGGACCGTCCTCTCGATGGCGCTTCCCATCGCGGTAATATTCCTCCGCCCACAAGCCATCGGCATAATGTTCGGCATTCGCGGGACCGTCCAATCGATGCGGCGCGCCATCACGATAGTACATCTCCTTGGTCGAACCGTCGGCGCGCCGTTCGGCGATCGCCGGTCCATCCTCGCGGTGCAGCTTGCCCATGCGCCGATATTCCTCGTAAATCGTGCCGCTGGCGCGACGCCAGGAATAAGCCGGTCCGTCGTCGCGGTGCGGCAAGCCCTGGCGGTAATACCGTTCCTCGACTGAGCCATCGGCGTCTCGCCTGACGTAGGACGGACCGGTTGCGGAGTCGAGAACCGCCCCATTCTTGCGGAACCAGTCCACTAGCTCCTCGGCGGCGGGCACAGTACTTTGCTGGGTCAGCCACATTCGCGCAGACCGCAGGATGTCCTCATCGACTTTGTAGATACAGGTGATCTCGCTGGCATCCTGCTTATAGATTAGGGTCACATACGAAATCTCTCCGCTAGTCATGCTCGGGCCTTTCCAGGAATAGTGCGACCAGCCTCGCTAGCTCAGATCGATGCCGCGAGTCAAGCTGATTCGCTCAGCTCTCAGACGATTTGATGTCGCCCACGACCGTGCCGTACGGATCGTGGTTTCGCTCCGTCTCATGGCGGCCGTGGCACCCTGGCCGCCCTCTCCCACGCCCCCGGAAACCCCTCCCGGCTAGGCCGAACCATCCGACCAGCCGGAAAGCGCCACGCCAGGCCTCACCAAGACCGCCTTGAAACACGCGCGCCGCGCACCGCCTAGATCGGTATAGGCGGCGACTCTTGGCGGTCAATTCCGCGAGCGCCATTCCACTGGAGGAATCCGAAGCTTCCCAGATCGCGACAATAGGGGGTGCCGAATACGAGTATCAGCTTTTGGGCGGAAACACAGGTTCCAGACCCAAGTTCAACTCGCTCATCGGTCGGATGCGCGATGATGTCATAAGGGACGGAGCCGGCGCTCGGCAAGCCTGTTCACGGAGCTGGCGCAACGGCTGGCGGCACAAAGGCAAATGGCAACAGGATCGATAGGCAGCTGCCTCGAGGAACTACGCAATCTGCTGTTGCACCTCAAACCGACTGGAGATGACGGATTCGAAGGATTGTTGGCGATGACGCTGAGCGAATTCTCCAACCTCACAATTCGTTTGGCGAAGTCAGGTTCCCAGTTCGGCCGAGACGGCAGGTCTCCATCGGCCCCATTCGCAATCGCCATGGAAGCGAAGCTTTACACAGGTGGCTTAGGGCTTGAGGTCCTGGTCAAAGGGGCGGTGGCGAGCCATGTGTTGGGCGACAGCATCGATGTCTGGGCCGTTGGCGCGACCAGTGCGATTGGGGATGAAACCTATGAGGAAGTGACAGGCCTGCTGGAGGACCACGGCGTGACTTTCCTGGCCTTCGACTGGGCTCCCCGCCCGCTGCCCCCTATGGCTGTTCTCTTGGCGGCAACGAAGAGCATTTCGATTGACTGGCTCGCGAACGGTGCACATTGTGATCGGGCAACATTGGCGACCATACTCAATGCCATCACGGCTCACCCGTCCTATGACGCCCAAATCGAGCGCCTGCGCGACGACGTGACAGCGGCAAAGGTAGGATTGGGCGCGCTCAGGATGCGCTGCGAGGAATGGCTCACTGAGCGGCTTCGGGATCCCCTTTTGTCACAAATAGCATTCGGTCAATACTTCACCGTCGCTGATCCGCGCTGGCCGGCCGTGCCCCGTCCCGTGTTACTTGACCGGTTGGCGCAAAGGACTGCCTTGATTCCCACGTCTGACCGCCCCGTCGTCACCGCGGTTCTGGGGCCCGATGGTGTCGGCAAATCCTGGCTCGTCGCGCAATGGTGGACTGGCCTGAGCGAGCGGCCGATCATGGTGATCGTCGCGGGGAGGCGAGTGGAACAGCTCTCTCCGAACGAGCCTTTGGAAGGTCTTGCCCATCTACTTTCAGACCAGGTGCCTTGCTCCTCCATCGATCCGGTAGCCGGTTGGGTTCGTCGCCTAAGACGATGGAAAAAGCAAAACTCGATTGGACATTTGCGCTTTGTAATCGCGGTTGACGGCTTGAACCAGCGGCCAACGCGTCCATGGGCGGACTTAATAAAGGGTCTGGCTAGCGAGGCGCACTCGCTCGGGGGGCTCGTGATCGTCACCTCACGGAATGGGTACTGGGAACGAGATATTCGGCCGAGGCTGTCCGGCAGCCTCGACATCAGGACGATGCCGGTGGACGAGTTTGACGACAAGGAACTTGCGGCAGCGCTTGCGCCAACCGGCGCCTCGCCGCACGCTCTCCCACCGAAGGTCCGCGAATTCGTGCGTAACCCGCGCGTCTGCGCCGTCGCCGTCACCCTCCTGGACCGTCTTCTGCTGCAACCTGGCGAACTGACGGTCGATCGCCTGCTCTTCGAATACTGGCGCCAGCGGATGGAAGAACGCGGCGACCTCACCAAACATACAATCCCTGATTTCGAAAAACTCATCCGCTCGCATGCTCGCGCCTGGCTCGTCCGGCCCTCGCGATCCTTTGAAAGGGACGAATGGGATGTGCCATTCCCAGCGGATATAGAGATTCGCGTGGTGGCGTCAGAGCAAGCCATCCCCGGTCGATACAGCGTGAACGACAAGAGCGAAGACTCCGCGTCGCCAGATCTTCGGAGCTTTGTGGCCGACATCAACAATCCAGAAATGGCGAGGCGCCGGTTTTCGGAGCGACAAGGAGTCATCAACGAAAGAGCGGCCGTATACATAAGGGAAATCTCCTCGCGCAATATGGTGGAAATTGGCGAACAGCCTTCTCCATGGGGCCTCAAGGAGGTTTTGGGTCTGGACCCGGGCAGGATTGCCTCTTGGCTCCAAAGGATTCTTGCCGAAGAGGACCCCAAGGTGCTCCGACAGATTTGCAATCTCGCGGTGAGCTTGGCAAAGGTATATTCCGGCTGCGATCCGATGCTGTCGTCAAAAGTGTTCCGGCATTTGGTAGACTGCCGGCCCATAGTCAACGTACAGGTCGAACCTGAGGAAATACCGCTTTACGAACATGCGCTTTTTTCCTCAGAGACCTCGGAGGCTCTGGAGAGTTTGAAAATCCGCGTCTTCGCACAAGCTCTCAATGACTCCGATCTACAGATGGCTACTGTGGTTGCCGAAGTGTGTGGTGCGCATGAGTGGCTGGATCGATACGTACAGGGTCTTTTGGACTCATGGCATCCCGCGAACCAGGCACGCGGCCTCACAATTCTAGGTTTCAGGCAGCCGAACACCGCGAGCGAGCGCATTCTTTCCGGTGCGGCAGAGCCGGGGTTTCTGGGCCGCGCCAAGCAATTCGCCTTCCGGAATTATAGGCGGGCCGCGTGGACGCGCCACTGGCTCGAGTGCCTGGAGCGGGCGAATGACCCGATCGACTTTTGGCGCTATGGAACGTTAGCCGAAACGATTTGCGATTCGCGATTTCTCCGAGTCTTCCCAAAGGCCACGGCAAGTGACCTTCTGCACATGTTCGGAACCGACCTCTATCGCCGGATGAAGAAGAAGGCGGAGGAACGGTCAAAAAAGCTCCGCCAGACTCTGTTTGGTTTGAAGGCTCCCGAGGCCGAGATCGCGGCCGCTATTTCTGACTGGAAACCCTCGGGCAAATAGCGTCGCCAGGGGCTGGTACCCTATGCCTTCAGCTGCGGCACGCCGATAAAGACGCCCCAGATGCGGCGTTGTGGGAGATTACTCCTGAACTTACCGGAAAGCCGCTCATGCTGACATGTGATAGACAACCAATTCCCGACCGGCGTCACTGCCATCCTCATAGCCGGCGATACGGCTACAGCACCCGCCGCCCAACCCGCATCGCGGCGGTTGCCGAAACCGCCGCGCGGCGCGGCTCCAACTTCAACCCGCCTCTAATGATGTCATCGCCGCACACAACGCTGCGCCCGCCGACATGCGCGCCTTCACCGACCACGACCAGGTCGCAGATCTGCGCATCGCCATCCACTTGGCCGAGAACCTAGGCTTCGCCACTGACGCGACCGTTGCCCCGCACAGATCCATGCGGCCCGTAGACTTGGGCCACATCCGCGACCCACGAATCGCCATCATGGGAGAGGTTGGACTCACGCTCTATATATCCGCCGACATCGCCCCGGCGAATCTGGCCGAAGTCACGCAGCGCCTGGATACGGAATAGGCGCCGATGGCCCACCTGCACCGAATCGCCGGTGAACCTGACGCTCACCTCCACCACTGCCATCGCCTCGATATCGCCCAGCACGCACCGAATAACAAACACGTCCATCAGTCACTCCATCGTCAGTTTCAGAACCACAACGAGTATTGAACCTTATTGCCGATGTCTTAAAAAACGGTTAACGAATCTAAATATATACTCGCGACATACCGGGGTATTCAGCCCCGCCGACACTCGCGCAGCGCTGAGAAAACGAACAAGCCGCCGCCAAGACGCAAGCAGGCGTCGCTTTCTTAACCTTTCTCGGCTACACTCATCCAGACATCGGGTGAGGAACCATGAGTGATCTCGTGTTAGAACATCTGAAGCGCATTCAGACGCGGCTGGATCATATCGAGCGAGAGTTGACCGGGCTGAAAGCGGCGGTCATTTCTTCGCACGAGGTCATGGCGTCTTTCCTTAAGAACGACGTGCGTCGCGAATCGGATATTTTCAGCCTAGAACAGCGGATAGCCCGTATCGAGCGGCGGCTTGAATTGACGGACGCTCCCTGATTTCGCCCTTGCGTGGCCACACTCATTCGAGCCAGAGCAAGCGCTTGACAAGCCAAAACACTTTTAACTCGGCACTTTGTGTCCGCATACAATTGTGCCTTCCCGCCGCCATCGCGAGCTTACGCGCGGTCAGACCTCCAGGGGCAGCACACGCACCGATGCCAGCGAAATTAACGATTTCGAAACGTGACTCTGGCTAAGGTGTCTGGGGGCAAACAGCCATCACGGGGACAGGAACCATGAGCGTCACCCTATTCAGGCATGAAGCGCTGATATCGAAGGGCAGGAATGAAGACGGAACCGACCATTTTAGTGCGGTTGAGGAATATTTTTACTGTGATGAGGAACTGCACCGCGAGGACGGTCCGGCGGTCATCAAGCACGACTACGCCTTCGGCATCACGGAGGAACATTTTTACTGGCACGGCAAGCGGCACCGCAAGAACGGCCCTGCGGTCGTCATCCGCACTCTCGACGGCACGAGGGAGGAATATTACCGCAATGGCGAGCGCCACTGCGAAGACGGTCCGGCAATCAGCGTCAGCAACCGCGACGGTTCAACGGTGGAGGAATACCACCGCGATGGCAAGCTGGACCGCACGGACGGCCCGGCAATCGTTATTCGCAACAGCGACGGCTCAACGGTTGAGGAATACTACCGCAATGGCGGGCTGCACCGAAAAAACGGCCCGCAGATTGTCAAGCGCTTCGCCGACGGCTCGACCGAGGAGAACTACTGCGAGGATGGCGAAGACCGCCTACGCCACGGCCGCCTGCATCGCTTCGACGGCCCGGCCTCCATCGTGCGCAATGCCGACGGGTCGCTCAAGGAGGAGCGGTATTATCACGGCGGAGTGCCGCGCGACATCAAGTCCGGCCCGGCAGTCGTTAAACACAATGCCGACGGCACGACGGTGAGGGAGTATTCCCGCTATGGCACAACGATCAAGACAGAGTACCTCGACAAGGAGGGCGTGGTTGTTAAGACGGAAGGGCTCACCCCAAGCTCACCGCTATACGCGAATTACTATCCTGAGGTGGCTCTCGGCGCAGACAAGGGCTTGACCGGCACGAGAGTGGCTCTTGAGGCTGCCAAGCCAGAGCAGCCCGCGACGCGTTCCGTCCGTTCCGGGCCGAACCGCTATTCGGAGTTGACAAAGGCGACCCCGCAGAGCGGAATCGCGAACGCGCCAAGGACGACGCAGAAGCCGCGTACGCCCGGCATGGCGCCCTAATCAACGCTCATCGCGACCGCCACGCGATTCGTCACTGTCATCGAAGAGCTGATCGACACGCCCACATGACCGAACACGTCGAACCCAAGCCTGAGTTCCGCACCGTTCCTTCAGAGTCAGCACTCATGTCCCTGACAGCCGCCACCAGAGGCCGTTCACATTTTTCGTTTCTCTGCGCTCGCGTCATCCGGTTCTCTGCCCTCGGAAGTGTTCGGGCAACCGGGGCTCGCGCAACCGGGCGACGGCCCCATGGTGGCGGCCTTCAACCGTAAAGGAATCACTCGCATGACACCGCACACCGCCGACGACAAGCCCCGCTGGGTTTACCGGTTCGACAATTACACGCGAGCGCTCGCTTTGCTGCGCGAAGCTGTGGACGCCATGCAGGCGAGACAGCTGAGCGACCTCGAAAAACAGGGTCTCATCCGGCGCTTCGAATTTACCTGCGAGCTTGCCTGGAAACTCATGAAGGACTATCTCGAACACACTGAAGTGCGTCTCGAAACCGTCACTCCAGCCGTCGTGATCAGGGAAGCCTTCGCCGGCCGCCTCATCGAGAATGGCGATCTCTGGATGCAGTCCCTAGCGGCGCGCAACCGAACGTCCCACATTTACGACCTGAATACCTTCGAAAAGATCCTGGCCGACATCGGCCATGATTATCTTCCGCTCTTCGACGCGCTCCGCCGCAAACTTCTTCCCAGCGCGCCGGAGGAATGATCCGATGCAAGCCCACGGCCTCAACGAACGGCATATCGACATCATCCGGGCGATCCTGGCTCCCTATGCGGATCGCATCGAGCGCGTCGATCTCTTCGGCTCGCGCGCCACGGGTGCCTATCGGCCCGAATCGGACATCGACATGGTCTTGCACGGGACGGTGGACGAAGCGGCCATAGGGCGCATCCAGACGCTGCTCGACGATAGCCTCCTGCCCTACAAGATCGACCTTTGCGCCTACGACCTTATCGGCTATCCGCCGCTCCGAGCCCATATCGACCTCGTCGCCAAGACGCTCCTAACCCAGGCCGATCTCCGGGCGCCGCCACAGGACAAGAGCTTGAAACCGAGAACTCCGCCATGACCGAACCCGTCGAACCCAAGGCTGAATTTCGCTCGCTAGCCGAGGATGCGGTTGTGTCGGCCCTCCAAGACCCGGACCCGGCGAATCCCATCGCCGTCGAGGTTGCGCGCCTCATTGCCGCTTACACGAACAACTTTAAGCGCCATGTCGAGCGGCTGGGGCGCGTCCCCCCGGACATCCTACGAATAAAGCCGCGCTGGCCCCATTGAGGTGTGCGATGCGCCTGACCACGACGGCGATCCGCGAAACTTGCCCGTCCCGCGCGCAAGATCCAGAACCTCCGCCTGGTCCGTCCAAATGGTAGGAATATTTTCCTACCAGTCGCCCGAAGTCGTTCGGCGAAAACCCGGTTTCGCACCTCTCCTGCGAACGCCATCGCGTCGGCCCTCCCGGACCCGAACCCGGCGAACCCCATAGCCGAGATGACTGATCCGACATCCACCTAGAGTACTCCGTGCGCAGAATCATCATGGTTGAGATTTGCCGAATCCCATCGTTCCGTTCTAGTTCAATCGCGCTTTCGACAATCTACGGTGGGGTCTCGAATCGATTATGATTAGCCAGATAGGAGCACAAATGGCATCGACCCTTGAGCTTGTCTTTCAGGCGGCAACGGCGTTGGGAACACTCGTCACAGCGGGTTCGATTTACATCCTCAAGCGAACCCTTGATGCGCAACGGCACACACTGGAATCACAGGACACGTCGTTGCAAGCACAACTGAAGGCGCTCGACACGGAGTATGCGTGGCGAAGAATGAATGTGGCAATCGACCTGATGCGTGAATGGAACTCAAACGCCATCGGATTTCGTAATGCCATCGTCAAACTCGGTATTGAGCTATACGGAGAGCCAAACGACACTAGTTATCTCAAAGAGCCAATCTCCGCGGAAGAAGCCCGAAGGCTATGGGATGCGAGCGCCACATCCGAGGATTCGGCAGAGATCAAGAGGGTGGAAATGCGAGAGAAGATGATTGGCCTTCTCAATTACTTCGAGTACATTTGTGCTGCCTACAAAGCTGGCGCTGTGGACGAAAAGATCATCAAAGTGTCGTTTAAGGCCCCGATGACGAGATGGTACGAATTGCTGAAGGCTTTCATCGATAATGTTGATCGTCGTCGGAACACAAGGACGTGGCCCCCGTACTGTGAAGTGATGGAACTATGGATACAACAGCCCAAGCCCGAGCCTCCAGATACGCGTTTTATTGACCCGGCAGCACAGATACCTGACGGCCCGCGCCGACTTGATCCAGAATTTTCAACCACTCCGTCCAAAGGATAGGAATATTTTCCTAACCACTCGCCCGTCATCGGACCGATCAACCGGTTTTGCGCCCGCTCGCACATTCTCCCCGGCCGCCCCCATTGCCTCGTGATTGTTCGGGCGGAAGTTTAGCGGCGCACCTCACGCTCCAGGGCAAGGGCTGCGCCCTCGGGCTCGGTGTCCCATACTGTAGCCGCGGGTGCAGTTCTGTAGTCATTTTCCCAGGTGGTAAGGTGCCTCTCCCGCAACGGCTAATCACAG
>Ga0182018_10003304_pt1 | contig 14711 bp, 14 predicted proteins | sample 812P2MmetaG_FD_120490 | JGI IMG/M metagenome (GOLD analysis project Ga0182018, IMG submission 120490) | Permafrost microbial communities from Stordalen Mire, Sweden - 812P2M metaG | ecosystem: Environmental > Terrestrial > Soil > Wetlands > Permafrost | place: Sweden: Stordalen | collected...
CCACGACGGCGGTTTATCCACACGGAAGCGGGACCTCACGGTTCCCGCTTTTTTGTCATTCCCCGATGACGATAGGTGGGCCGCCAACGCGCGCCGGCTTTTTGAAAACCATGAGCAGAGGGATCACGCAAAGCGTCGCGATCATCAGCAGTTTGTAATCGTCGATATAGGCGATGATCTGCGCCTGCCGCGTGATGACGGCGTCAAGCGCGGCGCGGCCGGCGGCCGTCAGCGGATTCCAGGCCTGCGCGACCGTCGGATTTTCGAAGGCCCGGTTTACCGCCGAGACATGCGGCACGATCGCGGCGTGGTTGGTCTGCGTGTTCCGGGTAAGCAAACTGTTGACCACCGAAATGCCGACGCTGGAACCGATATTGCGCGAAAGGTTGTAAAGGCCGGCGCCTTCGGTGCGCTCTTTCTGCGGCAGCGTCGAAAGCGTTGCCGCGCTCAACGGCACGAACAGGAAGCCGAGACCGGCGCCCTGAACCAAGCCGACGCCGATAATCGCCGCCTGCGAGACGTCCGGCGTCCAGCCGGTCATCTCATTGAACGACCACGCCGTCAGCGCCAGGCCGATAGCAAGTAAGATGCGCGTGTCCAAACGTCCGACGAGCCGCCCGACGATCAACATCGAGGCCATGGTGCCGACGCCGCGAGGCCCCATGACAATGCCGGCGGTAACGACCGGGTATCCCATCAGCTCCTGCAGATAGGGCGGCTGCAACGCCATCGACGCGTAGTAGGTGAGGCCGACGACGGAGGCGAACAAAACGCCGGCCGCGAAGTTGCGGTCACGGAATAGAGACGGTCTGACGAAGGGCTTCTTCGCAGTGAAGGTGTGAACGAGGAATAGATAGAACGCCGAAGCGGCGACAATCGCCTCGATGATGATCTCACCGGAGCTAAACCAGTCTTTCTGCTCGCCGCGATCGATCATGACCTGAAGGGCGCCGATCGAGAGGCTCAAAGTACCGAAGCCGAACCAGTCGAGCTTTTCGCCACGGTTTCGCTGAGTCTCGGGCAGAAACGCAACGATGCCGAGGAGCGCGATAATTCCGATCGGCAGGTTGATGTAGAAGACATAGCGCCAGCTGTAATTTTCGGTGAGCCAGCCGCCGAGGACGGGGCCGAGCACCGGGCCGACCATGACTCCCATGCCGAACAGCGCCATCGCGAAACCTTGACGTTCGCGCGGATAAGCGCCGAGCAGGACGGTTTGCGAGAGCGGAACGAGCGCGGCGCCGAATCCGCCTTGCAGAACCCGGAACAGCACGATCTGCGTCACCGACTGCGCCATGCCGCACAGCATGGATGCAACGGTGAAGCCGGCGATGGAAACGAGAAACAGGCGCTTCAATCCGAAACGGCTGGCGAGAAATCCGGTCGGCGGCGTCATGATTGCCACCGCCACGATGTAAGACGTCAGAACCCAGTCGATCTGGTCCTGGCTCGCGGAAACGCTGCCCTGCATGTAAGGCAGCGCAACATTGGCGATCGTGGTGTCGAGCGCTTGCATCAACGTGGCGATGATCGCGCACGCCGTGATCGCCGCCCGATTGCCGCCGCCCTCTACTGCGGGCTCGGCCGCCATCACTGGGCCTGATGCGCGTGTCCGAACGGCGCCCGTAGAAAATACGGAACGCCCCGCGCATGTCCGGTATCGACATCGACCACGACGCTCATACCGGCGCGCAGCGGCGGAAGATTCTTGTCACTCACGTCGAGACGCACGCGCATCGGGACCCGCTGTACGACCTTGACCCAATTGCCGCTGGTATTTTGCGCCGGCAACAGCGAGAATTCCTGCGCCGCCGCCGGGCTCACGCTCTCGACGACGCCGTGCCACTCGAAATCCGGATAGGTGTCCACCGTCACCGCGACCGGCTGCCCGACCTGCACGTAGGTCAGTTCCGTCTCTTTCGGGCTGGCGTCGACCCAAACGTGATCGGTATCGACGAGAAAAAAGGCAGTCGTCGAGGCCGCAAGATATTTTCCGGGCGCAATCGCGGGCACGTTGGTGACGATGCCGGCGAACGGCGCCGTGATCACCGTGTGATCAAGCTGGCGCTGCGCCTCGTCGACTTGCGCCTGCACCTGCCGATACTGCGGATGCTCCGTGACCAGGACATCCGGATTGCCGCCGAGCTTGGCAAGCTGCATTTGCGCCTGCTCGCGCAAAGCCGCGAGTTTGCTTTTGTCGTTGTCGAGCGTGTAGCGCGCCTGATCGAAGACGGCCTGGGAAACAGTAGCACTGTGCAACAGCATGGCATTGCGGTCGTAGTTGATTTGATCGAGGTCGACCTGCGCCTGCTGTGCGGCGGTGTCGCTCAGCATCCGCTTGTAATCCTGCTTCATCGCTTCGATCGAAAACGCCGTCTGCGCCAGGTTGGCTTTGGCGTTGTCGAGCGCGATCTGGAATTGGCGGGGATCGAGCCGATAGAGAACCTGTCCGGCGGCGACGCGTTGGTTCTCCGTGACGTTAACGTCCTGCACGATGCCTGAAATATCCGTCGATACGCCGACCTTGGCGGCTTCGACGTAAGCGTCGTCGGTCGACATCACCTTGCCGCCGGTGACATAGACATAACCGCCGACGATGAGCGCAATCGGCAGCAATGCAAACAACACCCAGCGCACGCGATCGCGCCGCCGCATCTGACGCACCTTCTCGGCGGCGGGCGCTCGCGCCGTGGAGCGTTTTTCGGCTGGGGCGGGTGGTGCGACCGGCGCGATCGGTCTTGGCGATTCCGGCGCTTCTTCGCGCACAGGCGGCACGGTTTTGCGAAGGGCTTCAGCCATAGCGCCGCTCTCCCGCCGCGCCGTCGGGGCTGCGTTGCTGAATCAGCCGCCGCAGATTGTCCTTCACCACCGCAAGTTTGGTGATCATCTGCTGGACACTCTCGGCCTCGACGCCAGCGAGCGTGCTGGCCATCATTTCCTCGCCGAAGGCGCTCAATCGTTCGAGCAGAGGTCGCGCAGCAGCCGTCAGGAACAGCTGTTTGGCGCGGCGATCGTTAGGATCCGGCCGGCGCTCGATGAGGCCGCTGTCGCAAAGCTTGTCGAGCAGCCGCGTGAGCGTGATCGGCTGCAGATCGAGAACTTCGGCGAGCTCCGATTGGTTGAGCCCCTCGGAACGGTCCAGCCGGACTAACACCGCCCATTGCGCGCGGGTGATGCCGAACTGTGCTGCCTTGTAGTCGGCATAGGTCCGCAATAGCCGAGCTACATCATTAAGAATAAAAGCGAATTCCCGATTTGGGGAGGGTCGCGCCATTGCAAGGGCCTTGGTGACGATAACTAGCGATGCACATTATAAGGCACCTTATATAATTTCTATGCGGGTTATTGCAGAGCAGAGTTGCAAAGGCCTCAAACCTGAAATTGGAGCTATGCGAGCCCAAGGTCGGCGAAGGCGGCCATGTGGTGCTCTGCCGCGTCGAGTGCGAAGCAGCAGAACACGACCCGGTCGATGCGGCGCGGTGATGAGGCCAATTCCGCGGCAACCGTGCCGACGGCGATACGCGCCGCGCGATCAGGCGGAAATCGATAGACGCCGGTGGAGATCGCGGGAAACGCCACCGAGCTAAGCCGATGCTCGGCAACCAGACCAAGCGTGGTGCGATAGCAGGATGCCAGCAGTTCATCCTCGCCCGTGCCGCCGCCGCTCCATACCGGTCCGACAGCATGGATCACGTGCTTCGCCCGCAGCCGATAGCCGCTCGTAATCTTCGCCCCGCCGGTCTCGCAGCCGCCGAGCGTGCGGCATTCGGCGAGCAGCTCCGGCCCTGCGGCGCGATGGATGGCGCCGTCGACGCCGCCGCCGCCAAGGAGCGAACCGTTCGCCGCATTGACGATGGCGTCGAGCCCAAGCGTGGTGATGTCGGCAACGCAGATGTCGAGCCGAGCCCGGCCGACTTCGGCGGAAAGAAGCGGCGTCACATCCACCATGGCCGCGAGCGTATCACGCCCATTCGGCCTGGGCTTCGGCACGCAAATCGACCGTGCTTTTCACACCGATGTCGTCAAAATGCTCATCGAGGAACCGCCGCGCGGCGCGCTTGCCGCTGAGGTGCAACACCTCGAAGAAATCGTAGTCGGTCGAAATCCTGCTGGAGGCATCGAAATTGGAGCCGAAGCGGTCGAGTACGATGCGATGGACGTTGATTCGGCGATATTCGCCGGGCCCGGTGCCACGCGGCAATCGCCCCTGATCGATCAGCCGGGCGACAAACTCCATCGCGCGGTATTCGGCAAGGAGCGAGGAATTAAACGTGATCTCGTTGATGCGGTTCATGATCTCACTGGCGGAAGTCGGCGTCGCCTGGCGCGCCAGCGGATTGATCTGGACGACCAGAACGTCTTCGGTCTTGGTGGTGCCGAAAAATGGAAAAACGACCGGATTGGCGAGATAGCCGCCGTCCCAGTAAGGAATGCCGTCGATCTCGACGGCGCGGAACAAAAGCGGCAGGCAAGCCGACGCCATCAACGCTTCGGCCGTGATCTTCTCGCGCGAAAAGATGCGCACCCGGCCGGTCTGCACATTGGTTGCGGAAATGAAGAGCTGAAGATCGGAAAAGGCGCGTACCGCGTCGAAATCCACGAACCGCTCGAACAGCTCCTTGAGCGGATTGATGTTGAGCGGATTGAAATCGTAAGGCGAAAAATAGCGCGACAGCATGTCGACCCATGCCTGCATGGGAGTGCCTTCAAGCGGGATGAACGACGACAACAGCCGCTCCACCACCGCGCGCTGCAGCGGAGGCAGATTCCCGTTATTGCTCACCGCGCGCCAGAAATCCGCTAGGCGTTTTTGCGCTTCTGGCCGCCCGCCGCGCGCCAGACCGTCGGCCAGCATCACCGCGTTGACGGCGCCGGCGGAGGTGCCGGAAATGCCCTCAAAGAGCAGCCTTTCGTCGCTCAGAAGGTGCTCCAGCACGCCCCAGGTGAAGGCGCCGTGCGCGCCACCGCCTTGCAGCGCGAGATTGATGCGCTTGGTCGTTTGCGGAGATTGCGCGTCCGCCGCCTTGCCCGGCAACAGCGACGTGAGGAGGTTTTTCACGGCCATGCGAACCTCACAACGGCCGGGCTGGACGCATCGCGCCGAAGCAAAAAATCATTCCGCGGTCCAGCCGCCATCGATCGAAAGATTCGCGCCGGTGATCGCCTTCGCGGCGTCGGAACAAAGATAAACGGCAAGCGCGGCCACTTCTTCGACGGTGACGAATTCCTTGGTTGGCTGCGCGGCCAACAGCACATCGCGTTTGACCTGCTCCTCGGTCATGCCCCGCGCTTTCATCGTGTCGGGAATCTGTTTCTCGACGAGCGGCGTCCACACATAGCCGGGACTGATGCAATTGACGGTAATGCCGAAGGTCGCGACTTCGAGCGCGACCGTCTTGGTGAGACCGGCAATACCATGCTTGGCGGACACGTAGGCCGACTTGAATGGCGAGGCCACGAGTGAATGTGCGGAGGCGGTGCTGATGATGCGGCCCCATTTACGCGATTTCATGCCGGGTACTGCCGCCCGAATGGCATGGAACGCAGAGGAAAGATTGATCGCAATAATCTGATCCCATTTCTCGATCGGGAATTCTTCGATCGGCGCGACGTACTGGATGCCGGCGTTGTTAATCAGCACGTCAAGCGAGCCGAAGGTTTGCTCGGTTGTGCGTACCATATCGGCGATCTCGGCCGGCTTGGTCATGTCTGCCGCCGAATACAACGCCTTCACGCCAAACTCTTTCTCGATGCCGGCGCGCTCTTTTTCGATCGCAGCCGCGTCGCCGAAGCCGTTGATGGTGACGTTGGCGCCCTGCGCCGCAAGTACGCGCGCGTAGCCCAGCCCGATGCCGGAGGTCGAACCGGTTACAAGCGCAGTCTTTCCCTTCAGCATGATCATCCCCAATTTGAGAAAATGCGCTTTGGCGGAAAGCGCCGGATTGCATGACTTTTGCGCGAAGCGGGCGCAATTTGAGACGCTTTGTGCTGCGGCGCAACATCAAAATCGGGGGTCGCGTCACGTTTTCGCGATGCTCGGCAAACCGCTACAATGGTATGTGGGCCTTTGTACCGAGAAGGGACCTGACGCTTCAGTGGCCGAGATGACCGCAATACCGCAAGTGATTTTCCCATCGCCCGATCACGATCACGGCAGCTGCGCCAGCGCGGCCATTGCGCATGCCGAAGAGCTATGCGCGGCACGCGCGCAGCGGCTAACGCCGATGCGCCGCCATGTGCTTGAAGCGCTGCTTGCCAGCCACAAGCCGCTCGGTGCCTACGAGATCATGGAACGGCTGGTGGATCAGGGTCGTCCGGCGCCGATCACGGTTTACCGGGCGCTCGAGTTTTTGCGGGACAACGGTCTCGTCCATCGTATTGAAAGTCGCAATGCGTTTGTGGCTTGTGTGCATCATCACGCCGGCGGCGATCCGGTCGTCTTCCTGATTTGCGAACGTTGCGGCGCCGTCGGCGAGGCGCCAGGCGGTGTCGTCGCGGAAACTCTCAAAGCCTCCTGCCGCGCGGCGGGTTTCGCGCCGAAGAGCCCGGTGATCGAAATCGCCGGTATTTGTTCGCATTGCCGCGAGCGATGACACGTTGCCCTTCTTGCATCGCCGCAGTTTTGTCGGCATGACCGGCGGCCGCTCCTCCGCACACCGAAATTGACCTGAGTTTCTGTGCCTCACTCCCCACAATCCCGTCCGCTCGACGCGCTCGCAATTTCCGTGACCGTCGCTCTGTGTCTGACCTGGGGCTTCAATCAGGTCGCGATCAAGCTCGCGATTCACGACATCCCGCCGCTTGTCCAGTCAGCGGCCCGTTCGGTCATTGCCGCCCTTCTCGTCGGGGCGTGGACGCAGCTACGCGGGATTCCTTTGTTCAAACGCGACGGCACGTTGCTGGCGGGAATAGTTGCCGGCACCCTCTTTGCGATCGAGTTTGTCCTGATCTATCGCGGTCTCATGTGGACCACGGCAACCCGCGCGGTGTTATTTATTTATCTGGCGCCGTTCTTCGTCGTACTCGGGTCGCGGTGGTTCATCCCCGGCGATCAATTTCACCCGTCACAATGGTTTGGTCTGTTGATGTCCTTCGTGGGCATCGTCATCGCCTTCGGCCTGCCGACACCGGCCGCCGATCCGCATCAAATGCTCGGCGACATCATGATGGTCGGCGGCGCGGCGGCGTGGGCCGCGACAACGCTCGTTATCAAGGCAAGCCCGCTCAACCGCGTCAGCGCCGAGAAAACCATGCTTTACCAGCTCGTGGTCTCGGCGCCCCTGCTCGCTGCCGCGGCCCTCGTCTACGGCGAACACATCACCGCGATGCCGTCGGCGCTCGCGCTCGGCGCCCTCGTTTACCAGGCCGTTTGGGTGGTGAGCGTTACTTATGTGATCTGGTTCGCGCTCGTTGTGCGCTATTCGGCCAACAGATTATCGGCTTTTACCTTCCTGACCCCCCTATTTGGCGTCGCCGCCGGCCATTTCGTTCTCAACGAGCCGCTGACCCCGCCTTTCGCCCTGGCGGTCGTCTTTGTTGCGCTCGGCTTGGTGCTCGTAAACCGGCCGCGGTAAGGCTATATCGGTGCCAATTGCTCGCCTGCTTATGCCGGGGCTGCCCCCGACCCAGGCGGGCCCTCGGGATTGTGCCGAGTGCTAAAGGGATTAGCCGCAATGATGGAATTTTCCGGCTCCGCCGAAAGGCACCGAACCGTCGCTGTGAGGGTCGGCAACGTCACTGTCGGCGGCGGCGCGCCGGTCGTGGTGCAATCGATGACCAATACCGACACCGCCGATGCCGAAGGCACGGCAAAGCAGGTGGCGGCGCTAGCGCGGGCCGGCTCGGAATTGGTGCGCATAACCGTCGACCGCGACGAGGCGGCGGCCGCCGTGCCGCACATCAAGGAGCGGCTTCTGCGCATGAATGTCGACGTGCCGATCGTCGGCGATTTCCACTATATCGGCCACAAGCTTTTGGCCGATCACCCCGCCTGCGCCGAGGCGCTCGACAAGTATCGCATCAATCCGGGCAATGTCGGCTTCAAGGAAAAGAAGGACCGACAATTCTCCGCCATCGTCGAGACAGCGATCCGGCATAACAAACCAGTGCGCATCGGCGCCAATTGGGGATCGCTCGACCAGGAACTGCTCACGCACCTGATGGACGAGAACGCGCGCTCCAACCATCCCATCGGCGCGCGCGACGTGACGCGCGAAGCCATGGTGCAATCGGCGCTGCTCTCGGCCGGGCGCGCGGAAGAGATTGGTTTGCCGCGCTCGAAGATCATCATTTCGGCGAAGGTGTCCGCGGTTCAGGATTTGATCGGGGTCTATGGCGAGTTGGCCCGGCGTTCCGACTACGCGCTGCATCTCGGGCTGACCGAAGCGGGGATGGGCTCGAAGGGCATCGTCGCTTCGTCAGCCGCGATGGGCGTGCTGTTGCAACAAGGCATCGGCGACACCGTGCGCATTTCGCTCACGCCCGAGCCCAACGGTGACCGCACTCTGGAAGTCAGGGTCGGGCAAGAATTATTGCAGACGCTGGGCCTGCGCACCTTTGTGCCGCTCGTCGCCGCCTGCCCCGGCTGCGGCCGCACGACTTCGACGACCTTTCAGGAGCTTGCCTCCAGTATTCAAAGTTTCATCCGCGACTCCATGCCTGCATGGAAGACGCGCTATCCCGGCGTCGAGGGTCTCAACGTCGCGGTGATGGGTTGCATCGTCAACGGGCCGGGCGAGAGCAAACACGCCGACATCGGCATCTCGCTTCCCGGCACCGGCGAGCAGCCGACGGCGCCGGTCTTCATCGACGGCAAGAAAGCCATGACGCTGCGCGGTCCGACGGTTTCCGCCGACTTTCAGAAGATTGTCGTGGAGTACATCGAGCGGCGGTTTGGTTCAGGCGCCGGAAGAACGGCCGCAGAGTAAGCCTCCCACCGAAGGGAACGACGCGTCATGCGCCGCATCTCGTCGAGCTGGAGTTTCTTTTATAAGCGCATTTTCCCGGCAGTCTGGTTCGGATTCCTGATTCTGTTCGTCGGTTTTTCCGTTTTTTCCGGTCAGCGTTCGCTTCCATTCCTGATCGTGCCGTTCGGAATGATGGCCTTCGGTTACTTCCTTATGAAAAAGCTTGTGTTCGACCTCGTCGACGAGGTCTGGGATGATGGCGACGCGCTGGTCGTGAAAAACCGCGGCCGGAACGAGCGCATCGCGTTCGTTGACATCAAGAACGTCAACTACTCGCCGTTCGTCAATCCGCCCCGGGTCACGCTATCGTTGCGACGGCAGACGACTTTTGGCGATCAGATCACGTTCTGCGCGCCGGTGCGCTTTATACCGTTGACGGCCAGCCCGGTCATTACCGCGTTGATCGATCGCATCGACCAGGCCCGCCACAAGCGGGTTTAGGCCGAATGAGCGCTGCGAATTTCATCACGGCACCCAAAAATCAAACGGCCACTGGCGCTCAGTGCTTTCGCGCCAACTTCTGAACCAGATCGTCCAGCTGGTCGAGACTGCGGTAGCGGATGCTCATCGTGCCGTGATCATCATGATGATCGATGCTGACGACTAAGCCCGTCGCGTCGGAAACTCGCTTTTCGAAGGCCAGCATGTCGGCGGTCTTCGCAGGTGAACCGCGCGCCTTGCGGCCGTTCGCTGGTTTTTTTCCGTTCTTTTGCGCCCGCGCGCGCGCCATCGCTTCGACTTCGCGCACGTTGAGATCGCGGGCGACGATCTCTTCCGCAAGCTCCTCGGCATTTGGCTCGCCGATCAGCATGCGCGCGTGCCCGGCCGTGAGCTTGCCGTTGTGAATGTAGGCCTTCACCGGATCGGAGAGTTTGAGCAGCCGCAATGTATTGGCGACGTAGCTGCGGCTTTTGCCGACGATCTTGGCGATCTCTTCCTGGCTGTTGCCGAACTCATCCATCAGCGCGCGGTATCCGTCCGCCTCTTCCAGCGGATTAAGGTCGGCGCGCTGCACGTTCTCGATGATCGCAAGCTGCAGCGCTTCGGCGTCGGTTGCCTCGACGACGACGACTGGGACCTCATGCAGTCCGGCGCGCTGCGCGGCGCGCCAGCGGCGTTCGCCGGCGATGATCTCGTAGCCGTCGGGAACACCGCGCAACGACCGCACCACGATCGGCTGAATAATGCCGCGCTCACGCAGGGAGGCGGCGAGCTCGTCAAGCTCGGCGTTGGGGAATGTGCGCCGCGGGTTGTGCGCATTCGGCCGCAACGAGCCGGTCGGCAGCCGCCGCTGGCCGCGCGGACGCTCGCCCGAGCTTTCCTCGCCAACGTCACCGATCAACGCGGCGAGTCCGCGTCCCAGTCGCGACCGAGTCCCCTCCCCCGCCATCGCGGTGTCTCCTGAACTCTCGGTCATGCGCATTCCGTGTGTCTGTTCGTCATCGTTGCTTCGCGTCGCTGCGAACGACTAAAAACCGTGCCGGGCCTTATGCGACGCACAGTTCCTTTTCGCGCTGGATTATCTCGGTGGCGAGCCGCAGATATGCTTCGCTGCCGCTGCATTTGAGATCGTAGACCAGCACCGGTTTGCCGTAAGACGGCGCTTCAGACACACGCACGTTGCGCGGAATGATCGTGTCGTAGACTTTGCGTCCCATGAATTGGCGCACATCGGCGACGACCTGGCCCGAGAGATTGTTGCGAGAATCGTACATCGTCAGCACGATGCCGTGGATCGTGAGATCCGGATTGAGTTGCTCGCGTACCGAATCGACGGTCTTGAGAAGTTGCGACAGGCCTTCGAGTGCAAAGAATTCGCATTGTAGCGGCACCAGGATGGCATTTGCCGCCGCCATCGCGTTGACGGTCAGGAGATTGAGCGAGGGCGGGCAGTCGACCAGGACGTAGGTGAAGTTTGTTTGGTCGGGCGCGCGCGCTTTGAGTGGCGCCAGCGCGTTACGCAGCCGAAACGCCCGATCGCGCGCCTGACCGATTTCGAGCTCGAGCCCGGAGAGATCGAGCGTCGAAGGAGCAAGGTGAAGCCGCGGCACGGCGGTCGCAACGATCGCATCGCGCAATGCCGTCTCTCCGGCGAGCACGTCATAGGTAGAGTAACGCCGGCTCCGCCGGTCGATGCCAAGGCCCGTCGAGGCGTTGCCCTGCGGATCAAGATCGATGATCAGGACGTCCTCGCCGATCGCCGCAAGCGCGGTGCCGAGGTTGATTGCTGTCGTTGTCTTGCCGACGCCGCCTTTCTGATTGGCGACGGCGAGAACCCGGGGCGGCCGCGCTACATTCAGCTGCGCTCCACGCGGCGGCGCCGAAAAGGCCACAACATTCGGGGAGTCTTCGGGAGGTGTCACATCACTCATCGCGGCCGATCCAATTCTCTCGCGGTTATTCGGCTCAGTTCGGACGCGTCGTTAAACGCGATCGACGCTTCGGTTCGAGAGCGCGCACAACGACGATTTGGGCTTTCGGGTCAGTGCGGCTGGGCACCAAGTCAGCCTCAATAGTCCAACATTTAGCGGCTTCGGTCAATTCAGCCGCCACATCTTGTCCCTTTGGAAAGAGGCCCAGGGCCCCCCTTTTCAACAGCGGATATGCAAGTGCAAGGAGCTTGGACAGCGGAGCAAGCGCCCGGGCGGTCACGACATCGATCTTTGCCGGGGCGTTTTTGACGAATTCCTCAATCCTCACCGCGTGGACGGGAGCGGGCGCTCCGGTGGCGTGCGCAGCTTCCCGCAGGAACGCAGCCTTTTTGCCGATGCTCTCCACGAGATGCACTTGAGCCCCGGCCGTTTCCGCAACAGCGCAGGCGATGACCATCCCCGGGAATCCACCGCCGGAGCCAAGATCGACCCAAATTCGCGCGTCGGGTGCGAGCGGAAGGAGTTGCAGCGAGTCGGCCACGTGGCGTGTCCAAATCGTCGGCACCGTCGATGCCGCGATCAGATTGACCCGCTGCTGGGCTGCAAGTAGGGCCGCGACGAAGCGGTCGAGGCGGGCCGTTGTTTCACGTGAAACAGGCGTTAGCGCCAGCGCCCGGTCCCGATCGGCCGAAAAGTCCACCGGTCGGCCGGTGCGCCCCGACACAGGCGGCCTGTCCGGTTGATTGGACGGCTTCTGGAGGCCGTTCCCGCTCATGCCGCGCCCCGACTGGGCTTGCGGCCGCGCCGGTGCACATGCGCTACCAGCATCGTCAGAGCCGCTGGCGTCATGCCATCAATCCGGCCGGCGTGGCCGATGGTGCGTGGCCGGTGGGTTTGCAGCTTGTGCCGCGCCTCGTTGGATAGCCCTGGTAGGGTTGCGTAATCGAGGTCATCGGACAGAATCAAGCTTTCGTCGCGTCGATAGGATTCCACGTCGGCCGCCTGCCGGCCAAGATAGACCGCGTATTTCGCGTCGATCTCGAGTTGCTCGGCGATCTTTCGGTCGAGCTCGCCCAGCTGCGGCCAGGCCCGCGCAAGATCGCGCACGCCAATATGCGGATATGACAAAAGCTCGAAGGCGGAGCGGCGTTGGCCGTCCTTGCGCAGCTCAATCCCGTGAGTCGCTGCCTCATTGGGCGTCAGCGTCAACGTTTCTGCCAAGCCGCGCGCTTCCTGAAGGGCCGCCATCTTGGCCTGATGCGACCGTGCACGCTCGGAACCGACACAGCCAAGGGCGATACCCTTATCTGTCAGCCGTTGATCGGCATTGTCCGCCCGTAGCGACAGCCGATATTCAGCACGCGAGGTGAACATGCGGTAGGGCTCGGTGATGCCGCGCGTGACGAGGTCGTCCACCATAACGCCGAGATAGCCTTCGGCCCGATCGAACATGATGGGCTTACCACCACCCGCGCACGCAGCCGCATTGAGGCCCGCAATAAGGCCCTGCGCTGCAGCCTCTTCATACCCGGTCGTGCCGTTGATCTGACCGGCCAGAAAGAGCCCGGGAAGGCGCTTGGTCTCCAACGACGGATGAAGCTCCCGCGGGTCGACGTGGTCGTATTCGATCGCATAGCCCGGCCGCACGATCCGGGCGCGCTCAAGGCCGGGGATGGAGGCCACGATGGCGGCCTGCACGTCCTCCGGCAACGACGTCGAGATGCCATTCGGATACACGGTCGTATCGTCGAGGCCTTCCGGCTCGAGGAAGATCTGATGCCCCTCCCGCTCACCGAAGCGCACGATCTTGTCTTCGATTGAGGGGCAGTAACGGGGTCCCCGGCTTTGAATCTGGCCCGAATACATCGGTGAGCGGTGGACGTTTTGGCGGATGATGGCGTGTGTCGCCGCCGTCGTGCGCGTAATGGCGCATTCCACCTGCGGGTTGGCGATACGTGTCGTGAGCATCGAGAACGGCTCTGGCGGGTCGTCGCCTGGTTGCATCTCCAGCGACCGCCAGTCGATCGTCGTGCCGTCGAGCCGGGGCGGCGTGCCGGTCTTCAGGCGGCCTACGGCAAGTCCTGAGCGCTCGAGCGTATTTGAAAGGCCAAGGGATGGCGCCTCACCTACCCGTCCCGCCGGGATCTGCCGTTCGCCGATATGGATGAGGCCACGCAAGAACGTGCCCGTCGTCAGCACCACCGCGCCGGCGGCGACGGTACGCCCATCAGCGAGCCGCACGCCCGTGACCTGCTGTTCCGCAAGCAGGAGGTCGTCTACCTCGCCCTCAATCACGGTCAAATTCGCCGTCAGCCGCAACGCCTGCTGCATGGCCGCCGCGTAGAGCTGTCGATCGGCCTGGGCGCGCGGACCGCGCACTGCTGGCCCCTTGCGGCGATTGAGGAGCCGGAACTGAATTCCGGCGGCATCCGCCACGCGGCCCATCAAGCCGTCGAGGGCGTCGATCTCGCGCACCAGGTGGCCCTTGCCGAGCCCGCCGATTGAGGGATTGCAGGACATCGCGCCCACGGTCGTGAACCGGTGGGTCACAAGCGCTGTCCGGGCTCCCAGACGCGCAGCTGCGGCGGCAGCTTCGCAACCCGCGTGGCCGCCTCCAACGACGATCACATCGAAGCGTTCGTCCACTGCATTTCTCCCGGAAGGCGACCGGTTCTAGACAACCCCGAATGGTGCGTCAAAACTTTCGCGGGTTTGGGATTGTTTCACGTGAAACACGCCTTAGCGGTCGTTAACGATTTATTTACCAATGCAGAAATCGCGAAAAATAACGTCCAAAATATCTTCGACGTCCACGCGACCCGTAAGCCGGCCGAGCGTCGTGGCGGCCGCCCGCAATTCCTCCGCGATCAGCTCCTCGCTTCCGGAAGCACCTTGGGCCAATGCGCGATCGATCGCTGAAACGGTTTGCTCAAGCGCTTGGCGATGACGTGATCGCGTGACCAGCGACGTCTCCGCCGCCGAAAAATAGTCTTGGGCATAAGCCGATAGCGCCTTGAGAAGCCGCTCGATTCCCGCTCCAGTGGTTGCGGAAATCGAAAATGTCCTCTCCAAAGGACCGGATTGTGATTCACAATTTATCCACAGCTTATCCACAAGCAGGTCGGCTTTATTTATGACCATCCAAGTAGCTGATCCAAAAGACGTTTTCTGATCATCCCCGGGGACTATGCCGGTGGCCGATGCGTCAGTGACCCATAGGACCAGATCGGCCTCCGTCGCGCGCTTAAGCGCGCGGCGCACACCTTCCCGCTCCACTGGATCATCGCTGTCACGAATGCCGGCGGTATCGAGCAGCGTCACCGGATATCCATCGAGATCGAGGTGCACCTCAATGATGTCACGGGTGGTGCCG
>Ga0182018_10003305_pt1 | contig 14689 bp, 15 predicted proteins | sample 812P2MmetaG_FD_120490 | JGI IMG/M metagenome (GOLD analysis project Ga0182018, IMG submission 120490) | Permafrost microbial communities from Stordalen Mire, Sweden - 812P2M metaG | ecosystem: Environmental > Terrestrial > Soil > Wetlands > Permafrost | place: Sweden: Stordalen | collected...
ATCTTGGGTCGCACTGACTCACGGGTGCTCTATGAAGTTCTACATCGAAGCCGCTAATTACAATGACTGCGGGACTTGGTTCAAGCCGCGAGAAGCTGAACTAGAGTTGCGTATCGGAGATGCTTGCTTCCATGGTACCTGGGAGCGTGTCAGCCCTATGCTAGCAGTCGATGACGACAGTTTAGAAGAGAAGAGGCTTGCCGATCTCTTCGACAGTTTGGGTTTGCCCCTTGCTCGTGCACTTCAGCAGGGCGTTCCATGGCTTGGCTATATAGGATTTACGGTCTCAGATTTCGACAGGTCCCTAGTGGAAGGGGAAACGGAAATCAGTGCGACCGCAAGAATTTTGATCACAGATACTCTAAACAAGGTCCATTCGATAGAGAAAAGTAATGTGAAGGTCTTGATTGGCAGGCTGTGCTTTATATTCGAGATCGTAAGTCAACAATGATGGAAGCCCGCATGGCGCAATCACCAAAGCAGTTAGAGAAGGCCGCATGGGGACGCATATTCGCTTACTTGATCGTGTGGTCTGCACCTGCAATCTTCGTTTTGATCGTGGGGACTATCCTGGGCCTCCTGTCTCACCGATCTCATTATGATCCTATCCTTCCTGATCGGCTTGGCTTCGGGTTCTTCTACGGAATTTGGACAGTGATCCTTTGGAATTACTTCGGGAAGAAGGAAAAGGAAGCAGAAGAGGAACGGCTCAGGAGCGAAAATATCTGCGCTTTTTGCAAGAAACAAGTTGAGGAAGATGACTTGGTGTACTCCATGCAGCTGCACAGATTTGTCTGTGGCGAGTGCTTACCCACACCGGAACCATGAGAAATGAACCGACGCCGTCATGCCGCCGCCGGGATACAATGGGTCAGGCAACAGCAGTGCGGCAAAGCGATACCCCCGTTAGACGCCCCGCCAAGTTCTGATCTGCCACAAGGCCTATAACCTACCTGGTTGGGCCTAACTTTTCCAATCCAAAAATGAGGTTCGAAAAATGAAAGACAAAGGCGTTGCTTTAAGCATCCTTGCAAGTCAAGCTCTGCTCGTTAATCTGACTCCAGAACAAGAAGATCACGTCATGAAGTTGATTGCCGAAATCGGGACTATTTTCAACGAGCAAATTGAAAAGCTGGCCAGCTAATAACCAGCGGCGCTTATCCATTTCATCCGGATCGGCCTCATTTTATCCACCAATGCTACCGAAAGCCCCCTGTTACAGGCTCATCGCTTCGCAGACACAAGCGAACCTGAAACTTAGCCTCTTTTTCCATCTGCGCCAGTGTGCGGATTGATTTCAACAAATCCGTTGACGCTTGATGCATCATGGACGGCCGGATCAGCCATTCATAACCGCAGTTCGGGCAGTCGCTCTTGATGTGGTGGTTTTCCTTCGACGGGTCGAGCGCGAGACAAGCCCCGCAGTTCTTACAAGCGAACTCGATGCGCTCTACGTCTGATGGCCCGAAAACAATTTTGCGCTCAGTCGTCATTGAGCTATCTCCGGCTTCTGTGGCGGGATTAACTTCCCCGGTTTCTTCTTGCTGATCTTCACATCTTCCCGCTTCACGGGTTTGGTTGCGAGCAGGTTTTTTACGATTCCCTCGAACTGATCGCGGTCTACCTTCAGGCTTTTTTTCGGCATAGATTTTTCACAGTCGAGTTTGCTACAATTCCGCCGTGCTTACCCTTACCCCTTTCCGTTTCGTTGTTTCTGCGCTCACAGCAGTTGTGTGTGCAGCATCGGAGGGGTTGGGCATCGGTCAAGCCCAGCGGTCTTAAAAACCGCTGACTCTCGCAGGTCTTACGGGTTCGACTCCCGTCCCCTCCGCTCCACACTCTACAACGCATCCCTGCGCCCTGTCACGGCTGGGGTGATTCTAGGCGCTTGATGTGTCAAATGCACAATCATGCACTCATCCTTGACATTCGCTATACGTTCGCCTATGCTGCGCGCATGGCGATCACTCGGCGTCAACGCGAGCTCTATGACTTCATTTCGCGCTTTGTGGCGGAGAAGCAGTACTCCCCTTCGTTTGAAGAGATCAAGGAAGGCATGGGGTTGAGTTCTCTGGCCACGGTGCATAAGCACGTCACTAACCTGGAGAAAAAAGGACTGCTGACGCGCGACTACAACCGCAGCCGTTCGATTGATCTGCTGCCGCCGAAAGGAAAACTGAAACAATCCATGGCGGTGAATACGGCCATGGTGCTGCCGCTGCTGGGACGGATCGCGGCGGGGCGTCCGATTGAAGCGGTGGAGCACAACGAAACAATTTCGCTGGCGGATTTTGTGCGCTCGAAGGAAGTGTTTGTGCTCGAGGTGCGCGGCGAATCGATGCAGGACGAAGCGATTCTGAATGGCGACTTCGTGCTGGTCGAGAAAGCAAAAACGGCGCACAACGGGGATATTGTGGTGGCCCTGCTCGACTCGTCGGACGCAACCCTGAAGCGGTTTTTTCGCGAAGGCGACAACATTCGCCTGCAGCCCTCGAACGCGGCCATGAAGCCGATTATCGTGCCCGCGGCTTCGGTCGAGATTCAGGGACGGGTGATTGGGGTGTTGCGGAAGTACTGAGCTTTCAGCCATCAGCCATCAGCCATCAGTAAGAGCAAATGCTTAACGAGGCTAACTTTTTGGTTTCAGTGCTGATGGCTGACCGCTATCCTATGTGGCGATCTAGGGCTTTTGTAATATCGTCTTTCGAGCGGTAGCCTACCAATTGTTCCACTACCTGTCCGTTTTTGAAAATGAGGAGGGTGGGAATGCCGGTGACTTTGTAGCGCATGGGCGTGGCGCCGTTGCGATCTACATCCATTTTGCCGACCTTGACTTTACCCTGATATTCCCCCGCGAGTTCTTCGACGATGGGAGCGATCGCGCGGCACGGACCACACCAGGCGGCCCAAAAATCAATCAACACGGGCTTGTCAGACTTCAATACGTCGGAATCGAAATTGGCGTCGGTGACTTCGACGATGCCGTTGCTTGCCATTCATCCTCCAGATTTCTAAGTGCCTTATCGGTGCTCCCAGGCTGGACCTCGTGGTCTACGCGGCGCGCGACTTCTATCCTAGCACTGTTCATTGGATGCACGGCAAGGGTGGAAGTCGCAAGTGCTGCCGCGAGCCGGCAGGCTGGGGGAAGCACGTAGAATGAGGGTATTACAGCGATGACGGATCTGGACAATCTCCGGGTGGTGCTGGTGGCGACACGGAATCCGCTGAATATCGGGGCGGTGGCGCGCGCCATGAGCAATTTTGGGGTTGCGCGATTGCGGGTGGTGAATCCGTACGACGCGGCGTTTCGCGAGGCGCGATCGGCGGTTGGCGCATCGGGGTTGCTGGCGAAGGCGGAAAAGTATGACAACGTGGCCGAGGCAGTCGCGGACTGCAAGCTGGTGGTGGGTACAACGGCGGCGACGCGGCGAGACCTGCAGCAGCGGCTGCTCCGCCTTGACGAAGCTACCCGAACGATCAAATCGCAGCTGAAAGCTGGCCCGGTTGCGCTGTTATTCGGATCGGAAAGATACGGACTGTCAAACGAGGAGCTCAGCCACTGTCATTGGGCGATGCGGATTCCGACGCGAAGCGAGCACGGTTCCATGAATCTGGGGCAGGCGGTGGCGGTCTGCCTGTATGAACTGATCCGGAGAGCGGCGACTGGGACTGCGGCGGGGGCGCGGGAAAAGGCTCTGGCGAAGTCCGGAGAAGTTGAGCGGCTGACGCAACAACTGTTCGAGGTTCTACAGACCAGCGGATACGTAAAGCCACGAGCCGCGGCAGCGACCGAGGAAAATTTGCGGCGGATGATCCGGCGCATGCACCTGGACGCCAAGGATACGGTGATGTGGCTTGGAATACTGCGGCAGATCGCTTGGAAAGTGCAGGCGAAGGAACGGGAGTAAAAATCTTTAGAGCCTCTCTCTTGTCGAGTCTCAGTCCGCTGCGGGAGACGCGGCAAGCCGCGTCTCTACATTTACGTTTTCTTTGGCGATCGGCTTAGTGCGCCTGCAATCACTGTGGCCAGAACTAGCAGGGCCAGCAGCGAAATCACTCCCAGTGATATTACGCAGTAGATGCACCACACGCCGAGCACCACGGATTCGATGTGAGCGAGATAGAGTGCAAAGGCCAGGCCACCGAGCGCGGCTATGAGCATCAGCCGGTAAGCCTTTCTGAAGGCCAGCACGCCGAGCAGCAGATATCCGGCGATGCCGATTACGGCTACAGGAACTCCGTGAAGCATGGCGTACGGACTGTGATTCACAATGCCGCAATCCCAGCGTTCATTGATACTGCATGGCGAAGAGTCGGTGCGGTAATGCTCGCGCAACGCGAGTGACGAAGCGGCGATACCGACGATGGCCAGCACAATTAACACCCATCTCATGCGGAACTCCCACTCCAAAGTAAATGAAGTTGCGTTATGAAAGAAATATTATCTGCGATTTAGCCAATCGAATATGCGCTAATCTGAGCCACCCCGATTTGCGAGCCGGCGGTATGTGACCACAAATCCATATGTCACCGAGCCGAGGATTAAGACCACGCTGAAGATGAGGAGGATTGTTGGACTTAGGACTCGAACCGTGGTTTTTGGGAACAGAAACAAGAGCGCTGTCCCTGCGAAGAGGGAGATCCACCCTGCGATGAGAATCCGCTTAAACATTCTTATCCCCCGCTCAATCGTGATAACGCTGCTCGCCCGCCGGTATGGGAACGCTGAGGCGATTCTGCGGCGGGGGGAGCGGACAGGTTGCGTAGGCGGTGAACGCGCATGGCGGGTTCTCCAATTTATTGAAATCGAGCCAGACTTCGCCAGGCTGACCAACGCCGTGGTCGGGGAGCTCGCTATAGAGAAATCGTCCCGCACCATACGTCGTAGTCTTGCTGGTGGCGTCGCGCATGATGAAGAAAAGCTCCGTCGATTTCGGAGTTTCGAGTACGGGTTCGAGCCGCAGAACTTGTCCATCCAGAGTGAATTCGGCGACGCCGGGCGCGGGAAGATGCGTGGTGGTGCCGAGGACGGTAGGAATGTCGAGAACTTTGGGAGGGTTGTAGGGAATCCAGCGCGCAAGCACGCGATAGGCGGCATCCGGCGCGTACCAGCGCAATCCGTGGAACGCGACGCGGGTGGGGGCTTGCAGATCTTTTATGCGCAACGCAAATTGGTCGTCGCGATGGATCACGATGATGGTGAGCGTGCCGATCGTGAGCTTCGAAGACTTCTCGGCATCGTCGGTGAGGAGAGGCTGCTCCCGGGCGGGTTGGCCATCGACCAGGAGGTCCTTTGGAAAACCCTCGGCCGGAGGCAACAAGCGCAGGACTCCTTTCTCCAGGCGCACGATCGCGATGTGTGGCGGCGCCTTGCCGGTAATCGGAACGCGGTTGTCTTCCGCCGAACCGAAGCCGTTGTCCCCTTCTTTCAGCCAGCCGAGAGCGATCAAAGAAAGCCAGCCTTCCGGAGCCTGGAGCTTGGTTGTCCGCTGAGCACGCCAGGCGAGCAGACTGGGCTGCCATGAAGCTTGATCGTCTGCAACTTTGTCGCTAGAACCGGTAAGGTTCGACCCGGTAACGAGCGACTGCGACAGCATCGCCACCAAAATCAACGCTGCCGCCAGCAGCAGGTTTCTTGTCATTTTCCAGACTCCATCTGTAAGTCCGTTTTCAAGCCGGGCGAATCCGCGACATGCGTATATCAAAATAATACTGTGCCGGCCTGCCTCTGACGAACGGTGGTTGCGCCAATTTGCTACCATTCTGCAGTCGCTTTGTTTTGCAGGGAGAGAAACTCATGTCTAAGCGGTCGTCGCTGCATTTGCTTCCCACCCCTTGCGATGAAGCCGCAAGGAGTGGGCCACCCATGCTGATCTTGCTGCTGACGTTGTTTTGTTCTCTTTTCGCCGCTGCTCAAGCGAACCCGGTCGACGCGCACGGCCATCCGTGGTGGCAACATGCGGTGTTTTACGAAGTCTATCCTCGCAGTTTTGCGGACAGCAACAACGACGGTGTGGGCGATCTCAACGGCATCAGCTCCAAGATGAGTTACCTGCAGGAACTGGGCGTCGACGCCATCTGGATCACTCCCTGTTATCCGTCGCCCCAGGTCGATTTCGGCTACGACGTTTCCGACTATGAAAATATCGATCCCATGTATGGAACGCTCGCCGACTTCGATCGCATGGTCGCCGAAGGCAGGACACACGGCGTACGCATCATTATGGATTTCGTGCCGAATCACACTTCTGACCAGCATCCGTGGTTTCTGGATTCGAAGTCTTCCCGCAGCGCCTCGCATCGCGACTGGTACATCTGGCGCGATGGCAAAGCGCTCGGCCAGCCGTCCAATAACTGGATTTCAATTTTTGGCGGATCGGCGTGGACCTTCGACCCGCACACCAACCAGTTCTATTATCACTACTTCTATGCGCAGCAACCGGATCTGAACTGGCGCAATCCCGCGGTCGAAAAGGCGATGCTCGATACCACGCGCTGGTGGTACAAGCGCGGCGTTTCCGGTTTCCGGCTCGATGCCGTCGACACACTGTTTGAAGATCCCGCCCTGCGCGACAATCCTGTTCTTCCTGGAACGAACGCGCAGCACGATCCCAACATGGAGAACAAATACAACACAAATTTTCCCGAGGTTCACGAGGAGTTGCAGAAGCTGCGTAAAGTGGCCGACGAATCTGACGCCGTGCTGATCGGCGAAACCTGGACAGCCACCGCCGCCGAGCTCGACCGATATTACGGCCAGAACGGCAACGAACTGCAGATGCCCATGGACTTCATGTTCACCAGCGTCAATCCACTTTCTCCGCCCGAGTACCGGCGCCAGATCGCGGCCGTCGATGCAGCCCATGGATGGCCCGTTTTCGTAATCGGCAATCACGATATCGTCCGGTCGTACAACCGCTACGGAGACGGCGAGCACAACGACGCCATCGCCAAGCTGATGGGGGCGTTCTATCTGACGCTGCGCGGCACGCCCATCATGTATTACGGCGAAGAAATCGGAATGGCGAACAACAACCCCACCCGCAAGGAAGATGTAAAAGATCCGATTGGCCGCACCGGATGGCCGCAAGAAAAAGGACGTGACGGCGAACGCACGCCGATGCAGTGGAACACGTCGGCGAACGCCGGATTCAGCACGAAAACTCCGTGGCTCCCGGTACCGCCCAGTTATAAGACTTACAATGTTGTGACCGAGGATAAAGATCCAAACTCTATTCTGAGCCTCTACAAAAAAGTTCTCGCGCTGCGCCATACGAATGAAGCGCTGATCGAGGGCAGTTATACCGCTCTTAACCAGGACGATCCCAACGTGATGTCCTACCTGCGTAGTTATAAGGGAAAAGCCGTGCTGGTGGCGCTGAATATGTCGGCCACGCGACAGAAGTCAACCTTCAACCTGTCGCAACAAGGATTCAGCCAGGCGACTCTGAAAACCTTGATCGCATCGCCCTCGGCATTGGCCAAAGGGAATGAAGTTACGCTTGAACCGTTCGGGCTGCTGATCGCGGAAGTGAAGCAATGAAGTCGGGTCGAGGTTCAGTCGCCCCTCCGGGGCTTGCATCTTCCAGCCGCGCTCTAACCCGGCGCTGAAGCGCCGGGCTATTGTCGGTCGTCCCTCCGGGACTTCCTTGCTTGTTCTGGGACTTCACTTTCTTGTTCTGGGACTTCACTTGTTTGTTCCACATCTCGCAGCGGTGAAGCGTTGCGCCACCCAAAATCAAATGCAACACCGACTTTGGACGCCGGCGGGGTGGTGTAGAGTACAAATGATTTGTGTGTATTGAATTGTGTCCTGCCAGGTGAATATGAAAAAATCACTGGAAGTCGTGTTCGCGTGCATTGCGCTCCTGGCATTGCATGCTGGGGCGCAAACAACGTCCATGCAGCCGCCGGTAAAGACCGCTCCCAACGCTCCATTCCGGGCCGTTCCCGAACTTCCTTATCGTGTCGTGACGAATTTTTTCAAATTTCCCAAGGCGATGGTCCCGGGCGAAGCCTCCGCGGTTGCGGTGAATTCTAAGGGCCACATATTTCTTTTCCAACGAACCAAGCCGATGCTCGCAGAATATGACGAGAAGGGCAATTTTGTTCAAAGTATCGGCGACGGGATCTTCACGCATCCGCATGGTTTGCGCATCGACGCTAACGACAATCTTTGGACGACCGACGACGGAAGCCATCTTGTGCTCAAGTTGGACCCGTCGGGTAATGTGCTGCTCGTTTTGGGGCGAATCAACACCGCCGGGGAAGCGAACTGGCTGTTCAACCGGCCCGCCGATGTGGCTTTCGCGAACAATGGCGATATTTATGTCGCGGATGGTTATGGCAATTCTCGCGTCGTGAAGTTCGATCGTGACGGAAATTACATCAAGTCATGGGGAAAATACGGAACCGGCATCGGTGAATTCAACTTGCCCCATAGTATTGCCGTCGACAAAGATGGACGCGTATACGTGGGTGACCGCGAAAATCAGCGCATCCAGATTTTTGATTCAGAAGGTAATTTCATCCGGCAATGGACGGGCTTCGGCTATCCATACGGTCTGCTGATTACGCCAGATCAGCACGTCTGGGTGACGGATGGAGGATACGACCGGATCGTCGAACTGGATCAGAACGGCAAGATCGTCGGCGCCTTCGGGGAACCTGGACATAAGCCCGGGCAGATGGCGTGGGCTCACTTCATGGCGATGGGACCGGATCAAACCATTTATGTCGCGGACGTGTTGAATTGGCGTTTTGACGTGTTCGCCCGCACTGCTCCCACCGGGAACATGACCAAATACATTCCATCGGTAAGGATGTTCTGGGGCTCAGTGCCGAGCGTGGGGTGGTTCTCGAAGCAGACGGATATTCCCATCAAGTAGACACGAACGCGCTCTGGGCGCCCTCAGCGGCTAAAGCCTTTTTTTAAATGGGGCGGTTATCGCAGCGGTGAACCGCTGCGCCACCCAAAATCAAGGGCCACACCAACGCGTGGGGTGGTTCTCGAAGCAGACGGACATTCGCATCAAGTAGCAGATCACATAGTAGATCCACATAGTGGGTCCACGGGGACAGCTCAGTAGGCGCCGGGCGCTGCCTGCAACAGGATGCTCAGCGGCTCGACGTGTTCGGGTTTCACATAGCGGTTCACCAGGAAGCGCTTGCCGTCTCTGGCCACGTCATAAGTAAAAACGTCGGTGCTCGAAATCGGCGCGCGGCCGCGAATCTGGAACAGTGGCACGGGCGTGCCCGTCACGAAGGCGCTTTCGGCGTTTGCGGTGACGGCCGTTAACATGCCGCTCGGTCCGATATAGAAAATTTCCCGGCCGTCTCCACGCCAGCGCGGCTCCGTGCCGCCCCCGCGCGACACTTGCCATTTCCCTGCTGCCGCGGGAAACGACGTCACGTAAACCTCCCAATTGCCGGAGTCATCGGAGGCGTAGGCTACCCATTTTCCATCGGGAGAAATCTGCGCGTTTGTCTCGGTGCCCTGGCTTGTCAGAAACCGGGTTGGCTCTCCGCCAGCAACCGGCAGCAATTCCAGATGGGAGCCCAACGAAGTCTGACTGGTAAACAAAAGCTGCTTGTCGTCCAACGACCAGGAATTGGGCACAAGATCGACCATCATGGAAATGGGGATCGTGAATCTCGCCCTCTCGCGCTCCAGGCCAGTCGCTGGTTTTAAGCACAGACTCGTTCCGCCGGCATCTGCCATGCGGTAGGCCACGGTGCTTCCATCCCGCGACCACACGCCTACCACTGTTTCGGACGGGTTAAAAGTGAAGCGCGAGTTGCCGGCTCCGGATGTGCTTTCGAACCAGAGATCCACGTTGTTGGCCTTCTCGTCACTGACATCGATGGCGACGCGGCGGCCGTCGGGCGAAAGCGTGGGGTTGGCCATGATGGCGGGATTGCCGATGCGGCTCAGTTCCTTGCCGGACCGATCCATCCAGGTGAGCACCGACTCCGCCGCCCCAACGCTGTCGTTATAGATCAACGTGCCATTCTGGGCGACGGTGAAAGCCGACCAATAAGTGGAGGGCGCGAAGCCGACGACATTTGCGAGCACCGTCGTGCTCCCGGAAACCGCGCCGCGGGATGCGTCAAAAGGAACGCTGACCAGCTGTCGTTGCTCATCCGCATAGTACAAATTGTGGGCATCGAAACCAAAACTCGAATGGCCGAGGGCAACAAGTCTTCGTTCCTTGCCTTCGAGAGAACTGAGGTAAATGCCGCTGGAGCGGTCGTGCTTGAGATTTGCAAAATTGCCCGCCCAGAATAAGAAATGGTCGCCGTCGGGAAGAAACTGCGGCCAGCGGTGGGAGTCATCCTGCGCAGTCTTGATGCCTTGTGTGGCCGGCGCCATCCCCGTACCATCGGCATTCACGCGCTGCAGCGGACTCTGCGCGTCCGGGGAATAGATGATCACGCCCTTGCCACTCCAACTGCCGCCGCGCGCCGATAAAGCGGGGGCGAGCACCTGCGGCGTGCCGCCCGAGATGGCCATTTTCTGCAGTTTGCCATTGGCGAAAAAGCCGACATAGGCGCCGTCGGGCGACCAGAAAGGATAACTTGCGCCCAGCGTGCCGGGCAGAGGAGTCACGTTCGCCGCACCCACACGTTGCACAAAAAGCATGGGCAGGGCGGAGTTCTCATCCGGCGATACAAACACAAGCATGGAGCCGTCGCGCGAGAGCGCCATGTGGCTGATGCTCATTTCGTCGGGAACCGCCAGTGCGAACCGCATGCGAACGGTCGGCACCGGACGGCGCGCCACCCACCAGGTCGCGCCCGCGACCACGAGCACGAGCGCCAGCGCCGCGAGGAGCCAGGGCAGCGGCATTCGCCGCGGGTTCTGGGCTGCGGCTGCGGGGCGCGCCACCGCGCTGGTCTCGGATCCGGAGAGTGCGCTCAGGGCAAACGACAGATCTCGCGCCGACTGGAACCGTTGTTCCGGATTTTTCTCCAAGCAGCGACGCACAATGCGCTCGAGCGTGGAAGATACCGGATGCCCGTGATGGGATATCTCTGGCGGCTCTTCTTTCAACACCGCAGTCATGGTTTCTGCAGTAGTGTCGCGACGGAAGGCGCGGACGCCAGAAAGCATTTCGTACAGCACCGCACCGAAGGCGAAGATGTCGGTGCGAGGATCGGCGGCCTCGCCGCGTACCTGCTCGGGCGCCATATAGCTCGCCGTACCCATGACCACGCCCACCGCGGTGTGCGCGCTGGCGCTGGTGAGAGTTAAGCCATCCTGCTCCGTTTCCACCGTCTGGGTAAGTTTCGCCAAACCGAAATCCAGAATCTTGATCCGCCCGTCTTTGGTGACGAAAATATTTTCTGGTTTCAGATCGCGATGGACGATTCCCTTTTCATGCGCCGCCGCCAGCCCGTGCGCAATCTGCACTCCGTACTCAATCGTCTTACGCTGGGGCAAGGGTCCGTTGAGTTCGGCGCGCAGGCTGTCTCCTTCCAGAAGCTCCGAGACAATGAAGGGTGTGCCGGCATGGTCCCCGATATCGTGAATGGCAAGGATATTGGGATGATTGAGCGCCGCTACCGCCCGAGCCTCCTGCTCGAAGCGACGCAGGCGGTCGGGTTCGCGGCTGATCGACTGGTGAAGGATCTTGAGAGCGACCTCGCGCCCGAGGCGCGTATCCCGCGCGCGATACACCTCTCCCATTCCCCCGGCGCCGATGGGGGCGATGATCTCGAAGGGTCCGAGCTTCGTACCGGCAGTCAGAGCCATTTGCCCGGTCATTATACGCCGCAGCAAAGCGCTGGGAACGGTCCGGCTTGGGGGTAGTGTCCTGGTCTTCTTCTTTCACCACGGAGGCACGGAGACACGGAGAAAAACTTGAACCGGCAAAAACCACAAGGGAAAGGTTTTGCCGGGCAGTTGGGGTGCTCCGTGCCTCCGTGGTAGAAAAGCAAATTGGGGCACTACCGGCCTGCGCGCCGGTGCGCGATATCGGCGCGAAACCCTTGCGGAATCTCATTTGACTTGCCCTACCTGCGCCCCTAAGATGGCACCGCACTCTATCGTGGACTACCGTATCGTGGAGAAACCTGGCGGCGAAAGGAACCTGCCTTATGCTGGAGATTCAGAACAAGGACTTGCCACCCGACATTGTTGTGCTGGAAATCAAGGGGAGAATCACGATCGGCAGAGAGTGCAAGCAACTGGAATGGGCAGTCGAGCAGCTGGTGGCCGAGGGACGGAAAAAAGTTATCTTCGATCTGACGGGCGTGACCAACGTCGATAGCACTGGGATTGGCATCATCGTGATGTCTGCGGGCAACCTGAAGAAAGCCGGAGGAGAGCTGCGGCTAACGGGCGCCACCGCGCATGTGGAAGAAGTATTGAAGGTGACAAATGTGGATAGGATCGTCACCCTGCACCCTACGACCGCGGCAGCGGCGAAAGCCTTCTGACAACCGCAAAAAGATCCTGGAGGAAGCGGTCTTCACTCGAGGCTAAGCAGTCGAGGATACATAGCCTATGACAGACTGGTTCGCGCGCCCTGTCTTACACGTGACCGACGTTGAGGCCTCGCTCCGCTTTTACGTTAACCGGCTCGGCTTCACGAGCCCCTGGCGATACGACGAGGACGGCAGAGCGCATGTCGCACAGGTCGACCGGCAGGGCTGCGCGCTTATCCTGGCCGACACGTGGCCGGAGAAGATCGGCAAGGGACTGATGTTCATCTCTCTGAACGTCGAACCGGCGACGCGCGAGGCCGCGATCGCTGCATTGGATGCGCTGCGCGCGGAATTCGAGGCCAATGGCGTTCCGGTCAAAGAGGGTTCGTGGGGCTACCGGCTCCTGGTAGTCGATGATCCCGACGGAAATCAACTCTTCTTCAACTATCCGAAGTAGGCTGCGCCCGGCAAGATTGTTAGGCGATCATCCAACCGCGCCTCGCCAAAATGCGGCTTGTTGAGTGGAGGCGCGGGTGAGAATCGAACTCACGTATAAAGGTTTTGCAGACCTCTCCCTTACCACTTGGGTACCGCGCCCCGATCACTTCACAGTAGAACTTCGAGCGGGGCTGTGTCCAGAGTACCTTCGGGTTGCACCTGGGATCACACTGGGGGTGAGCGAGCGTTCATGTTTTCTTGTGGCTGGTTCTGTGCTACAACACCGGACATGACTTTGATCCTGAATTCGAGTGGGGGCTCGTCCGGTTCTGCGGCGGCACCGCGGGCGGTTGGGACATTGACTGATGTGTCTCGGACTGACTTGGACGGGCGAGACGCCCGTCCCCACACGAAAAACCTTGCGCCGGCTGGTGTGAAGAGAGACGTGTCGTCGTTCTGCCCTAACTGCTCCACTGAATTGCGCGGACACCGCTGCAAGGCGGTTTGCAGGAAATGCGGCTTCTATCTGAGCTGCTCTGATTTCTACTGAAGGTGAGAGGCGTCTGCTTTCCTGTAGAGACGCGACTTGCCGCGTCTACGCTGCAGAGTGAGACGGGGCAAGCCCCGTCTCTACCAGACTGAGAGTCTCCCCGAGCATTACAATGAATGGGAACTTCTTTTAATTCTCACTATCAGGAGATTGGCATGCAACGCAAAGCTAGTGCGGTGTGGAAGGGTGGTCTTAAAGATGGGAAAGGGACGGTCTCGTCAGCCAGCGGGGTTCTTTCGAATACGCCGTATTCGTTTACGACGCGCTTTGAAAGCGCTCCGGGAACGAATCCGGAGGAGCTGATTGCGGCGGCGCACGCGGCTTGTTTTTCGATGGCACTGTCGGCGCAACTGGGCGGCGCGAATTTGACGCCGGAGAGCATCAACACGGCAGCCACGCTTACCCTGGAGAAACTCGAGGCGGGCTGGACCATCACGGCGGTGCACCTGGATGTGGTCGCGAAAGTGCCGGGCGCGAGTGCGGAAGCTTTCGACACAGTCGCGCAAAATGCGAAAGCGAACTGCCCGGTGTCAAAGGTGCTGAACGCAAAGATCACGATGGATGCGAAGCTGGGCTAGAGGCTCCGACTTCCGCGACCCATTGAGTGACGGGTGAGACGGGGCAAGCCCCGTCTCTACTCAGCTTTGTGAGCGCAGCCACCCACAGGAGTCAGCTTTGGGAGCGCAAAACCTGGCGCAGCCTTTGATTGATTCTTACCGCGTCCTGCGAGGCCTCATTGATCATTTCGATCCAGCGGCGAGAGTCCTCGGACGGACCGGCTTGCATAACCAGATAAGTGGCCTGCACGATGGCTTCGAGCGCGTTACTGAGATCGTGCGCGAGTATGCGAAGTTCCTTCGCTATCTCCGCCGGAATTTTATCGGAATTGTCTCCCATGGTTGTGGGCATTGGGTAGTGGCTCAGTTTGAAAATTGCCGTCCCTCAGCGGCTAAAGCCTTATTCAAATACCGCAGTTACCGCAGCGGTGAACCGCTGCGCCACCCAAAATCAAGTGCAACCGCGCTACCTCCAAGAAGGACTCAGCCGTCCCTACGGGACTTGATCCTCTCTGGCGCCTCCTGACCCGGCGCTGAAGCGCCGGGCTATTATCAGTCGTCCCTCCGGGACTTGTTTGTTCCACATCTCCCAGCGGTGAACCGCTGCGCCACCCACTAATCAATTCAAACTGCGGCACTGCCGGGCATCGCGCTGGTTTGACAGCCAGAGCCAGCCGGTAGATAGTAGTGTAGTCGCCCTTGACGAGGGCCCTGC
>Ga0182018_10003306_pt1 | contig 14684 bp, 12 predicted proteins | sample 812P2MmetaG_FD_120490 | JGI IMG/M metagenome (GOLD analysis project Ga0182018, IMG submission 120490) | Permafrost microbial communities from Stordalen Mire, Sweden - 812P2M metaG | ecosystem: Environmental > Terrestrial > Soil > Wetlands > Permafrost | place: Sweden: Stordalen | collected...
GCTGCTTCCTGCCGGCTGATGTACGATTGGAGCGCCTTTTCCAGGTCCCCGTCAATCGTAATAGTTGCTCGCTTCATGGGTAGATTATGGCGCGGTACCAGCGTCTAGTGCTGGCCCGTTTCCATCAACCCCTTTTCAAACCGTGCGTGCGGTTTTCCCGCACACGGCTTAACGATAATCTTCTGGATGCGGCTGGCGCGACGTCCAACTGGTTTGCTTCCCTCTCTTGCAAGGGCTTTCGACACTCCGCTCAGCTCCCCCCGCTAGAACCACGCGTCTTTCAGGACGCTCCATACACTCATCGTATCACCAATTGGTGAAATTGGTGAGATCCTTTTACGACGCTTTCTTGGGCGCGGAAGCCGTCACCCGCTTCTTCGTAGCGGCCGGCGCCTCTTTGAGCAACGCCTCGATCTGCTCCCTGATGTTCTTGTCCTGGTCCTCGCCGAAGAATTTGTCGTCTCCCGCATATTGCGCCCGGATGGTCCCCTTGCGGTCGATGAACACGAGCTGCGGCATCAGCAGCCGGAGAATCACCGGATGTTGCAGGTAGTCCTGCACCTCGTTCTGATTGCTGAAGCCCACCGGAAAGGGGGGCTGAAATCGCTTGATAAAATCCGGCACGTTCATCTTGGCCATGTCCTCGATCGCGCTGGCCAACACCTGAAAACCGCGCGGGCCGTACTCGTTCTGCATCGTGGAAAGATACCCAACGGTCTTCTGGCAATGCGGGCAAGTGGTGAGGATGAACGCCAAGGCGCACACCTTCCCCTTGTACTGGCTCACACGGATCTGTTGTCCACCAAGCATGTCGATGGCGAAATCCGGAGAAGGACGCGGCACTTCCGCCGCGCTCGCCATAGCGGCAGCGTTCACCATAGCCACGCAAACTCCAGCCAGTGTACGGAGCAGATCACGATTCGGCGTCATATTTCCACAGTTTAGCGCACGAGTGCCACGGGGTCTTCAGCGCCTTCCACACTGGTCACTAGATTACCCGTCAATTGCACCAGGAAGTGCCCGTCATCGCTGGCGCCGGAAAGCGTCGTGGGGCTTTCGGATTCGATCGCCAGATGTTTCCATTTCTTTTCCAACACCTGGCGGTACAGCCGGAAATAGTGTCCAGCCGACGCCGCATCGTCCCACTCTACGGCATACAGCAAGACCACCCTCTCCGGCGAGCGGTGCTCCAGCAGCGCGTAAGCGCCGCCCCGCCAGTGCGGCGAAACTGCCGCGGACTCCTCGCGGCCGGCATACTGCTCCAGCAGGACGGAGTGATCCAATTCCCCGACGGTGCCATCCGCAATCCGCTTGTATCCGTGGGCATTCGCGAACTGCGGCAACGCCGGACGGGCAGGCTCCAGGCCCGAAAAATAAGTGTCCGGGTGCAGGATTTGCTGGGTGGATACAGGCGGCTTGCGAAATACCTCGTCGAACGCTTTCTGCTTCATGCGCTCGTACACGGCATTCTGAAACAGCAAGCCCTGGCTGTAGGGAAATGTGAGGGTCTCCCGCAAATAGAGTGGCTCGCTCTCGAAAACCGGGAACTCGTTGGCGCCGGATTCGATCGAATGCGCCATGGTATCCAGCAGGGCCGGCGAAGTGGCCAGCGATTGACCCGTCTTGCGCGCCAGGTACTCGGCCATCAGCCAGGAGGCCTGTCCCTCCATAACGGCCAGCCGCGCCATCGAACCGTCGTCGCTCTTCTGGCCCTGCTTGATGAACTTCTCCAGGTTCACGTTCTGGTCCGCCAGCGCATGCCCGAGCTCGTGCACCAGGGCCGGCTCGCGCGTGGCCGATGGCGTCCAATCGGTGATGAACATACGCTTGCGATGGAAATCGTAAAACGCCGCCGCCTGTTCCGTCAGCAAATCGACGGTGTTCTTCGCCAGGTCGAAATCCTGCGGCACCAGTCCGAACTTCTTGAGCGTCAGTTCCTCGACCCGGATTTCTTCGGGCGAACTGGCTTCCTTCATCCGTTTTTCAAGGAATTCCTTCACCTTATCGCGGGTGATGATCTCGGCCGGCACGCGATGCTTGATCTTGAATCCGGTGATTTCATGCAGATCCTGCAGGATGCCGTCAATCTCGCTGAAGATTTCGCGGGCCTGGCTGACGTCCACGCCGGATTGCGCCGGAGCGGCGGCCACTGCCAGCAGGAGAGCGAGGAGCGCGACAATCAGCGCCTTGATGCGGGGCGCCATGCTAGCTCAACTCCCGAAATACGTTCCACTTCATTCTGAAAACAGCGGACGCGGTTATGGCCAGTACTCCTCCGGCCAGCACTGTCAACCGGGCGCCATAGGCGTGCGCCAGAGCCCCGGCCGCCAGGCTGCCGACGGGGCCCAGGCCCACCACCGTCATGGTGTAGAAGGCCATGGTGCGCCCGCGGAATTCATCCGGAATCAAGGTTTGGATCAAAGTATTGGCCGAGGCCATCTGGCGCATCACACTGTATCCGATCAGCGGCATAACCGCCAGTGAGTAATAGAAAACCTTCGACCACGCAAAGAAACAGAAACCGGCGCCCAGCAGAAGCGCGCTGCGGAAGATCACCTTGGGCAAGCTGGAGACGCGCGCCCGCCATGCTAGTACCAACGTGCCGGCCACCGCTCCCGCGCCCATGGCCCCCATCAGAATCCCCATGCCGCGCGATCCGCGGTGAAAGATAGCGTCCGCAAAGATCGGCATCAGGACCAGGGCGGGCATACCCGCGATAGTGATGGCGGCCATCATGCCCAGCAGCGTGCGCACGGCGCGATGGCCATGCACGTACTTGAAACCCGCAGCCAGGTGCGCCCAGGGCGAATCCTGCGCGCGCCGACGGAACTTGGGCAGCCGCATCGCCAGCAGGCAGCCGATCACGGCCAGAAAACTGACGCCGTTCAGCAGGAAGCAGACGCCCTCGCCGAAGGCCGCCACCAGCAATCCCGCGATGGCCGGTCCCACCACGCGCGCGCCATTGAAGATCGCCGAATTCAGCGAGATCGCATTCAACAGGTCGTCTTTGCTGGTCATCTGGATGATCAGCGACTGGCGGCCCGGCATATCGAACGCGTTGATCGTTCCCAGGACTACGGCCAGCGCCAGAATGTGCCAGACCTGCACTTTGCCGCTGAGGGTGAGCGCCGCCAGCGCCAGCGCCTGGAACATGGAAAGGATCTGGGTCACCACCACCAGACGATGCCGCGAGTACCGGTCCGCCGCGAGGCCGCCCAGCGCACCGAACGCAAACACCGGGATTTGGGTGCAAAACCAGGCCGTTCCCAACAGTAATTCCGAATGCGTCAGCCGGTATACCAGCCACGCCTGGGCCACGGTTTGCATCCATGTGCCGACCAGTGAAACGATCTGCCCGGCGGCGAACAGCCTGAAATTGCGGTGGCGCAGAGCGCGGAAGGTTTGTTGGATACCGTGCAGCTCGCCTGCGGGAGGGAGTCCGGCAGTAGCCGAAAGGTCCGCCTGCGTGGAAAGCTCCTGGAGGACCAGCGACGGGGCTTCGCCCTCGCGCCCCGGGGTGGGAACCGGCATGGTAAGTTCCAGAATAGCGCAGAAGAACCTGTTTGCCTTGCGTCAGTTCGCTGCCGGCCGGATTTCCGCAAGAAGCGCATCGACCTGCCGCATCACCTGCCCGCTGGGCGTGATGTGGATGCCGCACTCCTTCTCCGCATCCTGCTCCCACCACCAGCGACCGGCGCGCTCGTCCTCGCAATCGAAGGCCGCGCGCGTGCATGGACCGCAGCCGATGCTTGGGAAACCTTTGGCGTAGAGCGGATGGACCGGAACGTTGTGCCGGAGGATGTAGTCTTCCACATCCTGCCGGCTCCAATCCGCGAGCGGGCTGATCTTCACCGTGCCATCGCGGCTTTCGGCCTTGGGGATGTCCGCGCGCGATTGCATTTGCGAACGGCGGAGTCCGACTACCCACGCACTCAGCGCGGCCAGTTTGCGCTCCAGGGGCCGCACTTTGCGGACGTGGCAGCAAAGCTTGCGCAGCGCCACTTCGCGGTAGAACAGGTTGGGCCCGTGCGTCGCGATCATGGATTCCACCTCGGACGCCTCGGGGAAGACAATCTCCACGGGGATGCCGTACCGCTGGCGCACGGTTTCCATCATCTGGTGGGTTTCCTCGGGCAGGCGACCGGTGTCTATGGTGAACACGCGCACGTTGGGATCGATGCGGGTGGCCATATCGATTACCACCATTCCTTCCTTCTGGAAGCTGGTGGAAATAGCCAGCGAATCACCGTATGTGGAGAGAGCCCAGGAGAGCACCTCTTCGGCTGTTGCAGTCTCGAGGTTTGGTAAATATACCAATCTCTATCAAGATACAGTAGATCGTTCCGGAAGTCAAGTGGCCCTTTATGTGGCGCGCGTTCTCAGCTTGTCGTGTCTCGGTGATTCCATTGTGGGGCGGGCCCTCGGCCTTGCAGACGCTTTCTGGCACCACAGAGATCTCCGGCGAATGGCGGGTGGGAAGGCTTCCGGGAGAAGCCGGGCAATCCGCCAAAAAGGGCAATATCGCCGCAGCAAATGTCCCTGGGCTACCGGGTGAAACTGTGGAGCTTCATACCGGAAGAGCCGGGTTTCGGGCCCGGCCCTCCACTGGAGCTAGAAAGGAGGAAACGCTCTATGTTTCTTCTGCTGCTTGATTTTCCGGCTGCCTTTTGTGGGCCGGTTCAAGACGTTGGTGCTCTGCTTAAGCGCCGGTAAACTAACGGGAAAACCGGGGTCAGTCGCAACCTGGCCCCGGCTTCCAGCATACCGCAAAAAGAACCAGATACAAATAGTCAGTCCGTTTGGCCTGGACTACATTTCCGCGGGCAGGATCGCGACCGCATTGAGAACCCCAAATCGGCGTAAGGGCATCGGTAACCCCCGCAGGAAAACAGTACCAGCCCCTGCGATCAAGCGCAAGGCCACGACGTTCCTAAATTACGGAGTTGAGCGGGCTGATCAAATCCAAGGCCTCGAAGTTCTTGGATGACCAACGGCTTGGGGCCAAAACGACGTGGAACTACCCTTCCACTTTCCCCGCCAAAATGATCGAGATCGGCACATCCCCCATCTTCGTATCCAGAACCCAGTCATGGTCCCCCTGCTTGCTGAAATTGGGGAACTTGTCGCTCGCAGAATTCCAGATGCTCAAAACGGCGGGATGCGGCGTGCCGGATGCCTTCGCGCTCAACGCCACCAACGTATCGAAGCCCGGAGCAGCCGTCGGATCGCTGTCGTCGCTTGCACGCACCAACAACGCGAAATCTCTTTGCGGCGCCACGCCCTGATGGTCGCCATTCACGGGGTACTGGCTGTAGCGCAGGGTATACGTTCCCGCCTTCAACGATTGCCCGCGCCGGTCCTGCGCCGGCCCTGCGAAACGGATGACGCCCAGCAGCGCGCCTTGCGGAATTGACAGCGTTACCGCATCGTCCGTGGATTTGGGGCCGCCCGTCACCTGTTTGCGGAACCATACTTCACAGTAGACCGAGCCGCCAGCACTGAGGATCTTAAAGCCTTGCTGCTGAAGCGCTGAGGCGAATGCGGGCGCCAGATCTGTCGGTGGCGCGCCTGTCGACTCCATCTTGTACTGCGCAAAGGTCACGCAGGCGAAAAGAACCAAGAGGGGCAAGAGCTTCTTCATATCGAAGTTGGAGCGGGAGACCGGATTCGAACCGGCGACATCGACCTTGGCAAGGTCGCACTCTACCAACTGAGTTACTCCCGCTCGCCAGGAACCATTATCGTGAACCGCCGCCGGTCCTGTCAAACCATCTGTAACCATAACGAAACAAAGATGCTATTTTCTTGGTGGAAAATGACCAGGGTATGCTAGACTCAGGGTCGGTCGGTGGCCCACCCCTATCGGCACTCCTCGTAGGTAAGCCCTTTAATTATGAATCCTTGGGATCGCATCAAGAAAGAACTGGAAGCCAAACTGAGTCCCGAGAGCTACCAGAATTGGATCAGCCGCATAGAATACATGGGGGTTGACGGCGTCAATCTGGTGGTTGGCGTACCTGATGAAGGCACCCGGCGCTGGATGGAGACGGAATACGCCACTGAAGTGCTCCTCCTGGCCCGACGGCTCGGCTTGGCCATTGAACGGGTGGAGTATGCGTTGCCTTCCCCGCGGGAGCCCAGCGACTTCGAAGCGCCACCGGTTAGTTCGCTCAATCCCAAATTCACGTTTGACAGCTTCGTTGTGGGAGCATGCAACCAGTTCGCGCACGCCGCGGCCCGGTCGGTCGCCACTAACCCGTCCCGCAGCTATAATCCATTGTTCATTTATGGCGGTGTGGGGATGGGCAAGACCCACCTGATGCATGCCATCGGCCGCGCCCTCATCAACAATCATGCGTCGATGCGCATCATTTACACCTCCAGCGAGCGATTCATGAACGATATGATTACGTGCATCCGGCTGGACCGTATGCCGCAATTTCACGATCGCTACCGCTCCGCGGATGTGCTGCTGGTCGACGACATCCAGTTGATCGGCAATAAGGATCGCACGCAGGAAGAATTCTTTCACACCTTCAACGAATTGCACGATCACCAAAAGCAAATCGTCATCTCCAGCGACGCGCCGCCAAAGGATATCCCCGGCCTCATAGACCGGCTTCGGTCGCGCTTTGAATGGGGCCTGATGGCCGATATCCAGGCACCCGATCTGGAAACCAAAATGGCTATTCTGGACAAGAAGGCCGAGGTGGAAGGCGTGGCGCTTCCGGAGGACGTACGAACGTTCATGGCCACCAAGACCAAGTCCAACGTTCGTGAGCTGGAGGGCGCGCTGGTCAAGCTGATTGCCTATTCTTCCTTAACCGGGTCCGCAATCAATCTGCCGATGGCGCAGCAGGTGTTACGGCACCTGGTGTACGCGCAGGATCGCAAAGTCACCATCGATTCCATTCAGAAAGGCGTAGCGGAGCGTTATGGCATCCGGCAGAGCCAACTCAAAGAAAAGAGCAACACCAAGAAGATCGTTGTACCCCGGCAAGTGGCCATGTACCTGGTAAAGGAGTTGACCCCGGCCTCGCTACCGGAGATTGGCAGGGCGTTTGGGGGCAAGCATCACACCACAGTGCTGCACTCGGTCAAGAAAATCGAGAAGCTGCGCCACACGGATCCGGAATTGAACAGGATCATCCACGCCCTAATCGACTCACTACAATGAGGTTATATGAATTTTCCACAGGCGCATCTGAGGATCGGCTGTGGACTCTGTGCAAGAACCCCTCAAGGCCCGTTTCTGCACCTTTCCGCACCTGAAATCCTCGGATCGGCATTAGCCAAAACTACTATAATTTAGTATACTTTAGGAAGCCTTCAACAATTTTCACAGGGCCTATGAATTCTGCTCTTCTACTGCATCTAAATAGACCGGGAGAATAGGAGTTAAGACCACATGGAGTTCACCGTCAGCAAAGCAGACCTCGTTCGAGAACTGAGCCTCTCTCAAGGTGTGGTCGAGAAGAAGACCACCATCCCGATCCTTTCCAACGTGCTGTTGGAGGCTAGCAGCGACCGGATTACGCTTACCGCGACCGATCTGGAGTTGGGCATCCGCTGCTCCTGTCCGGCCAAGGTCAAGAAAGAAGGATCTGGCACAATCCCAGCCCGCAAGCTCCTGGAGTATGTACGATTGCTGCCGGATGCGGATCTGAATATCAAGTTTCTGGAGAACCATTGGGCCAGTCTGACGTGTGGCCGGTCGCGTACCCGTATTGCTGGAATGTCGCGTGAGAGTTTCCCGGAGTTGCCGCAAATGCCGGAGCCGATAGCGGAGATTCCAGTGAAGATGCTGGCATCCATGATCTCGCGCACTGCGTTTGCCATCTCGCTGGAGGAATCGCGCTTCACCCTGAATGGCGCTCTGCTGTTGCTGAAGACGGATTCAACCACCATGGTAGCCACAGACGGTCATCGGCTGGCTTACGTGGAGATCGCGTCGGCCGCAGCCAGCACCGGCAAGAGTTTTCGCGCGCTGGTCCCCAAGAAAGCCATGGCCGAGATTGTAAAGCTGGCGGACGAAAGCGGCGCCGATAGCAAGCTCGTTTTCGCCGGCGATGAGAACCACTTGTTCTTCCAATTTGGCGAACGGCTTCTGATCACGCGTAAGCTTACCGGCAATTTCCCGGACTACGACAAGGTGCTGCCCAAGGACAACATACACACGGCCACGCTGAATCGCGATGAGATTCGTTCGGCGATCCAGCGCGTCTCGCAGTTTGCCGACGAGCGCTCGCGCGCCATTCGCGTGCAGTTCACGGCTGGCGAGATCAAGATTTTTTCGTCTTCCGTCGAGACCGGGGAAAGCGAAGAGGGCGTGCCCAGCGAATACACGGGTCCGGACATGGAGATTGGCTTCAACGCCCAGTATTTGCTTGATTTTCTGGGTGCCGCCAACCAGGCGCAGATAGCCTTTGAGTTGAAGGATCAGAAGAGCGCCGGCGAATTGCGCCCGGTGAGCGACGGAACCGAAGACCGTTACCGCTACGTGGTAATGCCGATGAGGATCTAACGCCAATTTGACGCCAATCCGATACGAATGAGCGCGTGGAGTACGAGTTAAACCCAATGGCATCGACGTTCGACGAAAGCACCCCGGTTGAAGTTTACGATTCCAGTAGTATCAAAGTTCTGGAAGGCCTGGAGGCCGTGCGCCTCCGGCCGGCCATGTACATAGGCTCCACTGGCGAGATGGGTCTGCATCACTTGGTTTACGAGGTGGTGGACAACTCCGTGGACGAGGCCCTGGCGGGATATTGTACGCAAGTCGATGTCATCATTCATCTTGACAATTCCGTCACGGTGGTCGACAACGGCCGCGGCATCCCGGTGGATATGCACGAGGAAGGCGTCTCGGCTGCGGAGGTCGTGATGACCAAGCTCCACGCGGGAGGCAAGTTCGATTCCAAGAGCTATAAGGTATCGGGCGGACTCCACGGCGTAGGCGTAAGCTGCGTGAACGCGCTCTCCGAGCGGCTGGAGCTCGAAATCTGGCGTGAGGGTTATACCTGGCAACAGGAGTATGCTTGCGGCCATCCGAAAGGTCCACTGCTGCGTGCGGGTAAAGCTGGCAAAAAGACGGGCACACGCGTCACGTTCAAGGCGGATCCCACGATCATGGTGGAGACCACCTTCAATTACGACACCCTGGCGCAGCGCCTGCGCGAGTTGGCGTTCCTGAACAAGGGCCTGAAGATCACCCTGAACGATGAGCGCGAGGACCCTGTGAAGAACCACGAGTTCCTCTATAGCGGCGGCATCGCGGAGTTCATCAAGCATCTGAACCGCGGCAAATCGGTGCTGCACGACAAACCCATCCACTTCGAAGCCGACCGGGAGTTGCCCAACGACGCGGGAACTCTGTCGATGGAAGTCGCGCTGCAATACAACGACGGCTATTCGGAAAGCATTTTCAGCTTCGCCAACAACATCAACACGGTGGACGGCGGCACGCACCTGAGCGGATTCCGCAGCGCGCTCACCCGCACCATCAACGCCTCCGGCCAGCAGGCCGGGCTGTTCAAAGACGTCAAGGAGAATCTGACCGGCGACGATGTGCGCGAAGGGCTGACAGCCGTGGTCAGCGTGAAGATCCCGCAGCCCCAGTTCGAAGGCCAGACCAAGGGCAAGCTGAACAGCGATATCGCCGGGTACATGACCCAGTTCGTCAACGACAAGCTGGGTGAGTATTTCGACAAGAATCCGGCGGTGATGCGCAAGATCGTGGGGAAGGCCATCGATGCGGCGCGCGCGCGCGAGGCGGCCCGCAAGGCGCGCGATCTGACCCGGCGCAAAGGCGCGCTCGATTCCGGCGGGCTGCCCGGCAAGCTGGCCGACTGCCAGGAGAAAGATCCCGAGCGTTGCGAGTTGTTCCTGGTAGAGGGCGAGTCGGCCGGTGGCACCGCCAAACAGGGCCGCGACCGGCGTTTCCAGGCCATCCTGCCGCTTAAGGGCAAGATCCTGAACGTGGAGAAGGCGCGCTACGACAAGATGCTCGGGCACGAGGAAATTCGCGCCATGATCACGGCGCTGGGCACCGGAATCGGCAAAGACGATTTCGACGCAGCCAAGATCCGCTACGGCAAGATCATCATCATGACCGATGCCGATGTGGACGGCTCGCACATCCGCACGCTGCTGCTGACCTTCTTCTTCCGTCACATGAACGAGTTAATCAATCGCGGCCGCATCTTCATCGCGCAGCCGCCGCTCTATCGCATCAAGAAGGGCAAGGCCGAGAAATATATCAAGGACGAAAAGGAATTCACGCGCGAAATCATGCGGCGCGCCACGGAGAACCTGACCGTGGAGGTCGGCGCGAATGGTACTGCCGCCAAGGTCACGATTGAAGGCGGCGAGTTGCGCGCGTTTCTGATGAGCCTGGACGAATACGAGCAGATGTCCCACAAAGTCGAGCGGCGCCTGCGCGACCCCCGCGTGGTGGCGGTGCTGGGCAACGCCGAATTGCGCGCGGACCACAAGGCCGATTTCCAGGACAAGGAGAACATGGAGCAGGTGGCGGCGGCGGTCAACGCCGCGCAGGTGGCGGCGAAGCTAGTCGCGGACGAGGAGCACTCGGCCTGGACGGTGATGTTTCACGATTCCACCAATGCCGAACGGCACATCGGCGTGAACCTGGCCGCCGGCCCTGAGTACAAGAAATTCCGGTCGCTGGCGCGGCAGATCGCCAAGTATAACAATCCGCCGTTCGTGGTGGTGCGCGGCGAGCATCGCGACACCCAGGCCGACGCGGTCACCCTGCTCGCCTTCGTGAAGTTGGAAGGCAAGCGGGACGCCTCCGTGCAACGCTATAAGGGTTTGGGCGAAATGAACGCCGAGCAGCTTGCCGAGACCACCATGAACCCCGAGAAGCGCACGCTCCTGCAGGTGCGCCTGGAAGACGCGGTGGAAAGCGAAGAGATTTTCTCCACGCTGATGGGCGAGGACGTGGAGAGCCGGCGCAAGTTCATTGAGGATAACGCGCTGGATGTGAAAAATCTGGACGTATAGGGGTAGCGTTAGTTTTCGTTTTTTTGTCGGTTCGTGATCCAAAAATGTACCCCAAGATGCTCGTGAATACAGGCAAGAGCACCTTCACAACGATCGAGTCGAACAACATGGTGAAGGGTTCAAGCGCGATTTGCTGCAAGGTCTTGTAGTTTTCCAGCATTGCTTTGACGGCTGCCGGATCCGCACCGGGCTGGAGTACCGGAAGCCTGGGGGCGTAAAAGATCCATTTACCCACGAGCGCCAGGATCACGACTGCGCTGACCCCTCCGACAAATCCCGCCAGAATGAGGCCCGTGCGTTGTAAGAAGGTGCCCTCGGTGACCGGCTTATCCGCCCCTGTGGCCTTTAGGATATCGATTGCGGAGACCTGCTGCTCGTCTGGCATTGTCTCTACGGCAGGACGATTTCCTTCCTCAGTTTATCGTCGTCGGTGATGACAATCTTCGCATCCTTGTTGTCCCTCTGCTGCTTTTTTAGGTAGCTATAGCTGGCGACGGCGCGGCGAATGACGTCGGCATTCGTTGTGGCGTCTCGGGCAAGCATGCTTGCAGGCTGCGTTCTCGGCTATCCCGATTTTCCAAAAGCTCTTTCGATCTCGAATACTAAACGGCCAACGCTCTTCTTGAGGGTGTCCATGCTTTGATCGAGGTCCGTCAAGGCGTCGAATAATGAAAGCTGAACGGGCTCCCGCGTGCGCCCCTTGACGCCCCCTTCAATGTCGCTGACCGAGAACTCGCACCATGACGGCTTCCCGACTCGATCTTCGATCCTGATGACCCAGTCCCACTTCAGAACGCCATCAACAGCACGTCCGAACAGGAAAATCGACAGCACATATTTCGGGCCAATCCACCCTGAGGCACCGCCGTTCAGAAACCCGGAGGAGGACCTGCGCAAGATCGGTGTGCGCCGGACGGCAGTAATTCGCAAAGGCATAGTGAATGAGCAGGGGATATTCGAGGCGGAGAAATGAACCGCATTTGTCCAGCTTTGCTGAACCACATGGGGAATCGGAGCACTCGCCGCGCTTACGAGAATCAGTATCGCGTGCGGCGGCGGCCCCGGACTGGCCTATTCGCCCGCCGTGCGAGAGCCGCGCGCCGCCCGATTTGACGCAGTGTGCGCCACCACCGGCAACCGCTTCCGCTGCCCCTTCACCACCCGCCGCACAGCAACTGCGCGCTTGGGCGCAGTCTCCCGATACGCCACTGGAATCAGCAGCCGGTCGCCGGCCGCGGGCGACGCCTGCTTCAGTCCGTTGGCCGCCGCGATGCTGCCGCCCGCCATGCCGTAGCGCTTGCCGATGGAGGCCAGCGTCTCGCCGCTCGACACCTTATGCATGCGCCACGAAGCGCGCCGCTCCGCCGGAATCATTTGCAGCGAGGCCGACAGCGCCCCGCCCGTCCCCTTGGGCACGTGCAACACGTAACCCGCCGGGGCTACGCCCTTCAGCAGCGCGGGATTCAGATCTTGCAGCTCCGGCATCGGCGCGTCGGTAAAATCTGCCACCAGCCCCAGGTGCGTCGGCGCATCCACCTCGATGGTGTCGTACTCCAGCGGCGCCTCCGGGACCACGCCTTCCAACCCGTACTCCGCCGCGTTCTTCGTCATGATGGTCATGGCCAGGATAATAGGCACGTAGTTGGTGGTTTGCTCAGGCAGCGCGTGGCGGTTGCGCAACTCCCAAAAGTCCGCGTATCCGGTGCGCTCCACCGCGCGCGCCACGGCGTTCGGCCCGCAATTGTAGGCGGCCATCGCCAAATACCAATCGCCGAACATGTTGTACAAATCGTGCAGATGCCTGGCGGATGCGCGGGTGGCCTTCTCGGGATCGAAGCGGTCGTCCGTATAGGCCGTGCGCATCAGCCCGTATTCCTGTCCGCGCCACGCCACGAACTGCCACATCCCTGCCGCGGCTTTGTACGAGATGGCCCGCGGGAAAAATCCCGATTCGGCCTGCGCCAGGTGGATCAACTCCTGCGGAATGCCCTCCTCCTGGAGGATCCGCTGGATCAGCGGGCGATAGCGGCCGGCGCGCTCCAACCCCGCGATCAGCGTCTTGCGCCCGCGTCCGGAGAAATAGTTGATGTAGCCCAGCACCGCGTCGTTCACCGAGAGCGGAAGTTGGGAAGCCGTCGCCTGGACCTGCTCCTTCACCTTGTCCTTCAGCTTGGGATCCACCGGAAAGGTCATCTGCAGAATGTCTTCCAGCGGCGCCTTCTCGAATCGGGCTTCGTCCACATCCACACCCGCGCCCAGTCCCGCCAGATCGTAGCGATGCACCGCGTCCACCATCTCGTCGAGCCGGGCTTCAAACACCTGCCGGTCCGAGGGACTGTTTTCGGAAGCCTCCAGCATCAGATCGATGGCTGTGTCGAATTCCCGGCGGGCCTGTCGAGTATCCGTCGCCTGATAGGCCCTCTTGCCGCGCTGGAAGGCTTGATCGGCGCGCTGCATCAGCAGGTCGCCCTCGGATGGCGCAATCGGCACTTTCTGCACAATCTCCAGCAAGTTGGCAGGTGCATCGTGCAGATAGGGATTCGGCTCCAGCGCCGGCGGCTCGGCGATCTCCATGGCCGGGGCCGGCGTAGAGGGCAGGAATGCTGTTTGGAACTTGGACTGCTGTGTATAAGAGCAACCTGAAATGCCCAGGGTCACGGAGGACGCGAAAATATAAAGAAATCGCTTGGTTCGACAGGTCACTAAACGATCCTTGCGAACAGCTTTACAAGCTGCCAGCGGAAACTGTAGCCGAAATGAAACCTAGAGCCTAGCGCATTGCCCGGGCGAGGTCAACCGGGTACCCCGAAGGTATACCTGTGTCCGAACGACACAACCGAGGTTTACGCCCTACTTCTATTCTACTCCTCTTCTTCGTCCTCTCCGGTCTTGGCAGCCTTGGCTGCAGCGATAATCTTATCCGCCTGCAGGGCCGGCACGTAGTCGTAATGATCGAATTCCATAGTAAAGGAGCCGCGCCCCTGCGTCATGGACGTCAAATCGTTCTGATAGTTTAGCATCTCCGCCATAGGCGCCTGCGCACGGATAAACTGGGTGTTACCTTTGGTATCCATGCCCGCGATGCGGCCGCGGCGGCTGTTCAGGTCGCCCATCAGATCGCCCGCGTACTCCACCGGCGCCTGGATTTCCACGTTCATGATGGGTTCGAGCAGCGTCGGCTTGGCCTCCTGCATCGCGTTCTTGAATGCCTTGCGCGCCGCCAGCTTAAAGGCCAGCTCGGAGGAATCCACGTCATGGTACGAGCCATCGTACAGTACTACCCGGAAATCCACCATTGGGAATCCGGCCAGAAACCCGTTTTCGGCGGCTTCCAGGATGCCCTTCTCCACCGCAGGGATGTAGTTCTTCGGGATCGAGCCGCCGAAGATCTCGTTGACGAATTCGAACTTGGCGCCCCGCGCCAGCGGCTCCATTTTGATCCAGCAATCGCCGAACTGGCCGTGCCCGCCGGTCTGTTTCTTGTGGCGGCCCTGGACGTCGGCGTGGCCCCGTATGGTTTCGCGATACGGAATCTTCGGTGCCCTGAGGATCACTTCCACGCCGTAGCGCTTCTTCAATCGGCTGGCGACCACCTCCACGTGCTGCTGCCCGCTGCCGCCCAGAAGGAATTCCTTGGTCTGCGGATCGCGGTAGAAGCGCAA
>Ga0182018_10003307_pt1 | contig 14682 bp, 14 predicted proteins | sample 812P2MmetaG_FD_120490 | JGI IMG/M metagenome (GOLD analysis project Ga0182018, IMG submission 120490) | Permafrost microbial communities from Stordalen Mire, Sweden - 812P2M metaG | ecosystem: Environmental > Terrestrial > Soil > Wetlands > Permafrost | place: Sweden: Stordalen | collected...
GACAAAATTACATCCGCCTCTCACCGCACTTTTACAACACCGACGCGGAATTGCAGCGCGTGGTGGAGTTGCTGTGAGAACGTTTCTTGTCGCGGTATAGGCTGGAAACACCACCAAAAATAGTTGTGGCCTTTTCTCTCCGTTGGAACAAAACTTTCCCCGAAAGCCGATATGGAGAAAAAAATTGCCCTGGCTTGCGCCGTGGCTGTGACGGCTCACGCGGAAACACCGTTGAAAACAGCTTTGTTGAACGCCGTGCGCGACGCGCATTTCGAGCGCGTGATTGATTTCGGCGCGGGCAATGAAAGCCGTCCGGTCAAGGCGCATTTGAATCTGCCGGCGCGATGACGCGTTGGAAATCTGCGAGGCCGGGGGAAAATCCACGCGGGCGGGCCGGCTGGTCAAAATCTGAAACCTGAAAATCAAATGACATGAACACCCGCTTCAAACTTTTCGTGATGATGGTGCTGGAATTTTTCATCTGGGGCGCGTGGCTGCCGCTGATTTTTGGCTACCTGCCGGGCCTTGGATTTTCGCCGGCGGAGCAGGCGTGGATCCTCAACGCGTTTCCCATCGCGGCCATCGTCGGCATGTTTTTCAGCAACCAGTTTTGCGACCGCAATTTCGCGGCGGAGAAATTTCTCGCGTTCAGCCATCTGGTCGGCGGGCTGGCGCTGATTGGACTTTTTTACGCCAAAACCTTCTGGCCTTTCTTCGGCTTGATGCTGGTGCATTGCCTGCTGTATGTGCCGACGATCTCCATCGTCAACTCCATCGCCTTCGCGAACATGAAGGATTCGCGGAAGGAATTCGGCCTCGTGCGGATGGGCGGAACGATTGGCTGGATTCTGGCCGCCTGGCCGTTCACGTTTATCCTGGTGGACTGGGACAAGGTTCACGCGGCGAACGCGCACGGGCTGGTGGACTGGCTGGGCGCGGTGCTCGGTTCCGGCCTCACCGGCGACAAATTGAAGTCGGCGACGGCGTGGACTTATGCGGTGGCGGGAATTGCGTCGCTCGCGCTGGCCGCGTTCAGTTTTGTGCTGCCGCACACGCCGCCGAAAAAATCGGGCGCGGAAAAACTGGCGTGGCTGGAGGCGCTGAAGCTGCTGAAACATCCGTTCGTGCTGGTGCTGTGGCTGGTGACGCTCGTGGATTCGTTCGTGCATAATTGTTATTTCAACTGGACGGGAAGTTTTCTCGGCGCGGACCCGGCGGCGGGCGGCGTGGGCATTCCCGGCAACTGGATCATGCCGGTGATGAGCGTCGGGCAGATCGCGGAAATTTCGACGATGTTCATCCTCGGCGCGACGCTCAAGCGGCTCGGCTGGCGCACGACGCTCATCGTGGGCATCCTCGGCCACGCGGCGCGGTTTGCGACGTATGCGTTTTTTCCGCGGCACCCGTGGCTCATCATCGCGGTGCAAATCCTGCACGGCATCTGCTACGCGTTTTTCTTCGCGACGGTTTATATTTTTGTGGACGCCTATTTTCCGAAGGACGCGCGGGCCAGCGCGCAGGGCTTGTTCAACGTGATGATTCTCGGCGGCGGCGCGCTGCTGGCGAATTCAATTTGTCCGTATCTCGGCCAGAAAGTTTTTGCGCATGACGGCGTCACGAATTTCCACGGCCTGTTTCTCGTGCCGATGTTTTGCGGGCTGGTGGCGGCGACGGCGCTGGCCTTGTTTTTTCATCCGCCAAAAACAGCGCCGCCGGCGGATGCGGGGCATTGAATTTATTTTGCCGCTTCGCGCCGGCGCGGAATGGTTTCCTTGATCGGCGGCCAGTCTGCAGAATTGTTGATGCTCATCTCGCTCCACGTCGTCGCCAGCCAGCCGACGGCCGGCGCGTTCGTTTGCCGCCGCGAGAAATCGCTGAACGCCTGGAAAAATGAAAATTTGCTTTTTCACGTTTCCTCACACCTCCTGGGATGCACTTGCTTCAATTTGCAGGTTTTGACCGCTTGTCGCCCTGTAAGATGCTGGAATTGGGGTTTAATGTGTTCAAAGTGATTCGGTGGCAGAAATGATTTCAAACTCGGTGCGGATTTCGGGTGTTGTATCATTTTCAATGGTAGGGACGCCGCGCTGCGGCGTCCGGACAGCGCAGCGCGCTGTCCCTGTAAGATGCTGGAATTGGGGTTTAATTTGTTCAAAGCGATTCGGTGGCAGAAATGATTTCAAACTCGGTGCAGATTTCGGATGTTGTATCATTTTCAATGGTAGGGACGCCGCGCTGCGGCGTCCGGACAGCGCAGCGCGCTGTCCCTACCGCCAAATTGATGCACTGCCGGATTTCGGAGTGATTTGCGTTCAAATACCGGACGACTTTGGCATTCTTCAATAAGTTTTTGATATAGGTGTGGGCGGTGGTCAGGGTGAACATGTTTTCCGTGTAATTGTCACTGACATTTTTCAGGTCTCGTTCCAGCGACTCCATTTCAGGTTCCATGCGCGCGATGTCCTCCGCCGACATTCCCTCTTTTTTCCTTGGCTCAACCGGGGCGAACAGCGCGCAGCCCAACTCATGCGCGAAGCCATTGCGGAGGGAGGAATTGCTGCCCTACAAATTGATCACATTCAATCAGAAATAAAAAAGCGCCGTTTTGGACATTCGCCCCGGTAACGCGGCTCACCGCGCATCCTCGTTTGGATTTTTCCTTTCCGGTTTGCGTTTGCACCCGTTTGAAATACTCTTGGCGGCCAAGGCACGCGGAAAAACTGGATTATGCACTGGATCGCTCCATCGGAAAAAAATGCTGACAATGCGGCACTGGAAAAACGCCTCTGGGATGCCGCCGACCAGTTGCGCGCCAATTCCGAATTGAAGTCGCAGGAGTATTCCGCGCCCGTCCTCGGCCTCATCTTTCTGCGGTTCGCCGAAGTCCGCTTCACCGCCCAGCGCGCCGTGCTGGAAAAAGCTGGCACGTCATCCCGGCGCGGCTCACGCGTGGACGAACCCGCCGCTTATCACGCCGAAGGAATCCTTTATCTGCCCGCCGAGGCGCGGTTTGATTATCTGCTGAACCGCCCCGAAGCCGAAAACGTCGGCGCGAAGGTCAATGCCGCCATGCGCGACATTGAAAAGCAGAATCCGCAACTCGCCGGTGTCCTGCCCAAAACCTACAACATTTTCGGCAGCACGCTCCTCAAGGAACTGCTCAAAAAGATTTCTGAAATTCCCGTTTCATCCGACTACGACACGTTCGGACGGGTGTATGAATACTTCCTGGGCGAGTTCGCGATGGCGGAAGGACAGGGCGGCGGCGAATTTTACACGCCATCCAGCATCGTCCGGCTGCTCACGGAAATCATTGAACCGTTTCACGGTCGCATTCTTGATCCGGCGTGCGGTTCGGGCGGTATGTTTGTGCAATCGGCGCGGTTCGTGTCCGAGCACCAGAAAAGTGCGGCCAAGGAACTGGCGATTTACGGTCAGGAAAAAGAGCGCGCCACCGGCGACTTGTGCCGGATGAACCTTGCCGTGCATGGGCTGGAAGGCGACATCAAACAAGCCATCAGCTATTACGACGACCCGCACGATGCCACCGGCAAATTCGATTTCGTGCTCGCCAATCCGCCGTTCAATGTCAACGCCGTTGATAAAGAGCGGCTGAAAGATCAAGTTGGCGCAAATCGCCGGTATCCGTTTGGTCTGCCGCGCACCGACAACGCCAATTATCTCTGGATTCAACTGTTTTATTCCGCGCTGAATGAAAAAGGCCGCGCAGGATTTGTTATGGCCGGTGGTGCAGAAGGTGCAGGCGGATCAGAAAAAGAAATCCGAAGGCAGCTAATCGAATCTCGTGCTGTTGATGTCATCATATCCGTCGGCCCCAATATGTTCTACACGGTGACGCTCGGTTGCGTTCTCTGGTTTTTCGACCGTGGCAAACATAATAAACCGCGTGGTGATAAGGTGCTTTTCATAGATGCACGGCACATTTTCCGGCAAGTTGATCGTGCCCATCGCGAATGGACTCCAGAACAGCTACGATTCTTGGCCGAGGTTGTTCGGAATTATCGCGGCGAAGCCCGCAGCAACAACTGGCAACCGCCGTGGAACGAAATCACTTTGCCAGACCAGTTGAAAGGAGAGCTTCAGACGGCGTTCACAAAAGGCCGATACATTGACATTCCAGGATTGTGTCGCCAAGTTTCCTTGGAAGAAATCGTGGCGAAAGGACACACGCTCCAGCCCGGAATTTGGGTGGGAGTAACGCCAGGCGAAGAGGTGGACGATGATGACTTCAAAGAACAGCTCGTAACGCTAAACGGAGAACTCGAAGCCCTCAATGCGCAAGCGCGCGACCTCGAACAAACCATCGCCGATAACGTGGCGGAGATTTTGAAAGCGTGACGATGGACGAACTCCGCACAGTTCGTATCAGTGATTTGGGTCGCGTTGTGACCGGCAAGACGCCGCCTAGCTCGCAACCCGAACTCTTCGGAGACCTTCATCCGTTTCTAACGCCGACTGACATTGACGGTTTTGCTCGTTACATCGAGCCGACCCGGTTTCTTTCGCCCGAAGGCCGAGACTTTCAACACCGGCTTATGCTGCCAGAGCGCGCCGTATGCGTAGTTTGTATTGGTGCGACGATTGGCAAGGTTTGCATGACTGGGCGGCCATCATTTACCAATCAGCAAATTAATTCTGTCGTCGTGAACGAGAACGAGCACGATCCGTTCTTTGTTTATCATCTCCTGACGACGCTCCGCGATAAACTTAAGTCTAATGCCGGCGGCGCAGCGACGCCAATCATCAACAAGACGACATTCTCTGAAATTGAGATTCAGGTTCCGCCGCTTCCGGTGCAGCGGCGGATCGCGGGCATCCTTTCGGCCTACGAGGGACTGTTAGAGAACAGCGAGCAGCGTATCCGTATCTTGGAGTCAATGACCCGCGCGCTTTACCGCGAGTGGTTTGTCCACTTCCGCTTCCCCGGAAACGAAAAAATCCCGCGCGTCGCCTCCCTCATCGGCGACATTCCCCAAGACTGGAAGGTGAAAACAGTTGCGGACTCGTTTGAGATTTCTGGCGGCGGCACGCCATCACGGAAAGAGTCGGAGTATTGGGAAGGCGGGACAATCCAGTGGTTCTCGCCCAGCGACCTCACCGGCGCCGGCACGATGTTCATGGACGATTCCAGCGACCACATCACGGAGCGCGGCCACGCCGAAAGTTCCGCGCGGTTGTTTCCGGCGCGAAGCGTGATGCTAACGAGCCGCGCCACCATCGGCGCAATCGCCATAAACACACACGAAGCCTGCACTAACCAAGGCTTTATCACTAGCCTGCCGAATGACCGCGTTCCATTGCTTTTCCTTTTCCAATGGCTGATGGAGAATGTGCCGACGTTTCAGCGCATGGCATCAGGTGCGACATTCAAAGAAATCAGCCGAGGTGTATTTAAGACAATTGACTTTCTCCAACCGCCCACCGATTTGGTGCGCCGATTTGAGGCCGCCGCCGCGCCGATGGCCGAGCAGTCGCTGGCTCTTCAACGCCGAATTCAAAATCTCCGCCAGACGCGCGACCTGCTGCTGCCGCGTCTGCTGTCGGGACAAATCAATCTTGCAGAGAATTGAGCCATGAAAAAAGAAGCGAAGATTCTCCGGGCGAAAGCGGTTGAGTCGCTTGTCTTGAGCATCGAGCTATTTAATCGCCCGTCGGATGCGGGCAGGACTCATGGCGTGCTTATCTTCCTCGACCATGCCTTCGAGATGCTTTTCAAGGCGATAATTCTGCATCGAGGCGGTCGGATTCGCGAACCACGCGCAAAGCAGACAATCGGATTCGATGCGTCGGTGCGGAAAGGCCTCTCGGATGCGAAATTAAAATTTCTGGCGGACAATCAGGCTCTAACTGTGCAGATGATTAACAGTCTCCGTGACGCGGCACAGCATCACATCCTCGATATTTCCGAGCCGCATCTTTACATTCAAGCGCAGGCTGGTCTCAGCCTCTTCCGCGACGTATTCAAAGCTGTATTCGGCGAGGATTTGCACGCCTACTTGCCAGCGCGAGTCTTGCCGCTGTCAACAATGCCTCCGACCGACTTGGCGACGCTCTTCGACAACGAGACGAAAGAAATCAAAAAGCTGCTTGCCCCAGGTGTGCGCCGGCATACCGAGGCGGAGGCTAAACTGCGGTCGCTTGCAATCGTCGAAAAATCGCTCAACGGTGAGAAGGTGCAACCCAGCATTGGTGAACTCAAACATCTCGCGAAGGCAGTTGCCTCCGGCAAGAAGGCGTGGAATGAGATTTTTCCCGGCGTCGCGACGGTGACGCTCACCACCAATGGTTACGGCCCTTCTATTGATCTGCGCATTACCAAGACTGGGATGCCGGTTCAACTGGTAAAAGAAGGCACGCCGGGCGCTACCGTCGTCGCCGTCAAGCGGGTTGATGAACTCGGGTTGGCGGCATTGCTCACACTGGGATTCCATGAAAGCAAGTGGACTGATCAAGAAGTTGGTTTTGCGCTTGGAAAAGGAACGTTGGTGATTCCCGTCAGACTCGGCCTCGACCCATACGGATTCATAGGTAAACAACAAGGATTGCCTGGCAAATTGGAAGCGCCTGAGTCGCTCGCTTCCGGGATTGTTGACTCGCTACTGAAGCACAAGACAACAGCCGATTTGATGCGGGAAGCGTTGATTGTTGGCTTCGAGAAGGCCAAGTCCTTCAATACTGCAATAGCTATTTCTAAAAAAGTTGAAGCCTTGAAATATATTTCCGCCGAGCAACTCCGGCGCATGGAAGGCGCGTGTGAAAAAAACACGATAGTAAAGAATTCGTGGAACGTGCCAGAACGAATTCAACAAGTCGTCCAGCGATTTAAGCCGTCAGTGACGGAGGACACGACATTCTAGCCATGTTAAACTCTTACCCATACCAAAACCTCCGCCGGACGCGTGACCTGCTACTGCCGCGTCTGCTGGTGGGACAAATCAATCTTGCGGAGAATTGAGCCATGCCCACGCATCAAGACGCAACTGGCTACGGCTACACAACCAAGAACGAGGAAAAGACGTTCGAGATATTCAAAAAGTTTGGTTTCCGCATTTATCGTGACTGCATGAATCTGATCTACAACCTGAAATATAGTGAACCCACGTAGAACAATACTGAAAGCGATTCGTGCGTTGAAAATTTGGAAAGGAGCACACTAATGCCCCACGCCTACACCGAAGACCAACTTGTCGAGCAGCCCGCCATCGGGTTGTTCGCGGAGCTTGGCTGGCAAACGGTGTCGGTGTCGCTTGTGTTGATGTTGGTAACGACGGCGAAGTTGGTGACTGCAATAACGTCAGATATATCTTTACTATTTAATAATTTAGGAAGCGTCCTATGGCGCGGTTAAAATTTACGTTCAACATTATTTTTAAAAATAATGTTGATGCCGAAGTGCTTCGGAAGCACTTCGGCAAGGAAATTTTAACCGCGCCATGGGAGGGTGTGTCAAGCTTGTTGTGATGTTACTGCACCAGCACAACACCACTACAACACCAGTGCAACGAAGGGGTTTCAGTGGATGTGGCCATTTCATCCGCCAGTGAAATGGGTGGATTGGCTGAAATCGAGACTTGCATGATTTCACTAAAAATGGCAGTTTCACCGCGCGATGAAAACGACTGAAAAACTGAAAGAACATGATTTTGCCAGGCAATTCGAGCGATTGTTGCGCGAACTGCTGGGGCGCGTGCCGTCCTTGAAGCTGGTTTCGCTCAAACGGGAGGCAAAAATTTCCCCCGGTTCATCAGAGCGGGCGGATCATCTGGCGCAGGTGTTGGCGGGCAACCGGAAGTTGACGTTGCTGGTGGAGGAGAAGCGGCTCGGCCAGCCGCGCGAAGTGAGGTCGGCATTGCTGCAACTGGAACGGCAACTCAAGCAGTTGCCGGGAAGTGCGCCGCGCTACGGCGTGTTGCTCGCGCCATTCATCTCGGAGGAGTCAGCCAAACTTTGCACGGAAGCGGGTATCGGCTACGCGGACTTGGCGGGCAACGCGCGGCTGGCGTTTGACCAGGTGTTCATCGAGACACGCGGAGCGGGAAATCCTTTTCACGAGAAGCGGGAGGTGCGGTCATTGTTCGCGCCGCGCGCCACGCGGGTGTTGCGGGTGCTGCTGCAAGGGCCGTTGCGTCCATGGAAGGGGACGGAGCTGGCGGAATCGGCGCGGGTGAGCGTGGGCTGGGTGAGCGCGGTGCGGCAGCAATTGCTGGCGCGCGAGTGGGCGGCGGAAGAATCCGGCGGCCTGCGCGTGACGAAACCGGGCGCGGTGTTGGATGCGTGGACAAAGGCGGATGATTGGGGAAAACGGACGCGAACGCATGAGTATTCGGTTCTGCACGCCGACCCCTTGGAACTGGCGAAGAAGGTTCAAACGGTTTTGAAGGAGGAACAGCCGGTGTTCACACAATGGTTTGCGGGCTGGCTGCGGCATCCCTACACGACGCCGGTGGTGGTGACGGCTTATGTGAAAGAATTTCCCGACGAAGCCATCATCAAAGAAAAATTGCTGGGACGGCGCGTGGTCGCCGGCGGCGGCGGATTGCGTCTGGTTTTGCCGAAGGATGAGGGCGTGTTTCATCCATCGCAGACGGTGCGCGGATTCAACCTGGTTTCCGACGTGCAGATTTATACCGATCTGTTGCACGCCGGATTGCGCGGCGAGGAACAGGCCGAAGAATTGAGACGCTGGCCGGATTTTGCGGGAGGCTGGGCGTGAGCAAATTCGGAACATACAATGATTATCCAAAGGAAAGCCTGCCAGCGGCGGAGGCGGCGTTGCTGACGGCATGGCGAACCTTGGAACGATACCATGATGACATCGTGTTGGTCGGCGGTTTGGCGGTGCATTATCTCACACGGCATGATTTGGCCGGTCTGCCGAGCGCGGTCACGATGGACGTGGATTTTGGCATCACGTTGGGGGCATCCGGCGGACAGTATGGCACGATCAAGTCTGATTTGGGCGGATTGGATTTCAAACCTGAAGGCAACCGGCTGGTTCGCAAGGTAGCCAACTTGAATTTGTATCTGGATTTTCTGACGGAAGACCCACCTTCGGTGACGGGTGCCCGCATCGTGGATGATGTGGTCGCCACTGTGATTCCAGGCGTGAACCGTGCGCTCGCTGCCCGTCGTATAGTCACAGTGCAAGGACGTGACCTTTATGGTGCGGAACAGAAATGTTCCGTGGCAGTTGCCGACATTGGCCCGCTGCTGGTTTTGAAATTGAATGCATTTGGTGGCCCGACCGGACGACGGATTCCGAAAGACGCCTATGACATCTTGCTCGCGGTTACTGGTTTCATTGACGGAGCAGAATCGGCTGTGGCGGCGTTTCATGCCGAGGCAAAGACGGGAAATACGGGTTATGAATTTGCGCTGTCAACGCTGCGAAACGATTTTTCCTCGCCTGACCAAGACGGACCGATCCGCGCAGCGGATTTTCATCCCGGCAATGCCAGCAACCGCGACCGCATCCGGCAGGATGTTGCTACCGTCGGAAAAATTTTACTCGGAAGTTGATTCATGCCCCACGCCTATACTGAAGATCAGCTTGTCGAGCAACCCGCTATCGGGTTGTTTGCGGAGCTTGGTTGGCAAACGGTGTCGGCGTTGGAGGAAACTTTCGGCGCAACCGGCACGCTGCTGCGCGAGACGAAGGGCGAGGTTGTGTTGGTGTCGCGGTTGCGCACGGCGTTGGTGAAGTTAAATCCGGCGTTGCCGCCGGAGGCCATCACCGCCGCCGTGGATGAATTGACCCGCGACCGTTCGGCCATGAGTTTGGAGGCGGCAAATCGCGAGGTGTATTTGCTGCTCAAAGAAGGCATCAAAGTTTCCGTGCCGGACAAGGAGCGCGGCGGGCAGAAGACGGAGCGGTTGCGCGTGATTGATTGGGAATACCCGGCGAACAATAATTTCCTGCTGGTCAGCCAGTTCAGCGTCACCGGCGCACTTTATACCTGCCGCCCGGATTTGGTCGGCTTTGTGAACGGCTTGCCACTGGTGGTGACTGAGTTGAAAAAGCCCGGCGTTCCTGCGCGCGTGGCGTTCGATGAAAACCTGACGCATTACAAGCAGCAAATCCCGTCGCTGTTCTGGTTCAACGCGTTGCTCATCGCCTCGAATGGCATGGACAGCCGTGTCGGATCGCTCACGGCGGATTGGGAACGGTTTTTTGAGTGGAAACGAATTGAGCGCGAGGACGAACTGCGCCGGGTGTCGCTGGAGGTAATGATTCGCGGGACGTGCGACCGCGCGCGGTTACTAGACTTGGTGGAAAATTTCACGCTGTTCTCGGAGCACAAGGCCGGGCTGGTAAAAGTCATCGGCCAGAATCACCAGTTCCTTGGCGTGAACAATGCCATCGCCTCGATGCTCGCCGCGCGCAAGTTGGGGCATGGTCGCGGCGGCGTGTTCTGGCAGACGCAGGGCAGCGGCAAAAGTTTTTCGATGGTGTTCTTCGCGCAGAAAGTGCTGCGCAAAGTGGCGGGCAATTGGACATTCTTAGTCGTGACCGACCGCGTAGAGTTGGACGACCAGATTGCCAAGACATTTAAGGCCACTGGCGCGGTGAGCGAAGCGGAAGGCGATCAATGTCATGCCGAAAGCGGCGCGCATTTGCGCGAGTTGCTGCGTGGAAATCATCGCTACGTTTTCACGCTGATCCACAAATTCCAGACGCCCGAAATGCTTTGCGACCGGCCGGACGTGATTGTGCTCACGGACGAGGCGCACCGCAGCCAATACGATACGCTGGCGTTGAATATGCGCGCGGCGCTGCCGAAGGCGTTGTTTCTCGCGTTCACCGGCACCCCGCTCATCGCGGGCGAGGAACGGACAAAAGACGTTTTTGGCGATTATGTTTCCATTTACGATTTCCAGCAGTCTGTCGAAGACGGCGCGACCGTGCCGCTCTTTTACGAAAATCGCACACCGGAGTTGCAGCTTGTGAACCCGGACTTGAATGAGGACATCTACAATCTCATTGAGACGGCGGAACTTGATCCAGAACAGGAAGCCAAGCTCGAACGGGAATTGAGCCGACAATATCACATCCTCACCCGCGACGACCGGCTGGAAACGGTCGCGAAGGACATCGTGCGGCATTTTCTTGGACGCGGCTTCGTCGGCAAGGCAATTGTGGTGTCCATAGACAAGGCCACGGCGCTTAAAATGCACGACAAGGTGCGGGCGCACTGGACAGCAGAGCTTGAGCGGGTGCAGAAAGAGTTGGGGCGTTACAACCTAGCGGCAGACAAGAAAGCCGAACTGCTAGTCCGCTTGAAGATTTTGCAGACGACGGACATGGCGCTGATCGTGTCGCCCGGCCAGAACGAGATAGAGCAGATGAAAAAACACGGCCTCGACATCGTGCCGCATCGCAAGCGGATGAATGAGTCGCAGCCGCCGCTGGACGAGAAATTCAAGGACACCGAAGACCCGTTGCGAATCGTGTTTCTGTGCGCCATGTGGCTGACCGGCTTTGACGCACCAAGTTGTTCCACGGTGTATCTCGACAAGCCGATGCGTAATCACACGCTTATGCAGACCATCGCGCGTGCGAACCGGGTTTTTCCGGGCAAGCACAGCGGCATGATTGTGGATTATGCCAACGTGTTCGCCTCGCTGGAAAAGGCGCTGGCAATTTACGGCGCGGGCAAGGACGGCAAAAATCCAGTGAAGGACAAGGCGAAGCTGGTTGCAGAATTGCGCCGCGCGGTGGACACCGCGACGACCTTTTGCGCCACGCGCCAAGTGATTCTTCCGGCCATCGAACAACTGCCCGCTGGCAGCTTGGAACGATTGCAGCGGATTGATGATGCCGTCAACGCGCTCATTTCACCCGACCCGTTGCGACGCGAGTTTTTCGGCCACGAACGGCTGGTCAGCACGCTTTACGGCGCGGTGAAACCCGACCCGGCGGCGCTGGAATTCGCCGGTCGTGTCGCGTGCATTACGGCCATCGCCGACACCATCCGCACCAAGCTCAATCCGAATCCCGCAGACATCACGGAAGCCATGGGTGACATCGGCAAATTGCTCGATGCTTCCATCACGGGTGTTGATATGCCCGCCAAACCCGCGCCGGTGATGGATTTGTCGAAAATTGATTTCGAGGCGCTACGCAGCCGTTTCAAGGAATCCAAGCACAAGAACACGGATTTGGAAGTTTTGAAAGCGGCAATTCGTGCCCAATTGGAAAAGCTGATTCGCTTGAACAAGACTCGCGCCGATTTTGCCGAAACGTTCGAGGAATTGATTGAGAGCTACAACAACGGGAGCCGGAACATTGAGGATTTGTTCGAAGATTTGCTAAAGTTGAGCCGCAATCTCAACGTGGAACAGGAACGGCACGTCCGCGAGAACATGAGCGAAGAAGAACTGGTCATCTTCGACATCCTGACGCGGCCGGCACCGGAGTTGAGCGCCGATGAACGCGCCGAGATCAAGAAAGTCGCCCGCGAACTGTTAAACAGAATGAAGTTGCTGCTGGTGCTCAACTGGCGGCAAAAGTCGTCCGCCCGTTCACAGCTCAAGCTCACCATCGAGGACGTGCTCGACACCGGCCTGCCTTCCACCTACACCCGCGACCTCTATCGGCAGAAATGTTCCGCGCTTTTCGAGCACGTTTATGAAAGCTATCCTGAACGCGATGCAGGCGTGTATGCAACGATTGATTGAGGTTCATCTATCCCTACACCATTGCCGCAAAAAAAGTCGCGGCCAATTTGCACCGGCTCGATGCAGCGAGGATCATCCGTTTTCGGGCTATTCACCAAATCGCTTACGGGATAAATCTTGATAGGTGCATCCTCTGGAAAATTCATCGCCGCCTTGTGCATTTCGCTCCGGGAATCATCGTTTTTCAGCCACGAGTCAAAATGTCTTGGCTGAATGATGACCGGCATCCGGTCATGCGGGCCGTCTCCATAAATGATTTTGCCGGTCACGCCACACGGCCTTTTTGATTGGCACATTGAAGTCCCCGCCAGTCCGCGCAATCAGAAAATCGGTTCCCCCTGAAGGTCGCCCCCAATTTTCCGACTTGCCCGTTTCGCTTCGCCCCGGCTAAATGGGAATTCCCGCCTTGTACCATCCCTGCTTATCAAAATAACCCACCGCTGTTGGGATTATGCCGTTCACAAACCATCAAGGCAGGGATGGCGCGCTGCGCCGTCCCCGTCGCCGGGCGCAGCGCCCGCCTTGCTCGCGCCCGTCGCGGCAGGTCAGGCGACGGAAAAACGGAGCGTTTACCGCGTTCGTTCCGTCCTGCTGGACGGGGACGCCGCAGCGCGGCGTCCCTACCACCCGAAAAGTTTGTCAAAGACATAATCCCGACCGCTGTCGCATCACTGTTGCGTCAGATTTTGGATCGTGATACAATGCCAATAGATGGTGAACAAATGGCGATGGTGTTTAACAGCCCGTTATCGCCGTGTTTATGCTCTTTGAAAACCGGCCACACGGTCAAATTTGCCGGCGGGCAAGATTGTCGTTGAAAAAATGTGTTTTTGCAAAACGAACCCATCCTAGAAAATGGATAAAAGTCAATGTTGGCGCGGTCAATGGCGGGTTTTCAGCAGTTCAAAACGCGCGGAAAACGAACCCAAAACGAACCCATTCCGAGTGAATCCAACCTAATCCAAGCTAATCCAACCAAGTCAAGCCGGGTCAAACCCAGTCAAACCAAATCAAGGTAACCCCCAATACAGGGGGATCACTTGCCGCCGCGCTTCAAGTATTGTTAAAGAGCAACATTCATGGAAGTCATCATTCAATCCAACGCGGAAATGGCGTCGCGGACGGCGGCGGATTTCATCGCGCAGGCATTGTCCGCCAAGCCGGATTTGGTCCTCGGTCTGGCGACCGGCTGCACGATGGAGCCGGTCTATGAGCGGCTGGTGCAAAAGCATCAGGACGAAGGGCTGGATTTTTCGCAATGCCGGACGTTCAATCTCGATGAATATGTCGGGCTGGCGGCGGACGATCCGTGTTCGTATCACGATTTCATGCGGCGGCGCTTTTTCGACGGCGTGAACATTGGTCGGCGCAATGCGCATTTGCCGGACGGCTTGGCGGAGGACCTTGAGGCCGAGTGCGTGAATTACGAAAAACTCATCGCGGCGAACGGCGGCATAGATTTGCAGGTGCTGGGCATCGGTCTTAACGGCCATCTGGGTTTCAACGAGCCGCTGTCGGCGTTCCAGTCGCGTACGCGGGTGCAGACGCTTTCGCGGGTGACGCGGGCGCAAAATGCGCTGCTGTTTCCCAAACCGAAGCAGGTGCCGCGACGCGCCATCACGATGGGCGTGGGAACCATTTTGGAGGCGCGTCGCTGCCTGCTGCTGGCGACGGGTTTGGAGAAGGCGGAAGTAGTGGCCAGGGCGATTGAGGGGCCGCTGACCGTGATGATCACCGCCACGGCGTTGCAACTGCATCGGGCCTGCACCATCGTTCTGGACGAAGCGGCGGCCAGCGGCCTCCGGGAAAATGACCGTTACCAGAGAATTGCTCCATTGCCAAGTGTGCCGCCCAAAAATGCGGGATTATCCGGTTCACAAACAATGGTGGTAGGGACAGCGCGCTGCGCTGTCCCCGTCGCCGAGCGCAGCGTCAGGCGACGGAATCGGATTGCCGGAACTTGAGTTTTGCCACGCCCGTTCC
>Ga0182018_10003308_pt1 | contig 14676 bp, 11 predicted proteins | sample 812P2MmetaG_FD_120490 | JGI IMG/M metagenome (GOLD analysis project Ga0182018, IMG submission 120490) | Permafrost microbial communities from Stordalen Mire, Sweden - 812P2M metaG | ecosystem: Environmental > Terrestrial > Soil > Wetlands > Permafrost | place: Sweden: Stordalen | collected...
GTAGGCGCTTGCCTGGTGCGAGTCGACGAGCCATCCGAGCTCTATGTTGCAGGCCGCGGAGACGACCATGCCGTAGAGCAACACGCGGCGACTCTGCATGCGTCTGCCGAGCCACGCCGCTAAAAACTGGCCGAGCATGTAGGTGATCAGATAGACGGTCCAGGGGTACGCGACGTGGACATCGTCGAGACCGAACCGCTGCTTCATTGGCAACTTCAGAACCGCATAGGTCTTGCGAGTGAGATAGAAGCCGAAATAGGACAGCCATGTCGCGGTGAACAGCTGACCCCGATAGCGATGCAGCAGCGGCGAATAAACGGTCTTCACGTGAACGATTTACCGGTGAAATCCCCGGTTCCGGAGACCAGCTGATCCCAAAACAAGGGCGGCAACGTGCCGTAGTGGGTGAAGGCGGCCGTGGCGAGCGCGGCGTTCTCGGCGATGTCTGTGGCACAGCACGTGATGAACATGGAGCGCATGCCCGCCGCCCGTGCCGCAAGCAAGCCTGCGCGGCTGTCCTCGAAAACCAGCGCGTCGTCGGGCTCAACACCGAGTGCGCGCGCCGCCATGAGGAAGCCTTCCGGATCGGGTTTGCCGTTGCGCACATCGTCGCCGCCGACGCGCGCGCTCGGATCGACCAGATGCGCAACCCCGAGCTTCTCGAGAATCCGCTCGATCACCGCACGCGGACTCGAGGACACGACCGCGAGTTGCAGCTTGCGCGCCGCGGCCGCCCGCAGCGCCTCTGGGGCCCCGGGAATCGGCTGCGCATCGGCCGTGGCGGCATTCCAGTAAGCGAGCAACTCTGCAGTCAACACGGCCGCCGGCAGCTCGATCCGAGTGCGCGCACGGATGACCTCGGCTACGTGCGCCCAGGTGCGGCCGCGCGTTTCAGTGGGAGGCAGCGTGAAACCCGTGACGCCGTGGCGTGCAACGACGGCTTCGATGGCCTGATCGGTGTGAGACTCGGTGTCGACCAGAGTACCGTCGAGATCAAAGAGCAAGGCACGCACGCGTCTGCAATCAGCCATTTAACCTACTCCGGCCGCGCGCGCTTGGTCGTCGTGCGGTCGCAAAGTACCATTGCCTGCTGCGATGTGCGCTAAGAGAGATTTGATTTACCAGACCTTGGAATGAGGGCATGTTGCATCGAAATCAGCGCGGTGTCACGCGCGCGAAAATGAGCGGCTCGAGCAATCGGAGCGTGCCATCGGTCGACATTCCGAAATGCACATCGGACCCTCATGCCCGGCGCGGCAACGGAACTCGCTGGAAGGGCGAATCCTTCGATCACAGGGGAGCTCCGCTCTGCTCGGCTTAGAGTTACCCGAAAGTTGCGCCCGTTTACGGTCGTATCAGGTCATTGACGGCGGAGGCAGGCATGGCCCGCACTATTGAGCGCGAGATTGCCATCGAAGGCGATCTGGGAGCTCCTGTCGAGACGCAGCGCATGGCGGCGGCACTCATACCGCTCATGTATCAGGATTTGCGACGCATCGCCCGACGCGAACGCCTAAGGGTAAGCGCCGGCGCCACGCTGCAGACCACCGCGCTCGTCCATGAAGCCTATTTGAAACTTGAACACGCAGCGGCATTCAACGACGACGAGCACTTCATACGACCCTGCGCGCTGGCTATGCACCGCATCCTGGTCAATCAAGCCCGCGACTGTTACACGTGACGCTTCTCGCCAACGATTGGCGCACCGCGAGCACTTGCCCTTTGCTAAGACACTGCTGCTGCTGTCTACCGACGCGATGTCGCGGATTCACGGATCACCTCATCCGCCCAATAGCCGGTACGCCGATAATGTTTGTAGATGCCAACTTCCTGATTGCGATCAAGCCGCGCCGCTGAGTCGTACGGCGGAGAGCCTTTCACTGCTAGCCGAGTCACATTGACCGAGACCTTGGCGTCCGCCCAACTCACGTCCTTGATCCACTGCGGTGCGATGAGTACCTGGTGACCGAGCCACCAGTTGCTCGTGTCCACGATGAGGTATCGAATCGCCCAGGATTCCTCATCGACGAGCATAGCCTGTACGTGGCCGATGTCACCATCGGTTGCGTGAATTTGATACTTCACTACCTCCTTGCAACTGCGCAAGCGAGGATCGTTATTCCGGCGCCGCCCCGATTCTGCGTCTGCGCCAACATACCGCGCTTGTACTTGAGGGCCTCGAACCGCGGTGCCAAATCCCGGCAGAATCATACTCGGGTAGGCGCCTTGACCCCACACCCCGGCCCCAACCCAATAGTAGGGATAGCCGTAATACTCAAGGTATTGCGATTCTTGTTGTCGGGAGACGGGCTTCTTGGTGTCGATGTCCGGACTGTTTTTCACTTTTTCTTTGGTGATCGAGACGGGCAATATCCTTTCGGCCCAGTCCGGGTGACCGATCGCGAATGGCGAAATCAGGACGCTTCGGCTCGAAAGCCAAGCGCCAGTGTCGACAACAAGATAGCGGATGACCCACGCTCTGTCATCGAAATAGAAATCCTTTACGTGGCCAATGGTGCCGTCGGTCGCGCCGATGACGTAACCCTCTAGATCCGTTGTATTGCGTAACATATTTACCTCTCATTCGGGAATGTAAAATACATCTGGCAGGCCCGACCCGTGTTCGGCGACAACGCGGCGATGACTGGGGCGCCGAAGAAAACAAACTCGGAATACAGACTCATTTGGTAGCAGCTGAATGACCACCGCGTACTCGACCTGACGCTGTTCGTAGTTTGCTACCGCTGGCCATCTTGCATTCCACCTGGTCGCCGTAACTCATCTCTGCTGCAACAAATCAGTCCGAGTGGCAGACAAGCGAACCAGGCCTTTATTTTCTGAACAGCGGCAATCTGCCCGATTTGACGGCTTGATTCTTGGGAGCGACCGTAGGGGCCGAGCTCCCATTGGCGCCCTGCTTTGTCGGCTCTGGCTTTGACATCCCAGAACCGTCGTTCATATTGAGTCGCAGATCGGTTATAGCGTCTCCCGTCGTGCCGCCGTCAGAATCGACTCAGACTCGATTCAGTACGAAGGCAATAAGAACGATGAAGAGAATGGTTCCGAGTATGCCGCCGCCAATGTACATGTGAATTTCCGTCAATATGACTTTAATAAGACGTCATCAAAGCACAGGCAGAGTCGGCCTGTCGGGTCGCTGGCACACATAGCCTCGGAAATGCGGTGTCTATCGTTCCGCACACGGATCGCTTCTTAGCACGCGCATTGCGTGCCACCGTACAGACGCGAATCTAAAGTCGGCCCATGCTTCTAAGAGTCAGCACGCATCGCATGCGCGTCCGGCGCTTTCCGTTAAACGGCGTGATCCGCAGATAACGATGCGACCTAGGAGTTAGCGACTTCAGGCTGACTGTTTGTTCCCAACGCACGATCCAACCATAACGAGATACTCCATGAAATCGAACTATCTAGCGCCACTGGCATGTTCCGCATTACTTTTCGGATGCGCACTTGCCTATGCACAAACCTCAACATCCCCAGATCCGTCGGCGATGTCGCCGCATTCAACTCAACAGGACACTGCCAAGGGCAACGACGTGGTGGGAAACCCCCAACCGGCTCGCGAAGATCCAATGGCATCGCCGCCGACTGCTGGTCAGGATAAGGCGGCCGGGAACGATTTGGTGAGTCCGAACAAAGGCGGCATGCAGCAAGGCAGCGGTAACCGTCCGGACTTCAAAACTTTGGATAGCAACAATCACGGCTATCTGACTGCCGATGATGTCAAGAGCCATAAGTGGCTCAGCAAGAACTTCTCCAGATGCAATTTAAGTCACGATGGGCATTTGACTCAGGAAGAATATTCCAACTGTAACAAGTAGCCTTTGGCATAAAGGTCTAGCGATGGATGGCAGCCTTTGGCAGTGAGCAAGAGTCACAAAGGGCTGCCGTCATGATCGAGAATCGGAGGCGCGGCACACTTAGGCCGCTACTGCACAGATGACGGCCGAGGTCCCGCACAATAAGCGCGGATGCATAAGCGTGAGCCTTGAAGATGCTGTCGGGCAGCCGTTCGAGTCCGAGTTCGCCATTTGGTGTCGCCGAGGCTGCACACCTTCAGCTGCCGCTTCTACGCTCCGGCGCGTGGTCTACCGAGAACAATCCATTTGGCCAGGACCGTCGCACCGATGGTCGTCGCGTTGCTGATTGGTGCTCCGATCGTCGCGTGGTTGATCCACTATCCGGCTGTCACCCCGATTATCGCCATAGGCGTGGTCGACTCCTCCTCCGACAACACACCCGGGCAAGCTCAGTAGCATAACGATCGCCGCACCATATGTTGCGATTCGACTTGGCTTAATCATGAACGTGCATTCGATTGGAGTAGTGGGTGCACTATGTACCTAGTAGAGCGTTCGGTCGGTACGCTGAAACACTGAACGAAGTCGCGCTGACCGGAGTGGGCTCGGGGCACGCGTCGAGGCCCGTGACACGAATAAGAGCAGTGATTATTGACCGACGTGACGCCGGCTCGATTATGCCGTGGGTATTCTCCAGGCAGCGGAACACGATGGCCGCGCGCCCTATGGCTTAACGCGCAAGGCAACCGATCAGCTATTTGACACGAATAGACTCGTCGCGCCCGGCGCGAGCCTAATGCGGCCGTGCCAGATGTCATACGCGTCCCAGCCTGTTACCGCGGCCCGGACACGTAAGGCTGCTTCGAACTCCAGTGCATTTGCGTCTGGGATATCTTCGTTTGCCGCGATGAGCGTTAATGAACAGCCCACGAGCACGTTGGACACCGTATCCGCCTTAGAAGGTAGCTCAAGGACAGTTGTACGCGCATCCGGCACACCGGCTGGGTGCCCTGAGATTCGGGCGTTCTCGAATGGCTGCGCCGTCCGGCCTCGCACAGTGGGTTCTGGTGGCGTATTCATGGTGTGACCTTGGGGTCCTTGGGCCAGCCGTCTTCAGGGCCGCCTAACTGGACATACTGCGGCAATACTAGATGCAAAGCAGACAGGAGTCGGTGCGCTGCCGCACGGATGCTGTGCGCTGTTGCTTGCGTGGAATCTTCGGCGCGGTGAGATTGCTCACCTGCGAACGCGTTTCGATCGCGACGACTACCCGGGACTTGCGCGCCCGTTTCCATACGTCTGCAGATCAGCTAATGGCTGGTGGCGCCGCTGTCATTACTGACTATGAGGCTCGCGACGTTTACAGGTTCGAAATCCGACAAGGTGAGACTTGTGAGGCAGCCAAGATCATCATCGTCCCAGCGAGCGTCTGGAGTGCCGATCAAGCCTCCGCTTGCCCCGTTGTCGGCCAGGATGATCCCGTAGTCTCGCAGCGCCGTGATGATGATCGCCGCTTGCGGACTCGTGGAGGCGCAGGCAGGAGTCGCCGCCGAAGCCTTGAGGCGGTAAATCTCACCGGCAGGTCCCGTCATGCTGCAGCTGGCGGGAGGAGAAGATTGGGAGATCTGGCTTTTTGTCGGGATTGCACCGCCTCCTGCAGCGGTGCAGCTGCCGACACCAGCCGTCTCGGTCGCAGGCCAGACCCAATAGTTCAGCATGTGATTGAGCGTGAATCGGATGGGATGGAGAACCGCGCCATTGGGTGAGCTCGGTGTCCCCGTGCCAATGACTTCGTCCGCATTGACGAGGAGCGGCGCCACAGGAAGTCCTGCAGCGTCGGATGATCCCTTACCCTGCGGCGTCAGGGCATTTGAGGACACGTCGGGCCAGAGCGCGTTTGAGGAATCGGTCCACGGGCCGCCTTCGTAGATTCCCTGCCACATCTCGTAGAGCGCGGGGCTGTTGCCGCCACCGGCCTCGAGATAAATGAGAACGTGTCGATCTCCCGTCGAGTTGCTGGTGCCTTCAACCGGGGCATTCGCAGGGATGGGACCCGAAGTAAAGTAGGACTGATACAGGGTTGTTGCGACTGACACATCAGCCTGGTTGTAAGGAACTTCTAGCGCCGGAATCCCGTTCGGAAACGCGCCGTCGGCCTTCCCGAAGAAGGGCTTGATCGTCGCCGACAGATAGCCACTGTAGATGGGCGCTGCGGGCGACGTGTCCACGGGGAGGCTCGTTGAGGCTGCGTCCACCCGATGGTGAAAGATCGACGTTGCCGGAAATATGTCTGCCAGGAATGAGTTGTTGCCATTAACTGCAAAGGAGATCTGCTGGGTAGCCTGAGTGTTCTTGGAATCGGTCACTGCAAATAGGGGGCTGTACGTGCCCTGACCGCCAATCCTGGCGCCGCTTATTTGCCCCGTAGCTGCACTGAGCGACAGCCCTTCGGGCAAGGGGGGGTTGTTGGGATTTGTGCTTACCGAAAAGGTAAACGGCAAAGAGCCGCCGCTGGCGGAAATTGTGCAACCTGCATATGGCGCACCCTGAGTTCCGCCTGGACACGAGGTGGTTGTTATCTTCAAGGGACCGCCTGCGCCAGCGGCAGTCACGGTTACAGTTACCATTGACGTGATTGCGCCTGAGGCGTTGGTCGCTGCCAGCGTGTAGGTCGTTGTCGACGCCGGACTCACGCTCGTTGAACCATTCGCGGATGTAGACGTGAGCGTGCCCGGCGTGATCGCAATGCTGGTCGCCCCGATCGTCGCCCAGGTGAGCGTGCTGCTGGACCCGGACTTAATGCTTGCTGGATTGGCCGCAAAGGATGTGACCGTCGGCGCTGAACCTGTTACCGGAATGGTGGTGGTTGGATCGGGACTGCTCGATGAGCCCCCGCATCCGGTCAGGCCAGTACACGCCAGAAGAACGAGAGCGACCGCGCAGAGGGCCAGCCCTCCGGGGCTGCGCGCGAAGCTGGCGCCATCACCGGCAGAGAAGGTCAGGGAATCCAAGCGTCATCCCTCGATTGCAACTACATTCATAGTAATTGCGCGTTTGCGCTGGGCGCATGCCGGGATGACAGAGTCGCGCAATGCGTCGCGGATTTTCTGCAGCTCGAGTTTGGGTCGCCGTTTCGCGACAGCCGGGCGGTTGTACCGCGAGACACGTGAACGCAAGCGGGTGTCAGCAGCCAAAATTCCTGGAGGCCGTCATCGCGGATGGCATCAAAGCAAACTTTAGCGGCAAGCCGTTGCGCCGCTGCTGTTCGCAGCGCAGCTACACCGGATCACAGACTGTCAGCGGACAAACCCGTTCCGGGGCAGCACCAACTTCGGTACGTGCCGTCGGCGGGTGTGGAGTCGGGTTTCTGGTGGGCTGACCTTCTCACCGATCAGCGACCGGTCGATGCCTACAGCCTGACCTATGATTCGGAGCCGCTCACTCGCAGCGCGCTCGCTTTGCAGCTCGTCGGACCCGCTGGATCGCGCACCCAGGTGGGTCTACAGCGACTGTGTGCAGGACGCGCCGTCACGGGCAGTACTCCATGCTCATCGTCCGCTGGTCACCCAGGTGTTCATCAGCGACTATGCATCGAGGCCGCGAAGTGATCCCTTGCGATACGCCCCAGGACGCCAGATGGCCTCGTATCCATCTGTCGTCTTGGGCGGACTCGGAGGGTTGCCGTCGACGACTGTGCAATTTTGGTCCGCCGCGAGAAGCCGCAACTGCACTCGAGCCCGGCTCACGCGGGCACATCGGGACGCTTTCGAAACGTCGTCCAGGCCGCTGCCGAAAATACCAGCACATTCGCCACCATCACGGGCCATGCACCAATGACGGCCCCATACGTCACCCACATCGCCGCTCCAAGCATCTGCACAGCTCTGAGCACACCCGGACGCGCGCAAAAGTACGATGCTACGAACACGGTGGTCGCCGCCCATCCCAAAATATCCACCGTGGGCGTGCCCATAGTAAAGATCAGGCCACTGCCTCCGTCTGGAGCAGAAGGCTTTCGGTGATTGTCACGCGATCGGTTCTCGCCTTTTCCCACTCTTGAAGTTCGAGGCCATTCGCCTCGAAGAGGGTCCGGATCCGACCGGCACGCCAGCCGAAAACTTGATCCAGGAGGGGCACCACAATACTGAACGCGTTGTCGCTGAGAACGGTGCTCTGTGCGACTCGCGCCAATTGCTTGTTCTCCGAAACCGCGATGGTGAACCCGTCTCGGCTGTTCACGTGCAGCATGACGTGGACGTCAGAGCTCCCGTCCCCGACGTAGATCGTCCGATCCGGCGGGATGCTCAGTCGGCCCTCGAGCTCCTCAATCACTGCGACCTTGCCGTAGCCAGCGGGCACGCGGCTGATGGCACGCACTTCGCCCGTCCGAGGGTCGAAGTCCAGCTCCGTACCATAAATGTGATCCGCCGCCACGATGCCAGCCAACGCCGCTACCACGATTTCACGGGGCGCCGCGGATATGACAAAAAACGAAAACCGAATCCCATCAAAACCATGGTCTAGGAATTCAACGAGAGATTGAATCGCACTCTTGAGCCGAACGCGGCGCCCCGTCTCGACCAAGTGCTCATGACGAACGCCGCGAAATTCCGGATCGTGCCGGATGAGATATGCCAGCTCCCCGCCCTGTTGCACCAGGTTGCTGAGTGCAAGACCCGCGACTCGATCCTGAAAACCTGAGATGCCGAGCAACTCGCACAGGACGAGGCCTGAGTCATGGAAGCTCAGCGTCTGATCAAAATCAGATGCCAATAGAAATTGCTTTGGAAGCGCGTTCATGTGTCTCCAACTAACGACGGACTTGGGGGTTTGTACTGACACCCATGACACGTACGATAACGGCTTCGTTCCGACGGTCAAGGTCGCCTGATGCTTGCAGGGGTCATGGCGGGCATGTCTGCACATGAAATTTTTTCAACTCATGGCGGACGAAACATTCGTTGCTATTTGCAGCTCCACGGCGGCCGCCTGCCAGAACTGGACGCAGTATTGAATCCTCCCGTTGCAAGCATATGAAGGGCTTTCCCACGCGCTCTCTCTGTCCCGTACCTGCTTGAGCCCAGAACCAGGGGTTTGAATCGCGAGCCGCATTTCTGGGGAGCTGTTACGGACTTTGTGCCTATGGGGTCTTGAGATCTCCGTATCGCTGATGGAGCAGAACTTCCTCATGGTCGAATTCTTGTTGCAGCCGCCGCATGACGACGTCGCTGATCTCGTTTCGATCGCGCAGAGCAATCACGGCCTCGCGTTCGGCGGCGATCATCGCCAGGCGCGGCCGCAGATGTGCGGGGGCAATCGAGGTCGGCGAGCCATCCAGTCTTGCCAGCTTGTGCGCGACCATTTTGCGCAGCTCCGTCGTCGCGTCGCTCTCGCCTGCTTCTTTGGTCGCGAAGCCCTCGAGCGCCTCAGCGCCCGCGCGAATGCTGGTGGTTCGCGCGTGACGCTCCTCCGCTTCCTCCTCGTTTCCGCCCACGATACCCAGGAGGCGGATCACTGGCGCGAGCGTCAAACCCTGCACGACGAGCGTGATGAAGATGACAACGAATGTGATGAAGATAACGGCGTTGCGGCCGGGAAGCGCGGCTCCGTGCAACCCCACATACGGCAGAGCGAGAGCGATCACGAGAGAGTCACCGCCGCGAATGCCCGCCCAGCCCGTGAACAGGAGATCGCGCCAGGGCGGATAGGGTGTAGTCGCTCGTCCAAGCCCCCGCTCGATCCAGCGGGGCAGATAGGCGCCGGGGAACATCAACAGGATTCGGGTTACGATCATCGCAGCCACTACGGCGACCGACACCCCTACCAGACTTGCGAGCTCGCCTTCGTCGAGTGCCTGGATCACCTGCGGCAATTGCAGTCCGATAAAGATAAAAATCAGTCCCTCGAGAAGAAAGGTAAGCATCTCCCACATCGCGGTGCCCTGCAGCCGCGTCTCCGCCGTGACGACGCGCGGTCCCCTGCGCCCAAAGAAGAGGCCCATCGTAACTACTGCGAGGACGCCGGAGCAGCCAAGCTCGTTCGCCGGAATGAAGGCAATGAACGGACTCAAGAGCGAAAGCGTGTTCTCGACCACGCTCGAGCGAGTCATATGCTGGCGCACCCATCCTACGCACCAGCCTGTCGCGAGTCCGATCGCAATACCTCCTGCGCCCGTGAACAGCAGCTCGACGCCGGCATGTGACACCGAGAATGTGCCGGATACGACGGCTGCGAGTGCGATCTGATACGCGACCAGTGCAGTTGCGTCGTTTACTAGACTCTCGCCCTCGAGGATCACCAGCATGTCGCGCGGCAAGCTCAGACGCCGCGTGCTGGCGGTGACCGCGACGGCGTCGGGGGGCGATACGATGGCGCCCAGCACGAAACAAACCGCCCACGGTAACTCGGGGAGCAGTGTGTGCACCACGGCTGCCACCACGAACATCGTCGCGAGCACGAGCCATACCGCAAGCAGGGTAATCGAGCGCAGGTTGCGCTTCAGATCCCGCAGCGAGGTCGTGAGTGCCGCCCAAAAGAGCAGCGGGGGAATAAAAATGAGAAAGATGGTTTCCGGATCGAGCGCCAGATGCGGCAATCCCGGTATGAAGGCCAAGCACAGGCCTCCCAAGACGAGCAGTGTCGGCAGGGGAACACCTGACCGGTCCGCGAGCAGGCGCAAACCTGCGGTTGCCGCAAACAGAATTAGAACGAGGGCGATGACTGACATTCGTTTTGCAATACGGTAGCGGAGCGATTGCGAGCCGCGCAAGCTTAAGTTTCGCGGATGGTGCGCTTGCGAAAAAGCGCCGCGTTCAGTGATGGCACGCCGGCGTGGATCTGGTTCGTCTCATTACAACAGGCTGTAGGTGCCGTTCGCTGAGCGCTTTCACTATGCTTGCCGCTTGGAGTGAGATGTATAGACGACGATGTACGCCGAAGTTGTTGTTGGTTAGCTTTCTTTTGACCTCTGTCGGGCTGAGTCAACTATTCCGGCGAGCCGGTCTTGCGCCACGCAGGTATCAACTTGGTCGTCCACCAGATCTTGCAGGTCGGCGGGCAGGACTGCATCGGCTTCTGCAAGCGTTCAAATGTCTGAATTGTGAATTTCGGCTTCAGTCTCCGCAGCTCAGTCGCTGCCGTGCGGGGAGTGTCAGTAAGTATGTGTGTGAGCCGGTGATGCATTTCAGTGCGTTAGCAACACAAATAATCGCCTTGGCATTGTTGGGTTCGAGACCAAGTGTTAGATCACTGCAAACGATGCAATTGCTCCAAAACGCTCTGCGCCAGCTCGCGCTGCATGATCAGGGGCGAATCTGCGTCCTTTTGAAGGTCCGCCCGAAATTGCTTGAGATCGAAGGCTCCAACTAATTGTTCGCCCGCCTGCCTTACCGGAAGGAACGGATCAGCCAGGGCTGCCCGGACGACTTCGGCCAGCTCGCGCGCGTGATGCTGCTCGACCACTGCCTTCAATCGCGTAAGTCCAGTGAGCGCACGCGAGCGAATTCGCTCCGGGACGCCCGGTTGCGCGAGCGCGAGCAGGATTGCCGCAGCCCTCGGGTCTTGGGTCGCGGCCAGGCCGTCCAGGATCTCCGCCATGACGTGGCGCTCCCTCTGCGTCGCCGCTGCGGCCCGCAGAACCTCGAACGCCTGCGCGGCGCCTGATCGGCCAAGCGCCTCAGCCGCAGCGGCCTCTGCTGCATAACTGGCATCGTTGTGCAGCGTGTTGACGAGCGCATCGTAGACGTCGCGATCCTTCTGAAAATTTCCGAGCGCCCTGACGACCGCTGTGCGCACGCGGCTATCCGGCTGCCCCAGTGAGGAGAGCAGAGCTAATTTGGCCTGATCCGTGCCGATGTTTCCCAATCCTGTCGCGGCAGCCGCTCGCACGCCGTAGAAGCCATCGTGGCCGAGCACGCGCGTCAATGCCGCATCCGCTCCTTTCTCTTTGCCAAGTTGCTCAACGGCCCATAAGCGACTCATCATCGACGGGTCTTTCTCGGCTTGCGCGATAAGCGCATCCATAGGCTTAGGAAACTGCACGGTCTTATCGATCAAATCGTCCGGATCGAAATCCACCCATAGCGGCGCGAAATCGAGCAAAACGTCGAACTCCTTGCTTTGCAAGTCATCGCGAACCTGAATCTCCTTGCGCTCACCGCCCGCGCCGTAGAAAGCCAGTGCGATGGGCATGTCGAAAACAGGCGTTAGCGCATCGGTTTGCTGGGTCTGGGCGACGACTATCCTTTCAAGTTTCTTCGTGGCGTCATAGCTCGCTTCGACTCGATAGTCCGGATGCCCGGCCATGAATACCCATTCGCGGAAGAACCAATCGAGCTCCCGCCCGGTCGTTGCCCGAATTGCCTCGACCAGGTCAGCCGTATCCGCGCTCTGCGCTTGATGCGCAACCAGGTAATGATGCAGAGCGCGAAACAGCGGTTCGTCCTGCGAAGCCGGATGCGATGCGGCCTCTGCGCCGTCGATCACGTAGCGCAGCATATCCAGCACGACGGCGCCCTTCTCGTGCGTAATCGCATCGAACATCTGCAAGGGATCCGTGTAGTGGCGATCAACGATCGGCCGGCGATATTCCTCGCGGTCCTGCGACTGCTCCTTGAGCTGATCACTGTAAATCTCAAAGCGGAATGCGTCGTTGCCCTCATGATACTGCGTGTACAGCGCCTCGAGATACGTCGCGAAGCCCTCATTGAGCCAGATATCGGCCCAGTCACGCCCCTGCACGAAATCGCCGAACCAGTGCTGCCCCAATTCGTGCGACACGAGCCCCGTGCTGGGGTAGTCGGGATCCGCACGCTCATCATGCAGCGTATCCTCCGTGAGCGTCGTCGCGCTGACGTTTTCCTGTCCGCCGAAAATGAAATTGTGCACCGTCGTCTGGGCATATTGTTCGTAGGGATATTCCACGCCGGTCGCGCGCGAAAAGAATCCAATCATGTCGGGCGTCAAATGCAATGCTCGCCGCGCCGTCGCGTCATCCACGTAATTCGGGACGTAGTAATCGACCGGCTTGTCTTTATACTCATCGGGCACCTTGCGCCACGGCCCCACCGCAATCGAAATCAAATAGGAGCTGTGCGGTATGCTCTCCACCCAATCGTAAGTCACCTGACCGCGGGCGCGCGTGACACTGACCAGCCTGCCGTTCGAAACCACGCTCTGTCCTTCGGGAACCGTCGTGACTGTCTCGCTCGTCCCCATGTCGTTCGGGTAATCCCAGCACGGAAACCAGTAATGATTGAACTCAGGTTCCCCCTGTGAATAGACCTCTTGCGGGGAGCTTGGATATTTCGGCGTCGGATTTACGAAAAACAGACCCGTCGGTGGAAAGCCGTGGTACACGATACGCAGGTTCAATACGCTGGACGGGTCATAGTCGCGATCGAGCGTAATCCACAGGCGCGAGCCTTCCGCGCTATACGTCAACCTAACGGGCGCACTTCGCGGCTCCAGAATCACCGAATCAATAAGCAGTCCGGCGCTGTCCAGGTAGAAGCGGCGGAAATTCGGTTCGAAGGGTTGAAGCGTGAGCACTTCATCCCCAAAGACCTCGCCCTTCGGTTCATCGAAGTGCAGCACGAGCTTGTAATTCTCGACGTGATACGTTCGGCTCGGGGCCCATTGCCAGACGTTTGGATCGCCGAATACATGCGCGTCCATTTCAGCCGCCTGGGCGTGCGCGGTAAGGGGGACACCAATGACTAGGCTGAAAACCCCGGTGACCTGCCTGATCGGGCGCAGAAGCATGACCAGCCTTCGCAGCAGCACTCCCATACCGCCCCCCGTCTCATGTGTCGCCGTGATTGCAAAAATTGGCGAAGCCGGAGACCGCGTGCTTCCGTCGCGGATCGAACAGAACCAAAACATCGAACGTCGCTAGTTTGACGGCTAAGGTGTTTACATCCTAGACGAACCGGAAGATGCGGCGGGTGGGAAAGTCGGATACAAAACGCTGCTCTCCGGCGAGGGAAGACTCTTCGTCGGTAAGGGACCCTTGCGAACCGGGGTCGCGGCGATCCTGCCGCGTGGTCCGAGCGGCAAGGCAGGGGCGTTCGAGGGCTTTTTTTCCGGCAATGGCAACGCCAGTCGTGCTGCCGTTCCTCGCGGCTGGCGCTAAAAGGATGGGTTCGCGCCTTACCGGCCCGAGAGCTTCGGCTTGGCCAAACTGCCCCGTGGGCTAAGCCTCGTGCTAACCTTTCCCAAAAGGCTAGCAGCAGCCAATTTAACCTTATCCCAGAGAGGAGGCCCCGTGGCGGCAGAGGCCGACGTCTTCGTAAGTTATTCGCGGGATGACGCGGACCGGGTCCTTGAGCTGGCCGCGAAACTTCGTGCCGCGGGAGTGTCGCTGTGGATCGATCAAAGTGGGATCGATGCGGCCTCGCAGTGGAGCGAGCAGATCGTAAACGCCCTGGAAAGCGCCAAGGTTTTGCTCCTGATGGTTACGCAGTCCGCGGTGCACTCCCACAACGTCGCCAAAGAGGTAGTGCTCGTTAGTGAGCGCAAGGGGCATATCCTGCCCGTGCACCTCGAGCCGACGGTGATTCCGCCGACGTTGAGATACCAATTGGCCGGCATACAGCACGTCGAGTACTTCAAGGGTGGCGATTCAGAAGTAAATCTGAAGTCGATCCTGCGCTCGCTGGAGCGGATCGGAGTCGCGTTTGCTCCGCCACAGGAAACGAAAGCAGCCGCGACGGCCGCAGACCCCGACGCACGGGCAAACGTGCGCCCGTTGGCACCCGTCGAGCGCGGTGCCCTGGCCGTGATGCCGTTTGACAACATCAGTCCCGACAAGGAAACCGATTACTTCAGCGACGGACTGACCGAGGAGCTGACTGCA
>Ga0182018_10003309_pt1 | contig 14666 bp, 13 predicted proteins | sample 812P2MmetaG_FD_120490 | JGI IMG/M metagenome (GOLD analysis project Ga0182018, IMG submission 120490) | Permafrost microbial communities from Stordalen Mire, Sweden - 812P2M metaG | ecosystem: Environmental > Terrestrial > Soil > Wetlands > Permafrost | place: Sweden: Stordalen | collected...
GACCGACAGCTTTGGGTGATTTGTGCGCCAGAGGGGACGATCACGTCTGCTGGGTCAAATTGGCAGTTCTCGACTCAACAGCAGGCGACCATTGTCTGAGCTTCAGTCAAGTATGGGACATTTCGCACCAATACCCAGCGTCTGACACATGGAACAGGACGTTACGCGTATGAACGGAATGCGGATCTGGAGCAGCCATGCCGTAATCCGCGACTCGTCCACCGCTTCTGTCGCGACGAGCAGCACCGGCTGGATTGAGGCTGGCCTGGATCAGTGGTCGAAGTTGAGTTGCAACACCGTCTGATCGTTTCGCCGGGTCGCTCGCACCCGGTCCGCGTGGCGCCTGATCAGGAAGCCGGCGAGCCGCAGGTGACTGTCCTCGGTCGCGAGGATCTCCGCTTTGGTCGGTGGTTGAGTCGGAAATTCCAGCAGCGCACCGTCATATGACACCAGGACTTCGATCACGAACTCGTCGTAGCTGATCTCAAGCCTGATCGGTCCCTTGGCATCGCAGGAGCCGATCACCGCCTCAAGCGTTTGCTGGACCGCGAATTCCACCCGGTTGATCACGTCCCTGCGCGCGCCCCACATGCCGGCGTTACGTTCGATGAAATTGGAAATCAACGCCACATCGGGGCCGTCGGGATCGATTGCCGCTTCCACCTTCCTGCGAATGCCGATCCGGAACAGAAGATTTAGCGAGAGCGCGACGAGGGTCGCGAGCACGAGCGGTGAGGTCACCAGTGGGTACGCCCATCGCGGTGCGCCAATGAATGCGGCCGGATAAACCGAGACGACGATGAAGGCCATCATGCCGATGCCGATGACCAAAGTGCGACGGCCGTCGAGCACTCGTGTCGAGATGATCTGAATTCCGCTGATCATGATGAAGACCGCTGTAAAGAGCATCGCGGCCGCCATCACCGGCCGCGGCATAATCGTGAGCAAACCGGTGAGCGTGGGCTGCAACGCCGCGACTGTGAAGATCGCGGCGACCGCGAACGCGATCACCCGGCTGGCAACGCCGGTCGCCGCGACAAGGCCCACATTCGCCGTTGAGATCGTAAGACCATAGGTGCCGAGCAATCCCGATACCGTCGTCGCGATTCCGTCGCCCAGCACACCGCGCCCGATCGATGCCATGTCGGGGCGCACCCAGTCTGCATCTGTCAGCCGCTGATAGGTGGTTACCACCGCGGTTGAACTCATGGCCGAGGCCAGACCGGAGATAGCGAATGGGACCGCCAGGGACCAGTCGAATGCCCAGGAGATGCGGGAAACGGAGGGCAAGGCGATCAACGGACGGTGCAGCAGATCGCTCAGATCATGCGCGGTCAGGAGGCCGACCATGCCGGCGGTGAAATACCCCACGCACATCCCGATCAGGATGCAGAACAGTTTCAACCGGCCCTTGTTCCAGATATTAAGCGCTATCATGACAGCAATGGAGGCACCCGCGACAATGCCGTCCCGCGCACTGAGCGCACCGGAGGGGCTATCCTCGAGCATCACACGGAATGCGGCGAGCCCGATAATGGTCCCAACGAGGAAGACCACGAGACCAGCGGACTCCGGCGGAATGAACGGACGCAGGCGCGACCAGATCCGCGACAGCGCCATTTCCACCAGGCCCGCGAAGATCGTCATACCCCATATCAGTGGCAGGCCGCCGGCCTTCACCGCGAGCAGCGAAGGGGCGAGATAAATGCCAGTAAAAATAGAAGGCGCCAGGAATCGGCTGCCGACCGGGCCGCGCGGCAGGGCTTGCAGCAACACCGCGACTGCCAGAGCCAGGAATCCGAGTTGCAGGACGTTCGTGACCTGATCCGGAGGCAGTCCGGCCTGGCGCGCGATAATCAGAGGATAGACCATGAAGATTGACGACACGCCGACGTGTTGGATCGCGCTTATCCACGTCACCACCACGGGCGGCGGTTCCTCAAGACCGTAAGTCAGCGTGGCCGGTTTCTTGCCGATGGCATCACCGGCCGGTCTCGCCAGAATTTTGCGGACTCTCGCGCGGAGGATATCGAGACCCGCCATTGCGATGGGGTTGCCTGACATCGGTGAAGTTCCTGGAGCGATGGCGTCGTTTGGTCTCAGTCCGACCCAGGCAAAAATCGCCGGACCAGATTGTGAGTATTCAACGACCACCGCCGCTCGGTCGGTCCTACCCAAATGGGTAGGACCGGTATCGTTGCTTTTCGCCATCATCTGGTCTTGGATACGATCACCAGGGGTCGTCCGCGCCGCCGGTCCCCACATGTGGTCAATAATGGTCGCCGGTGACGCATGAGGAGCCTGGAGGACAGCACGTGATCAGGCATGAAAGCCTTATGGCCGCCTGCGTACGGATAAATGACGCCGCGTTGATCGGGGATGGGTGGCCGGAGGCGCTTGAAGCCTTGTCGCAAGCCGCTGGATCTCGCGGCGTGATGATCATGCACAACCGCAAACAGCGACTCGTATCGTTCGTATCGGATGAGAGTATCCGAGAACCCGTCCAGGACTATCTCGCCGGGAAAGCGCCCCCTAACGCGCGGCAAACCAAAATCGTGCACGACTCCGATCCAGGTTTTCGCCTCGATTTTGATGATTTTCAATCCACCGACATCGCCCGTGATCCTTATTACCAGGACTTTCTCAGGCCGATTGGCTTGGGGTGGCACGCCAACGCGCGGCTCAAGATGGAAGGTTCGGATGAGATCGCCATCAGCTTCAAGCGCGACCTGAGACGCGGACATTACGATATGGCCGACAAGAAAATGCTTGACCTCATCCTTCCTCAATTGAGGGCATCGGCGTACATGACCGAATGCGTTTTCGACGCCGAAACGCGCGGGATGGTTCGAGCGTTGCACCAACGCGGCCGCCCGGTGCTGGAATTCGATGCACAGGGCAGGGCGAGACGCCAGCACGGGATTTTCGATGGCTCCGAGGGTCCTCTCACAGTCAGAAGGTCTCAGGCAGTCACCGATGAGCCGCGCGCCCAGGTTGATCTCGCAAAGGCAATTAACGAAGCAGTACGGCCGCCCAAGCGTCAGTCACTATTGCTTTTGAACGATCTCGCCGGGAGACGCTATCTGTTTCAGATCGTCCCCGTTCTCGGCTACGCCCGCGATATTTTCTTCGCGACCAGCGCAATCGGGGTCTTGATCAAACGCCCGACGCTTAACTCGTCGGCTTTCGATTTGGATCTGGCGAGCGAATTATTCAACCTGACGGTCCGGGAGTCTCAAATCGTCGGGTTCCTTTGTGAAGGGCGCTCGACTGTTGAGATAGCCGCGAGACTACAGGTTGTTCCGGAAACCGTTCGCTTTCACCTTAAGGCGATATTCGCCAAGACAAATGCGCGCAGCCGTGTTGAGGTCGTCGCCCTGTTGGCGCAATTTATACGCTAATCAATGCTTCCTACCCAAACGGGTAGGGCGTCCAGCATCACGCTACGCTATCATCCCCGGCACAGGTTGCACGCGCCGGTGTCGGCTGGATTCCCGTGCGATCACCGATCCAAGGAAGCGCTGGTTTTCTGGGGAGACGCGAGGTGAGACGGGGAGTCGCGAAAAGTGCGAGATACGAACGGCCATCCCATCATGACCATGGAATATCGCGTAACATGCCAACGCAACGAGTCGACCGCTTTGTCTATGCCATGATTTCGCTGACCGGCGCGATCGCGGCAGGCCTCTCGTTGGCCGCACACCTCCCTGATCTCAATTGGGAAGCGCACCGTTTCCTCATGGCGTCCGCCGCTTCCGAAATGTTCATGTGCGCGGGTGCGGTTGGTGAGGATCCGTACGCTGTCGTGCCGCCGGAAGTCTTACCCGATGCTTATGCGTCCCGGTAAAATTCATTGGCGCCGAGCGCATCGGTCAGAAGAGGCACTGACACCATGCAAATGATCCAAAATACGGCATCAGCGACGTCACCGCGGCCTGTTAACCCCATCGCAAGGTCCATTTGGAAGCGACGCCTTCTGACGGCTTCGGCAGTGCTGATGGCGCTGGGGACCGCCATGCTCATCCTCCAAGCCGCCGGCGCTGACGCCCGCGCCATGATGGCAGCGGAGGGAATGTGGTACGGTGAATCCGGGCGATAAGCCCCAACCGGCTATGGACCGGGGCTGTCAAGGCCGATTGAAAGTGGGCGAGGCATTGCCCGTGTGTTTGGGACGAAAGGAGTGAACCGTGCGGTCAATTGCACTTCTCGTGTTGGTTACGCTTTTCAATCCGACCGCCGTCCTGGCTCAATCCGAGTTTGGCACCAAGGCTGAGGCGGTGGCGATGGTCCGTCGCGCCCAGGAGATGTTCAAGAAGGAGGGAGCGGAGGCGACCTTTGCCGCCATCTCGGACAAATCGACAAAAGACTTCCATGATCGGGATCTCTATCCGTTCGTCTATGATATGTCCGGGCGTAGCGTCGCGCACGGAGCCCGGCCGGCGCTGATCGGCAAAGATCTCATTGATCTCAAGGATCAGGACGGCACGTACCTGATCCGAGAGATGATCGCGATCTCGCAGGGGCCAGGAAGCGGCTGGGTCGATTACAAATGGCCAAACCCGATAACCAACAAGATCGAAGATAAAACCAGTTATGTCGAACGGATGGGAACAAACTATTTTGTCGGCGTAGGAGTTTATCGACAGTGACCAACCCAGGCGCACATGGGTGGATTGGCCGAAGCCGCGGCGAAGGCGCCCAATCCAATTGGCGTTCGGTCGCTGTTTAGGCTCTTTTCCAATCTTTCGATCCAAATAAAGGCTTCCGCCACCTCGGCGGTCCTTCTGATCTGCCTCTTGGCTCTGGGAGGCAATGCTTATTTGACCTCAACAAGGTCCACGGCGGGCCTCCATACGCTCTCGCACGACCTCGTGGAGAAACAACAGGCGTTTTCAGACGTGAGTGATGCTGTCATCGCCACGCATATGAAGATATTTCGCTATGTTTCCTGGGCGAGTAATGGCGTCAGCGACAAGCTCTTGCAGCCGCTTTACACGGGCATCAACAACGACCTTGATGCATTGTCCGACCGCATAGCAGCCCTCACCCGGCGGCCGGATCTGTCCAACCAGGAACGGACGGCCCTGGTTGCACTTTTGACCGAGTGGCGAGCCTGTCAGAGCAAGGCCAGAGACACCATCGAAGTGGGCCAAACAGATGCGGCGATGGCGACCATGCTACTTGGCCAAACCGACGATAGCTTCAAAGCCGTCGATGCCGATTTTCAAAAGATGTCGCTGGCCATCACCGCGACGGCGAACGGCCTGAGCAACAGTCTTTATGCGGGAGCCGAACAGAACAAGCTGATCATCGTCGTCGGAACGCTCGCCGGATTTTTGGTCAGCCTGTTCATCGCCATCGCCGTCGGCCGATCGATTGTAAGGCCGATAAGGTCGATTACCGCGGTGATGCAGCGCCTTTCAGCCGGTGAGACCGACGTTGAAATCGGACATCGCGACCGGCGCGACGAAGTTGGAAAAATGGTTGACGCCATTGATGTCTTCCGCAAGACCATAATCGAAAAGCATATGATGGAGCAGGCGCTCACCGATGCGATCGAAGCTATTTCCGAAGGGTTCTCACTCTACGACGCGGAGGATCGGCTCGTCGTCTGCAACACCCGCTACAAGGAAATGTTTTCTTATGGTGACGATTTGGTCGCACCTGGAACCCTGTTCTCGACGGTCGTCGGTCGGGCGGTCGAGTATGGCCTGATTGAAGACGCCAAGGGAGACGGCCAGGCCTGGATGGCCCAGCGCGTGGCGAACCATCGCGATCCCGGGGAGCCGCACTTACAGCATCGATCGGATGGGCGTTGGGTGCGCGTGAGCGAACGACTGATCGCGAATGGAGGTGTCGTCGCAACCTATACCGACATCACGGAACTCAAACAGCGGGAAGCCGAACTCGCCGACCTTGTGCATCAGCTAGAAGTCGCACGCGATGCCGCGAACGAAGCTAGTCGCACGAAATCGAGCTTCCTCGCCAACATGTCGCATGAGTTGCGGACGCCTCTCAACGCTATTATTGGCGTCACCGAAATGATTCACGAGGATGCGCGCGACTCCAACCGCGAAGATGAGCTTGAGCCGTTGGAGCGGGTCCTGCGTGCCGCCAGGCATTTATTGGCTTTGATCAACGACATACTCGATCTTTCAAAGATCGAGGCCGGCAAGATGGAGCTTTATCTCGAACACTTTTCCGTCGCCGAACTGGTCAACGACGTTGCCAGGACCATTGAACCCATGGCGGTCAAAAACGGCAATCGGATTGTCGTGAAGCCTGGTGAGGCGATCGGCCGCATCTACGCAGATCAAATGCGCATCCGGCAAGCTCTGATTAATCTCGTCAGCAATGCGAGCAAATTCACTTCGAACGGCATAGTGACAATTTCAATCGCGAAGACGAGTGGGCGCGAACCCGAGCACGTAGATATCGTTGTCGCGGACACTGGCATCGGTATTAGTGCTGAGCAAATTGGTAGACTGTTTGAAGATTTCTCCCAGGCGGACTCGTCCACCACGCGCAAGTACGGGGGAACCGGTCTGGGTCTCGCGATCAGCCGGCGCTTCTGCCAAATGATGGGTGGCGACATCACGGTGGAAAGCGAGCCTGGCCAAGGTTCTCAGTTCACCATTACCCTTCCGATGCGGGTCGAGGAGACGACCGGCTTATCGGAGCTGGTGGCGGTCTCGCCCGCGGTTCCCGCGACAACAAACACGCCTTTGGTACTGGTGGTGGACGACGATGCCACGGTTCGCGAAATCGTTACACGCTACCTCGAGCGTGAAGGATTTGGAGTGGCGGTTGCGTCAGGCGGACGGCAGGGTCTGCAGTTGGCGCGAGAACTCAATCCGACTGCCATCACGCTCGACATTTCTATGCCGGACCTCGAAGGATGGACAGTACTCGCCGCCCTCAAGGGAGACCCTGAGTTGTCGAATATTCCGGTCATCCTGTTGACCATCCACGACGAAAAGAGGCGCGGTTTCGCGCTCGGGGCGACCGAATATTTGGTCAAGCCGGTCGATCGGGATCAGCTGATACGGGTGCTACGACAAAGTATCGGCTCGATCGGCGGCAGGGTTCTTGTCGTGGATGATGATGCAGATGGGCGGAATGCCATCAGGCTCGCGCTTGAGCACGTTGGATGGCAGATCACTGAAGCCGAAAACGGCAGGGTCGCGCTGGAGTGCCTGACCGAACAGCGGCCCGATGCCATTCTTCTCGACCTGATGATGCCGACAATGGATGGATTTGAATTTCTGGATGAAATCAGACAACGAGGCGATTGGCGCGAAGTTCCGATTATCGTGGTCACGGCCCGGGATCTGACAACGAGCGAGCGTGCGCGCCTCGAAGGTCGTATCGAGCGCGTTATTCAGAAAACGGAACGAGACGAGTTGCTACGTCAGGTTCGCGGGGTCCTCACCAAATGCGTCGAGCGGCGTCGCGCTGAAAGGCCGGCGGTGGCATGACAATCAGGATTTTGTATGTCGAGGACAATGACGACAACGTCTATATGCTCAAGACCCGTCTGACGCGGAAAGGGTTCACCGTGCTTATCGCTACCGACGGCGCGCGGGGCGTGTCGATGGCGGCGGCCGAACAGCCCGATTTGATCCTGATGGATTTGAGCCTGCCGGTGCTCGACGGTTGGGAAGCGACGCGGCGCATCAAGGCCGCCGAGGAGACCCGTCACATCCCAGTGATCGCACTGACCGCGCATGCGATGGCCGGCGATCGGGAAAAGGCGCTGGCGGCCGGATGCGATGACTTCGATACCAAACCCGTTGAGATCGAGCGCCTGCTTGGCAAAATCCAGGCGCTCACGGCCAGGCGGGGAGAGTCGTGACTTCCGCGGACGCTGCCCTGCTGATCGTCGATGACAACGATGACAATCGTTACACATTGACGCGCCGGCTCAACCGCGAGGGATACACTAATCTCACGACCGCGGCGAATGGACGAGAAGCGCTGTCGCGGCTTACGACGCAGACGTTCGATCTGGTTCTGCTCGACATCATGATGCCGGACATGAACGGGTATGAAGTGCTCGAGCAGGTAAAAGCAAACCCCGCGTTGCGCGATATTCCAATCATCATGATCTCTGCTCTCAACGAACTCGACAGCGTCATCCGCTGCATCGAACTGGGCGCTGAAGACTATTTGACCAAGCCCTTCAACGCCACTCTGCTCCGGGCCAGGGTTGGAGCCTCACTCGAAAAGAAACGCTTGCGCGACGAGGTAAGAACAAACCTTCGGCGGCTCGAAGAAGAGCTCGATGCCGCGCGTGTCCTACAGTTGGGGATGCTGCCGTGCGAGTTTCCAGCATGGTCTCCGGCGCGGCCGGTCGCCGTGCACGCTACGATGCGTCCGGCGCGCGAGGTCGGCGGAGACCTCTATGACTGCTTCTATACCGGTGATCGCACATTTTGCTTTCTGGTCGGCGACGTGTCCGGAAAAGGCGCTTCAGCGGCTATGTTCATGGCGCGTACGCGGAGCCTGGTGCGCATCGCGGTGGACCTCTGGCGGGAATGGCGGAACGATGAAATCGACCCGGCGACATTGGTTGAGATGGTCAATCGGGAGCTGTGCCAGAACAACGACGACCGCATGTTCGTCACCTTGTTTTTGGGCCTGATCGACACCGAAGCGGGTGTCCTGTCCTTTGTCAACGCGGGACATCCCGCACCACATCTGTTGTGCGCCGACGGCGATACGCGACAGATCGAGGCAAAACCGGCGGTACCACTTGGCATTCGCCGCTTCGCCCGGTTCGCGGGCGGTACCCTGACCATTGAGCCCGGAGATGCGCTGTTTGTCTGCTCGGATGGCGTTTTCGAGGCGCTCAACGAGAATGGCGATCTCTTCTCGATGGAGCGGCTGACCGGTGTGCTTCGGGCCGCCCACGATGCTGAACCGGATGAGCTGGTCAGGATCGTGAATGACGCGGTCGATGCCTTCGCGGGCGCGGCGCCAACCGCGGACGACATGACAGTGCTTGCCTTGCGGTGGCGGCCGGCGGATTCTGTCACTGAACATTCCAGACCCGGCGGCCGATGCGTGATCCGCTCGATCGATATACCGATCTGTAACGAGATATCGCAGTTGGCGACTGTCCGCGATGCATTGGAGAGAATCGGCGATGAACTGCGCATCCCCACTCCGGCGTTGATGCAGCTTCAGGTCGCGGCTGACGAAATTGTCAGTAACGTGATCAAGTATGCCTGGCCGGACGGCACCGATGCCGACTTCCTCGTCCGCATCACGGTTGGGCCGCAAGCCGTGACGTTGGAAATCATCGATGACGGGGCTGCCTTCGATCCGCGAACCGCGCCCGAACCGCCGCCGGCTAATCAGCGGCCGCGCCCCGGTGGCATCGGAATTCACATGATACGGAAGCTGGTGGATGGCTTCGCTTACCAGCGTATCGATGGGCGCAATCATACGACCCTGACAAAGAACCGCACGGCCGGCGCCGCCCAGAAACAGGAGTGAACGATGGCAACCAATAACGTGCTGAGCATAGGCGAGATACGGGAGGCCGGAGTCTGTGTCGTTACCTTGGCGGGCCGGATCGACAGCACCAACGCCGGTGAAGTCATGACCCGACTCAAGAGCCTGATCGCCGCGGGAGAGAAATCAATTGTCGTCGATCTGGGCGGGGTGAGTTACCTGACGAGTGCCGCGTTCCGGGCTCTATTGGTCGCCACTGACGAGGCCGAACGTACCGCCGCCAAATTCGCGCTTTGCGGCCTGACCGGCCACGTACGTGAATTGTTCGAAATGGGCGGTTTGCTCGAGTTGTTTACGATCCACCCGTCGCGCCAGGAAGCGATCGCGCAGGGCGGCGATAAATGAGCAAACCGGCGACCACCAGAAAGCCGGCCAACATCGTCTACGGGCTCGAGGACACACCACCGATGCTCGTGACGGTCATGAATGGCCTGCAGAATGTCGGCGTGATCGCGATCAACCTCGTATATCCGCTCCTGGTATTTCGCGCGCTCAATTTGTCCATCGACGCGGTCGCCAGCCTTCTCTCGGCCGGCATGTTGGTGCTTGGCGTCGCGACCTTCCTTCAGGCCCTGCGCCTGGGCCCTGTTGGCTCAGGCTTCATGTGTCCGGCGACTTTCTCGGCCACCTATCTCGCGCCCTCTCTGCTGGCCGCGAGGAGCGGCGGACTCGCATTGGTGTTCGGCATGACGATTTTCGCCGGCATGCTGGAGGCGGCGCTTGCCCCGTTCCTCAACCGGCTGCGCGCGATTTTCCCGCCGGAGGTGTCTGGCCTGGTCATTTTTATGATTGGCCTATCGGGCGGGATCGCCGGACTGCGTTCGCTGCTCGGCACGAATGCAGCACCCGTGCCGCCCACCGAATGGATCGTCGGCATCCTGACGCTCGGTACCATGATTGCCCTCAATGTGTGGGGTAAGGGCCCGGCCTCCATGTTCTGCGCCTTGATTGGGCTGGTGGCCGGCTACATCGCGTCCAGTGTCACTGGTCTCATCGACAGCCATGTGATGTCTGCCGTCGCCACAACTCCGTGGATCGGGTTACCGGCGATCCACCTGGAGCGGTCCTTCGATCTCGCCATGGCGGCGCCGTTCGCGATCGCCAGTCTCGCCACGGCCATGAAGGCCGCCGGAACGATCACCATCTGCCAGAAAATGAACGATGCGGATTGGGTACGGCCTGACATGAAGTCGATCACGGCAGGGGTGCTGGCCGACGGCGCTTCAACAGTGCTGGCCGGCGTCGCGGGCGCACTTGGAACGAATACCTCGACCCCGGCGGTAGGGTTGGCGGCCGCGACTGGCGTCGCAAGCCGGAAGGTGGCGTTCGCGGTAGGTATTATTTTCATCCTGATGGGTTTCCTGCCAAAATTGCCAGCGCTTCTCGGCCTTATGCCCCGCCCGGTCGTGGTCGCCGCGCTGTTGTTCGCGGTGAGCTTTGTCATGATCAACGGATTGCAGATCATGACTTCGCGACTGTTGGACTCTCGCCGGACCGTGATCATCGCGCTGTCGACCATCGCCGGGATAGCGGTCGAAGTATTTCCGTCGATTTCCGCCTCGGCGCCCCCGGGGCTCCGCCCCGTGGTCGGCAGCTCACTGGTGTTGGCAACGGTGTTCGCGCTGGGGCTCAATCTGTTGTTCCGAATCGGCGTCAAGAAAACCGCGACGCTCAGAATTGAAGATGCGGCGCCTGATCCGGACAAGATCGGCGATTTTTTCCAAACTCAGGGAGCCAAATGGGGTGCCCGGCCGGACGTCATAAAGCGCGCCGCTTACGGAACGATTCAACTTATCGACGCGGTTGCCGAAGGGTGTTGGCGAGAAGGCCCAATTGTCGTCGCGGTGAGCTTCGATGAGTTCAATCTGGACGTTCGCGTGTCCTATAATGGCGGCCAGTTACTCTTCCCCGACGAGCGGCCCTCACTGGAGCAGATCAGAGGGAGCGAAGATGGCGCCCAGTTGCTGGCTGGCTTCATGCTTCGCCGTAACGCGGACCGGGTAAGATCGGAAAGCGCGGAAGGCCAATCAAGAGTACTATTTCATTACGTTCATTAGTCCTGGCAGGTGCCGGGATGGTCAACTCTTTACCGATGAAGACCCAGGTTCCTGGCCAGGTCCTCACGCTGGGCGGATGGGAGATTGCTACGGCCGCTTTCCACCCATGACCGATGGAGGGGACGCAAATGTTTATGTCAGCTTTCGAGAAATCAACCGCTTCACCTGAACGACCGGCATTGGCGCAAGCTGGCCGAGCGGCGTCGGCCATTACCGCCTCAAGCTGATTGATTTTAGTCTGACGCGTTTGGCCGTCGAGATTGAGAGGAAAAGCAATACCCATGTCGAGGTGTCCTACGCCCTGGATGCCGTCGAGTTCAACGAGGCAAGGCGCATCGTGAATATCATCTTCGATCGACACCGCTAGGCGCCACGCATAGTGACAGCAGCCACTATAAGCGACGCGATGCCATGGCGTTTGAGATGGCGGAGCGGGGTGACCGGGAAGCGAAAGACGCGATCCTGCAAATCTTCCAGTGGGACCGTCGTGAGGAGAAACGTGCCCGGGCGAAAAACTGCTGGAACAGCTTGCCGCGGCCTGGACAACAGCGGCGCCTGGCCGGACATCGAAGCAGGGAGGATTCATACGCCTCCCGCTCGGGACGCAACGCGCTGGCATCGTTCTTGCCTGCCTTCGTATGGATATCCCAACTGCGAGAGGACAGGACATGAACGGACTGGGTGGCCTGAACAAATCCCCGAGCGGCGTCGTCATCGGCCTGGTGCAACTCAAGCTACCGGAAATTGCCACCCGCGCGGACATCGCGCGCCAGACCGGCCGGATCGTCGCGATGGTTGGCAAGGCGAAGCGCGGCTTGTCCACAATCGATCTGGTGGTGTTTCCGGAATATGCGTTGCACGGGCTGTCGATGGACGTCCGCGATGAAATCCTGTGCGATCTGGACGGGCCGGAAGTCGCCGCGTTCAAGGGGGCCTGTGTCGAACACAAGGTCTGGGGTTGCTTTTCCATCATGGAGCGCAATCCCGGCGGCATGCCGTACAATTCCGGTCTGATCATCGACGATACCGGTGAACTGAAGCTGTATTACCGCAAGCTGCACCCCTGGGTGCCGGTCGAGCCATGGGAGCCCGGCAACCTCGGAATTCCCGTGATCACCGGACCGAACGGTTGCAAGCTGGCGCTGATCATCTGCCATGACGGCATGTTCCCCGAGATGGCGCGAGAGGCTGCCTACAAGGGAGCCGAGGTCATGCTGCGCACCGCTGGCTATACGCCTCCGGTTCGCGAGGCCTGGCGGTTCACCAATCAGTCGAACGCGTTCTGCAACCTGATGGTGACTGCCAGTGTCTGCATGTGCGGATCGGACGGTACGTTCGATTCGATGGGAGAAGCGATGGTCTGCGACCTGGACGGAACGATCATAGCGCACGGCGCATCGGGCCGTGCCGACGAAGTCATCACGGCCGAAGTCCGCCCCGACCTGGTGCGGGAGGCGCGGGCCGTCTGGGGGGTGGAGAACAATATCTACCAGTTCGGGCATCGCGGCTTTGCCGCGGTGAAGGGCGGGGCCGGCGACTGTCCCTACACCTACATGCACGACCTCATGGCCGGCCGCTATCGTTTGCCGTGGGAGGAGACAGTGCGGGTGACCGACGGCACCGGTTGCGGGATCGCCCCGCCAACGCGGGTCTATGGCAAGCCTGCGTCGAAGGCGGCGGAATAGCTGTCAACCGCCGGTGTCAACCCAAAGCAATCCAATCCTCCGTAACGGCGGCTCGACCGGCGGAGGCTGGCCGGAGAACGAACCCGCTGCGCGGGATTGGTGCTTCGGGATGAGTTATGCCCAGCACCCGAACTATTGACCGACGAAGCAAGCAAGGTTGGGGCGCTGCCCCAAACCCCGCCAGGGGCCGAGCCCCTGGACCTCAATACTTGTGCGCGTTTTCGATGAGGTCTTGAGCGGGGCGCGGTTGCCTCTCGAGCATGGAGTTCCCTTCATCATGAGAGGAACTCCCGATGCCCGCTCCAACTATCGACCGCCCGATCAGCCCACTGCGCCAACGTTTGATCGACGATATGAACATGCGCCGGTTCTCGCGCGAGACGCAGCGCAACTACATTCGCGACGTCGGACGCTTCGCAACGTTCCCGCGGCGCTCTCCTGATACGGCGACGGCGGATGACATACGCCGGTTCCAGATCGAGCAGCGCGATCTCGGCGTGCCGACACCGACCATGAACAGCATCGTCTCGGCGTTGCGGTTCTTCTTCACCTACACCGTCGATCGGCCCGACCTGGCACGCAGGCTGATCCGGGTGGCGCATCCGCGCAACCTGCCCGTGGTGCTGAGCCGGGACGAGGTCGCACGACTGCTCAACGCGACCACCTGCCTCAAGCATCAGGCGGCTCTCTCGGTCGCCTATGGCGCTGGCCTGCGCGTGGCCGAGGTCGCGGCGCTCAAGGTGACCGACGTTGACAGCGAACGCATGTTGCTCAGGGTCGAGCGTGGCAAAGGTGGCCGGTATCGCAATGCCATGCTCCCGGCGGATCTGCTCACCCTGCTGCGCGAGTGGTGGAAAGTCGGGCACCAACAAGGCGTGATGCATCGCGACGGTTGGCTGTTTCCAGGACAGCACGCCATCAAGCCAATCAGCACCCGGCAACTCCATCGCATCGTTGTCGAGGCGGCACAGGCCGCGGAGATCACCAGGCGGGTCGGACCGCACACGCTGCGGCACAGTTTCGCCACCCATCTCCTCGAGGACGGCGTTGATATCCGCGTCATCCAGGTCTTGCTCGGGCATGCGAAGCTGGACAACACCGCCTTCTACACCAGGGTCGCGACCCGAACGGTGCGCACCGTGACCAGCCCGCTCGACAAGCTCGGCGTATTCAGGGCCGGAGAGATCGCACCCACCGGCTGAGGCGGTGCGCGCCTCGCTCGAGGTCGCCGACATCTTCCGCGCCGCCGGCCCCGATTATCGGGCCACCCATGCCGGGCACCTGAGCCTTCATCAGCTCAAGGTCATGTCGGCGATCGAGCATTGCCGCACGGCGGCTCTGGGCGGTCATATCGAGGCCTGCGAGGACTGCGGCCATCAGCGGATCGCCTATAACAGCTGCCGCA
>Ga0182018_10003310_pt1 | contig 14656 bp, 12 predicted proteins | sample 812P2MmetaG_FD_120490 | JGI IMG/M metagenome (GOLD analysis project Ga0182018, IMG submission 120490) | Permafrost microbial communities from Stordalen Mire, Sweden - 812P2M metaG | ecosystem: Environmental > Terrestrial > Soil > Wetlands > Permafrost | place: Sweden: Stordalen | collected...
GAACTCGCGGCTTCGGGCAAGGTGGGGTCGATAGGCCGTGCGCGGGCGCGCCGTTGGATGACCCCGCCGGTACCGGGGTTCACGACGACATTGTTACTGCCCGCTCCGCTGCCGGGGGATTAGGGCGGCTTTCGGTCAGATTTAAATAAGCACCGTCATGGCCCGGCTTGTTCGGGCCACCGGCACCGGCACGTTGCTTCTCTGGGTGGCACGGACAAGCCGGGCCACGACGGCGATGATCCAAGGCCATCTGTCTCCGCCAGTGCGAGCGGCTTCACGTTTCGTTCATGTATTTTGTGCTTAGGAACGAGCAGCGGTTCGCACCAGCCTCCATAGGGAACAAGTTTCATGAACTTTCTCGGTCACCTTCGTGTCCGCACCAAGCTGACCTTGTTGCTTGGCTTGTCGGCCCTGGGCCTGATCCTCTCGATCGGCGCGGGGGCCTTCCAGATGCATCAGCGGATGGTGGACGATCGGGTCGATAAACTGCGTGCCGTCGTGCAGTCGACGATCACGTTCGCGCAGTCGCTGGAAAGTCGGGTCGTGGCTCATCAGCTCACCCGAGAGCAGGCGATGGTTCTGCTCCGCGACGACATCCATGCGATGCGGTTTGATGCCGGTGCCGGTTATGTCAGTGTGCAGGGCGAGGATGCGAACGGCCGGGCTATCCTCCTGGCACACGGCACCGACCCGCGCCGTGAAGACAAGCCGTCCGACGCCAAGGATAGCGGCGGCCGGCCGATCAGCGACATGATCAATGAAGTTTTGACCGGCCACGACAATGGCATCATCAGCTATCTGTTCCCCAAACCCGGTCAGACCGTTCCGCTGCTCAAACTGTCCTACGTGGCCCGCTTCGCACCCTGGAAGGCGGCGTTCTACGCCGGCGCCTATATTGACGATGTCGATGCCGATTTCCGTGCCACACTGTGGCGACTGACGATGATCGGCGGATCGATCTTGCTGATGATCCTGTTGAGCGGGTGGCTGATCAACCATGACATCACCGGCTCTCTGGGTAGACTGGACGATGCTATGGTTCGACTGGCTCACGGCGAACTGACCGCCGAAATCCCCGGCACCGGGCGGCGCGACGAGGTCGGTGAGATGGCCAAGGCGGTTGACGTGTTCAAACAGAACGCGATCGAACGTGCTCGCCTGGAAGTCGAACAAAAAGCACAGGAAGAAAGAGCTTCGCGGGACAAGAACGCGGCGCTTGTCGGCATGGCGGAAAAGATCGAAACGGCGTCGGGAGCAGCGATGGACGCGATCGGCCAACGCACCGCCGCCATAGCGACAAATGCCGAGGAGATGAGCGCATCCGCCACCCGCACCGGGGAATCAGCCCAGGGGGCGGCGACCGCGGCGGCGCAGGCCATGGCGAACGTGCAAACAGTCGCGAGCGCGGCCGAGCAGCTCGCCGCGTCGATCCGCGAGATTGGCGGTCAGGTCAATCAATCGACGGCCATAGTCGGCCGCGCGGTCGCCGCGGGCACCGAAGCCCGTCACACGATGGAAGCACTGAACGAGCAGGTGGGACGGATTGGCGCCGTCGCCGATATCATCAGTGAAATCGCCGGCAAGACCAATCTGCTGGCGCTGAATGCCACCATCGAGGCCGCGCGGGCCGGCGACGCTGGCAAAGGCTTCGCCGTGGTAGCCAGCGAGGTGAAGCAACTGGCCACGCAGACCGCACGCTCCACTCAGGAAATCACACGCCATATCGGCGAGGTGCGCACTGCCACCAATGCATCGGTCGCGGCCGTGGGACGGATCGAGCAAACGATCGGCGAAATAAACGCGATTGCCGGGTCAATCGCGGCGGCGGTGGAAGAGCAGGGCGCCGCGACAGCCGAGATCGCCCGCAACGTCAGCGAGACCGCCACCGCCGCCAACCAGATGACCCTCAAAATCAACGAAGTCTCGGCCGAGGCCGACCGGACAGGACAGCGCAGTTCCCGGGTGCGGGAGGACACAGCGTCCCTGAACGCCAGTGTGGGTGAGTTGAAACTTTCGGTGGTTCGGATCGTGCGCACTTCGACCGCGGAGGTGGATCGCCGGGAGCACACGCGCTATCCGGTGGACCTCCTGTGCCGGGTGTCGGTTGGCGGCATGGGCACACATGACGCGCGGGTCTCAGACATTTCGCTGGGTGGCGCGGCCGTCAGCGGCGCACCGGCGTTATCAAACGGCGCGCGTGGTTCGCTTGAAATCGACCGTATCGGCATGAAGTTGCCGTTCGTCGTACGTGCGGCGCGGGGCGATACCGCGCATTTGATTTTCGAACTCAACCAGGCGGATTCCACGAGGTTCGCCCAAATCCTGGGACAAATGGAACTGCGTCGCGCCGCCTGAAGGAACACGTTAGCTCGCCCGGGCGTTGGCTCGTTCCTCCTGACCTGGCCGCGGACGCGTCGCCGGATGACCTTGCCCGTGCCGGGATTCACGACGACATTGTTACTCCCCCGCTTCGCCGCCGGGCGATTAGGTTGCAGGCATCAGGAGTGACGAGGACAAAACAATGAACAGGTCAACGGCGGAAATCGTGCGTGAGTATGGCCCCTTTCCGGGTGCCGCCCGTGTGAATGGCGTCACTTATGACGGTCGCGACGTCTGGTTCGCGTCCGGCGACAAGCTGCACGCCTTCGATCCAGCGAGCGGGCAACAGCGGCGCTCGATCGATGTCGCGGCGCACGCGGGAACGGCCTTCGACGGTGAGCATTTGTTTCAAATCGCGGAGGATCGCATCCAGAAGATCGATCCGGAGACCGGCCGCGTGCTGGGAACGATCCCGGCGCCCGGCGGCGCGGGCGGTAACTCGGGGCTCGCATGGGCGGAAGGGACGCTGTGGGTGGGGCAGCACCGGGGCCGCAAGATTTATCAGGTCGATCCCGCGACCGGGGCGATCCTTCGCACCATCGAATCCAACCGTTTCGTCACCGGCGTCACCTGGGTCGACGGCGAACTCTGGCACGCCACCTGGGAAGGTGACGAAAGCGAGGTGCGGCACATCGATCCCGCGACGGGAGAGGTTCTGGAGAGTCTCGAGATGCCGCCTGGAACGGGCGTATCGGGGCTGGAGTCCGATGGCGGCGATCAGTTCTTCTGTGGCGGTGGAAGCACCGGGACGGTGAGGGCGGTCCGCCGGCCCAGGCGGGGTTCCAGAGCGGTGGGCTGAGAGCGCGCCAGTTCCGCGGGATAACGATCGGACCGCGCGGCCACGAAAAACCGGTTGACACGAACCGACCAGTGGGTATGGTGTCCAGACTAATTGGTATGGGACGCGATGCAACTTCATCAATCCAAGGCGAAGCTGCTGGACGCGACGATCAAGGTCGTCCGCACAAAAGGATACAACGCGACCCGCGTCGAGGATGTGTGCGCGGAAGCCGGCGTGACCAAGGGCAGCTTCTTCCACCACTTCAAAAGCAAGGACGATCTCGCTTTGGCCGCGATGGAGCGCTGGAAGGCGGGCTCGGGCAATCTGTTCGCGAACGCGCCTTATCACCTGCCGGCGGACCCGCTCGATCGCGTGCTCGCTTATGTCGATTTTCGCAAGGCGATGCTGACCGGGGAGATACCGGAATTCACCTGCTTCGCCGGAACCATGGTGCAGGAGACTTATGCCACCAATCCGCCGCTGCGGGCCGCGTGCGAAAGCAGCATCAGCGGACACGCGAAAACGCTTGAGGCGGATATCGAGGAAGCGATCCGGAAATATCGGGTGACCGAGGCGGTCACCGCCGCAAGCCTCGCCCGTCATATGCAATGCGTCATCCAGGGCGCTTTCATTCTGGCGAAGGCGGCGGGGAGCGCCGCGGTCGCCGAAGAAAGCATCGACCACCTTCGCCGCTATCTGACCTTGTTGTTTCGGGCGCCCAAAAAGCACCGGGCGACACGATAGTAACGACCATCCGAGATCACTACCGTCTGTCGCGCATAATCAGGGGTATTCGCACATGAAACTGGCTCCGGACCACTACCGCTGGGTGATCGTCGCCGCCGGCGGGTTCATGGGTTGTGTCGCGATCGGCTCGATCTTTTCGCTGCCGGTGTTCCTGCAACCGATGTCGGCCGCCACCGGCTGGTCGCACACCGCGATTTCGCTGGCGATGACGCTGGATTTCATCACCATGGGCATCGCCAGTTTCGGCTGGGGCATGGTGATGGACCGGTTCGGCCCCCGCCCAGTACTGCTGTCCGGCAGCGCGATCCTGGGCCTTGGACTCGTGCTGGCGAGCCGGGCGTCCACTGTCACGGAATTTCAGCTCCTCTATGGCGTTTTGGTCGGCGCCGGCGGAGGCGCGATATTCGCTCCCATGATGGCGACGGTCACCGGCTGGTTCGTCCGTCAGCGCGCACTGGCGGTTTCGCTGGTCTCGGCCGGCATGGGCGTGGCGCCGATGACCGTGGCGCCGATCGCGGCACGCCTGGTTTCGACCTACGACTGGCGGTTCTCGCAACTTTTGATTGGCATCGCTGTCTGGGTGCTGCTGCCGCCGGTGGCCTTCCTGGTGCGCCGCGCCCCCGCCGTGACGAGTGGCGATGCCGGGACGCGCGCGGCCGGGCCTCGGCCGAGCGTGCGCGCGGCGCTGACATCGCCAGCATTCATCGTGCTGGCGTCGACCTATTTCCTGTGCTGCGCCACCCACTCCGGTCCGTTGTTCCACACCGTGAGCTACGCGATCTCCTGCGGGCTGCCGGTCACGGTGGCGGTTTCGATCTACAGCGTGGAGGGGGTTGCCGGGCTCGCCGGGCGGGTCGTGTTCGGACTTCTGGGCGACCGGTTTGGAGCGGGCCGCACGTTTGCCGGTGGCCTGCTGCTGCAGGCGGCGGCGGCCGGCTGCTATTTCTTCGCCCGCGAGCAGGCCGAATTCTATTCCGTGGCGGTGGTGTTTGGGTTCGCGTACGCGGGCATCATGCCGCTCTACGCGGTGCTCATGCGCGAGAATTTTCCGCAGTCGATCATGGGCACGCTCGTCGGCGCGGGATCCCTGGCGTCGAGTCTGGGCATGGCGTTCGGACCGGTGGCCGGCGGTCTGATTCTCGACACTTATGGGACCTATGGACGGCTTTATATCGGCTCGTTCCTGATCGGGCTGGCGGCTGCTTTGATCATGTTTTTGTTCAGGCCCTCGGGCAGGAAACTCGATCCGCTCGCCGCCGAGTGACCTGGATCACTTTTGCCCAGGGTGGAACCGCGCTGTGTCAGTCTCGTATCGTCATGGCCCGGACCAGCCGACGCCTGTCCGGTTGAGGACCGGTTGAATGCTCGAGGCAATACTGGCCGGCTGTCGCATCTCGTCATGGCCGCCCGTGTGGCGGCCATCCACGTCTTTGGCGCGGTCAGTAAAGTCGTGGATGGCCGGGACGAGCCCGGCCATGACGTGGAAAAAGCGCCAGTCGTCAACACGATATTCAACCGGCCAGCCGGTGGGCGAGCCCGGCCATGACGGGGAAACACGCCGGTCGTGAACGCGATATTCAACCGGCCAGCCGTTGGACCAGCCTCGCCATGACGATGAACATGGGTTTCGTGTTTCCAGTCAGCATGAATTCGCTCCAGGCGAGACGCTCACGAAGCGCCAGGCGCGCAGGCGCGTATCGCGGTTTCGAAACGAGTTCTGGCGTCCGGACCGCGCGCGAAGGGACTGATGATCGGCAGATCGATGCCGGATTCGCGGTAGGCCTCGATCCGGGCGCGGCATTGCTCCGGCGTGCCGGACACGCTGGTGGCGTCGATCATTTCGTCGCTGACGGCGCGCTCGGCGGTTTCGACATCGTCACGAGCCCAGGCGGCGGCGATGGCGGCGGCTTCGGTGGCGAAACCGTGCTCGGCCATCATTCGGTTGTAGCGCGGGAAAAATCCACAATAGAACGCGATCCCTGGGCGTAGCGCCGCGAGCGCCGCTTCGCGCGTATCGGCGACCGAGGCCGGCAGCAACGAGGTGACTTCGATCTGAGCCGGGTCGCGTCCGGCGATGCGGGCGCCTTCGGCCAGATGCACCCGCACCTGAGCGGCCGTTCGCAGTGTGCTGCGCGTCAGGATAATGCCGTCGGCGACTTCGCCGCACAATTCGATGCCTTTCTGAAACACGGCCGAAAGGTAAACCGGCACGTCGCGGTGGCGCGGCGTGTACCACAGGTCAAAATTTTCGATGCGGATGGTTTGGCCTTTCAGGCTCGCGTGCCCTTCACGGATCAGTTCGCGGACGAACGCGACGGTCTCCCGGGTGCGGGTCAGCGGCTTGCTGTAGACGACGCCGTGCTCGGGTTCGACCTGCGCCTTGTGACTGGATCCCAGGCCCAGAATGAAGCGGCCTCCGGACAGGTCGGCGATCGTTGACGCGGCCATGGCGATCGTCGGCGCCGTGCGTACGAAGACGCTGCTGATGCTGGTGCCGAGAAGGATACGCGAGGTCCGCGCCGCGCAGGCCGCGAGGATCGCGAACTGATCGCCGCCGTGACCCTCCGCGACCCAGGCGGAGTGGTAGCCGAGGCTCTCGGCGAGGACGACCAGATCGACGATGTCCGCCGGGTTGGGGCCGCCCGAGACGGCGATGCCGATCCTGCTCATGCGATGTCTCCGATTATGCCGCGGTCATTGAACACTGGATGATGGGTTGGGGCCAGGTGCGGTGAGAATTCCCGCGCTTGCGCCGCCGTCGCGCCAGACCCTAACATGGCGCCTGATCGCGGAAGGCCGCCCATGCCTCATCCGGTTGGAGACTCGTCGTAATGTACCCCGTCAATAATTTTACCGTCGTCGAGTCAGACTATGGGCGCTTCATCGTCAACCGCCATTGCACTTTTCAGATCGAAAGCCTGGTCAAAACCGGCAAACCTCATATCCAGGATGAACTGAATATCATCCTCGTGTTTGTGCAAACACTGCCTGAGCATAGCGTCACGGTTGATGCCGGCGCCAATATTGGACTGGTCAGTGTGCCGATCGCACAGATGGTGAAGGCGAAAAACGGCATCGTCCATGCCTTTGAAATCCAACGTCCGCTATTCCACGCTCTGTGTGGGACCGCCGTGTTGAACGACCTCAACAACCTCAATATTCACCACATGGGGCTTGGGGCCGAGCCCTCGGTCCTGAAGATGCCAGCCATTGACTATGGCACACCGCAGGATTTCGGCCTTGTCAGCCTCGTCGACCAATCCGGTGAAGACAGTCGCGAAACCGTCGCCATCACGTCCATAGACGCGCTGGAACTACCCCGGTTGGATTTTCTGAAAATCGATGTCGAAGGCATGGAAATCGATGTTCTGCGCGGCGGCAGACGCATGATTGAATCGTTTCAACCCTGGGCCTGGGTAGAATCCTGGAAATGCGATATCGAGGACATCAAGCGGCAATTCTCCGGACTGCGCTACAAGTTCTACAGAGCCGGCAAACTCAACATGTTGTGTGCTCCGCTTTCCCGTGTTGACGAGTCAGCGCTCGCGATCAACGGACAGGAAATTTAACCGGCCCTGTCGGAGCGTCGATGCCATCGCCACCCCGTGACGCGCTTTCCAGTATCATCCGTCGCGCCGCCGCGAGTGTCTCCCCGGTCACCACCAGCGGCGCCGCGCCGCGGGTCTCCCATGCCAGAGCCGTCTCCGGCGCGAACCGGGGGGAAAAACTGGGGAACAGCGCGATCGTTTCGCCGCCAATAAAATTGGCCCGGTCGCCGAGGTCGAGATAACTCTCGACCGGCAGTCCCTCCGCCAGGATCACCGCGTGTTCCGTCAATTCGATGTGGTAGTAGGCGATCCGATCCACGGGAATGCGCGCGATCGAGCCCTCGTTGATGCACGACGGACCCGGCCATGCGGGCGGGAGCCTTTCGGGCAGCCCACTCAACGCGGTCGCTTATCGCCAAAATCGCGTCAGCGCCGCCCTGTCAAACGCTCAATGCCATCGCCGGCCAGCGGTCGGCCCAGGGTGCCAGGGTTTCGAGTCTTTGGGCCAGTTCAAGCACGACGGTGTCATGCCCGAACGGCGCGACGATCTGCACGCCGACCGGCCGTCCATCGGGATGCGGTTGACCGGGGACACTGATCCCCGGCAACCCGGCGGCGTTGATCCAGGCGCCGAACATCCCCTGCGTCGCGGGTGAGAGACCGGGCGGTGCCTCGTCCTCGGCGCGCCACGCGGGAGCGGGGGCGGTGGGACAGATCAACGCGTCGTAATCTCCCCACGCGGTGGTGATATCGGCTCGCCAGGTGGCCAGCGCGTCCAGCGCGTTTACGTAGTCGGGGGCCGAGATCATCAGACCGCGTTCGGCGGCGGCGCGAACGTTGTCGCAGGTTTCCTCACGCCAACGATCCGGGAAGCAAACGACAATCCGGGCCGCGGCGGCGGCGGTCAGCGTGGCGTGGAACGTGCGCAGAGCGGCGAGATCGAAGGGGGCGGTTACGGGCGCGGCGTCGCAGTTCGCACCGGCCAGAGCGGCGACCGCGGCGGCGACACTGGCCGAGACCTCCGGAGTCGCGCCTTCGGCACCGATCGCGGTGAACCAGCCGATCCGAAGGCGGCGCTCGGACGAAACTGGCGGGGGCGGCGGGAATCGCTCCGAGTACGGATCGCGCGGGTCCGGGCCGGCGAGCACGCCGTACAGCAATCGCATGTCGCGCATGGTGCGGGCGAAGGGACCAATGACCTGGAAGTCGATGCAGGTGGCGGGAAACCCGTAACGGCGAGGAATCCTCCCGGTCGAAGGCCGCATGCCCACCAGACCGGTATAAGCGGCCGGGAGCCGCGTGCTGCCGCCCATGTCTGTGCCAATCGCGAGAGTTGTGACGCCAGCGGCGACAGACGCCGATGCGCCACCAGACGACCCGCCAGGTGTCAAGGCGGGATCCCACGGGCTACGGGTGATGCCCGATAACCGGCTGTCGGTGCGGCCCAGCATGGCCAGTTCCGGCGTGGTGGTCTTGCCGACGATGACGGCGCCGGCGGCGCGCAATCGTTCGGCGCAGACGTCGTCGCGGTCGGGGACGAAATCGCGGAACAGCAGGCTGCCCCATCGGGCGGGCAGGCCGCGAACGAAGATGTTGTCCTTCACCGAGACCGGGATGCCGTCCAAGGGGCCCAGTCGCTCGCCGGCGGCCTGACGCGCGGTGGCGGCTGTGGCCGCGGCGAGGGCGCCGTCGCGGTCGACATGGGTGAAGGCGTTCAGCACTGGCTCCAGTGCGTCGAGCCGCGCCAGCGATTGTTCCAGCAACCGCAGCGGCGTGGTGTCCCGCGTATCCAGCAGCGCCGATAGCGCGGTGGCATCCAGTTGCCAGGTCATGCGTTTGTCCCCCGAAAGATCGTCTCGGCCATGCCGGATGGTCCGCAGGGTATGGGGTTCGCGCGTTTCACACCAGAAGCGGACTCTTCGACCGAATTTTTCCGTTCCTGAGCAGTAATCCCTCGTTCTGAAACGGGTGTGGCGCGGTCAAGGCGGTTCGCGCGCGCCGGCCCGCCTTCGGGAGGCATTTGGTGAAAGCCGGACGCAATGTGGCACCGGGCTCCGCCATTCTTTCATTTTCGGTAAAAGTGATGGGTAAACTTTCTGGCTAATTCGTCGCGGCCCGACGGCCTATTTTCCGTTTGTCGAGTGAAGACACCGACAACGACTACTTCAATCACGACACCTCCCGAACAGAGTTGGGAGTGTCACAAACAACAGGAGTTCACCATGAAAACCACGAAAACCCTCATGCTCGCCGCCGCGACCGTCCTGTCCCTGGGCTTTGGCACCGCGATGGCGCAGTCCGACTCTCCGAGCATGGCTTCGGCGCCTTTAGTCTCCGGCCAGCGTCAGGTCGCGCCGACGATCATCAACGAGGGCGCCGGCTCGTCCGACACGGCTGCCGCGGTGCACTTTGACTACAGCACGCTCGCGAACCCCGGCTAAATCACGAACCGAACGGTGAGAAAAAGGGCCGGCGTTCGCGTCGGCCTTTTTCGCGTACGGGCCATGGCGGTGTCAGCGGTGGCCTTTGGCCGCGCGCTACTTCGCCATTTCCATCCCCTGGAGGTGGATCATGCCGTCAGGCACCTGCCGGAAGCCGTTCAGTTTCGCCGTCATCGCCACGATATTGCGTGGGCTGTACAGGTAGGTGATCGGCAGATCGCGCCGCAAAGCAGCCCAGGCCTGATGATAGAAAACGCGCCGTTGGGCGAGGTCCACGGTGTCACGTCCCTGTTCGAGCAGCTCGTCGACAGTGGGATCGCTGTAGCCCATGAAATTGTTGCCCTGGCCGGTGTGCAGGAACTGAAACGTATTGCCGTCGGCGTCGAAGCGGCCGGACCAGCCGTTCAGATAAATCTGGTAGTCGCCGCGCATCTGGATCTGAGTCGCCGCCGTGATCTCCACCGCCACGATGTGGAGATCGAAACCCGCTTCGGCCGCCATGGACTGGATGACTTCCGCCGCCTGCAGCGTGTCGGGCTGATTTGGCACCAATAACTCGAGCGTGATCGGTGGTGTCACACCGGCCTGGCGTAGCAGTGCCTTTGCTTTCGCGAGATCGCGCGGCGGCGGGGTCAGTGCCTCATCGTAGAAGGGCGAGTTTGGCGCGACGGGTTGCGCGTTCGGCGCGAACATGCCGTTGAACACGACATCGACGAGGGCCACGCGATCGATCGCCGCGTCCAGCGCCGCGCGCACCAGAGCATCTCTGCCGTACGGCGTGTCCGACCGCGGACCGTTATTGAGGTTGTTGATGAGGCCAATGTAACCCAGCGCGTCAGATACCGCGAGTTTCAGACGAGGGTCCGCCTTCGCCGTGGCGACATCGGTCGGCGCCAGGTATTCCGTGATATCGGTGGTGCCGGCGCGCAGATTGGCGAAGCGCACCGAATTGTCGGGAAGGATCTGATACACGACCTTGTCGAAATGGATGGTCGCCGCGTCCCAATAGCCGGGAAACCGGGCCAGCGTCACATGATCCTGCGCCACGCGCTCGACGAAGCTGAACGGTCCGGTGCAGACCGGATGGAGGGCGAAGTCCTTACCCGCCGCCTCGGCCGCCTTCGGCGGCAGGATCATCCCGGCACGGTCCGTCAACTGGGCCAGGAAGGCACCGGACGGGCTCTTCAGCACGACGCGCACCGTGGCGGGATCGACGATTTCGACATGGTCGATCGAGTTGATCTCACTTTTGCGGAAGCTGCCTGGCAGCGTGAGGTGACGTTCCAGGGAATATTTCACGGATGCCGCGTCCATGATTTCGCCGTCGTGGAAATGCACGCCGGATCGCAGATGGATCACCATGGTGCGGTCGTCCGACCACTCATAACCGGTGGCCAGTTGTGGCACGATGTTCAGCTTCTCGTCGATGTCGAACAGCTTGTCGCACAGACCCGCCAGCACGATGCGCGCGACATAGCTGGTGGTCAGCGTTGGATCCAGCACGTCCAGATCCTGCCGAAGCGAAACGCGTAGAGTCTGTGAGAACGCGGGCATCGCGGTCGCGAGCAGACAGGCAAAGACCAGCGGAAGTCGGTGCATGATGAGGCTCCCAGGTCAGGTCGTCGTCAAAGCCGGGCGGACGGCTTTCTTCCCTGGAAGCGGCGGCGTTGATCACCGCCTCGTCGCACGCATCATAAGGGCGGCGGGACGTGCCTGACAAATCCTGTTCCGTCATGGCCCGGCTCGTCCCACTTCTGTCCGGTTGAGCACCGCCCGAATACTCGAGGCTATACTGGCCGTTGTCGCATCTCGTCATGGCCGGCCTCGCGCCGGCCATCCACGTCTTTGGCGCGGTCAGTAAAGTCGTGGATGGCCGCCCCAAGGGCGGCCGTGACGTGCAAAAAGAACCAGTCGTCAACACGATATTTAACCAGACAGCCGTGGCCTGGCCCCGGCCATCGTCATCTGGGGCCGGCGCGCTCGCCCGTCCTTGCCCCTTGGATCGGCTCGGCCCATCGTTCGGCACCATGCGAGGGAGCGACGCCGTGACCATTGATGTAAAGCGTACCGGTACGAAGCGATGGTCCGTACTGGCGCTGATCAGCCTGATGTATCTCGTGACGTACCTGGATCGAGCGAACATCTCCACCGTGGCGCCGGTCATCGCCAAGGAATTCGACATCGGCAAGATCGAGATGGGCTTCATCTTCAGCGCATTCGTCTGGAGTTATGCGCTGTTCCAGATTCCGGGCGGCTGGTTGGGCGACCGGTTCGGGGCGCGCCGCATGCTGACCGGCATCGTCGGTTACTGGTCCGTCATGACGGCGCTGACCGCCGCGGCCGGTGGCGTCGCCTCGTTCACTGTTGTGCGGTTCCTGTTCGGCATCGGTGAGGCGGGCGCGTTTCCGGTGGCGACCCGCGCCATGCAACTCTGGTTTCCGCCGCGCGAACGAGGCCTCGTGCAAGGCGTCTCCCACAGCGCCAGCCGGTTGGGCGCCGCGATCTCACCGCCCATCGTGGTGGCGATCATCGCGACGCTTGGCTGGCGGTGGGTGTTTTACATCTGCGCCATGGTGGGAGTCCTTTGGTCGGTGCTGTGGTATTTGACCTACCGCGACATGCCTGAGCAGCAGCAATCGGTCAGCCGGGACGAACTGGCGTATATCCGCGGCGTCGACGAACACGGCGACGTGCTGCCGGCCCGGATCGAGCGGATGGCGATATTGCCGTGGGGCACGTTGGTTCGTTCGTCCAGCATGTGGGCGCTGATGTGCGCCTATTTCACCAGCGGCTACTGCGGCTTCATATTCCTGAGCTGGATGCCGTCGTATCTGGTGGAGTATCGCCATTTCACGCTGCTGAAAGTCGGGATTTTCGCCTCGTTGCCATTCTGGGCCGGAGTCGTTGGCGACACCGTGGGCGGTGTCGCGGTCGACTGGCTGCTGGCGAGGACCGGCAGCGCCAAACTCGCGCATCGCGTGGTCGCGGTGGTGGGGCTTCTGGGCTGCGTGGCGTGCATCGTCCCGGCGGCACTGGTGGACAGCGCCTATGCCGCCGTTGCGTTCCTGACGGCGTCGTTCTTCTTCCTGGAGTGCGCGATCGGTCCGGCGTGGTCCGCGGCGATGCATATCGGCGGGAAATATTCCGGAACGGTATCGGCGGCGATGAACATGGCGGGCAACATCGGCGGCGCGATTTCACCGATCGTGTTCGGGATCCTCGTGCATTACGGATCGTGGCAGGCGCCGTTCATCATCGCGGCGGTGTTGCTGGTTTTTGGCGCGGGAGTCTGGGCGTTCTGGCTGAACCCCGAGGTGTCGGCGATCGAACCGGCACCGGGCGCCGGCTGATTGCTATCGCCATGGTGTCCCGGTCACCGCCGCGCGGCGCTCGGTGACGCGGATCATGATGTCGTGCAGCAGGTATGCAAGGCGATTCCGGCACCATACCTGGCCTGATTCAGGATCGTGGTCGCGCGGCATGGCGATGCCCGCCGGAGCGTGTGCGTCGAAGCCGAGGCGCCGGGCTGTCATCACGCAGCGATACAGGTGGTCGGCGAACGCCACCACGCCGGCGCATCCCAGCGACCGCGGCTCGGCGAGGCGCACGATTTCTTCCAACACGCCGGAGGTGCTGAGATACACAGGTTCGCCGCGCGCATCGCGTCCGGGATTGATCGCGGTCACCAACGCGTCCGGAACACGGCCGGCCAGAGCAGCCGCGACCTCCCATTGCGCGAAGACCCGCGCTCCGGTGCGCTGGTGCAACGATACCACGGCGTCCGCGATCGCGTCGTTGACCGGACCCGGCTCACGATTGCCGTTGGCCAGCATGCGGTTGCCGAAGGTGAAGGCGAGCAGGGTGGTGATGTGCTCCGGCGCGATGACCGGCGCGCGCCAGGACAATGTCTCCTCCAGCAGGATCGCCGTGAGGTCCCGTGCGGTCCCGGCATCGCCGAGTTCGCGCAGCAGATGCGTTTCAAGTTCCGCGGCCAATGTCATGGCGGTGTCCTTCCATCGGGCTTGCCAGGGCGGACGTGGTCCCTCAGTGTCGCCGCGATTGGTAGTCTGGGAGGACGTCATGGTCATGTCCACGCGGCGCGTTCGCCGCCGTCAGCTGCTGGCGTCCGCGGCGGGTGGCGCGGGGCTTTTGATGTTGCCCGGGAAAGCGCCGGCACAAGGTGGCGCGAAGAAACTGGCCGGGGTGACGCTCAACGTGAGTTGCTGGAGTTCGTCGTATCCGACGTTCCTCGCCAGTTACATCCCGGAGTTCGAGGCGGCCACCGGCGCCAAGGTGAACTACGAGACGCCTTCGTTCCCCATCTACAACCAGCGCATGGACATCGAACTGTCGACGAAAAGCGATGCGCATGACGTGATCAACGTGACGTTCATCTACTCCGGCCGTTGGGTGGGGGCCGGCTGGGTCGTTCCCTTGAACGAATTCATCGAGGATCCGAAGAAGACCCCGGCGGACTGGGACGCGAGCGATTTCCTGCCCGCCTCCACCGCCGCGTTCAAGGACCGGCAAGGCCGGCTGTGCGCGATTCCCTGGATCGCCGACGTGCACATGGCGGGTGCCTCGCGCTATGACCTGATCCAGCGGGCCGGCCTGAAAATGCCCGACACGTTCGACGATCTCGCCACGATGCTGAAAGCGGTCAACGGCAAGGACGGCATCCCCGCCTGGGTTGTGGAGAACCACTACGGCTGGAGTTTCATTCCGTTTTTGCAAGGCTTTGGCGGCAACGTGTTCCGCGA
>Ga0182018_10003313_pt1 | contig 14649 bp, 12 predicted proteins | sample 812P2MmetaG_FD_120490 | JGI IMG/M metagenome (GOLD analysis project Ga0182018, IMG submission 120490) | Permafrost microbial communities from Stordalen Mire, Sweden - 812P2M metaG | ecosystem: Environmental > Terrestrial > Soil > Wetlands > Permafrost | place: Sweden: Stordalen | collected...
ATACTTCTTCATGCCGGAGACACGCGACCGACGATCTCTGAGTGCAACCAATCCAATCTTATGAGCACGATCCTACTGCTGGGTATGTCGAATGTCTTCATGACCTTTGCCTGGTACGGGCACTTGAAGTACGGCCATGCCTGGCCGCTCTGGAAAGCGATTGTGGTCTCGTGGGCCATCGCGCTGCTCGAATACTGCCTGGCAGTGCTGGCCAATCGCCTGGGCTATGGCCACTTCTCGGGATTCCAGCTCAAGATCATTCAGGAAGTCGTCACTCTCGTGGTCTTTAGCGGATTCGCGGTCCTGTTCCTCAAGGAGAAACTGGCGTGGAATTATCTCGTGGCGTTCGGCTTCCTTGGCCTGGCCGCGTTCTTCGCCTTTGCGTTCAAGGCGCCCGCCCCGGCTGCCTGAATGTCATTACGGCCCTGAGACGTCCACGGCTGGCGGCGAGCAGCCGGCGAACCGCGCGGCACCGGCGCGGGATATCGCTATCCGCGTATCGCCACACCTTGAGCATCCGGGATGCGAACCGGCTGAGCACCCATCCTTGCAATGTGGTCTTGCACGGCCTTGGCTTGCGCCCGCGAGATGTGCGGCTTGAATTTTGGGGAATGGAGACTTCGGCTGCGATGCGGCGAGAGTCGCCTCAATTTCCGAAAGCAGCTTGTCGGCGTACGGGCAACTCGATAGAAGATGCAGTCGCTGCGGCGAATTGAGGTGACCGGGCCTACTCACAACCAGTAAGTCCTCTCAGTTAGGAGTCACCTTCCCCGAGGGACTATGGCCGTAGCCTGAAGTCCGGTCAAACACCATTCGCTTCGACAACCTGAAATGACGCTATAATCTGGGTAGATCGCCGGTGATGGAGCCCGCCATCAACCGTCTCGGGCTTGCTCGGGAATGATGGCTCCTACTTTGAGGAGCTATGTTTCTGAGAACGCCAAACATCCACTCCGAAGTACGCGAGACCGGGTATTCCTCCCCTCCTTTTCAGCCCGCTCTAGACATCGCGGCGGATCTGGCAGCGCGTTACCGGATCGCCGCCCTCTCCGGCCTTCTCGCCAGCACACAAGCATCCGCTGGGCAGGACGAGATCACCGTCGCCGTATTTGGCCGATTCAAGGCTGGCAAGAGCAGTTTCCTGAACCACTTCATCGGACGCAACCTCCTTCCTGTCGGTGTCGTGCCGGTTACGGCCGTGGTCACGGAAATCCGCTACGGCGCCCGCGAGGAGGCGCGCGTTCACCACCGCGATGGCCGCGGCCCGGAGGTTCCCCTCCACCAGGTCGGCGCCTACATCTCCGAGAAGGAAAATCCCGAGAACGCCAAACAAGTCGACCTAATTTCCGTGGAACTGCCGGAATTGCGCCGCTTTCGCAGCCTGAAGTTCGTCGACACGCCCGGTCTGGAGAGCGCGCTTTCTCACAACACGCAAACGTCCTTGGACTGGCTGCCGAACGTTGGGTTGGCGTTAGTGGCGGTCAGCGTCGACCCGCCCCTCTCGCAATGCGACATCGACCTCCTGAAGAGCCTTTACCAATACACGCCGAAAGTCGCCGTGCTGCTCACCAAAGCAGACCTCCTGAGCGAACCGGAGCTTGCGGAAGTGGTCGCGTTCGTTCGCGGCCAGCTTGCCAGGAACCTTCCCGCAACGCCTCAAGTCTTCCCCTATTCCACCAAGCCCGGCTTTGAGCGGTTCCGCCAGGCGCTGGAAGCCGAGCTCATTGCGGCAACCTTGGAACGCTTCGTCGAAGAGCGCGAATCCATCCTCTCCCGCAAAATCGACACCCTCCTGCGGGAATGCGCGGACTACGTCGCCCTCAGTCTCAAGTCGGCTGAAATGGTCCAGTCGGAACGTCGGGCTCTGAAACAGCACGCCATCGGCGAGAAGGAAATCGTTGACGAGACGAAGTCGGCAATCCGCTTAGTGGTGCAACATGCCGCCGGTTCGACGCGGTCAATGGTTAGCAATCGGCTGGAGACGCATCAGAGCGATCTGGAGCGGACACTGCTCCAAGCCTTCGAAGGCGAGTTCCCCAAATGGTCCCGCAGCCTTGCCACCATGCTTTCCTCGTTCGAAGACTGGCTGGCCGCCGCCATGCGCGACCAACTTACCGCGCTCTCCATCCGCGAACGCAGTTCGTTCCTGGCGCCGCTGCACAAAGTTCGCCAGCAGTCATTCCGCGCTCTTCAACAATTTCGCGATCGCCTGTCCGGCCGCACCCTGCGGGCGTTCGGCGTGCCGTTGCGAACCACTGAAACCGCAATCGATGTCGTGGAACCCGGTACGCCAGACATCCGAGTCGGACGCGTGTTCGACCGGAACTGGGAACTGCTGTCGCCCCTGCTCCCGGTGTGGACTATCAAGGCCGTCGTCCACCGCCATTTTGCGCGCACCATCGGCTATCTGGTTTATCAGAACCTCAGCCGCCTCAGCACGCAGTGGGAAGAGAGCGTCAACAGAGCACTGTGGGGTATCGAGAAGGAATCCCGCCGACGCCTGGATGAGTTGCTTGGCACCGTGGAACACCTCCTGGAAAGCAGCAGCAACGAAACAGCGCCCGAACTCCGCAGCGACCTGGAGCGGATTGAGAAGGCGCGGAAATCCCTGACTCTGTAACTCCCCGCTCCCCCGAACAGCGCGCGCACCCGTATGTCGAAAAATGATGATCCCGGCCCGCTGGCCACGCCTGACGCAAACGTGGGACATGCTTCAGCTTGTCCAGGCGAGCGCCGCTCGCCCAGCACAGCCGTGCACGATGCGACTTCTCGTCCCCGATCCCATTGCCGGCCCGCCGTGGGCGGACGCCGCCGGCAGCAGGTTCAAGTCAACTCGCCGCGCTTCAGAACTTCGGTCCGCAACTCCAGACGGCGGGCGTCGTTCATATTTGTGGAACCGGTTCTGCCATGATTCAAACGGCCGGCCAAATGCTCGCGCAGCAATCCGTTGACAAGACTACCGGCGCCCCGATTCAGTGCCGTCTTGCGATTCACTCTTGCCGGCGGACGATCGCGAACCACCCCTGCAGGCCACCCTCCGGAAACGCATCCGGAAACTCAGCCGTGAACGCCGGACTCACCTCACCGCGTTCTAGCTCCACAGACTCGACGTCCCAGCCCTCTGCGAAGATTTCATACAACTGCTGTCGGGACACGCCTCCTTCGGGCGCTTCCTCGGTGAAAGTGAATAGGAAGAGCCGCCCGCCCGGCTGAATCACGTTCGCCAGCCCTTGCACATAACATCGCCGCTCCTCTCCAGCGTAAACATGAAACAGACCGCTGTCGATCACGCTGGCGAAACGCCTGTCCCATTCGCCGAGCGTCATGGCGTCCGCAATCAGGAACTCCGCTGTCAGCCCACGCTCGGCAGCCTTAGCCCGGGATCGCCGAATCGCTTCCTCCACAAAATCGATGCCGGTGACCTGATGGCCCAAGGCGGCGAAGAAAAGGGCCGTGTTGCCCGTACCGCAGCCGGCGTCGAGCACTGGACTGACTACCTGATCGGCGATCGTCACAAACGGTGGCTGCGGCTTGCCGATGTCCCAGGGCGGGTTGCCTTCGTAGATTTTCGAAAAGCCGGCATGGGCCGATGGGTGGTTCTGCATCGCTGCTGGGTCGTATCGCATGGAATTCTCCTTGTATGGAAACGATAAAGTGATTAGATTCGAATGGCTGGAAAAGCTGTTATTTCTTGCTTCCACGGCCACGCTGCTTGGTCGGACGGGTCGCCGCAGGGGCTGAGCGTTGGAGCTGGACGCCGGCGATGCCGTTGATGATTACATCTAACGCCCAGTCGCCGCGAGTTTCGCCCCCGCCAGAGAGCAGCGTCTCCTTCGAGGCGAACACCAGCGGGAACTGCTTCTCGGAGACATTGGACAACGCGTTCTTCACCCGTCCCAATCCCTCATCGCTTTCGCGGCGAACACTCTGTTCCGCGGCAATCGCCGTGACGTAGAGGGTGAGCAGGTCTATGCCCCATGCCGCTCTGAGATCGTCGACTTCACCCTCTTTCAACAGGCCTAGAAGCGTCTCCCAGATGCGCAACGAATTGGTGCCGGCGGCTATCGTCGATAAAGCGAGTTGAGCTAATCCCGGTCGGCTGTAGAGGACATGAAGGTACGCCAGCAGAAAAGTCTTGAGCCTGTCGCGCCACGGGAGGCTGCCGGCTTCGGTCACTTGTACCGCCCCCAGCGCCTGATCGAGCATCAGTGCGTGGAGTTCCTCCAGATTCGCCACGTAGACATAAAGCGAAGCTGCGCCAGTGTCTAGCGCGGCCGCAACTCGGCGCAGGCTCAATCCGGAAAGGCCGTCTCTCTCCAGAATGTCAAGAGCCGTCGAAACGATCGCATCGCGGCTCAGTGGAGCCTTAACCGGACGATTCCGGCGGCTGATGATCTTTCGAGGAGCTTCTTCACTCACAGTTATACGATAGCCTAACGAACATCGTTCGTCAAGAACATTGTTCGTAGCAAACACTGTTTTATTTGGGCCGTGAAAAAGGGGAGAGAACCTTCTTTCATCACCAAACCTGGGACCGTCGGAACCCAGATGCATCCCCTGAGCGTACCCACAACAATCAACTTCGCCGCCATGGCAAACTGCAACCGTCTTTCTGTTATCGTCTCAGTTGTGCTGCCCGAGTTGACCGACGGCGGAGATCTTCCCCCTGGTGTGCACATTACCGACTGGCGGGAGTTCCAATCTCGTTTCGGGATTTCTTCTCCCAGGCGTCTGTGGCTCTCCGGCCGCCTGCGGACCATCCTGGAACTCGCCGCCAGCGGCGGACGACTACGCCGTGTCTTCGTTTGGGGCAGTTTCGTCACCGCAAAACCCGCCCCCAAAGATCTCGACCTCCTCCTCATCATGAGCGAAGATTTTGAGACCGGCCGCATGTCCGCCCCGGCGCAAGCCGTTTTCGATTCCACCCGCGCCAGACTCTTGTTCGAAACCGACGTCTTTTGGGCGCGAGCGTCGATCGGACAAGAGTTGCTCGATCTCTGGCTAGACACCTACCAAACTTCCAGAAGCTTTCGAAAACGCGGTATTGTGGAACTGGTGCTGCCATGATTCAAACTGACGACCAAATGCTCCTCGCGCAGCAATGCGTTGGCAACCTTCGCAGAATCCTTCTGGAAGCCCGCAAGGTCCATTCGCGCCAGGACTATACTCGCATGGCAGAACCCATCCTGCTTGAAATCCAGCAACGCGAGCAGGAGATTCTCGAGTACCTGAGCACAGACCTCGAGCAACCGGTAGCGAGCTAGCCAGCGCACCCAACTCGCTCTGAACATGCACCCCGGCCTGGGGACGCAGCCAAAATTCATACCGCGTGAAAGTTTCCGTGGTCAGTTCTGACACCGCGGCGTGAGGTGGCCGTCGAGGGCCGCCACTGCTGATCGCACCAACCAGCCGTCCCTGACCGTAAGACGGCTGATCGTTCCCTGATTCGGAAGCCTGCAAAGAAGATCCTCTTGTAGGGACCCGAAACCCAGGCGTTGCCGAGCATGCACCTTTTATGGTACATGTATGACAGAGGGCGCAAGAGCGATTCAGGCATGCCGGAAGACCGACCGCCGCAGAAAATCCCTCTGGTCTTCTTCCGATCTGGAAACGGGACTGAGGCCGTAAGGGAGTGGCTCAAGGACTTGCCGGAAGCCGAACGTCACGCCGTGGGGAAAGACCTTCTCAGGGCTCAATGGCGCTGGCCGGTCGGAATGCCTCTGTGCCGCCCAATGGGCGCCGGTCTTTGGGAGATCCGCACCGATTTGCCGACGAATCGCACGGCGCGTGTACTGTTGTGTCTGTACCGCGAGCATTTAGTGGCGCTGCACGGCTTCATCAAAAAGACGCGCGCCACGCCGGACGAGGATTTAGCCTTGGCACGCAAGCGCCAGAAGGAGTTGATGAGATGAGCAAGAAACATATGGGATCCAGCATCGATGACTTCCTGAAAGAGGAAGGAATCTTCGACGAGGCTCAATCGCAGGCCGTAAAAGAGGTTGTGGCCTGGCAACTGGCCCAAGCGATGAAGGAAAAGAAAATATCGAAGAACCGCATGGCCACATTGCTCAAGACGAGTCGCACGCAGGTAGACCGTCTATTAGATGCGAAGAACGATGTGACACTGTCGAGCCTGGAGCGGGCCGCGGCCATAGTTGGCCGGCGAGTTACGATCCAACTCTTATAGCATTAGAGCAGGCAGGAGCTTTCCTTCCGGCTACAGTAATGCCTTCAATTTGTTCTTAAAATCGGATGTAAAAACGCCTTTTGGAATGGCATCCTCGAAGAGCCTTAACAACTCTTCTTCAGTGGCATCGAGCGGTCGGGGAACAAGATTGCCTTCTTTCCACCACGAGAATCTGATGGCTTCGACCCCCGCTTTCTTGATGAACAGCCGCTCGATACGCCCTTCTGAGCCGCTGGGGAACGTTATGGTTCCCGCTTCGCCTAACTCCTCCGCGTAATCGGTATCTCTCATCACGATCCTCCAGTCTCAAACTATCCACATTAGCACGTTCATTTTTAAGAACGCGGCCTGTACACCGCAAGATTTGATTGCGCAATGAAACTCACAGAACCACCGTCTGCTAGAATCATCTACGCACGCCAGGAACAATGACGCTTTCAAAACGGGACCGCCTGAATAACATTGACCTCGCCCTGCGATTGATGATGGACGGGCTTGAGGAACCGTACGAATGGCAGGAGCACGACGCCAGGTCCGCCAAATTCGCCGCCGTTCACCGGACGACATGGCAAGAGCTTGACCGGTGCGGCATGCTTAAGGCGAGAACCTTCGACCGATACGAACTGACTGGTCCCGGTTGGATTGCCGGACTCAAAGCGACCGGTCGGATTCAAGACCCGGAATTTAAGAAAAAGGTCGGATGCCTCGCCGCCGCGATCAAAGCGAAGGTCAAGGGTAGAGCCGGCCCGGGCTTCGCCGACAGAGCGGAATTGGCCCGCGAAACAGGTCTCTCGGAATTTTTCATCTACGACGCCATCGACAGCGGCCTTCTGTGCGATATTCGGAAGGATCGGCGCCACATGGGCGTTGGAAGATCAGATGAAGAACAGCATTGATATACCGCCAGATTTCGGCGAGGTTATCCTCGATCCCTAAAGTGGTGAAGCGCGCACACCGAAATTCCCTATTGGGTCATCAGGCCACAAAGAGGCTAAAGTCGACGCGATCAGGCAGGACAGATACCTGCTAGAATGTTTCCGATCTCCGGTGCACCCCTTATACCAACGCCTTAAGGAGCTCGATCCTGACACATTCGAAAAGCTCTGCTTCCACCTCGTCAAAGCCCGCTTTCCCGGCGAGGAGATTCGGCACGTGGACGGATCGGCAGGCGACGAGGGAGTCGATCTCTTCCTGGGAAGGCTAGATTCCGGTCCTACCATCTGGCAATGCAAGAGCTTCCCGAACGGCGTCAAAGAACACCAGAAAGACCAGATCCGCAAGTCCCTGAAAGAGGCGCTCAAGCATAACCCGCGTCGCTGGGTGCTCTGCCTGTCTGTGGACATGGACGCCGCCGCCCATCGGTGGTTCCAACGCTTCCGACAGTCGCACTCCGAGCGCGCCCATATCGACCTCATGCAGGCTTCCGATATCATTCAGGAGCTTTTCTACCGGAACGCGATCCGTGAGATGTTCTTCCCCCGAGCCATTCCAGATGTCGCGGCATTCTTGGAAACGGTCACTAAGACAAACCGGTTGTCGACGGAGGAACTCGCCACGCTTAACGCCGGGAACATCGACCTCTACCTGAAACGTCTTGAAGAAGCGGACGCGCGCTTCGCGTACGAGGTTAGGTACGCTCGGAATATCCCCCCGGAAGAAAGGCCTCGACCCGGCCAAATCGCGTCGTTCTCCGACGGGACCAAAACCGTTGACGTGTTCGCACGGGACGTCGAGGCCCTTAGACTGAATCCGCCAAAAGCGCACTTCACTCTGACCGATACAGGTGTCGACAAGATGAAGGAACTTATGCGGACCGGCCGGTCGCAAGTGATCGGTCCGGGAGAACTGCAGAATTACACGACCGATCTCTCGTTCCTCCTGCCGCCCAAAGAGCAAATAAAGGATGCAATCCTACACATCGGCCTTGCGACGTCGGCCATGCCTTCACGGTTAACACGGGTCACGTTCGGGGCCGGCCCGGATGCTGTCGTATATGAATGCGTCAAGTTCAAGACCACGCGACTGGGCCAGGAAGAGACGGAATTTGAGAGCACGGGCACTCTACCGTTTCACATGTCATTCATCGTCCGGCAAACCGGGCTAGGCTCAGTGCACTTCGAGAGGCGTTGGGCCGGTGCGGATGTGCACGATGTCTGGAAGTTCATGCGCGCCATGAAGGCAGCCTACACTGCCGGCACTTTTGAGCTCTACGACCTCGAAAGGGGAGTGACCTTACTCAAGCCGCATTTCACGGGCGAACTGCCCAACTGGTTCGCCGGGTACGAGGAACTCGCCAGCGAAGCCGTCCGAATCGCCGGCTTCTACAAGCTCGATCTGAGGATGCCGGAGAAGGTGACGCCGGAAGATATCGAGTCGCTCTCGATCCTGGTGCACCTGATCGACGGGAATCTGCAATTGGACATCAATGACATGACGTTCACGCTGACTAAGACCGCAAACCTCGGCCAAGCTCAGACGGAGACTCTTCTCGGCGAGGGAGCCTATGTCATCACGCCGGCCGAGTACTTCGAGAGGCCCGTGCTCTTCGGCACCAAGGTTTGCACGGGTCCAGTCGCCTATCACATTCCCCGCGCCCGCGTGGAGAACCCGGAGGAGGCACACCGCTTCTGCCAGACGGCGCCCATCGGCGAAGACCACACGTTTACGCTCAAACCCCTCGGCCCGGTACTGGCCAGCGCCATCCGCCCGAACGATCCAAACACCGCTACAACAGACGGTTTCAAATTGAAATCGACCGACGAACCGGCGGCATAGTTAACGTTCTAGCTCGGCCTTACCAAGACGTAACGGAAGGCGCAGGCAAACCCCGGCGACCGCAACGGCACGTATGCAATTCCGGTGTCTTCAAGAAACCGCCCGCACTGGGCCGAGTCGCCCCGGGCTCAGCGCTGCGGCATGTCGCTGAGCCCCGGCGCGCAAAGGAGTTTGGTCAAAAGTATGGCCTTCCGGTACAGCTCGCGTGTAGCCGTGCCGAATACCCAGTTCCAAAATCTCGCGCCTAAATCCCCCCCGCCATCATCCACTTAGCCCAAACCCCCGACCCCCAAAGCTTGACCCCCAGTTATCCTCCCCTCTTATGGCCTCCCAAAAACAACTCGCAGCCAATCGCCGCAACGCGCAAAAATCCACCGGACCCCGCTCCCCCCAGGGCAAGGCCCGCTCCTCTATGAACGCTCTCAAAACCGGCATCGACGCCGGGACCCAGATCATCCAGCACGAATCCCCCAGCCGCCTCGAAGCCCTCGCCGGCGAGTATCACGACCGCTTCCATCCCACCACCCCCGAGCAGCGCATGCTCGTCGACACCCTCGTCGATTCCGAATGGCTCCTCCGCCGCTTCCGCCGCGTCGAGGCCCAACTCTGGCAGCAGGGCTTCCCCAACGTCAGCGACGCGATCTTCGACGTTAACCTCGCCGTCGCCTTCCGCAAGACCTGCGACGAGTTCTCCCGCCTCCAGCGCCGCATCGACATGACCCATCGCCACTACCTCCACGCCCTCCAGGAACTCGAGCGTCTCCAGGCACAAGAGGCCGAAGAGACCGAAGAGACCGCGCCCGCCCCCGATCCCCCCACCTCCGCAACCTCGCACAACCAAACCTCCAAGCCCCAGAATGGCTTCGTTCCGCAACTCGCCCCGGACAACCCGCCCGGCCCGCCGCCCGATCCCCTGCTACCCTAAAAAACATGCCGCCAAACGAGGAACTAGCCCGCTACATCAATCTCAAACTCGCCGCGCTCGGCCAGCCCCTCTGCCACCATACTGCCGATCTCGAATTCCTCCGCACCGCCGGCCCGCTCCTCCGCCGCCTCCATCAGAAGGAGCAGCTCCTCGGCAGCCGCCTCTCCCCCGTCGACGCGCGCGTCCAGGCATTCCTCGACGCCTATCTCAGCGACGTCTGCCCCAACGGCGCCGCCCGCATCCCCGCCATCGCCTTCAATCTCGACCGCCCCGGCATGGGCCGCGCCGTATCCCTCCCCGCGGCCAGCGACCACTTCTCGTCGCCCTACGTGCAGTCCTATCGCGTCCCCCAAGGCGTGCTCCACAACCCCGTCGCCGATCGCCGCGTCACCCAGGGTTTGTTCCACATCGCCGAGGGCGGATTCCCCGTCCCCGCCGACAAGGCCGCCGTCCCCAAACGCGCCTTCGCCTCTCTCTGGGCCGCCGCGCTCCAGCCGCCCAATACCCTCCTGACCCTTCCCTACACCGCCGATCAGCCCGATCGCGCCGCCTGCTGGGTCTCCCTCCTTCTCCGTCCCCTCGTCTGCCCCGCCACCGGCCGCGACCCCGAAAAAACCATGGAAGTCCGCTTCCTCGCCCCCGCCTCCCTCGTCAGCAATCTCGATTTCGTCGAGTGCATCTTCGGCAACGCCGGCGACCCCACCCTCCCCGAAAACGACGCCGCCCTCGACGCCCTCCATTGGACCGGACACACCGGCTGCGTCGTCCTCGCTCCCCACCTGGTCGGCATGCGCAAGGCCGCCTTGGGACTCCCGCATGTTAGCCAGGCCACCGAACGCCAGCGGCGTGACGGCATGTGCTGGTCCTCGGAAGACGAACCGTACAACGGCGGCCACCCCTTCAAAGTAACTTGCCGCGACAGCCGCGGCGTCATGGTAACTGTCATCGCCGATAACTATTACGGCTACTGTAAGAAGGAAGTCAAGACTCAGATCAGCTTCTCCGCCAACTTATTCGGGCTATGTGAAGAGGAGCACGCCGGCGGAGCCCTCGCCTTCGCCACTTATGTCATCGGACAGGAATTCTACGCCAATCGCACCGTAAGTCTGCGCATGGCGCCGTTTGCCAATGCCATCCGGCTTCTCGATGGCATGGTCGATCTTCGTCCTGAGGGTTACGCGGTAGACCGCAAATTCAACGATATCTTTTACCTGCCCGAAGACGCCGAATTTCGCGTCCAGCAGGGGACCATCTCCTGGACCCACGAAGGCCGTTCCGTCACCATCCCGCTCCTCGCCCGTGCCCTCTACTTCCTGCCCAACGGATACCGCCTCCGCCTCGATAAACAGGTGGGCGGAACGCAATGGCGTCTCGTCGGATCCCGTCCCCGCGGCACGCTCTGCCACAAGCCCTGTACCGTTTCCGGCGGCGGCAAATCCGAAATCTCCAAATCCATCGCCGGCGCCATCCTCAAAGGCCCCGTCTTCGTTCGCGATTACCACAACGACATGGATCGCGTGGCCGAAATCCTCAATATGGATTTCTCCGCCATCTACCGCAACCGTCCGCTCGACGAGCGCACCCGCCGCCCCATCCTCAGCCTCGATCGCTCGTTAGGATCGGTAATCCAGTTACTAAGCCCCTCGCACGAGTATACCGATGAGCACAATGAGTTCGTACGCCGCCTCCCGCAGACCATCCGCCAGATCTTATTCACAGTCAAGCGTTATTACCAGCCGGAATGGGGCGACCAATGGCGCGAGCACTTCACCGTCGATAGTATCAACGGCTTCTTGGGCCACGAACTGAAGTTCAACACTCAAAAGTTAGTAAGTAATTATCTCCGCGTGGGCTATGAGCGCGACGGCACCTGGCGTATTTACAAACTAAGACCCGATTTTTACCCCGCCGAGAAGGTGCAGATGGAAGACGACATCACCGCCTCCGTCGTCCTCCCGCGGTCGGCCCTCGAGTATCTCGATCCGCAATACTCCAACCCCAGCGTCAAGCTCGTCGCCAACTGCGAGACCTTCCTTTTCCAGCGCCCTGACGACGCCATCCTGCGCGGCGTCGACAAGCAGGCCGAAGCCGACATCGCTGGCCCCGGCGTCTTCCTCTCCAACTTCGAGCCCATCTCGCTCGTTCGCGCCCAGGCCATGGTCGACCATATGGCCGAGTTCGACGAATACTCCGAGCCCATGAAGCGCTGCCTCCAGCAGTTCGTCGACCACCCCGAGACCCAATACGTCGCCTCCAGCTCCTGTCCGCGCATCGTAAACGGCAAGCGCTCCACTAACCCACGCTACTTACAGCCGCGTCCCGACTTAGTTAACCCCCGCGACACTTACGTGGCCGAAATCGCCGCCCGCCTCGCCCGCGACATACCCGCCGATAAGCCCGCCTGGCTCCCCGTCAACGCCGTCATGGCCGGCCGCCGCAACAGCCCCGCCGACCCGTCCATCCAACTTCCCCCGCTCGCCGTCTACAGCCCCATCCACTATCAGGAGCTCCCCGAGCTCTTCATGGACTTCGTCTGCAGCCTCACCGGCAAATCCCCCTCCACCATCGGATTCGGCAGCGAAGGCGCGCTCACCAAGGGTCCCTTCAACGCCCTGCCTCCCGTCGTCGACCTCAACAACGCCCTCGTCTCCTCCATCCTCACCGGCTATGCCGGCTTCACCACTTCCGCCGGCTACGTAGGCCCCAACTATCGCGTCGATCACGACATCAGCCTGCTCCTCCCCGAAATCTGGTGCCGTATGCAGATTAAGGAGCGCGATGCCGACTTCCTCATCGCGCACGCCTATCTCGAAAAGGTATCCGACTTCTGCTTCGAAGGCCGCACCGTCCTCTCGAGCCGCCTGGGATACCGCATCACCAGCGAATTCGCCGACCGCTTCCTCGGCCGCATCTTCGAACTCCCCGGCGCCGTCTTCAGTGAGGAAATGCTCCGCCCCGAAAAACAGAACCTCGCGCAATTCGCCGAAGGTGTCGACGCCATCGTAGCCGCCCAGGCCCGCGTTGCCCAACAGTATTTCGAGGATGGCAGCGTCGCCGCCGCCTGTCCGCCTCTCGAAGCCCTGCTCCACATCATGGCCCACGGCCACTACAAAGGGATGACCGCCGATGACGAAGGCGTCCGCAGTCTCTTCCGCCGCGATGCCATGCTGGCGAGCGATTGGTACCGCCGCCGCCTCCGCGCCAAGCAGTCCCGCGACATCGCTCTCTGGACCCGCCACATCGAAGCCCTCACCGCAATCCCCGAGCTAGCCGGCCGACTCGAAGAATCCCGCCGCCAGCTAGCCCGAGTCTCCAGCCCCGAATACCTCAATGAGCTCGAAGGCACCATCGGAGCCGACCCGTCGCTCCACCACCCGTGGCTATCCGTCCCCCTCCGCGACTACGAAGCCCACATGAACAATGAAGCCGTAGCCCAGCTAGCCCCGCTATCCGATTTGTTCGCCGAAGCACTTGACACCACAAAGCCAGCGTCTGTCGCCATCCTGGGAGTAGCCGGAGGCAACGGCCTCGACCGCATCGACCCCAACATCACCCACCGCGTCGACGCCATAGACATCAACCCCGAATACCTCGCCGCCGTCCAACAGCGTCACGCAACCCTCAAAGGCCTCGAACTCCACTGCCTCGATCTAGCCGAAGAGCACGCAACGCTGCCCCCAAGCGACTTGGTCCACGCCGCCCTGATCTTCGAACACGCCGGCCTCGATCACTGCCTCGACAACGCCATTGATCTAGTCGCCCAAGGAGGCACGCTCTCGGTAGTCCTACAACTCCCCAGCACCACCGCCCCCGCCGTAGGCAACTCGCAGGTAGCCTCCGTCCAGGCCCACCGCAACCACTTCCATTTCGTAGACACCGAAGCCTTCACCAACCAACTGGAATCGAGAGGCTTCCACCGAGTCAACGCCACCACCCGCCCCCTACCCGCGGGCAAAGCATTTTGGCAAGCCTACTTCAAGCGGAAATAGTCTTCTCTGTGCTCTCCGCCGCCTCAGTGCTCTCAAAGTGCTTTCTTAAGGTTTTCTCCGTGCCTCCGTGTCTCCGTGGTGAATGCATCTTTCTCCCCCAACTCAATCCACCGCCGCACATTCTCTTCCTTCCAGAACAAAGCATCCCGCACCGTCCCCAGTGGCACTGACGGCCGTATCCAAGTCACCTCCAACCCCGCAAAGTCCACCTTAGGAGCCATCGCCGCGCGGAACGCCCCCACCCCCGCCCGCAGCACCACCGAAGGCATAAACTCCAGAACATTGATTGCCACCGCCGAAGTAGCGCCCATCGCCATCGCCGCGGCCAGCGGCACCGGTGAGAGCAGTCCGCCATCCACGTAATACTTGCCGTCGATCCGCACCGGAGGAAACCCGAACGGAATCGCGCACGACGCGCGCAGATGCGCCGCCGTCATCTGGTCGCCGCGCACGCACACCTGCTTGAACCGCGGCAGCTGCACGATGGTCGTAGCGTAAGGAATCCGCGGACGAAAGCGCGCATATAACTCGTCCACCTTCGTGTGCAGCCGCTCCGAGTCGAAAGCGCCGCGCCACGGCAGGGCAGGGAAGCGCCGCAGGTGCATGAGGTCGGCCATCTCGCGCTGCGTCCAGATGGCGCACAGATCTTCAGGAGAGCAGCCGCCGGCGATAGCCCATCCGTTCAGCGCGCCCGCGGATGCGCCCACCACCATGTCAGGTCGAAAGGTCTCCGCCAGCGCGTTCCACGCGCCGGCCTGGTACGCTCCAAACAT
>Ga0182018_10003314_pt1 | contig 14646 bp, 13 predicted proteins | sample 812P2MmetaG_FD_120490 | JGI IMG/M metagenome (GOLD analysis project Ga0182018, IMG submission 120490) | Permafrost microbial communities from Stordalen Mire, Sweden - 812P2M metaG | ecosystem: Environmental > Terrestrial > Soil > Wetlands > Permafrost | place: Sweden: Stordalen | collected...
ACTGGTCAAGCGGGCCGCCGACCGGGCCAAGCGCAAGGAAGAACGCGAGCGCGCCGCCAGGGAAGGCCGCGAACCGGGAGAAGACGAGTAGCGGCTCCGCAGGCGGAACCGCCTCCCCCACTACTGCTGCACAAGTGCAAGCCACGGGGTTTGCCTTGGCGCAGACGGCTCCGCCTGGGATCCCGCAGTTCCTGTTTGGCAGGTACGGCTTTTGTTTTCAGCAGCCGCAAATTCGCCCCACAACACGGCCTGCCGCAACAGCACTCGGGCCAATACCGGACGCATGACAACGCATGCCCCAATACGAGGCCAATGCCGGTGCCAGGGAAGGCCGCGAACCGGGAGAAGAAGAATAGCGACTCGGGCGTCACCGGACCAACCTCAGATCGGTCTGTGGTTTTGCCGCGGTCGAAGTGGCCCGCGTGAGAGATCCCGGATGCACGGTCGTTCAGCGTGATTGGCTTCTCGATGTAGGAGCCGGTGTCGACGAACGAAAGTGAGGTACCATGGCTGCCTCAGCCAAGCCCCGCCAGAGGGGCGGACCTTGCGCGCCTACGCCAGCGCCGGGGCTCGCGTCAGTCGGCTTTGGCTGCCTCGCCGGTTTCAGGCTGGTCGTCCGGAGGTGCCCATTTCCCCCAGTTCTCAATGAGCTCATTTCGCTCGATCTTCACCTGAAAGCTCTGCAGCGAACCAGTGAGGTCGGCGAGATCGACTATGTTTGCCATCTCATAACCATGGTAGCGCATCCGGCTCGCGTCCGGAGAACTCGGGATAAATCGCCGGCATCAACCTCTGCACGTGCCACCGGCGGACCATTTTGACGAAGTCGGTCTTCGCGTCCACGTCGTCGACCAGCGCGTTCAGACCTGAATTCAGCGCGTGCGATTGAACATACACCACACCCAGACGTAGACCGCGAGGCTCCGGAAATGAAATGGGCACGGCTATGGCGAACACCGGGTGCTGTCCCTGGAAGGCCGGCAGCGCCTCGTATCCGGTCTCGTCGTCCTGATGGAAGCGACTGAACAGAATTTCGCTTCGGCGGCGGTAACACTGGCCCGGCAGCGTACGCCCGAGACGGACAACCGCGTTAGAGCCCGCGCTGGCGTCAAGGAGCGAGTCGGCGTCGGCGACTGGCCAAAGACCGCCGCGCTCCTTCTCCCTTCGATAGGCGTAGAGGACGAGGTTAACGAGTTTGTCGGCGTAGCGCCCGCGCAACATCTCCCGGAGTTCGTTCGAGACCTGCAGAACCGCGTCAGTCGCTATGCTGAGCCGCTCCGCAGCATCCTCGCGGGAGGCCTGTTGATCCGCCGTGAAGTGCACCTCGTCCGCTTCAGTCTTGGGAAGGTCCCACGAAAGCCGGTACCTCAATCCACACAGCGGCCCGTGGATACGCAATTGCAAGATGCCGGCGTTGGAAAGCACTGTCAACGCTTTTTCCGCCCTGGCACTTTCGCTCTGGTCCTCCTGAAGAGTGTCCGTATCGACGGCCTCAACGTACCAGCGTTGCGGAAAATGATCCGCGGGGAACGCTACCTGAACGAAGAAGTCGTTGTAAGCGTTTCGAATGTCGAACCAGACCTCTTCCCGTGTCACATCTTTATTCTTGTTCCAAAGGCTGTCTCTGCGGTCCTGTTGGTTGAAGTACACACTGTTAAAGGTCAGCAGTTCGCGACTGTAAGTTCTCAGAACACCCTTCTGGAGCGGCGGGTTGAAGGTGATCACTGCATACCGCCGGTCGCCCTCCTGCTTTTCCCACTCCCAGACGATGCTTTTCGGCGTGTACACGGGAAGTTTGAAATATCCGTATTCCGATTCGAGGAAGCCGCGGATCTCGGAGATTTGCGTCTCCCGATACGGCTCGACATCGCGGAAGTGCTCCTCGTATAGGCTATCGCCACTGCTGAGGATTCTCAAGTAAATCTGGTGATCCCGGACGCGGAGCCTGGCCTTCGCTTCCGCCTGAACTTGGAATCTGTCCGGCTGTGGCTGCGGTGCCAGTTGGGGATTCTTCGCGGCGATATTTGCGGGCGGTCGCAGTAGTCGAAGAAGGCAGATCTCAACGACGCTGATAGCCAGGAAAGCAAGCGTCATGTATCCCGGGGATACTATGGCCAGCACGAGTGCGAGCATATTCGCAGATCCGAAGATGACCGCGAGTTTGTGAGGATCTTTCATGTCAGCGCCGGCCGCGGATGGAACGCGGGGCCTTAAGTGGCGGGGTCATTTGTCGCTCGGCGGCACATTTCGTGTGGCGGAAGACTTGAGCCGAATATCAAGGTCGCTCCAGGCTTGGCCAGGCGAGAGCCGTAGATCCAGGGTTTCGTAGCCCGGCGCGTTGACGAAAACATGTGGAGTCACGGGCTTCTCATCCGATTGTGGTATGTCAAACAGAAAGTTACCGCTGCTATCGGTTGGCGTCTCGGGCGCGGGCGAGACGAACCCTCGAACGACAACGGTGGCCCCCTGGAGCGGGCTCCTGGTGCCGGCATCTAGAACTTTTCCCGCCACGCGCGTGGTTGTCTGCCGCACGCCGGAGCCGCTGCGACGCGCCGCAGTGGCCCCCTTGCTGCTGCGGGTCTTTCTGACCAGAATGCGCAAACTGCTAATAGTATCGGCGGGAGAAAGACGCCACGATTTCGGTTCGTATTCCGTCGTCTCGAGCGATAGGCGCAACGCGCTGATGTCGGTCGTCGACAGCGGGCCGAAATGGAAATTCCCAACTCCGTCGGTATCGTCGTGAGGTCCGGGCGACGCCGCACCCTCTAGCAGGACCGTCAGTCCGGGAATGCCCTGCTCGTTGGATGCATCGAGGATTCTACCGGCGATGACCACTGCAGGCGCTCTGGGGGTGGCTTCGGGCGACCTTTTCGCCGAATCGGGCCAGGATGACGCCGTCCGCAACGCGACGATCAGAAACATGCCAATAGCGCCCAGGCCGAAAAACACCGCCAAGCGCGGGGACCTTCCGTAGCGGGACAGTCCAATTCCGGCAATGACCGCGAACGCCACCACGATCAGAGCCAGAAGTCCGAGAACATTCGCGGAAGCGGCTTTCAGGATATCGGCCAAGTGGTTGACCAAGGCTTCCAATATGTCTGCAAGGATCGGTGTGGACAACAGCATTACGCGCACGGCTTTCCTGCCCGGACTCGAAGTATTGTATCTGATTTCGCCCGTGAGACAAAGGGGCTAGTTCCAATAGTGGTGGGCTATTTCTGTTGCCCGCGCCTTTTCAGCGCCGCCCGAGTTTTGCCTGAAGAGTAGTGTTTAGTAGCGTGAAATCCTGGCATCTCGACCGTTCGGCAATCGGGTATTGCAGGCTTACCACTACCCCATCCGCAGATTACATTGCGACGAGGCTGAAAATAGCTAGCAGCGATTGCGGCGGCGCCGGCGCCGACTGTTGCCGCGCCCCCGTATTAGAAGCGAAAAGCGAAGTCCCCGGTCAAAGAGACCCATTCCTGGCTTGGACGCCCGCCATCGCGGGAAAAGCGTACGGTGGGGCCAATCCAGAAACGGCGGCGTTTGTCGATCGCGATACGGCCCCCGCCATTGACCTGCCCGATCCACCGCGGGGAGTAGTAGTAGAATAGCGCACTGTTGGAACTGGAGACGTAAACGGCGGCGGCGCCGGCAAACAACTCCAGGCGGCCATGATTCAGAGGAGCGATGCCCCGGCCGCCGAGCGACAATAGCGTCACCCTCAACCGCTCCGCACTGGGCGGGCCTGCATTGGGGTCGAAGTTCATAATATAACTCGGGATCAGGTTGACCACACCGACTTCCGGCGCGAAGTACTTGAACAACCGAAACTCGTAGCTGGCGGAGAATGCGGCGCTACTCGGCACAGCGGACGTGAAGGTTTCGACGCCTCCGGTAGGGAATCCTCCTCCAGCGCCCACCGAAATGGTGTTGCGGCCTGGATTTTCCTGACAAATGGCCGCCAGTGGAAAACAGAAAATCAGCGGGAATAGCCGTCGCTTTAGCATAAGTGGGACATACGAAGGCACGTTCCAGGCCGTTTCTGCCGGGCTGATTTCACAGCACGCTGAACAGGAAAGCCGCGCATTGCTTCGTGTCGGAATGGCTCGAAGGCGTGTCCCAAATGTCCACCCCGCCGCCTTTGGACCGTATCGTGCTATAAACGATAAGCCCCCCAAAGCTGAGGAATCATGGGCAAACAGACCCGCGTTACGCACCCCATATACGAACTCCTGCCCACCGAGATCGAGGGCTTCGATTCCCTGGCGGAGCTGGCCTTGGATATGCACTGGTCGTGGAATCATGCCACGGACGCAATATGGCGGCAGCTCGATCCCGAACTGTGGGAGATCACGCACAACCCCTGGGTGGTCCTGCAAACCGTTTCGCGCGACCGCATCGAGGGCGCGCTCAGCGATCCAATTTTCCGCAAGAACGTCGACGGACTCGTGGAAAGCCGCCGGCAAGCGGTTGAGGCGCCCGCATGGTTTCAGAAGAGCCATTCCCAGAGCCCTCTGACGTGCGCCGCCTATTTCAGCATGGAGTTCATGTTGAGCGAAGCTCTGCCTATCTATTCGGGCGGGCTTGGTAATGTGGCCGGCGATCAACTGAAAGCCGCCAGCGATCTGGGTGTGCCGGTGACCGCCGTGGGACTGCTCTACCAGCAGGGCTATTTTCGGCAGACGATCGGCAAAGACGGAGAGCAACAGGCTCTGTTCCCGTATAACGATCCCGGACAATTGCCGATCACGCCGTTGCGCCAGCCGAACGGGGAATGGTTACGGTTGGAGATCGCTTTGCCGGGGTACTCGGTATGGCTGCGCGCCTGGCAGGTCCAGGTCGGCAGGGTGAAGCTGTACTTGCTCGATAGCAACGACGCGGCGAACTTCCCTGTGCATCGGGGAATTACCAGCGAGCTGTATGGGGGCGGGCCGGAGCTGCGCCTCAAACAGGAACTGCTCCTCGGGATCGGCGGATGGCGGCTGCTGCGCGCGCTCGGCATCCCACCGGAGATCTGTCACCTGAATGAAGGGCACGCGGCGTTCGCCGTCCTGGAACGTGCGCGGAGCTTCATGGAAGAGACAGGGCAGCCCTTCGAAGCCGCACTGGCGGTCACCCGAGCGGGTAATCTCTTCACCACCCACACGGCGGTGGCCGCCGGTTTCGACCGCTTCGATCCCGGCATGATCGAGCAATACCTGGGAGGGTATGCCGAAAAGAAACTCGGCATTCCGGTTCACGATTTGTTGGCCCTGGGCCGCCAGAATCCAGCAGATTCGTCCGAGCCTTTCAACATGGCGTATCTGGCAATCCGCGGCAGCGGCGCGGTGAATGGGGTGAGCCGCTTGCACGGGAAGGTCAGCCGGCGTCTTTTTCTGCCTCTGTTTCCGCGCTGGCCGGAGGACGAAGTGCCTATCGGACACGTGACCAACGGAGTCCACATGCCCACCTGGGACTCGGCCCCGGCCGACGATCTTTGGACCGACACCTGTGGAAAGGATCGCTGGCACGGGTGCACCGGGACCATGGAACAGGACATTCGCCGGGCCTCCGACACCAAGCTCTGGGACTTTCGCAGCGCCGCCAGCAGGTCTCTCGTGGAGTACGCTCGTGAACGATTGTCCCGCGACCTGGCCGCGGGTGGCGCGCCGCCCGAGGAGGTTGAGGCCGCGAAACATCTCTTCGATCCCAACGCCCTGACGCTGGGCTTTGCACGCCGCTTCGCGACCTACAAGAGACCGAACCTATTGCTGCACGACCCGCAGCGGCTGCTTCGTCTCTTGACCAATTCCCAGCGCCCGGTGCAACTCATCCTGGCCGGCAAGGCGCATCCGGCGGACCAGGGTGGACAGGGCCTGATTCAGGAATGGACGCGCTTCATCCGATCGCCCGAGGCGCGCCCCCATGCGATCTTCCTCAGCGACTACGACATGCTTTTGAGCGAGCGCCTGGTGCAAGGCGTGGACGTTTGGATCAACACGCCGCGGCGCCCTTGGGAAGCTAGCGGGACAAGCGGTATGAAGGTCTTGGTGAATGGAGGCATCAACCTATCGGAGTTAGACGGCTGGTGGGCGGAGGCCTACACGCCTGAAATCGGGTGGGCGTTGGGGGATGGCCGGGAGCACGACGACGATCCCGCCTGGGACGCAGCCGAAGCCGACACGCTCTACGGCCTGCTCGAACGGGAAGTGATTCCCGAGTTTTATGCCCGCGACGGGCAGGGCATCCCCACGCGTTGGGTGGAACGCATGCGGAAAAGTATGGCGAGTCTGACACCACGCTTTTCCGCGGACCGCGCAGTGCGCGAATATACGGAGCAACACTACATCCCGGGTGCGGCAGCCTACCGGGAGCGTGCCGCCAATAAGGGCGCGGTGGGCAAACAAATGGTCGATTGGCGGCATGCCATCGAGAACGAATGGCCCTCGCTACGCTTCGGTGAAGTGAAGATCGAAACCAACGCGGCGCAGCACGTATTCGAGGTGGTGGTCTATCTGAATCACCTCGACCCCCAGGCGGCGCAAGTAGAGCTTTATGCCGACGGCATTGGTGGCGGTGGTCCGGTGCGGCAGCAGATGGAGCGCGTTCGCCAGTTGGCAGGCACGTCCGGAGGCTACACATACCGCGCGGGAGTGCCCGCGGCGCGCCCGGCCACCGACTATACGGCGCGCGTAATACCGAACTATGCCGGCGCTGCCGTTCCCCTGGAAGCCGGTCGAATCCTGTGGCAGCGTTGATTGCATAATGAATTGAGAGCCATGAAGACGAACGATCAACTGGAACCAAATATATTTGTCATCTTCGGCGGTGCGGGCGACCTGACCTGGCGAAAATTGATGCCGGCCCTTTTCGACCTGTCGCAGAGCCACAGCATTCCGGCTCATTTTTCGATCGTGGCGGTGGACCGCGTCGAAATTGGGGAGGACGCACTGCACAAGCGTCTGCATGAAGGAGTCAGTAAATTCGCCCGCAGTGGGAAGGTTTCGAGCAAGGAGTGGGCCGAGTTCGCCCGCCACATCCGCTACCTGCAGGGCGATTTCAAAGGCAATGCGACCTATAAGGAACTTGGCGCGCTGTGCGCCAGCCTGGATAAGGAGTGGGGAGTAAAAGCTCAGCGGATTTTCTATATGGCCACGCCGCCGTCTTTGTTTGGCGAGATCCCGTGCTTCCTCGAGCGCGCCGGCCTGGCGGCCGACCGGGAACACGCGCGCATCGTTTGCGAGAAACCGATCGGGTATGACCTGGATTCCGCGCTGGAGCTGAACCGCACGCTGGCCAGCGCCTTTCAAGAATCCCAAATCTTCCGCATCGACCATTACCTGGGCAAGGAGACGGTGCAGAACATCCTGGCGTTCCGTTTTGCCAATCCGCTGTTCGAGCCGATCTGGAACCGGCGTTATGTGGACTACGTGACTATCACCGTTGCCGAAGAGGTGGGCGTAGAACATCGCGGCGGCTACTACGATGGGGCCGGGGCGTTGCGCGACATGGTGCAGAATCATCTGATGCAACTGCTCTGCCTAGTGGCCATGGAGCCGATGGTTTCCTTCGAGGCGGACGAGATTCGCAACAAGAAGGTGGATGTGCTGCACGCGGTGCGGCCCATCCCGGATGACGCGGTGCATCACTCCACGGTTCGCGGGCAGTACGGCAAGGGATGGATTGGCGGCAAGAAGGTGTGCGCCTATCGCGAAGAGGAGGGCGTACCCCCGGATTCCCAAACGGAGACGTTCGCGGCGCTGCGGCTGTTCGTGGACAACTGGCGCTGGCAGGATGTTCCATTCTATTTGCGCACCGGCAAACGCCTCCCCCGTCAGGCTTCGGAAATCGGCATCCAGTTTCGCGCGGTTCCCCATCGGTCGTTTCCAACCGAGGCGGCCATCGACTGGCAACCGTCGCGTCTGGTCATGTCGATCCAGCCTGACGAAGGCATCGTGCTGCGCTTTCAGGCCAAGCATCCCGGTCAGAAAATGGTGCTGCAACCGGTGGACATGCAGTTCAGTTACCGCCAGAGCTTTGCCACGCCATCTCCGGAGGCTTACGTGACACTGCTCTGGGACGTGATCAACAACGACGCCACCTTGTTCATGCGTGCCGACCAGGTAGAGGCGGCGTGGCGCATACTGATGCCGGTGCTGAACGCGTGGAAGGCCAGTATTCCCAACGATTTTCCGAATTACCCGGGCGGCACTTGGGGTCCGGATGCCACGCAAGGTCTGCTGGTTCAACAGGGGCACAGTTGGCCCGCGCCGGTGGAACTGGCCGGCTGCGGTGAAGGCGAAAAGTCCGCCGCCGCTCACGCTATACTAAAACCAAATGAACATCGACGAACGCCTGGAACGGCTCACCCAGAGCATCGAGATGCTCACACAGGATCGCGGAAAGTTGCGCGAAAGGCACGAAGCCCTCAGCCAGACCGCTGAACTATTGATTGCCGACGGCAGGGAGACCGGCCAGAAAATCCGCGCGCTGGCCACAATCGCCGAGCAGAACGAAGTGCGCTCCGGCAAGATGATGGACGCCATCGCCGGCATGGCACGCGCGGTCCAGGCACACGAAGAACGGATTGGCCGCCTCGAAAGCTGAGCCGACCGAAAGTAATACTCGAAAGTAGTTCCCACTTCGTGTTCGCCAGTGTGTAGCATATCTTGCCCCTTGCTGCAATCGCCCTCCAATCGATATAATTAGTAGGTTAATAGAGGAGAACCCTTATGGCAACGTATGCACACCCTGAAACCCTCGTCAGCACCGATTGGGCAGCCGCCCACGCTACCGACCCCGATGTCCGCATCGTCGAGGTCGACGTGGACACCAAAGCCTACGCTGAAGGCCACCTCCCCGGCGCCATCGCCTGGGCCTGGAACTCGCAGCTTTGCGACACGGTGCGGCGCGACATCCTGTCCAAACAGCAGTTTGAAGAATTGATGTCCTCGTCAGGCATCACCCCGGCCACGACGCTGGTCATCTACGGCGACAACAACAACTGGTTCGCCGCCTGGGCGTTCTGGCAGGCCAAGATCTACGGTCATCGCGATGTCCGTCTGATCGACGGCGGACGTAAGAAGTGGCTGGCCGAAGGCCGCGAACTCGCCACTGACACGCCGCAGGTCAAGGCGGCGCACTACCAAGCCGCGGAGCCCGATCTGTCCCTGAGGGCTTTCCTGCCGCAGGTGCAGGTGGCCGTCTCCACGCATGCCGCCGGGCTGGTGGATGTGCGCAGCCCGCAGGAATTCAGCGGCGAGATTCTGTCGCCGCCGGGACTGCCGGAGACGTGCCAGCGCGGCGGACACATTCCCGGCGCCCGCAGCATCCCGTGGGGCAAGGCCTGCAACGAAGATGGCACCTTCAAATCGGCCGACGAACTGCGCCAGCTTTACGCCGGCGAAGGCATCGACGGTTCGCGGCCGGTTATCGCCTACTGCCGCATCGGCGAGCGTTCCAGCCATAGCTGGTTCGTGCTGAAATACCTGCTCGGCTTCGACAAAGTCACCAACTACGACGGCTCCTGGACCGAGTGGGGTAACCTGGTCGGCGCACCCGTCGAAAGGGGCGCCGCTGCAGCCGCCGCGAAGGGGTGATACTCTGCCGCTAATATTGAGCCGCGCACGGCATACTGGGACGGGATGACAGACACGCAGCTCTATCTCGCTATCGGCGTGCCCATCGTAATGAATGCCGCCATGCTGACCCTCACCGTGACCCTCCTCCGCGATTTGTGGCGGGTCGAACTGCGTCGCGTGGAAGAGGTCCTCGATGCGCGGCTCAAGCACCTCGCAGAGCGCATCGAACGGCGTTGACGCACTCGACTACGGCGAGCGGGCTGGTGCGCTGAAGGCTCGAGCTTCCGGCCAGATCGCCCTTGACTTCGCCGACTAGCGCGGTAGAGAATAAATAACTCAGCGTCCGTTTTTTTGTCACGATGCGTCAATACCCACACGCGCGCGCGGAAATTTGCGGAAAAAATCACGCGCGCGCGGCCAAGGCCTTTTCGCCCGGCCCACGCGGCGGCGCGAACGCAACGCATCGATGGCTATAGCCTTCCTGGTCTCGTCTACCACGCGCGCGACATCGTGGAGGAGGCTGAAACCCGCGGACCTCCAGCAGCACGCGCGCTATTTTGCCAAGCCCGCAGAACGGCGGCACAGCGCCAGACGCACGGTGCGGGGCCTCAGATGACGTGCGTGGCCAGAGCGAATCTGTCCGACGCCGCGACGAGAGCGCGACTGTTCGGGGGGTCGAAGGCGCTGTGGCCGCTGTCGGGGGTGATGATGAGATCGGCTTCGGGCCACTCGCGGTGAAGCGCCCACGCGCTTTCCATGGGGCAGACAACGTCGTAACGGCCCTGCACAATCACTCCGGGGATGTGGCGGATGCGCGAAACGTCGCGTAGCAACTGGTCGTCGGTTTCGAAAAAAGCCTTGTTGAAGAAGTAGTGAACTTCAATGCGCGCGAAGGCCAGGGCGAACTCGTCTTCTTCGTAGTGGCCGGCGAAATCGGGGTCGGGCAGGAGTTTGGAGGTGGCGCCCTCCCACCCGCTCCAGATCTTCGCAGCCGCGAGTCGCACGGCTGGGTCTTCGCTGGTAAGGCGGCGGTAGTAGGCGGAGAGCAGATCGCCACGCTCAGGCTCGGGGATGTGGGTGAGATACGGCTCCCACGCGTCGGGATAGAGGACCGAGGCGCCGCGTTGGTAGAACCAGTCGATTTCCTGCTTGCGGAGGAGGAAGATACCACGCAGGACAAGTTCGGTGACGCGATCGGGATGGGTTTGGGAATAGGCGAGGGCGAGGGTGGAACCCCACGATCCGCCGAATACCTGCCAGCGCTCAATGCCGAGGTGCTCGCGGACCTTCTCGATGTCGGCGACCAGATCCCAGGTGGTGTTGGCTTCGAGCGACGCATAGGGCGTGCTCTTGCCGCAGCCGCGCTGGTCGAAGTTCACGATACGGTATTTTTCGGGATGAAAGAAGCGGCGCTGTTTGGGATCGGAGCCGCCGCCGGGACCGCCGTGCAGAAAGATTACCGGCTTGCCGGAGGAGTTGCCGCTTTCCTCGAAGTAGATCTCGTGGATGGGAGAGACCTGGAGCCGGCCGGTGTTGTAGGGCTCGATAGGGGGGTAGAGCCAGGTGACGGGATCCTTCATGGTGGATACAGGCTGGGGCTGCTTGATCATCGCTTGCAATATACCTCTCTGTCTCCGGCACGAGCCATGCGGGACGCGGATGACTCGACACTCGGAACGATCATCATAGCGAACTGGCGCGGTGCAATTCGCACTACGCCATTCATAGGAGTCTATAACCCTGAATCTTCAGCGCGGTATATTGTTGCTCCAGATGGGCCACCAGCGCCTTGAATTCGGGTGCCGCGCGCAGACTCTCAAGATGTGGATCCAGGCGAAAGAATGGCCAGCAGCCGAACCCGGTTTCCACACTGCGCTCCAGCCACGCCATGGCTTTGGCCGTTTCTCTTAACACCGCATAAACACAGGCGATTTGATAATAGGTGTGATGCGCATGGCCGAAGGAACGCGGGAAGTCGAGCGCTCTGCGCACACACTCGAGCGCCGCGTCAACCCGGTTGCGCCGGGCGTGCAGCATGCCTTGAAGGCTGACAATTAAGGGCTCGTCCGGCAGTTGCTTAAAGGCCGCCGCCAACCGTCCCTCGGCCAGATCCAGGTCTCCGCTCAGCAGCGGGGGCAGTGGATGAAACCAGAGGGCATAGGTGGTGCCGGGACTTTCTTTCAGGTAGGCCTCGGCCGCCCTTTCGGCGCTCGCGAAGTCGCCGCTGTAGAGATAGATTTGCTCGAGGTTCACACTGCGAGTCTTTGGATTCGAGCGCCGGGCTTGCTCGTGAGCCCTGCGCGCTTCCGGCAGCCGTCCGATATGCGCGCAAATAGCGGACATCCGGTTATGCGCCTGCTCCAGGTTGGGCCGCACCGCCAGCACCTGTTCCAACTCCGCGATCGCATCGCCGTGCGCGAAGTTTTTCGCCGGGCTCCATAGAATCCATGCGCGCGCTAAATGTGCCTCCGGCGACGCGGGGTCCAGCATCAGGGCCCTGCCGCAGTGGTGCTCGGCCTTCTCCAGCCGCGTGCGCCGCGGATCGAAGCTGAAATACACGCTCGCCAGCACATAGGACAGCCAGGCATGCGCCAGGGCAAATTCCGGGTCGCACTCGACGGCCGCCGTCAAGTGCACGATGGCGCTCTCCAGCGTTTCAGGTTGATCCGAATAGCTCTCGCGGAGGCCGCACATGAATTCGTTATACGCCTCCGGATTGCTGCTGTAGCGGTCGCGGGATTTTGGCATCGCCAGTGGAAATCGGACCTGCAGGGACTCCACCAGCCGGCGCCCGATTTCATCCTGGAGTTCGAAGATGCTCTTCGGCATGAAGTCATACTTCTCCGACGAGGTAATCCTTTTGGTTGCCGCATCGAAGATTTGGATGGAGACGCGCCACAATTCTCCGAGCTTCTGAACGTTGCCTTGCAGAGCGTACCGGACCCCGAGTTCGTGGCTCACCTGGCCGGGGTCGGCTCCGGCGGGGTACTTCAGTATGGCGGATGTGGGACGGACGCTGATATCCTCCAGACTTCCCAGCACTGTAATCAGGGCGTCCGCAAAGCCCAGTGAAAGCGCCTTATTTTGATCGATGTCGCTCAAGAAGACAAAAGGCAGTACGGCAATGGAAGGGAGAATTCCTTGCGTCGCGCCGAAGTCGGAGGCTGCCTGGGATTGGGCGCAGCCGGAGAGAGCTTCCAGAACGGCTTCGGCCGATGCGTAACGCTCCGCGGGATTCTTGCGGAGGAGTTGCTGCAGGCTGGCTGCTAAGGCCGCACCCGCGGCATCGGGAATCGGAGGCGGATCGTCGTGCAGGATGGCGTGCATGGTATCCACCGGAGACTGGCGCGGCCATGGATGATGCCCCGTCAGCATCTCATAGAGCACGATGCCGAACGAGAACAGGTCGCTACGTCGATCTGTTTCCTTCCCAAAGATTTGCTCGGGCGACATGTAGGCTATCGTCCCAAGGATCTGGCCGGGAAGACTTAAGGCTATGCTGGCCGTGTTTCCCGGCTGGAGAGGCGATGCCGCAACCCGCTTGGCAAGACCAAAATCGAGCACCTTCACATAACCGTCGAAACGAACCATGATGTTCTCGGGTTTCAAATCGCGATGAACAATCGCTGCGCGATGCGCCGCACCAAGGGCCTCCAGCACCTGCCTTGCAATCCGCAGACTGCTCTCCGCGGGCAGCGCGTTGCGTAACAAGGCGCGCAAGGTTTCGCCTTCCACCAACTCGGTCACCAGGTAATTGGGGCCGACGTCGTAAAGTGTACAAATGTTGGGATGATTGAGCGCCGCGATGGCGCGAAACTCACGGTCGAATCGGTCGCTGAAGCGCCCGGCGGCGACCTTGATGGCCACGTCGCGGCCCAGGCGGGGGTCGCGCGCTTTGTACACCTCTCCCATGCCACCCGCGCCGAGCGGCGCGAGAATCTCATAGCGGCCGAGGCGTGTCCCGCTCGCAAGAGGCATAGAACGCTTGTACGATTCTACCGAAATGTCCAAAGCACCCTCCGGCTGGCCGCCGGCGCCCGGGACAGGCGGGCCCGCGGGCGCGAATACCCATGGTTATTTCTTTTTTGTCAGCGCCGCGGCGGGAGAGATCTCACTTCCGCCGGCATCCACATAATGAATGTCGAAAGCGGCATCGGAAGCGACAAAAGCGGAGCAGGCGGAGGCGCACGTGAATTGATGCACGTGTTTGCCCGGCATCATGGCGTACCCTCCCGGACCCAGGACCGCTGCGTTGCCCGTGTCCTTCATCTGCACCTTCGCCGACCCACTCACAATCATTACCTGTTCCGTGGGTGTGTGCCAGTGCCAAGGGATCGTACAGCCGGCGGTGCCCTTGAGCAGGATAACCGAAGGACCTTTGGATGGATCGCCATTCTGAACGGCCAGAGTGGCGCATTCGGGGAGGCCCGGAAGGGGAGCGAACTTGTTTTCCGTCACCTTGCGCAATACGCCCATGTCGTCGGCCATGGCCACGGCCATACACGTGAGCATCGCGAAGGCAACTTTGGTGGTATTTGTCATGAACACAGTTTATTCCTAGTGCGTGCCGTATTTCAACTCGCCAGCCTCGATCCGCACCGCTTCCGAGCGCTTCGACAATTTCTTATCATTCGGGCACGAACTGTTCAAACACAGTGATCGGATCGCGAAGGCATCGTTCAGTTTGCGCCGGGTCGGACGCAAATGGGTCCCCGCTCGTGATGCACCAGTTGGGGACGCGCTGTTGCTTGGCTTTTGGTTCGGGGAAGCAGCCCTTGACGGTGGGTACGATTAGCACAACGGCGGGGTGGCGCAATAAGCAACTATGCCGCAATTCGCCCGTTTCGCGATGGCGGCACCAAGCTGTTGATCTGAGTAATATGGGACCTGGGCGCCGAGCATGGCTACCTGCCAAATAGCTCCATCTCGTGCTTGCAGGGCCGCTCGTTCTTATTGTGTTGCGCCGGGCAGTTCTTGGGTGTCACGACCTTCTCTTCGCGGCTGCCAGGGAGTTCTTGGGCTATAGAGCTTGCCAGGTTGTGGACATAGACAGCTTGTTAATTATAAGCGGCTACAGGCCAGACGGGCTTCTCGACCTGGG
>Ga0182018_10003315_pt1 | contig 14640 bp, 16 predicted proteins | sample 812P2MmetaG_FD_120490 | JGI IMG/M metagenome (GOLD analysis project Ga0182018, IMG submission 120490) | Permafrost microbial communities from Stordalen Mire, Sweden - 812P2M metaG | ecosystem: Environmental > Terrestrial > Soil > Wetlands > Permafrost | place: Sweden: Stordalen | collected...
CGGCATCGGCAACGCCAGAACCGTCGGCGTAGGCGAATCGGTCAGGGTCAGCCCTGCCCCTGTTCGCCGAACACGAGTTCGAAGATCCCGTCGACACCGGACCCGTGCAACGTGAGCCCGCCGTCCACGACGATGTTCTGACCCGTGATGAAGCGCGCCAGGTCCGAGCAGAGGAAGACGACGACGTCGGCGATATCCTCGGGCTCGCCCACGCGGCCCACCGGTGTCGTGCGCTCGAAGCGCTCGAGCTGGCCGGAGAAGACCTCGAACATCGGCTCGGTGAGCTTGGTGCGGATCATGCCCGGCGAGACGGCGTTGACCCTGATGGTGGGCGCGTACTCGAGCGCGGCGGAGGCGGTCAGGGCGGCCACGGCGGCCTTGCTGGCGGAATAGGGGCCCTCCCCGGCGGCCGGCCTCGTGCCGCTGATGGATGCCGTGCTGACGATGGACCCGCCGTCACCGGCCAGGAGGTGCGGGATGGCGGCCCGGAAACCGGCGAACACGCCGGTGAGGTTCACCCGGAGGACTCGGTCCCACTCAGAGGGCTGGTACTCGTGGAGCCGGTTGAACTCCCCTATGCCGGCGTTGTTGTAGAGGATCGAGAGACCACCCAGGGACGCCACGGCGGCATCGACGACGTCGCGCAGAGCGTCGGGATCGCCTACGTCGACGGCGAATGCCACCCCACCGATGTCCTTGGCCACCGTAGAGGCGGCGTCGCCGTCCAGATCGAGCACCGCGACCTGTGCGCCCTCCTCGGTCATGCGCCTGCAGGTGGCGCGGCCGATGCCTGAGCCACCGCCGGTCACGATCGCCTTGCGCCCCTCAAGCAGCCCCATCGCTCGCCATCCTTTCATCGTCGCCCGCACGCTGCCGGGTCTGCGCCCCGGCGATCTCCCGGATCAACAGCTCCTGGGCCATGCTGAGGCGCAGCGAGCCGTCCGCGTTGTACATGGCGGCTCGGATGGTGGCCCTGCCACCCGCGTTCACCAGCGCCTGATGATCGAAGAAATTCCACTCGTCGGCCCGGCAGGGACGGTGGAACCACAGGGCATGGTCGAGGCTGGCATCGGTATGGCTGCCCCAGGTCGAGAGGCTGCCCGGCCGGAAGGCGGCGCCCGTCATGTCAGAGAGGTAGGCAAGCACGCAGGCGTGCAGCGCCGGGTCGTCGGGCAACCTCCGGGTGGTGCGGAACCAGCAGCGGCGCGTGGAGAGGTAGGTCCCGTCCCGGCGTCGCCGCGTCGGCCCCAGATCGCGCAGGTCGAACGCGAGGGGCGCGTCCACTGCCTCATCCGCATCCATCTCCCCCGCAGTCGCGTCCGGTGGCGAGATGTCCTTCGCCATCGGCAACTGGTACTCGTCTCCCGCCTCGGGCCGGTGGAACGAGCACAGCATGCGGAAGGTGGCGCGCCCCTCCACTTCGGACATCACCTCTCTGGTCGTAAAGGAGCGGCCCTCGCGCAGGTGCCCCACCCTGTGCACCGACGCCGATCCTGAGGGCGAGGGACGGAGGAAGTAGCCGTGCAGGGAGTGGACGTCGAATCCTTCGGGCACCGTCTGGCAGGCGGCGTGGAGAGCCTGGGCCACCACCATTCCCCCGAACATCCGCCCGCCGGGCCACCAGTCCGGGCTGGTGGTGACGAACGTCTCGGCCCCGCCCGACCCTTCGGCCCATTCGGACCCTTCGGCCACCGGCCGCGCCACGATCCCGCCGAGCAGCTCGCTCAGCGAGCCGCCCATGAATTCGGTCTCGTCGCTATCCACGTGGTGATGGCGTCACGAAAGCCGTCACGAAAGGCGTCACGAAAGCAACACGTCGACGTCGAGCCCTCGGGCCGCCAGGTCGACGCACGCATTGTCCTCGGCGTAGCGCAGGCCCTGCACGTTGAACAGACGCACGGCCGGGGCCGACACGGGGAAGGGCCCCCAATGCCAGGTCCCCCGGTGGAGCACGAGCGGCTCCAGAGGTTCGAGGCGAAAGACGTGGATGCCCTCTGCGTCCGCCGCGCTGCTGAACTGCAGCGCCGCCGGCGCCACCGCGATCACGGCAGGCACGTCGAGCGACATCACGGTCTGGGTGTGCGTGTCGTGGCGGTAGAGCATCTGGCAGCGCAGCCCGTCGTCAGTCGCGGGCACCTCGGCCCGGGCGTGCCCGATGATGTTCACGTGGACGTCGTCCCAGGCAAACGTGAGCCTCTGCTCCCCGTCGCGTGGATCGGTGTCGGCCACCGGGAGCCAGCCGAAGGGCTCCCAGGCCCCCGCCGACAGCGGCTCGGGGGCGATCTTTCGCCGCTCTTCTGTCACGACCTTCCCTTCGCTCGCCCTTCGCTCGCCAGCTCTCACCGGCTCTCACCGGCTCTCGCCGGCTCTCGCCGGCCCAACCTGCAATGGCTGCGCCGCGGCATCTAACCTGACACAGCGGTCAGTCTACGGGCGCGTGGTTCACCGAGGAAAAGAGGTCGCCAGCATGGACGTGCGCAGCATCGAGAACAAGGCTCCGGTGGTCGAGCACAACGGCACCGTCCCGGTGTGGTGGATGATCGAGTCGCGCGAGTTCAAGGACATCACAGACGGCGGCTTCCTGGAGCTGGTCAACGAGTTCGAGGTGCCAGGCGGCGGGCTCGTCGACCCCCACTCCCACCCGACGCACGAGTTCTACTACGTGATGAACGGGCGGGGCATCATGACGATCGACGGCGAGGACCGGGATATCGTCCAGGGCGATCTGGTCTACATCCCGCCGGACAAGGTCCATTCGCTCCGGCCCGTGAGCGACAACGCCCCGATCCACTGCTTCTGCTTCGCCATCGGCGTGAAGGGTGCGGGCGCGATCAACTACACGACCCACTGAGTGGCGCGTGTCCTCGTCACCCGGAGGCTGACCCCCGGCGGGACCGATCCGCTGCTCGATGCCGGTCACGAGATCGTCGCACCCAACGACGACGACGACGTCCCCCTGACCGCCGATGCGCTGGTGGAGGGAGCGGCCGCCTGCGACGGCATGGTCTGCCTGCTCACTGATCGGATCGATGCCGTCGTGCTGCAGGCCGGCCACCACGGCCGGCTGCGCGTCGTGGGCAACGCCGCCGTGGGCTACGACAACATCGACGTCGCCACCGCCCACTCCCTGGGCATCGCGGTGTGCAACACCCCCGGGGTGCTCGATGCCACGACGGCGGACCTGGCCTTCCTCCTCATACTGGCTGCCGCCCGCAACATCAGCGCGGCTGAGAACGACCTCCGCCACGGGCGCTGGGCCGGCTGGGGGTTCACCACCCACCTGGCCCACGACGTCCACGGCGCCACCCTCGGACTCGTCGGCTACGGGAGGATCGCGCAGGCGGTCGCCCGGCGGGCCGCCGGCTTCGACATGGAGGTCCTGCACACCACCCGGACGCCGACCGGCCTTCCCGGTTACGTGGAAGAGCTCGGTGAACTGCTGAACCGGTCCGACATCGTAAGCCTGCATGTTCCGCTGACCGAGTCCACCCACCATCTCATCGGAGCGGCGGAGCTCGCCCTCATGAAACCGACCGCCGTCCTCGTCAACACCGCCCGCGGACCGGTGATCGACGAGAACGCGCTGGTCGACGCCCTCGAAGCCGGCACCCTCCACGGGGCTGGGCTCGACGTCTTCGAAGGCGAGCCCTCCATCAACCCGCGCCTGCTCGGCGCGCCCCGGATCACCCTCTTGCCGCACATTGGGAGCGCCACGGTCGCCACGCGCACGCGCATGGCCCGGCTGGCCTGTCAGGGTGTGTGCGACGTCCTAGCCTGGCGAACCCCTCCCAACCTGATCTGAGCACCTGCTCTGAGCACCTGGTCTGCGCACCTGGTCTGAGCAACGCAGAGGCGCGAGCGGAGATGGCGATCAGCCGGGAGCACCCCCGATGGCCGCGAGGGCGCTGTCACCAACCATTCTCGCGTCCCAACGCTCCTCGACCCGTGCCAAGCGCCAATAGAGGAGCGCCACGACCCACGTGGCGACGAAGATCCCGACGATGACGAAGCCGGCGGTGTTGATGTTGAACGAGCGCAGGAACGTCCAGAACGGGTCGTTGAGATTGGCCTCCTGCCCGATCAGCCCCAGGATCTCGACGGTGCCGATGAAGAAGGCGACGAACACCGAAAGCCCGGTCATGGTGAGGTTGTAGAAGACCTTGCGGATGGGCTTGGAGAACGCCCAGTCGTAGGCGAAGTTCATGAAGCAACCATCGATGGTGTCGAAGAGGGTCATCCCGGCGGCGAAGAGAATGGGCAGCGAGAGGACGGCGTAGAAGGGCAGGCCCCCGACGACGGCGGTGCCGGCCAGGACGAGAAGGGCTACTTCGGTCGCCGTGTCGAAACCGAGCCCGAACAGCACGCCGACCGGGTAGATCTTCCACGGGGTTTCGATGCGCCGGGAGTAGCCGCCCAAGAAGCGGTTCATGAAGCCGCGCTTGTTGAGCTGCGCTTCGAGTTCTGCGGCGTCGTACTTCCCGGCCTTCATCTGCCGATACACGTTGAAGATAGAGACGAGAACGATGAGATTGAGCAGGGCGATGAGATACAAGAACGTTCCCGAGACAGTGGTGCCGATGACGTTCGTGGCGGCGTGGAGACCGGACGACCCGTGGCTCACCTGGGAATCGAGATCCCGGATGCCGAAGTTCAGGAGGAGAGCCAACACGAAGACGACGGTCGAGTGCCCGAGCGAGAAGAAGAAGCCGACGCTCAACGGGCGCTTCCCGTCGTTCACCAGTTTGCGCGTGGTGTTGTCGATCGCTGCGATGTGATCCGCATCGAACGCGTGCCGCATCCCGAGGGTGTAGGCGAGGACGCCCGTGCCCAGCCCGAAGAGGTTGTTCCCCGCCAGGCGGTAATGGTGGCCGACGGCCTGAGCCAGGAGGCCCCAGCCCACGACGTTCAGCCCGATGATGGCGAGGGTCATGCCGCCCATGCGGGCCCACTCCCGCGGGGACAGCCCGTCGCGTACCCGGCGGAACCTCGCACGCCCTCGGTGACGCCGATCGCCGTGCCGATCGTTGTGCCGATCGCCGAGCCGATCGCCGTAGGGAATCGCGTTACCCGCCAAGAGTCGTGCCTCCGCTCGGTCGCTCGGTCGCCTGCTCAGCCGCATGGTCGCTCGGCAGCATGGTACGGCCAAATACGAATCATTCGCAATAGCATTGAGGATGCGTTTGTAGTGGATTCGTTGCCACCGCCATGGCCGGATGTGGATTCCTGAGTGCGTGGGCGTCGGAGGGTGCGGGGGGCGTCGGAGAGTACGTGGGCGTCGGAGAGAAGGTGCGAGTGCCGCCTGTTCGACGGGGGCTCCGCGCGGGCGGTGTCGCATAGGGAAGGCGAACCCCGGGCCTAGAGTGGAGCGGTGAGCAAGCCTCAAGCTCCGGTCGGCGTCGATGATGGAGACGCCACCACGGTCGAAGGGGTGCTCGACATCGTCCGCAAGCAGGGCGGACGCATCACGTCGTCGCGCCGGCTGCTCCTCCGGGCGCTCTTCGACTCGCCCGGCCACCATACGGCCGACGACCTGGCGGCCGAGGTGCAAAAGCAAGCTCCCGACATCCACCTGTCGACGATCTACCGCAACCTCGAGGAGCTGGAGCGCCTCGGGGTGATCGTCCATGCGCATCTAGGTCACGGCCCGGCCACGTACCACCTGGCGGCGTCGGCACATGGGCATTTCGTCTGCGAGGAGTGCGGTCGGATGATCGAGGCGCCGGACGCGCTCTTCGGCGGCCTCGCTCACGAGGCCCAGACCAAGTTCGGCTTCACGATCGATCCGCATCATTTCGCCATGCTGGGGCGTTGCGCCGACTGCTCCTGACTCTGGCCCTACCGCGGGACCTGGCCGGCAATGAGCGCAGCATCGAGGCCGAGTAGCTCCAACGTCGTCTTGCCGTCCTTCAACGCGGCGAAAAAGCCGGCCTCCTTGGCCTCGCGCGCGGCGCCCGCCGCCTGCACCGCGTCCAGTGATCCTGCGTCTATCACCGTGACACCGTCGACGTCGCCGACTATCCAATCACCTTGCGCCACCACGACACCGCCCACCGTGACCGGACGGCCCACCGTTCCCGGCTTGTCCTTGGAGGCACCGGTCAGGGCGATCGTCGAGGAGAAGACGGGGAAGCCGTGGGCCTGGAGCGCGGCCACGTCACGGACGCCGCCATCGATGACGAGCCCGGCCAGCCCGGCCGTCTCCGCCGCCGTGGTGAGCACCTCTCCCCAGTAGCCGCGGTCGGGCACCCGGCCGACATCGACCACGAGCACACTGCCCGGCGGCGCGGTGGTGACCGCCACGTGCACGGCCAGGTTGTCCCCCGGGGTGCACCCCACCGGGTAGGCCGGGGCAGCCAGGACAGCGCCGGGCCACACCGGCTTCAGGCGCCGATCCGTGGCCCGGCCACCGGACTCACCCAACGTGGCGGATCCCAGATGGAGGAGTGCGGCGGCGATCTCCTGCTGGCTCTGTGTGCTCATGCGGTGCCTCCTCGTGGCGGTGTCTGCCTGCATTGGACCATCCGGCGTGCCGTTTGCACCAGCCGTACACTCGGAAGGTGGCCGAGAAGATGTTGATCCTCACCCAGGTCGCCCCCTACGCCGAGGGCCCGGCCGGTGTGCACGGTGTGCTGGGACAGGCCACCACGGCCCTGTGCGAGCTCGCCGAGCTGGCCGGACTCTCCCCCAGCGTCGTCGACGATGTGCGCGACCTCTCGCCAGAACAGATCGGCGCGGGCCGCATCCTCGCCCTGTTCACCATCGGGGAGACCCCCTTCACCGAAGCGCAGCGAGCAGCCGTCCTGGACGCGTGGCGGGGCGGCCGGCTCGGCGTGCTCGGCGTGCACTCGGCCACCGATGCCTGCCACTCGTGGCCCGAGTACGGCTCGGTCCTCGGTGCCCGCTTCGACGGCCACCCATGGACCCAGTCGTTCGCCATCGACGTCGTGGACCCGCTGCATCCGGCGACAGCACATCTAGGGCCAACCTGGGCATGGCACGACGAGATCTACCTCTTCCGTGCGCTACGGCCCGACGCCCACGTCCTGCTCCGGCTCGCTGAGGACCAAGTCGATCTCTCCGTAGCCGGGGCGCGGGTCCCGGATTGCGGATTCCCCTTGGCGTGGTGCCACAGCGAAGAGGGGGGCCGCACCTTCTACACCGCCCTGGGCCATTTCCCGGGAGCTTGGGAGACCCCCGCCTACCTCCGTCATCTGGCGGGAGGACTCGGCTGGCTGCAACAGGGGGCGTAGAGTTGGTGCCAGTGCCCGCCACCGGAACCTCGCCCGCCGACCAACTCCCTTCGGTGATGCCCGCCGCGGTGTACCGATCGCCGGGCGTCATCACCGTGGAGGATCGCCCCGTGCCCGAGCCCGGTCCGGGCCAGGTGCTCGTGCGGGTGCACCACTGCGGCATCTGTGGCTCCGACATCCACCAGCTGCGGGACGGATGGGGTTTCAAACCCGGCGCAGTGGCCGGCCACGAATGGACCGGGAGCATCGTCGCCACCGGTGCCGACGTGGACACATGGGCCGTCGGTGAACGAGTCGTCGGCGGTTCGTCGCCCAAGTGCGGAAAGTGCCGGCGTTGTGCCGAGGGCAAGCCGTCGCAGTGTGAGAACCGCAGCAGCCTGATCACCGACAACGGCGACGGCGCCTTTGCCGAGTTCATACTCGTGCGCGCCACGGGAGTGCTGCGACTGCCCGACGGCCTCTCCTCCCGGCATGCCGCACTGGCGGAGCCGCTGGCGGTGGCCCTGCATGGCATCACGCGCTCGGGTATCGCCCCGGGAGATACAGCCATGGTGATCGGGGCGGGACCCATCGGTGCGTTGACCATTGCTGCACTTCGTGCGATGGGCGTCGACGAGGTCACCGCGGTCGAGCCCTCGGCGTCCCGCCAGACCCTGGCCCGCGAGGTCGGGGCCACCGACGTCATCAGCCCTTCCGACCTCGAGACGTTCCCCTCATGGGAACCCGAGAAGATCTCCAGCCGTGCCGCGCACGTGGTGCTCGAGTGCTCCGGCAAGAAGGAGGCGATGGAGGCGGGCTTCCATCAGCTGCGACGTGGCGGCGTTCTGGTGATGGTGGGTGCGGGCATAGAGCACCCGACGTTCGACCCCAACCGCATGATCCTCAACGAGCTCCACGTCTGCGGTTCGTTCGTCTACGACCTCGGTGGGTTCGAGCGGGCACTCGAGCTCCTCTCGTCGGACTCCTTCCCCGTTGATCGGCTGATCGACCCCGAGGATGTCCCTTTGAATGGAGTGGCGGACGCCCTCGAGGCGCTGGCCACCGGTCGCATCGCCGGCAAGGTCATGGTGGTACCGGAAGTGAGGGGATCGTGAGCCATCCGTTCTATCCGTCAGGTAACCCGCGCTTCAACCATGTCGCGATGTCGCTGCCGGCCGATCTGTTGGGAGAAGAGAGCCGGAAGGACCTCTGCCGGTTCTTCGGAGAGGTGCTCGGCTTCGAGGAAATGCCGACGATGACCCAGGACCGTCATCGGCTTATCCTCAGCTGCGTCCACTGGGACCAGTTCATCTTTCTCATCGCCGGGGATGACCCGATGCAATGCCCCCGCATGGACCACTTCGGGTTGGCCGTGGGATCGCTCGACGAGCTCGTGGGAATTCAGGAGCGCGCCGAAGCGTTCCGCCGCTCCGACGATCGTCTCGATCTCATCGATCTGCACATGGACGACCAGAAGATGGTGAAGATCCACTCGCTCTACGTGGGCTACATCTTGCCGATGATGTGCGAATTCCAGTATTGGGAGTTCGCGGCATAGGTGTTTTCGAGCGTTTCGCGCGTTTCGCGCTGCTGGTTGTAGCTAGTCGCCCGGTGGGGGCCGACCGTTGCGCAATCGATTGTGGAAGGCGCACAACAGCCTCCCGTTCTCCTGGGTGGTCGGGCCACCTTGGGACGCTGGCTCGATGTGGTCACACTGGCAACGGTCGAGCGGCTCGTCGCAGTAGCTGTGGGTGCATTCCCGGTCCCGCAGCTCGATGGCTCGGCGGGTAGCCCGGGTGAAGAAGCGGGCGGTGGCGCTGACCTCGACTCGGCCGCTCGGTGTGAACACCGCTGGCTCGATGTCGGCGCCGTCGAGCCAGCGAACGAGGCAACCTGGGGATACCACCGTGCCGTTGGCCAGCTCGCATATGCGACCATGCAGCGTTTCGTAGCCGACGAACACCGAGAAGAGTGGTGCCGGCCGACGACCGTCGGCGGGCGCACTCCGACTCCGCACTGCCATCTCCACCAAGGCGTCGGCACGGCGTTGGGCGGGACTCCGAGAAAGGTCGGCGGACGAAGGCTCGTAGCCGAGACGCTCCTTGGCTTCGGCCCAGTCGGCCTCGAAGAACTCACGCTCAATGCGATTGTGCTCGGCGGCGACAATCTCGCCGGCGATCGGGTCCAGGGTCATTTTGCCCAAATACATTCCATCGATGGACTGGACGACGTAGGCGTCACGCCGGTCTCTCTGGGCTTGCGCTTTCTCTTCGGTGCCATCCGGGTCGGCCAACTGCTCCCAATAGGACAGCGCCCGGATGAAGTCCTGGAATGGCATGGAGGTGGCCTGTTCGACCAGGACGCCTTCGTCTCTCGTGAGGGTCTCTTCGGTCCGTGGACGGCGGAGCGAGACCAACGCGTCGACGTGTGCCGCACCAATGGTCCCGTCGGAGAAGGCTTTTGCACACAACGGCATATGGCGCAGCGCTCGGCCCCGGGCGACACGACGCCTGGCATCCTTCATCGGCACGTGTGCTCTCGTGCACACCCAGGCCGCCGACGTACGCGCACCATCGTTCGCCCACTCGCCCCACTGGTCGAACTCGGCTGTGGCTTCGGTGACGAAGGACTCGAGTCGCGCTGATTGGCGTTGCAATTTCATGATGGAGGCACCATCGCAATAGGCAGAAGGGCCAGCTGCTACCAGAGCGTCGATGGCATCCGTCATTGCATCGAGTTCCATGTCCACGTCAATTACATCGAGTTCCACGTCGTGATCTTTGCATCCGGTTGTGACAACAACGCCGAAGTTTTCCCTGGTCAAGGAACCACTTGACAAAAAAGAAATGGGCGAATTCGGGAAAATTGTCAGGACACTTCCGGCGCTTTCCCGACCGTTCCCGACGCATGTGTTGCAGCCCAAATGCGCTCGGACTCAGGTGGTCTCCCTCGTCGGTGCCGCGGCGGCAGGGTCGCCGCTCCGTCCGGCGCGCCATAGCGGACACACCGTACGCTCTGCGCAATGGACACCACCCCTGACCGAGGCGCACATTTCCTCTCCCTGCACCAGCCCGGCCGACCCCTGCTGATGCCCAATGCGTGGGACATCGGCTCCGCGGTGCTGTTGGCCTCGCTCGGTTTCGAGGCGCTGGCCACCACGAGCGGCGGATTCGCCGCCACGAGAGGGCGCCTCGACGGCTCCATGAGTGCGGATGAGGTGCTGGCGCACGTACACGAGCTGGCAGGCGCGACCGAATTACCCCTCTCGGCCGACCTCGAGAATTGCTTCGCCCACGAGCCCGACGGTGTGGCGGCCACCATCGGTGATGCCATCGACGCCGGCGTGGCGGGGTGCTCGGTGGAGGACTACAGCGGCGACCCCGATGACCCGATCTACAACCTCGACCTCGCGGCAGCCCGGGTCCGGGCCGCGGCCGAAGCGGCCCATGGCGGGCCGGTACAGGTGGTCCTGACCGCGCGGGCCGAAAACTACATCCACGGCCGTCGCGATCTGGCCGACACCATCGCCCGCCTGCAGGCGTACCAGGAGGCCGGGGCGGACGTGCTGTTCGCTCCCCTCGTCGTGGATCCGGGCGAGCTGCGCCAGCTGCTCGACGCAGTGGACCGGCCCGTCAGCGTCCTGGTGACGGCGGACGCACCCACTGTCGGCGAGCTCGCGGCACTGGGCGTGAGCCGGATCTCCGTCGGTGGCGCTTTCGCCGTCGCGGCCTACGGTGCTGTCGTCCGGGCGGCGAAAGAGCTCAAGGAACAGGGCACCTACGGCTACTGGGACCTGGCGAAGACGGGCGGTGTCGCCGTCCGGGCCGCTTTCACGCGCTGAGACTTCACGCGCTGAGACATCAGGAGCTGAGACTTCACGCGCTGAGACATCAGGAGCTGAGCGCGACCGTCACTTCGATCTCCACGGCGCCGTTGCGCGGCAGCGCTGCCACGCCGACGGCCGAGCGAGTGTGCCGGCCCGCTTCGCCGAAGACATCGGCCAGTATCTTGCTCGCCCCGTCCACGACGGCCGGCTGCTCGTGAAAATCGGGAGCCGATGACACGAAGCCGGTGACGGTGAGTACCCGCTCGACACGGTCCAGCGAGCCGAGCGCCGCTTCGAGCACGGCCAGCGCGTTGAGGGCGCACACCGCGGCGGCCTCTCTCCCCTCTTCCACCGTCACGGTGTCGCCAAGGCGGCCGAGGCAGGTGAGCTGCCCGTTGATGCGCGGCAGCTGGCCCGACGTGCGTGCCGTCCCGTTGTGGATCACCACGGCATCGAGCGGATCGTGCGGCGGATGGGGACCGTGAAGGGTCAGGCCAAGTTCGGCCAGCCGGGCCGAGATCCTCCCGCCGGCCATCAGTGTGCCCCCGGATGACCGAATGTGACCATGCGTTCGCTACTCTCCCCGCCGCTCGCCGGGCGCTGCGGGCCCGCTCGTCGCGCCCGATGGTACTGCGCACTGTTGGGAGCGTGGCTCAGGTGGCGCAACTGTCAGGCGGCGGGGGGCGCGGGGTAGTCTCGACCGATGGGACTTCTCGACAATCGGGTGGCAGTGGTGACCGGGGCCGGGCGGGGCATCGGACGCGACATCGCGCGGTGTCTCGCCGCCGAGGGGGCGAAGGTCGTGGTCAACGACGTCGGGGTCTCCTTGGGTGGAGAGGGAACCGGTGAGGACCCGGCCGCAGAGGTGTGCAAGGAGATCGAGGCCGCCGGAGGCCAGGCGATCCCCAACCACGACTCGGTCAGCGACTTTGAGGCGGCGGGCCGGATCATCGGGGCTGCCGTCGAGTCGTTCGGTGCGATCGACATCGTGGTGAACAACGCCGGTATCGTGCGCGATCGCACGCTGGTGAAGATGGACGAGTCCGATTACGACGCCGTCATCGCAGTGCATCAAAAGGGGACCTTCAACACCGTGCGCCATGCGGCGCCGCTCATGAAGGAGGCCGGCTACGGGCGCATCGTGAACATGACGTCGTCCGCCGGGCTGCGGGGCAACTTCGGCCAGACCAATTACGGTGCCGCCAAGGCGGCCATCATGGGCATGACCTTCGTGTGGGCGCTCGAGATGGGCCGGTACGGGATCACCGTCAACGCCGTGGCACCGGCCGGGTTCACCCGCATGACCGAAGGCCTCTACGCCGGGTCCGAGCCGCCGGCGGACCAGGACCCCGCGCTCAATGCCCCGCTCGTCGCCTTCCTGGCCAGTGAGGGCGCCTCCTATGTGAACGGGCAGGTCCTCGGCCGGACCGGGTTCGCCTACACCCTCTTCCAGACGCCGCGCCAGATCGCCTCCATGTGGCGCGAAGGCGGCTGGACCCCCAAGGAGGTGGCCGATCACTTCCACGAGGTGCTGGGCCAGCACCTCCAGCCCGTCGGTATGGGCGACCACCCCCTGCTGGGGAAGAAGGGGTAGCCCGGCGGCGGCCGGAGGGCGGCGGCGGGCAGCCGGCGGCGGCCCGAGGCGGCGGCCCGCAGCAGCAGTATTCCCCCACGATCTGTAGGGTAGGAAGCGTTCGAACCACTCAGGGAGGGCATCACATGGACGTGCGCGACAAGATCTACATCAACGGGAGTTGGGTGGCCTCGACCGGCACCGGCACGCTGGAGGTCATCGACTCGACCACCGAGGAAGTCCTGGCGACCATCCCCGATGGCACACCCGAGGACGTGGACAAGGCCGTGCAGGCGGCCGCCGCCGCCTTCCCTGCCTGGTCGAGCACCTCGCGCGAGGAGCGGGCCAAGACGCTCATCCGCATCGGCGAGGCCCTGGCGGCACGCACCGACGAGATCGCCAACACCATCTCGCACGAGCTGGGCATGCCCCTCTCGCTGTCCGGCATGATCCAGGTCGGCCTCCCCGCGGGGGCGTTCGCGGACGCGGCCCACGCGGTCGAGACGTTCCCCTGGGAGGAGGAGATCGGTAACTCCCTCGTCGTGCACGAGCCGGTCGGGGTCGTCGGCGCCATCACTCCGTGGAACTACCCGCTCTACCAGATCGTCCTCAAGGTGGCTCCGGCGCTGGCTGCCGGTTGCACGGTCGTGCTCAAGCCCAGCGAGGTGGCCCCCCTGAACGCGTTCGCCCTCGCCGAGGTGATCGACGAGGTCGGCCTGCCCGCCGGCGTCTTCAACCTGGTGACGGGCGTCGGCCCCGTGGTGGGCGAGGCCATCGCCGCTCACCCCAAGGTCGACATGGTGTCCTTCACCGGTTCGACGCGGGCCGGCAAGCGGGTCATGGAATTGGCGTCGCAGAGCATCAAGCGGGTGTCGCTCGAGCTGGGTGGGAAGTCGGCCAACATCTTGCTGGACGACGCCGACTTCGCCAAGGCGGTTCCCGCTGGATTGTTCGGCTGCTACATGAACTCGGGCCAGACCTGCTCGGCCTTGACCCGCATGCTCGTGCCGCGGGCGCGGCTGGCCGAGGTGGAGCAGATGGCGCTGGAAGGAAGCGCCGGATTCGCGCCCGGAAGCCCCTTCGAGGAAGGCAAGCTGCTCGGACCCCTCGTGTCCGCGGTGCAGCGCGACCGGGTGCGCACCTACATCAACAAGGGGATCGAGGAGGGGGCCAAGCTCGTCACGGGTGGGGCCGAGGCACCGGATGGCCTGGAGAAGGGCTTCTTCGTGCAGCCGACGGTGTTCTCCGAGGTAACCCGGGACATGACCATCGCCCGGGAGGAGATCTTCGGCCCGGTCCTGTCGATCATCCCCTACGACTCCGAGGAAGAGGCGATCGAGATCGCCAACGACACTTCCTACGGTCTCGCCGGTGCCGTGTGGAGCGGCGATCCCGCCCGCGCCGAGAAGGTGGCGCGGCAGCTGCGCACGGGCCAGGTGGACATCAACGGCGGTGCCTTCAACCCGAGCGCTCCCTTCGGCGGGTACAAGCAGTCCGGCATCGGGCGCGAGCGTGGCCGCTACGGCCTGGAGGAGTTCGTCGAGACCAAGGCGATGCAGCGCTGACGGCGCAACGCTGACGGCGCAACGCTGACGATCCAACGCTGACAATCCAGCGCTGACGGCGCAACGCTGACAGCTACAGCTGCGTCAGCGGGGATCCTCGAGCGGGTTGCGCCAGCCGGGTGATCCCGTGTGGCCGCCGGCGGCGACCCGCAGGCCGATGAAGTTGCGCTGGGCCTCCACGGTCCCGGCCCCGAAGCACAGCCCACGGATATCCCGGTAGGCGCGCTCGAGCGGGTACTCGCGGCTGTAGCCGTAGCCGCCGTGGATCTGCATGGCCTCGTCGCACACGAACTTGGCGGCCAGATTGGCGGCCGTCTTGGCCAGCGCGGTCTCGAGCGGGGGCGGGGTACCGCCCGCGCCGGCCAGGCGGACGGCGCGCCCGAGGAGCAGGCGGGCCCCTTCCAACTGGACGGCCATGTCGGCCAGCTTCCACTGCAGGCCCTGCAG
>Ga0182018_10003317_pt1 | contig 14634 bp, 9 predicted proteins | sample 812P2MmetaG_FD_120490 | JGI IMG/M metagenome (GOLD analysis project Ga0182018, IMG submission 120490) | Permafrost microbial communities from Stordalen Mire, Sweden - 812P2M metaG | ecosystem: Environmental > Terrestrial > Soil > Wetlands > Permafrost | place: Sweden: Stordalen | collected...
AGCAGTTAGCGGTGTACAACTCAACCCCGCAAAACAACTCGGAAGGGGGCGCGGGGATCTGGCAATCGGGGAACGGGCTGGTCAGCGACGCTAACGGGGACATCTATGCGGTGGCCAGCAATGGAAATTTTGATGTCAACACGGGTGGACAGGACTACGGCAGTGCCTATCTGAAGTTGAGTGGCAGCACGCTGTCGGTACTGGATTATTTTGTGCCGTACAACCAAGCGTTTTTGAATCCGGAAGAGTACAACGTGGATTTGGGCAGTGGGGGGCCGCTGCTGATACCGAATACGACAATGTTAGTGGGAACGGGGAAAGATGCGGTTTTGCGGGTTGTGAATACGACCGATATGGGAAAGTACAATCCTAACCAGAACGACAACGTCCAAAATATCATCAACGCTACCCAAGCCCCGGTGCTGAGCTCTCCGGTTTACTGGAACAGCCCTAACTTCGGGCCGGTGATTTATCTCTGGGGGCTGGCAGACCTGCTGAAGGCTTGGGCGTTTAACGGCTCACAATTCAACACCACGCCGGTTTCAGAGAGCACTATTTCAGGAGCTCCGTCGGATGCAGCCGCGTTGTCGCTGTCGGCGAATGGGAGCACGAGCGGTACCGGAATCATCTGGGCGTCCCGACCGATTTCTACAGCTTCCAATCCTGGCCCGACTTCCGGCATACTCTACGCTTTTGACGCAACCAATCTTACGAACGAACTCTGGGACAGCCAGCAAAATGCCAACCGTGATGCCTTAGGCAACTGGGCCAAGTTCTCTCCGCCTACCGTCGTCAACGGCAAAGTCTACCTGGCCACGTTCTCCGGGGAGTTGGTGGTTTATGGTCTCCTCACACCGCCCGGTTTCTCCGTCGCAGCTGCCCCGTCGAGCCAATCTGTGACGGCGGGTAGCTCCGCTTCTTACATTGTCTACGTGACCCCGCAGGGCGGATTCACTGGAATGGTAACTGTGACTTGCTCCGGACTACCTTCTGGAGCTTCTTGTTCTCCAGCCTCAATCTCTGTGTCAGGAAGCGGCGAGGTGAGTGCTCCGCTTATAGTAGACACTACCGCCGGCGGGAGCTCTACCTTCACGATCACTGCCACCTCCGGAACCCTGGTCCAAACTACGACGGCCAGCCTGACGGTGACAGGCGGGACTCCATCGTTCGGGCTCACGGCTACGGCGCTGTCGCCGACGACCATCACGCCAGGTGGTTCTGCCACGTCCACGGTAACCATCACGCCCTCCGGTGGTTTCAACTCATCCGTGAATCTCACCTGCGCCATCACACCAGCCACGGCTGTGCCTCCGAGGTGCAGCTTCAGCTCCGCCACGGTGAGTGGTGGAAACGGGTCGCCGACGCTGACGGTGAGCACCGTAGCAGCAACGGCGTCGGTGCGGCCGAACCGGGCGGGAAGTATGTACTATGCCATGCTATTGCCGTTGTGCGGGCTGACGCTGCTGGGAGGTAAGTTCAGGTCGGTCAACAGGAACCCCTTGGCCGGGCTGCTCCTCTGCCTCATGCTGTTGGGGTTGGTCTGGCTGGCGGCCTGTAGTAGCGGGTCATCTGGTGGCAATGGCGGGAGCGGCGGTACGACTGCTGGAAGTTACACCGTCACAGTTACGGGCACGTCGGGAGCGCTCACACAGACTCAAACCCTTGCTGTGACAGTACAATAGGCCGCGCGGTGCAGGACCGTATCTGTCCGTGAGTATCGGTTTTGTCCAAGTGGCGAGTGCTACGCCGCAGTCGTCGCAGACCAGCGTCAAGGTGACCTAGTCGCAAGCGCAAACGGCAGGCGATCTGAACCTGGTGGCGGTGGGTTGGAACGATACTAGCGCGACCGTGCAATCGGAGACGGACAGTGTCGAAACACCTATGTTCTCGCAACCGGACCGCTCAAAGGAACTGCTCTGACCAATCTATCTACTACGCCAAGAATATTTTGGCGGGAGCAACACGGTGACGGTGACGTTCAGCAAGGCCGCGGTCTTTCCGGACGTTCGAATTCTGGAATACAAAAGGCTGAATTCGACAATGCCATTGGACGTAACCGCGGGAGCAGCGATGCGGCGACAACCACGTCCGCGAATGAAATTGATCTTTGGGGCGGAAATGACGAACGGGGCCTTCGGCAAAGCCGGGAGGTCGTTCAAGCTGGAGGTGATCACCGCGGACGGTGACATTGCCGAGGTCGTATCAACCACAGGAAGCTACAGCGCCATTGCGAGTCTGGGAGCCTACGGATAGCAGAAATGGATTATGCATGGTGACGTTGAAGCAATAGCGGAGTAGAGGTTACTCGACACCTTACAAACTTCTTTGTCTACCTTATCCAAAATCGAACCAGCGCCAGTCATCTCTGGCGACTACCCGGCCATAAGGCAGGACACGTCTCCGGATTGCGCCTTGCTGCGCCGACTCTCCTTGGCGGCGGTCGTGCTGGGATGCTTGTTGCGCGTCGTGCAATATCTGCTGGACCGGTCGCTGTGGATGGACGAGGCCTACCTCTCGTTAAATATTCTCCACCGATCGTTCCGTGGACTGTGCAGCGCACTGGACTATCATCAGGGCGCACCCATCGGTTTCTTACTGCTGGAGAAATCCGCGGTGCGTTTGTGGGGCGGCAGCGAATACGTCTTGAGATTGCTTCCGCTGCTCGGGGGTATTGCCTCGGTCATATTGTTTTATAAGCTGGCGAGCAAAGCTCTGCCCGCGAAGGCGGTACCAATCGCAGTCGGATTATTTGCCATCTCGCCGGCTCTCATCTATTACTCCGCGGAGGTAAAGCAGTATTCCAGCGATGCGGCTATCGGGATTCTGCTCTATTGCCTGACCATCGAGGGCAGTAAGTCGGAGTGGAAAGCCGGCCAAACTGCGTTGGCCGCGCTGGTGGGAGCCATCGCTATCTGGATGTCGCATTCCTCCATATTTGTTCTGGCCAGTATCGGCGCCACTATTTCCATCGCCCTGTTACTTCGAAAGGATTGGGCCCGGCTGGCGCGAGTGTCTGTCGTCGGCCTGTGTTGGACGGCAGCTTTGGCTGTGTGTTACATCGTAGCTCTGCGGAAACTGGCCAGCGATGGCGATCTGCTCAGCTACTGGAACGCGAATTTTATGCCGCTTCCGCCACGGTCCGTTTCGGACCTCAAGTGGTTTGTGGACAGTTTTTTCGGGTTCTTCAGTACTTCCGCCGGATTGAAATTCAGCGGCTTGGCTGCTCTGGTTTTTGTCGTGGGCAGCATTTCCATGTTCCGGAAATCCCCCGAACGCGTATTCCTCTTGGTGGGTCCGGCCATAATCACACTGCTCGCGTCAGGTCTGCACAAATACCCATTCGGCGGTCGCCTCGCCCTATTTCTGGTGCCACCGGTTCTGCTGCTGATGGCTGAGGGAACTGAGGCCATTCGCTCCTCGGCAAGCGCCAGCCTCCCCGCCGTCGGATGGGTTCTCATCACGCTGTTGTTTCTTGACCCTGGTATTTACATCCTGCATCATTTCGCCAAGCCGCATACTGAGATCGTCCAACCCGGGGTTATGCTTCCGGAAGAAATCCGGCCGGTCATGGCTTACGTCCGTAACCACGAGAAGCCAGGCGACCTGGTGTATGTTTTCTATGGAGCCGAACCGGCTTTCGATTATTACGCGGAGCGCGAGAGCTTCCCGCGGAATAACGTGGAGATCGGGACTGCGGCCGGCAACGATCCGCAGATCTATGAATCTGATTTGGACCGGCTGCGTGGACGCCGCGTCTGGGTCATGCTCTCGCACATTCGGGGCGCAGGCGCGGAAGATTCAAAACACGTGGAGTTTTACCTGGACATGCTCGGCCCAAGGCTCGACTCTCTCTCCCTTGCGGGCGCCGAGACATATCTCTACGACTTGAGAAACGCGGCACCTCTCCCGGCCGCACAATCACAATCGGCTCGTTGATCGCAGGCCTGATCTCGCCTGCGGCCGAGAAGAGCTTCGCTAGAAAGGAAAACATGGAAGACATATTGCGCTGCCCGGTCACGAAGCTGGGTCTGAAGGCGATGACGGATGACCAACTGAATCAGTTGAACCGCCGCATCCTGAGTCACGAACTGCGGCACCTGGACGGAACCACCGTGCAGAGGCCTCTCGCCGAGGCGCTCGAGTCCGAAGACGGACGATTCGCCTACATCATCGAAGATGGCATCAGTATGCTGCTTGCAGCTTTCGCCATCGTATTGAAGCCGGGACTCGAAGATCAACCCGGTCAATACCGGTTGCGGGAGGAAAAACAAGTGGTAAAGGACTGGTATGACCAATTTGGCTGGCAAACCGGCGAGGGAGGATTATGTCTCGACGCCCTGGCCTTTGGCGACCTCAGGCCCGTTTCACAAGAGTACGGCCATAAGACCCAGCTCCGCCCGTTGAGGTATTTCCAGCAGGGCGGCAAGTACATTCTGGACGTCGCTTCCGGCGGTATTCCGCAACCTGAGTATCTCCAGTATTCCGACGCGTTCGAAAAGCGCATTTGTATCGATCTCTCATTCGTTGCTCTTCAGCAGGCTAGGAAGAAGCTGGGAAAAAGAGGTATCTATATCCTCGGGGACATTACCAACTTGCCGCTCCGCGACGATGTCTGTGACGCGGTGATGAGCCTGCATACCATTTATCACGTTCCCGAGGACGAACAGAGCTCCGCACTTCGCGAGCTTTACCGCGTGCTCAAGCCGGGTGGCACCGCTCTGGTCATTTACAACTGGGGCGATAATTCGCTGCTGATGCGAATGGCTCGCATTCCCCTGAACAAGAACTGTCTCGCTGTCTTCCACTTCCTGCAACGCCTCTTTGGCCTGAGAAAAAAGAGGAGCGAAACCGGCCAACCGTCGCTTCCACCTCGTCCCGCTCGCGGCTTATATTTCCATGCGCATGACTATAAGTGGTTTGAAGCTGAACTCGGAAAGTACTGCCGTTTCGATTTGATTTGCTGGAGAAGCGTCGATCAGAGCTTTTTGGTCTACTATGTTCGGCCGAGCTTTTTTGGAGAGACCTTTCTTCGGCTGATCTACTGGTGGGAATCGGCGTTTCCTCGTCTGGCCGCACGGCTGGGAAAGTTTCCCATGTTCATCATCAAGAAAGAGCCAAGCGCCAACGCCGGCCCGGCATCAACAGATGTGGTTTCAAGAACTCGGCCGGTTGAGTCAGTCCAGATGTGACCCAGACGTTCGGAGCGCAACGTCGAGCCCGATCAGTGGCCGGAATCATCGAGACAGCGATCTTCCCCGGTAGCGGTCAATGCGGGAGGTAAATAAGGCTTCAGTTCAGCCGGATTTATGTCCGGCTCGATCAACCAGACGCTGCGGCCTCCGAATGCGCCAATAAGTTTCTCATTGCATTCCTGGCCCAGATCCCGTGCCCAAATAACCTTTGCCTGCTCAATGTCCGCTCGGTTGTAAACCCACTCTCTATAGACTGGATGGGAGGGCGTGTAATGGACAATCACCAGATGACTGCCCGGCGGTTGCTCGAGTCGGTGCTCGACCATGGCACGCTGTTGGTAGCCCGCCATGTAGAGCCGCGCATCGTCGACATGCACAGCCATTGCGCTTACCCAGGCAGCATCGACGGCAAAACAGCTTACAATAACTGCCCAGACGATCACCCGGCCAATCCGCCAGCTACGCCACGGCCAAAACTGCAGGTAACGCATGCATTGCAACACCACAGCCAGCAATGCGCAGGTCAGGGGCGCAATGTAATGAGGATGGCTCCAATTTTCCAATTCCACACCGACCGACGTGATGGCAATTACGATCAGAAGAAAACGAATCCGCCTGTCGACTAGCACCTTGGGTATGGCAACCAGCGGGATGCTGAGCAGCGGCCCAAAGTAGAATGCCCAATACTTTTTGAATTTGATCCATGTCATTTTCGCAAAGCCGCCGGCGATTGTATTGTGATATTGCGACAGCTCCCAACCGAATATCGCGATCAGGCTGGTTGCCTTGAGGAGGACGAGTGAGCTCTGCCGACATGGTGCGGCTTCCTCACGCTCTCGGAGTCTACAACAGGGCACACCGGAACGTGGCACATTAAGTTCCACTAAACGCGGCTTAATTCTGGTACCGCATTGGGCTCAGTCGATGACGCAGTAAACGTAAGGGAAGCGAATCGTGAAGCCTGCGAGACCGGTAGGTTGATTGCCTGGCAAGCTGACCGGGGAAGGAAACTATCTTTCCATGTGCAGAGTTTTGCGGTGGGCGCATCAAGATCGTCAAGACCCCATTTTAAGTGTTTGATATACCATGTCTTGCGGACTACGCCAATGGAACCTAAACTGCTTGAGTTGTCGCAGCGTTTGTGGGATACACTGGCGCGAAGTTTTCTTGCACTCCCAGAAAGAAACGTTCACTCCGCGAGAATCCGCCGTTTAGGCGGTTTTTCGCTCGGAAAGAACGCGATTCCATATAATCAAGAGGACCAATTCAGTGAGAAATCTAGGGACGGGAAACGGTTTTCGGTACGCTTCACTTCAGACTTGCTTAACAGTCGCATTCGCTCTGCTGCTTGTGCCCGGGCTGGCGTTGGGGCAGACCTTCTTCCAACAAGCGCAGAATCTGCCCAACAGCAACACCGGCACAACTGCAACGGCTACCTTTACAGCCGCGGAGACTGCTGGCGACTTGAACGTCGTCATAGTGGGCTGGAGTGACCAAACCTCATCGGTAACGTCCGTTACTGACAGCAACTCCAATACTTACGTATTGGCCGGCACCTCGGGGGGCGAGAATAATTCGTCGGCGATTTATTACGCCAAGAACATTTCAGTTGCAACCACTACCATGCCTACGGTAACGGTGACCTTCGCTCATACGCTAGCATCGGCGGATGTGCGCGTCCTCGAATATACCGGTTTCACCAGCACCGCAGTGACAGTGGACAATTGGATTGGGAATGCCGGTGGCAGCTCGCCCGCCACCAGCGGTACGGTAACGACTTCGACTCCGGGCCTCATTGTCGGTGCGGGCACCGCAAGTCAGACGTTTTTATCAGGCGGCATACCGGCAGGTTTGACGAGCCGGGGCATAAATATGTTCGGTGACGTCGCTATGGACTCGATTCCCCCTGGCGCCGTAGCCCCAGGCCCCTATTTGGCCGGTGCCAACGTGACCGGCGGTTGGGTCATGCAGGCGGTAGGTTTCAGTATTGGCGGCATTACTACCTCGCTACCCACGGTCGCTAGCATCGCCCCGATCAGCGGTAACACCACGGGCGGCGACTCGGTCACCATTACGGGCACCAATTTTGCGCCTGGAGCTATAGCGCTGTTTGGCACAGCACCTACAGGCATTTCGCTGGTGAATTGCGTGGCGACCCCCCCCACAACATTGACATGCAACACACCTGCCGATAACGAAGGTATCAAGGACCTGACAGTGGTGAACGTGGACGGGCACAACGGCTCCCTGACAGGAGCTTTTACCTACACCGTTAACCCGGTATCGATTATCGGAGTAAGCCCTGCAACCACTACGACCGACGGTGGAACCGCAATAACCATCACGGGGACAAACTTCACCTCAGGAGCCGGTGTGACTATTGGTGGCCCATTGGCGCCATCAGGTACCGGGTTGTTTGGCGACAATGTCGTGGTGGTAAATTCGACAACCATCACGATCACGACTCCCGCGTTGCCCACGGGTGCAGCAGACGTTACGGTAAACAACCCCGGTGGTAACGGCTCGGCTACCGATCCAGGCGCTCTGACCTACACTCTGGGTACCGGCGCGATCAACTACATCCAGCGCACTGACGCTGCAACCGGCAGCACCTCTAAAGTGCCTTCTTCGCAGTTTGCGAACCCTGAGGGAAAAGGCGATTTGAACGTGATCATCATCGGTTGGAGTGATACCAGTTCCCTGGTGTCTTCTGTCACCGATACGGAAGGCAACACCTACCAGCAAGCTCTACCGGTTATCAACGGTACTTCATTGAGCCAGGTGGTCTATTACGCGAAGAACATCCTGGGAGACGGCGTTACTCCGAACACGATAACCGTTACCTTTAACCAGTCCGCAGAAGCCCCGGATTTAAGGATGTTAGAGTACAGTGGCCTGGATCCCAACAACCCGCTCGACACAGGGGTTGCCAGCGCTGCCGGCAATGGGACTCTGGCGGATACTGGTCCTTGCTCCACTACCTCGGCTGTCGAATTGATTGTGGCTGCCGCCACAGTCGGCAACGCTGTTCTCGCCGCCGGCCCCGGCTTCACGACGGTTGATTACACTGCCATCGGCGATAATGCCGAGCATCAGATCACTTCGGCAATTGGTAGTTGCGAAGCACAGACGGCAACGGCTGCAGGAAACTGGGTGATTCAAGCGGTTTCCTTCAAAGCTGGATCGGCGACGGGACCAAGCTTCACCCTGACTGCAGACCCGCCAACCAGTGAGACTGCGACCGCTGGAAGCAACGCCTCGTATGCTCTCACGCTAGCCGCGCTGAACGGGTTTAGCAGCCCCGTTACTCTTGCCTGCTCCGGTCTGCCAACCGGTGCCTCCTGCGGGTTTAGTCCCGCAAGCCCGGTGATACCTGGGTCATCGACAGCGGTCGCTCTAACGATCTCCACGAGCGTGTCCACTCCGGCTGCGACCTCAACCGTGACGGTTACAGGCACAGCCGGAGCGGTGAACAAAACGGCTACGGTCACTTTGACGGTCACCGCGAATACGACTCCCGGCTTCACGATGGCGGCTACGGCGCTTTCGCCCGCGACAGTTTCACCGGGAGGATCAGCCACTTCAACAATTTCCATCACCCCGGTGAATGGCTTCACTGGTAGCGTGGCCCTCACCTGCGCCATAACCGGAGGAGGGACCCCCGCACCAAGCTGTTCGTTCAGCGCGTTGTCTAGCGGCAGTTCCACGCTGACCGTCAGCACCACGGCGAACTCGGCGTCTAACTCGCGGTCGACGGGACTCTTCTATGCTCTGTTGCTCCCGGTCGGCGGAATGACGCTGCTCGGGGCGGGTTTCAGCTCGCGCCGGAAGCAACTGCTCGGAATCCTGCTGATTTGCATGCTGATTGCGGGTTTCATCTTCATGACGGCTTGCAGTAGTGGGAGCAGTTCGACCACGACGCCGCCCGGAGGAGGTACGCCGGCTGGCACCTATACCATCACCGTCTCGGGTACAGCGACTGGTGCGACGACCCAGACCCAGCCTCTGACTCTGATCGTGAATTAAGCAGTTACGCGGATGCCTGCCCCCGGGCAGGCATCTGCGCGGCTCTTGACCAGGGAGCATGCACCAGGGAAGTGAGCGCAGGTACACGCATCCGCGAGACTTCGCGTATCTTCTGCCGAAACCGGGGCGTAAGGTTCCCTAGTCTTGATCGGATCGTGCTCCACCCGTCAAGAGCGAAAATCCATGCGCTCGCTTTTTTGCAGCTTCGCCGACTGAGCAGTCTCCCCCCCCGCTAGAGCGCGCGATCGAGAAATCCGCGAAGTACTGGAGAAGTACTATAATGGTGCAGTGCGTTTGTGCTGATGTGAGGAATCCCAATGCGTCCTGAAGCGTTGTTTAGGAAGCTTTCAACTGCCTTCGTGTTGGTATTAGTTGCCACTGTTGCCCTAGGGCAGGCAGCGGCCCCGTCCACCACGAGCTTGCCCCCGAAGCCCACTGAAACCAGTGTCAGCCCTGCCACTGCTCACAGCGCACCCGCAGATCCCGGTGACACTGGGCCAGTTCGCGATCTCATAGTCGGAATCGGCGATCTGCTGAAAATTAGCGTTCTGGGGGCTCCGGAATACGACCAGGATGTGCGAGTCGCAGGAAACGGCGATATCGTAATAGGACTCGTGGGTAGAGTGCATGTCGCCGGACAAACAACCGAGCAGGCTCAGGCGCTCATACGCAAGCGACTCGTGGACGGCGGATATTTTGCCGATCCTCAGGTATCCGTTTTCGAAAAGGAGTTTGCCACCCAAGGCGTATCGGTCCTGGGTGAGGTGCAAAAGCCCGGAGTTTACCCGGTGACAGGCCCACGTCGTTTATTTGACGTGCTGTCATTGGCGGGAGGAACCACCCCCAAGGCCGGACAGGTTGTTACCATCTCCAGTCGCGACAAGATTAAGACTTTGCAGATGGTCAGCTTCTCGAGTGATCCGCAAAAGAACATGGGCGCGAATGTCGATATCCTTCCCGGTGACACCGTGGTTGTCTCGAAGGCAGGAGTCATTTACGTAGTGGGCGACGTGAAACACCCTATGGGGGTGATCATGGAGAATGGTGGGCACATTACAATATTGCAGGCATTGGCTACCGCGGAAGGAGCGAATTCAACCGCTTCCCTGAAGAATGCCAAGATCGTTCGCAAGGGCGAAAATGGCCCCACAGAAGTTCCGGTAGATCTGAAGAAAATTATGCAGGCGAAGGCTCCGGACGTGACCCTGCAGGCTGAGGATGTCGTTTTCATTCCCAGCAGTACAGCGAAAAATGTGGGGGTTCGCACCTTGGAATCGATTGTCAACATCGCCACCGGTGTTGCCACGTACCGAGCTGTTTACTAAGGCGGATTCAGCGCAAAGAATGAAACAGTTCGAGCAATCTGCTCGCGCACATACCTTAGATCCTTTCTCTCTTCACTCCTTTCCGGGTACTGAAATACCTACCTCCCCGAAGCCTTGCGTAGAGTTCGGTGTGGGTGACATGTCATGCTTCGTACGATCTTCATTGGTACAAAGAATGACTTCAGTCAGGTGTTGGTGCACTGGCTCGCACAGAGGACTAATTTGGTTGGTGTGGTGTGGAGTTCTGCTGCGAGCTGGCATCGTACTTGGGCAGGGGGATAAAGTTTGCCAAGAAGCGCCTTAAGAGGTATGGCGCCGCCAAGGCATTAGACGAGGTTCTTTTCTACATCATCTATCACACTTTTTTCGCCAACCGAAATAGGACTTAGCTAGACGACAGCCTGATGGGGCCATACAAAAACTTACACGACATTCGATGGTACGGAGACAAGATCAAGACGACCGACGTCAACAGCCCTGCAGTACTCGATTTCATTCAGCAGCGTAAGCCCGATCTCATTTTGGCCCAATGTATCAATGAATACTTCGGCAGGGGGTTGCGAGAAACCTCTCAGCACGGGCTGTTCCTCTTGCACGACGGAATCACGCCGGAATACAAGGGACTGTACTCACCGTTCTGGGCTGTGCACAATTTGGACTTTGCGATCATCGGGTGCACGCTTTTGCGGGTCAACGAAGAGTACGACGGCGGCGAAATCTTCAAGCAGGGCTTTGTTTCAGACCTCGATCATTGTGAGGATCACTGTTACATTGGACATAAGGCAGTTGCTGAAATTCTCCCAAAAGTTGAGAGTTTCTTAATTCGGCTGGAGCGCGGCACCGCAAGCCCGATCAATCGTACGGATAGGGCTAGTCGCAGCTATACATATCCGGGTTGCACTGATTTGCTGCGACAGCGTGTTCGGCTTTGGCGATGGAACGCTCAACAAGCTGCGCTCAAGAACAGAAACCTGCAGAATGCCCCAGGCGGAGCCGGAAAATGTCTCAGGAAGGACTAGCAGAGCGGTCGCGGGCTGCTACCAATCCAACGGGATTGTCAACTCGCCAACGGGAGATGATTTCTCGCGCACTGTGCAGGGTAGAATCAACAGAAATCAAAGGAGAACGGAGGTAGGTGAGTGAAACACGCTCTGGTATCGGGCAGCGCAGGTTTTGTGGGGAGGCACCTTGTCCCCAAACTAGAGGCCGCAGGTTACGAAGTTGTGGGTGTAGACCCAAGGCAGAAAGCGGATGTGGAGCGCCGCAGAATCTCTGCGACGATTGCCGACTATCTGCGGGACCATCCCGAAGGGCAATTCGATGTGATCGTTCATCTGGCAGCGAATATTCCTGACATTCACGAGCGGATTCACTCTGGTCACATCGCCTATTCGGATATCCCCCTTGATTATGCGATGGCCGATTATGTTTCCCGTCATCCTCCCCGGGAAGCGTTCGTCTGGCCGACTTCATGTGCAATTGACTACCCGGATGATCCTTATGCTTGGGTAAAACTTACTGGCGAACGCGTTTTCGGTTCGCTCAAAGGAGTGCCATTGAAGGTACTCAGGCCGTTCTCGGGCTACGGAGGCGACCAGGCGTTATCCTACCCGTTTCCAGCCATTTTGGAGAGAGTCAAGAACCGTGAGAATCCGCTCACGGTTTGGGGCAGTGGAACTCAAGTTCGTGACTTCATTCATATCGACGACCTGACGGATGCTTTCATGTGGGCGATCGATCGTTTTCCGGCGCATACTCCCATTGACATCGGGACAGGAATCGGAACCGACTTCATCGCCTTGGCCAGGATGATGGCGGATGCGGTCGGCTATAGCCCGGAGATTAAGGCTTTGTCGGAGAAGGCCGAGAGCAGTCGCCGTCGTGTGGCCAACCCCGCCGCCGCTGAGTCTTGCGGATTTAAGCCTAAGATTAGCCTGGGCGAAGGAATCCGGAGCGCTCTTGACCAGTCTAAGTCCTCTACCGTAAAGGACTACGTTCGGCTGTGAGCGCGGTTGAGGGCTCCCCGACCCGGCATTCTCTCGTTCGAATGCGAATTGTGCTGTCAATGCGTCAATTCTTATCGCGCCACCACGTGGTGACTCGTTTTGTTGTGTGGCTCGCGGCTTACACAGCTGTGACTTCTTTTACTAGACCCATTTTCTTTGGCGACACGCGAGGGTATGCCGTTTCGATCCTGCAGTTCATACGTGGCGATCCTCTTCCCTACTGGGGGGACAACGCTTTCTGGGATTTTGGGCACGTGCTTTGGCGACCGACGGGTTATTTCGTTTTCAAGACTATTAGCCCTCTAACCTCACTTTGGGTGGGGCAAGATCTTCGCACCAACATAGCTGCTTGTTTGCTTGTCTTGAGTTGGATCGCTGGGTTCCTCACTCTGCTGCTGCTCAACGCGGTCCTGAGACGCCTGTGTAATCGCGAGTGGCCCGCGAATCTTATGACGGTTGGTTTTTTATTCGCGCAGTCGTTTCTCAATTTTGCGCAGACAGGATGCAGCTATATCTCAGGCCTCTTGCTGCTTCAGTTTGCCTTGTTCGTTTTGATATTCGGCATCTCGCGGTCGGCAGGAACGTGGCCCGTTTCCCTTGCTGCGGGCGCAGCGCTTGCCGCAGCTGTCGGTTTCTGGTTTTTGTATATATTAGCTTTTCCTGCAGCAGTAGCGCTGCCCCTCTATTTTTTCGGCAAGATAACGAGAAAGCGCATACAGCTCGCATTATTGACAGCTACCTTCTCCGGTTTCTTCGTTGCTATTATATACGGCCTAGTAATTGCCCATCTCGGACTGTACCGGGTTCGAGATTTAATGATCTGGATCTCGGCATCCTCTCATGGTGTCGATCATGTTCGCGGATTCGCACGATTAGCGTTCGGCTTTTGCCGATCCGTGATCAACATGGGTAACGACGGTGTGTCCTTTAAGCGATTTCTCCGTCGGGATCCGTATAATCCAGTTTCCATCTGGCAGTTCCCCGTTTTGGGCGTGGCTAAATTCCTTTTTTTTTATTCCGTCGTTGCCGCGATTGTGGTTGCTCTATGGGAATCGCAACAGCGCAAGATATTGCTTGGTCTACTCTTTGGCTCAGCGCCTCTAATGGGCTTCGCGGTTCTCTGGCAGGGCGGTGACATGGAACGCTACCTACCGATTTTCCCTTTCCTTTTCATGGCCATATCACTTTCTCTTTGCGATGGCCGATCACCCCGGTGGTCACGGATGTGGACCGTGATTTTCGTCGTGGTTTTGGTGCTTATAAATGGTGCTGCTTTCTTAAGATGGCATTCTTCCAGCCGGAAGGAATATCAGTTATCTAGAATCGTCGGTCTACGACCTCTCCTGAAAAATGGGAGTCAGATTGTCGTGCTTGAGGACGAGTTGACGGAGATAAAGAATGATCCGCTTAATACCACCGCCCAAGATGATGCGCTTCCAATTTATATCGTCACTGGGACTGGTACATCGAAGGTCTTACATTGGCGAGAGGACTTCGCTGCTTTGGCCTTTTCTGTGTGGGAGGCTGGAGCAGATGTTTGGGTTTCAAAGCGCCTGCTGAAGCCTAGACCGGTAGTTAACACGACTTGGGTCGAGGGGGATGATGGGAGGATCTCATGGCAAGAGGTCTATTTCTTTTTTTCGGGGCTAGATATGGGCGCCTCTGCCGGCAACGAAGATGGCTTTGAGCTCGTACTTCCCTCTTCCAAGAACCGTAATTTGATGAATGCTTTGTCCTCAGATAGGCTTGGCCGAGAGCGGCCGGGAAGAGTTGCTATGCCCCAATCTCGACAGCCGAGTCAGCGGATCTGCGAAGCTGCTGAAGTCGCGTTGCTGTCGCCAAGGCCTGGGCCTGATTGTGACCACCCGCACGTCGGAGTTTATCTTCTGTTCCCCATCCAATAGCGCATTAGGAACAACCTCCAGCACGATTGGCAAACTCGTTCGCGATGCAGGAGTCGGCAACATGAATGTGGCCACTGGGCAAGCATCCGCTGCCGCTCGTACAAGAGTTGCCTTCTGCGTCGCTGCCTTCCGGTCCGAGAGTGCGCGGAATGTTGGTGAGGATAGCACCGATGCAGCGGTA
>Ga0182018_10003318_pt1 | contig 14633 bp, 6 predicted proteins | sample 812P2MmetaG_FD_120490 | JGI IMG/M metagenome (GOLD analysis project Ga0182018, IMG submission 120490) | Permafrost microbial communities from Stordalen Mire, Sweden - 812P2M metaG | ecosystem: Environmental > Terrestrial > Soil > Wetlands > Permafrost | place: Sweden: Stordalen | collected...
CTCTTCGCGACCCTCGCCAACCAGACTGGCCATGTCATTCAGAACTTCCTCTCGGGCGACCAGGTATTCCACGTCGAGGGCCACCAGCTCTCCTTTCTCTCGCCGCACAACAACATCGTCACTCATGACGGCACCACACACATCAGCATCGATGGCGGCATGACGAGGATCGAGTTGCTGGGCGTCAGAGCGTCGGACTTCACCACCAAGCAGTGAGGCCCTAATCACTCTTAGTGCCTGAGCCACTCTTGGGGGCCAGGGCATGGGCTGCGATTGATCCTGCCTGAGACGCTCACAGCTAGCGACGTGTCGCAAGGCGACACGTCGCTACTTTCCCAGCTGCGACGCTCCCTTTTTCAGGCTCTGAACCAGAGCCTCCGTGGTGACGCGAGCCCAGGCGCGTGTCGCGCCTTTCAAGAGGCTCGGGACACTCTGCGGACCGGGTCACTCGACATCGCACTGCGCAACCTCGATAGAGCCTGGCGCTGCATGCCCCAGGATGCCGCGGCTGTGGCACCGATCTACGGCCGCTTACTGGTGCTCGAAGGACGCGATTACCATGCCGCTCTGGGCCTGCTGCAGCGAGCCCGCGACTTAGCACCTGATCCCGACGATGCCGCACTGATCGCCCTCTCGCTGCTGCGCTTGCAGCGCCACGAGGACGCTCGGAGGCACGTTGAGGCGGCCCTCGCGGAATTCTGTGTCGTCTCCGGCGGCCTGCTGTTCCACATCGCCGGCACCGTCATGCGGCATCCCGCCATTCGGGCTTCCGGGTGGATCGGGCGCGGTCCGAACCTTGAGCTGCTCGGCGAGCTCTGCCTCGATGAACCCTCGAACGTCCTGGAGTTCAGAATCGACGGGCAGGCAGCGTTCACGCAGCTTCTTCGGCGCAGTGCGCGCCGCGAGAGCCGGCGCATATTCAGCTTCCCATCCCCCAATCTGAGCCTGCATGCGCGCCTCGAAGTGTCCAGCCATGGCGTCCCCCTCATGGGCAGTGGTGCCCGGATCCCCGCAGGCTTCGCGCTGGACGGCCGTGCTACAGCCCGCGACAACCGCCTCAGCGGCTGGGCGCGCATCGGTTGGTTGCCGACCCGACCGGTGCGTGTGCGGATTGAAGACGAAAAGGGCTATCGCGCGACGCTCAAGATCCTCCACCCGGCGCTCGCAGGTCGGCGCTGGCCGTTCATGCTCGATATGCGCGCCGCAGGCCTGCGCGGACGCCGCATCCGGGTTTCGGCGCAATTACCCGATGGGCGCTGGCAGCCATTTCCAGATTCTCCCCTCTTGCTCGAGCGCGAAGCGCGTTCCGCAGCTCGCCTTCGCAAGTGGCATGTCAGCCCGCGGCGCGCGCGCGCCGCAGGAGCGGTAGCTCAGCGCGCGAAGCTCACCGACGTCATCGTCCCGGTTTATCGCGGTCGGGAGGAAACGCTGGCGTGCATCGATTCCGTGTTGGCCACGGTCGATCAGGCGGTGCGCGTCATTGTCGTGGACGATGCGACGGACGATCCGGCGCTTGCCGCCGCACTGGACGCGCTGGCCGCCGAGGGACGCATCGAGTTGCTGCGCAACACCGAAAACCAAGGGTTTGTGATCTCAGCCAACCGAGCGCTCGCGCTGCATCCGACGCACGATGCCGTGCTCTTGAACTCGGACACGCTGGTGTTCGATGACTGGCTCGTGCGGCTACGTCACGCGGCCTACAGCGGACCCACGGTGGGAACGGTCACGCCATTGAGCAACAGCGGCTCGATCGCAAGCTACCCGCACGCGCACGGCGCAGCCGTCGCCCCGGAATACGCCGCTGCCCTGCACGCGCTGGCCACATCGACCCACCCGGGCGTCAGTGTCGAGATTCCGGTGGGGGTCGGTTTCTGCCTCTACATGCGCCGCGACTGCTTGGCCGATGTCGGCACTTTGGATGTGGCCCTGTTTGATAAGGGCTACGGGGAGGAAGTCGATTTCTGCATGCGCGCGCGGCGGCGCGGCTGGTCCCATCGGCTGGCGGCAGATGTATTTGTCTATCACGCCGGAGGGTTGTCCTTCGGCGGCCGGCGCGCCGCGCTGCTGGATCGCAGCCAGCGGCTGCTCAATTTGCGCCACCCCGGCTTCGACAGCTTCATTGCAAGCTTTCAGGCGCAGGATCCCGTGCACCTCGTGCGGCGCCGACTCGACGAGCATCGGTTGTCCGCATTCCAGGGACGCTTCGTACTGATCGTGACGCTGGCAATGACGGGGGGCGTTGAGCGCTTTGTCGCCGAGCGTTGCCGCAGCCTGCGCGCTCAAGGCTTTTTCCCGCTCCTGCTGCGGCCCGTCAAAGCCGGCAACGCGCGCCGCTGCGAGTTGTGGACCGACGCCATAGACGTTCCAAATCTGCGCTATGACATCCCGAAGGAGCTGCGTGCCCTCACCACAGTGCTGGGCAACGTGCGTCTCGAGGCGATTGAGATCCAGCATTTTCTGCACCTCGACGCGCGGGTCATCGAGGCCGTGCGCACGCTGCCGGTGCCCTACGATGTGTACGTCCACGACTACGCGTGGATCTGTCCGCGCGTGACACTCATCGATGGCAGCGGCCGTTATTGTGGTGAGCCGGCCGTGTCCGTCTGCAAAACCTGTGTGCGCCGCAATGGCTCAAGCCTCGGCGATCCGATTTCCGTACCGGCGTTACGAGCACGCAGTGCCGGCTGGCTGCGTGCGGCGCGTCGCGTCATCGCACCCTCAGCGGACACGGCCTCACGCCTGCAGCGCCACTTCATCGGCCTTGATGTGGACGTGCAGCCCCACTCGGCGCCATCCGTGCCCACACCCGAGCCGCCGCGTTCTCCTGCGAGAAAAGTGCTTCGCGTCGCCCTCATCGGCGCCATCGGCGAACACAAGGGGTATCGGATTCTGCTCGCCTGCGCGCGCGATGCGCGCGCCCGCCGCCTGCCCATCGAATTTGTCGTAATCGGCTATACCCAAAACGATGCACCGCTCCTGGCTACCGGCAAAGTCTTCGTCACCGGTCGCTATAGCGACTCGGAGGCACCGCACCTGCTGCGACGCGAGCAACCCGATGTCGCTTGGCTGCCTTCCGTGTGGCCCGAGACGTGGTGCTACACGCTAGATTATGCCCTGAGCGCGGGGTTGCCGGTCATGGCCTTCGATCTGGGCGCTATCGCGGAGCGCTTACGCGCTGCTGAAGGCGGAATCCTGCTGCCTCTGGGCCTCGCACCGCGGAAGATTAATAGCCGCCTTGTTGAACTTATTAGACCTTCCCTGATTCCGGACGTGGCAGAATCGCGTTCTGTTCAATCGCAGCTGTCGGACTCGTCCAATGACGCTAATATGAGTGTCACGCTATCCGACAAAGTACAAATGAATAACATGTCCGAAGGAAAGCCCACACAAGTAGCGCAAGACGAAGGGATGAGCGCCTCAGTGCAGGTGCTGCCGCTGCCAACGGGTCTGTACCTCTTCTCCGTGAAGGCCGCGACTCCGACACCGCCCCGAGTCAACGGCGAATTGTCGTTGCCGGCAGTCCACGTGGGTCTCGGACCCGGAGTGCGAGCGGACCAAGTGGAATTCATCACCGGTCCCAGTACCCATGGCGCCTGGCTCTTCGCGCAGGGAGATCTACTCGTCACCAAAGTCAACGGCAGCGGCGCGACGCTGATCATGACGTCCGTGCGCGCGCCAGGCGGAGACGTCCTGTCAATTACCGTGGAACGGCTGGAGTCTCGCTCCGATGTGCTCTCCACCACCGCGCGAGCACCCGCCACCGATGCGAAGCTCACGCCTCCTGCCCCGCCCAAGCGTCCTGGTAATCTGCCCGTTCAGCCAGCGCACAAGCCGGTGGGCAGCGCCGCGGCCAGTGACCTCGTCGTTCCTGTGCAGATCGGCGCGCATGTCCGCACCCGTGGCGACATGACCTTTGCTGACGTGCCTTGGGCGGGACGAGTGGCACCGGGGCTATGGATCGAAGCCTTCTCGGTGCGCCCGATGAACCGGTTCGAAGTTCAGGACATCGAATACAAGGGTCTCACCGGCAGCGGCTTCGAGACGCCGTGGCTGAGCGACGACAAGATGTGCGGCACCAAAGGCATGGCGGTGCCGCTGGTCGGATTTGCGGTGCGGCTCAGACCGAATGCGGCAACAGCCGGTTACGAATGTGAATACAGCGGCTACTTCCAGTCCGGCGTCACGGTGGGACCCTTGCGCAACGGCGCCCCGTGTCGCTCGACAGTGGCGAACGATCCGCTTGAAGGCATCCAGGTGCGGTTGCTCAAGCGCTCGGCCCCGACCTTTGCGCGCACCCTCGCACCGAGCTCAGTGTCTGCGAAGGATACGAAACTTCGCGGCCGCGAGACGGCCGCTCGCAAGCTGAGCGGCGGTCCCCGTTCGCCCGGACGCGATCCCATCCGGCGTCCGTGAGCGGGCCGCAACGGGAGCGCGTGCTGATTAACGTCGGCTCCGGTCCGCGCCATTCCAGTTCCCTTCCCACCTATTTCGACAGCTGGCGGCAGCTGCGCGTGGATGTCGATCCTTCGGTTGAGCCGGACATACTGGCTGATCTGACGGATCTCTCGCCGATTCCCGATGACAGCGTGGACGCTGTGTGGGCTGCGCACTGCATCGAGCATCTGTACGAGCACCAAGTGCCGTTGGCGCTGGCAGAGTTTCGCCGTGTGCTGCGCGATGATGGTTTCGTGTGCGTCCTGGTACCCGATCTTCAGGCGGTCGCGCAGTATGTCGCGGCGGATCAGCTGCACGAGCCCCTCTATCAATCCCCGGCCGGTCCGATCACTCCGCACGACATTTTTTTTGGATACGGTGTGGCGATTGCGAACGGCCGCATTTCCATGGCCCATCGCTGCGGCTTCACACCCAGTAGTCTGCAGCGCTCGTTCCAGCAGCACCCCTTCGGAGAGCTGGTGGTCCGCCGGCGCCTCGCAGTATTCGAACTGGCGGCCGTCGCGCGCGTCACTGCCGCGAGGGACGACGCCGATCGCGCAGCGCTGATGGCCGCGCTCGAGCTATGAACTATCTGTTCGTCCACCAGAATTTTCCCGGCCAGTACCGCCATGTGGTGCGTCACCTGACGAGCGAGCCCGGCAACCAGGTTTATTTCCTCACACAGCCCAATGAGAACGGCATGCCGGGGGTACGTAAAATTACCTACCCCAAGGATGAGCGCGGGCCCATCAACTGCCATGCGTACGCCGTGGAACTCGACCGCGCAATCCATATCGGCGCAACCGTCGCCGATACCTGTCGCCGTCTGCGCGAACAGGGATTCCGGCCGGATCTCATCGTCGGCCACAGTGGCTGGGGGGAGACTCTCTTTGTGAAGGACGTCTTTCCCGACGTGCCGCTCCTGGCCAATTTCGAGTTCTATTACCACGCGCACGGCGTGGACGCGGACTTCGATCCTGAGTTTGTCTCGATCTTCAACGACCCCTCACGCCTGCGGGCGCGCAACGGGATCAATCTGCTCGCATTCCAGTCTGCCGACTGGGGCCACTCCGCAACGCACTGGCAGCGCGGCCTGCATCCCCCCGAGATGCAGTCCCGGATCAGCGTGCTGCACGAAGGAGTGGATACCGATCTTGTTCGGCCGAGTGCGAAGGCGAGCTTCAAGTTGCCCGGATCGGGCCGCGTGCTGACCCGTCGCGATGAAGTCGTCACTTATGTGGCGCGCAACCTCGAACCCTATCGCGGCTTTCACATCTTCATGCGCGCGCTGCCGCAGCTATTACGGCGGCGCAAGCATGCGCACGTCGTGATTGTCGGTGACGACGGCGTGAGTTACGGCGCCCCTGCGCCGCCCAGCTCGACCTTCCGCGAGATGATGCTGCAGGAGGTGGGAGACAAGCTCGACCTGAAGCGCGTGCACTTCATGGGCCTCATCGACTACCACGCCTATCTGAATCTGCTGCAGGTCTCCAGTGCCCACGTCTATCTGACCTACCCCTTCGTGCTGTCCTGGTCGTTCCTCGAGGCCATGGCCTGCGGATGCCTCATCATCGGGTCGGCCACCCCGCCGGTGCTTGAGGTCTTGCGCGATGGCAAAAACGGCATGACCGTGGATTTTTTCTCGCACCGGAAGCTTGCGAACCGCATTGAGGCTGCGCTCGAGCAGCGTCATGAGCTTGAGGCTCTGCGCCAGGGGGCGCGTGCCACGGCTGTCGAACAGTTCGATCTCAGCCGCTTGCTCCTGCCACGTTGGATAGAACTATTTGACGATCTGATGCACGGCCGGCGCCCCGCCGGTGCGCTCTAGCGCGTGTCGCGGTGTCGGCTGAGCCTGCGTTCTAACGCGCATATTCCGGACTTCTCGACGGCTCCGCGTTGCCCTGCGGGGCGGGCGCCGCACTCGCATGCCCCGCCTCCGTCGCTCGCTGATGCAGCGCCCTCGCCGCCACGCGGTCGACGGCTACACCCTGGCCCCTCTCATACAGCTCCGCGAGGGCGACCATCGCCGCAGGATGACCGGCATCGGCTGCGAGCTGGTACAGGCGTGCAACTTCCGCCCAGTCCGCAGAACTCTGCGCCCGCTGAGCTCTGAGCGCGCCGAGCGCGAGTTGCGCGGATCTGTGACCCTGTTGCGCCGCCGTGCTGTAGAGCCGCTCCGCCTCGACGTCGTCGCGCGCGGCGCCCAAACCGCGACGCAGACATACCCCGAGATTGTACTGCGCATCCAAATCGCCGAGCGCCGCGGCGCGCCCAAACAGCTCCACCGCCTGCGCGTGATCGGACGCCGCGGATGAATGCTCGAGCAACATTCCGGCGAGCTGCACCATCGCCGGCGTATGCCCCTGCAGCGACGAGGCCGAGAGCCACCGGTGCGCGTCGGCCACCGAAGGCTCAGTCCCAACTCCGCGCAGATAGAAATCGCCGATCATTCGCTGTGCGCCGGCATGTCCCTGATTCGCAGCCCGCAGCCAGAGCTGAAACACCTGGGCGTGCTCATCCCCGCCGCCGCCCTCGGCCGTGCGCAGCGAGGTCAACGCCGCAATCGCACCGGCGTGCCCCTGGGCCGCGGCGCGCTCGTACCAGATGGCGGCCGCGGCGCGGTCGACAGGCACGCCCCGGCCCTGGATCAGGATGTCCCCAAGCCACGCTTGCGCAAAGGCGTTTCCGCCGCGCCCGGCGAGCGTGAACCAGTTCATCGCCTGCGTCTGATCCTGCGCCACGTGCTTGCCTTCGAAAAACATGAGGCCGAGCAGCGTTTGCGCATCGGCATGTCCGCGCGCCGCGCAGTTCCTGAGGAGCTCGAGCGCATGTTGCGCGGGCGGCGCGGCGCCGTCCTCCCCCGCAAGCTTCTGCACCAGGAGACAGGCTGCGGCGGAGCTACCCAGCTCAGCGGCGCGCACGAGCCAGTCCATGGCCTCGACCGGGTCTGCAGGCACGTACTGGTCGTCGGAGTACTGGCGATAGAGCGCCCAGGCGGCCTCGACGCTGCCCTTCTCGACGGCCTGCTCCAAGAGCTGCATGCCGAGCGCAGCGTCCTGCGCCACGCCCAGACCCCGCAAGTGCAGGAACGCCAGATTGTAAAGGCCAGCGGTGAGTCCCTGAGTTCCGGCCAGCGCATACCACTGGGCGGCGAGCGCATAGTTCTGGGGCACGTGCTGCCCGGAGGCGTAGAGCATGCCGAGCTGCAGGCTGGCGGCGCCGCTGCCTTGGGTCGCCGCCTGACGGTACCACCGGAGCGCGGCGCCCGGATCGCGCGGCACGCCGAGGCCGCCCAGCTCCAGCGTGCCGAGGTTGTAGAGCGCGTTGATGTCGCCCAGCGCTGCGGCCCGATGAAACCAATCGGCTGCCGCCTTGAAATCCTGCGGCAGGCCCAAACCTTCCGCATGCAGCGATCCCAAGCGTACAAACGCCGCCGTCACATTTTGTTCGGCGGCCTTGGCGAGCCAGCGCGCAGCTTCCGCCGCATCGATGGGGACCCCTACCCCCGCGAGGTAGAACTGGCCGAGCAGATACTGCGCCTCGCCGTCGCCGAGATCCGCGGCCTGACGACACATCACGACCGCGGTGTTGAGATCGGGATCCGGGCCTGACTGAAAGAGCTGCATCAATGCGAGCCACGCCTTCAAGTACCCGCGCGTGGCCGCACGACGCAGCCACGTCTCGGCTTCCGAGACACTTTGCGCAACACCGAGACCGCAGCGGTAAAGCTCCCCCAGATGGAACATGGCGGCGGGCTGTCCGGCTTTCGCCGCGCGTTCCAGGAGCGCCGCCCCGCGCGTCTCATCGCGCGGCACGTCGCCGTACAGCAGGAGCATGGCCAGACACAGCTGCGCGGTGGAGTTATCGGCCGCCGCACACAGCTCCAACCACTGCAGTGCCGTTTCATGATCGCGACGCTCGCCGTAGCTGCCGGCGTAAAGCATCCCCAGACCCAGCTGGCCGGCGGGGTGACCCTGGTCTGCGGCCGCAGCAAACCAGCGTTCGGCCTCGACCAGGTCGCGCGTCTGGCCCAGACCGCTCGCAAACTGATAGGCCAGACGCGCCTGTGCCGCCGCATGGCCGGCATGCGCCGCGCGGGAGTTCCAGTCGGCGGCCTGTGCGAGGTCCTGCGGGACCGCAAGCCCCTGCGGATACAGGCGTTTGAGGAGGGATTCCTCGCTCGCGCGCTCCTCGATATGGTGCAGTGCCGCCGGCGTCGCGGTTTGGGGCGCCGCCATTCCGGTCAGATAGATCTCTCCAAGCCGGTCCATGGCAGGCACGGACCCCTGCTCCGCCGCGCTCCTGTAGCAACGCGTGGCCTCGACGAAGCTCTGCAACACGCCCTCGCCGCGCTCGTACAGGTTGCCCAGCCGCAGCTGCGCCGGCGCCGAACCGCCTTGCGCCAATGCATGAAACATCGCCGCCGCATCGGCCTTACGCCCCTGCGTATAGGCCTTCTCCGCCCGCTCGAGCGTCGGGGCGAGCTTGAGCGGGGAGACCTTCGACAGAAATGACCGGATGCTCATACGATGGATTGACTGGCCCTGCGAGCTTAAGAATTAGTGTACTACCCCGCCTGGAATATACCGGGGCTGTGGCTCCGGGCGCCCAGCCATCCGTCTTATGTTAAAGGGAAGATTTCCGGTCGTGAGTGGTCCCACGGATCCATTCGGGAGGGATCATCCCCCTCTGCCTCGTGCGGGCGGTCATCGGTTCGAGCCTCTGGCGCGTTCTGCGGCGCAGTGGACCTTGAGATACGGCCGATCGCAGCCGACCTGCGCGTGCATCGGCCGCGTCAAGGAAGGCTGAGAACCGTTAGAGCGAGCCTGCCGCGCCTGACTCCAGTCCTCGACTTTATGAAGGAGCTGCCATGTTCATTCACCCGATGTCCCCACCGCTAACCAGGGACCGGCGCACGAGCGGATGGACCGGCATCGCGAGCGCCCTCGCATTATTCCTCGCCCTTGGCGCCCTGACACCCGCGGCCGCCGCTTCCGGCGGCGAGATTTCGGTTCAGGGCACCACAATATTGAGGGACGGTGGGCCCTGGGTCGCCAAGGGCGTCACGCTGGTCGGCCGCGTATCCCCTGCCGCCCTCTCGAGAGGCAACTTCGCGCAGGCCCGGCAACAATTCGGGGAGGATGAACTCCGAGACGTTAAGCAGTTTGGAGCCGACCTCGTTCGCTTTCAGATAAGCCAGGGGGGAAGCGATCCGCAATCCGCCATTTACTCTGCTGATTATCTCAAAGAAGTGCAATCCGCCGTCCAGCTTGCGCGCAACGATGGGTTCAGCGTGATCGTGTCGCTGCAGGCGGAGCAGCCAAGCGGCCTGAACGAAATGGGAATGCCGAATGAAAAAGCGCAGCGCGCCTGGCAGAGCCTCGCGGCGCTCTTCGCTGCCGACCGCGGCGTCATGCTCGAGCTTTTCAATGAGCCCTCACCCAACGGGCCTGACGCTACGCCGTCTCACGACTGGGCCACATGGCGCGGCGCCATGCAGCCGCTCGTGGACACGGTCCGCGGCGCGGGCGCGAAAAACGTCCTCATCTTGGATGGTCTTTTTTGGTCGCAGGTGCTGAAAGGTGCCTCCCAGATCCAGGATCCCCTGGCGCAGATCGTCTACGCCGTGCATCCCTACTATTCGCAATATCTGCGTAATAAATCCGACTGGGACGATATGTTCGGGGATTTCGCCAAGACCCATGCGGTCATGGCCACGGAATGGAATGCCGTATCATTTCGTCAGAACTGCAACAGCGCGACGCCGCAATTCGCCGCCGACATGCTGAAGTACCTGCGGGAGCGAAGGATCGGGCTCGTCGTGTGGGCCTATGATTTTCCGCGCGCGATATTCTTAAGTGCCCACGGCCCGTTGACCACTTTCAACGGTTTCCAGTGCGGACCCCAAACACAATTCGGCGCAGGCTATTTGATATCTCAATATTTTAAGTGATTGATGGTCTCGATCCCGCAGCCAACACCACCGCGACCGAGAATCAGGAGGTGTCGTCCAGCGATCGAGAACCGCGGTCGAGCCGGGTTCAACGGTAGCCGCCTTGCATCTCTGCGCCTCACCCCGAGGCCGCCGCCTCCATCCGCTTGGCGATCCTCAATCCAGCGCTTGCCTGGCGTCTCCCCCAGATCCCCGGTCAGCCGGGGCACCCTTGCTCTTCGGCTCACGCTCCCCGTCCCGGGCATGTAGAGGACTTCCACCTCCAAGTAAGTGGTCCCTGCCGGTCGCACCACAAAAGAGAAAGCCGCCCTTGCAGGGCGGCTTTCGGGTCATGGCTAAACGTTATCGGATCCGCTGCGGAAGAGCTTTCGCCTCCCGCTTCGGAACCGAGCCGCCGCCCACCGGGCAGGCGTCTCCTGCATATGTTAAATCGTTGACGTTATAGATTTTGTTGGGGCTGGTCGTGTTGCCGGATCCATTGCCAAGGAGCACGCCAGCACAGGCCTCGTTCACCGTATTGCCGGTGATGGTATTGCTGTTGCCGGTGGGATTGCCCCCGGTATCCGTGCAGCTGCTGTCGCTGTGAATGCCAGATCCGTCGCTGGCAACCACCGTGTTGCCCTTAGCCGTGTTCCCATCGCTGCAAAGATCAATGCCGTCATCGAGATGCGTCGCGGAAATCCGATTGTTGAGGACCGTATTGTCGTTTGCATCGAAAGCGCCATCGGTGACCACCACGACGCCGTATTGCGTGTCGCTGACTATATTGGACTGGACCGTGATCGAACCGGTGTCATAGACCAGGATGCCGGAGGCTGCGTAGGTGGGGCCCGTGTAGACATCATCGACGACCGTGTTATTGAACACGGTGCCAGCGGCTTGGTCGCTGACCTGTATGCCATTCTGTGCCGCTCCAGACGTCGGTCCAAAGCCCACCACATCATTGCCCGAGATGGTGACGTTGGTCCCGTTGCCGTCCGCCGTGATGCCATTTTTCTGATACCCATGCACGCTGCTATTTTCAATAGTCACGTTCGACGTGCCGGGAACGGTATAGCCGCTTTGGACGAATATTCCTGATCCGCTCTGGCAACCGTTAGGTTGGGGGGCCAAGGCCTGGTTACGCGCGATTACGTGGTTAATTGTGCCCGAAGAGTTCTGATAGTAGATGCCGACGAGATTGGGCCCACAGCTGATTTGATTGTTAGTACCGTCGACCGCGAGGTTGCTCATGCTCACGATCACTCCGCCCTGAATCAAAACCTGCGCCCCGATGCCAGTGGTGCCATCGTATAAGTCTGTCGTGTTTTGAACCACACCGCCCGATGGCGCTGTGATCACGGCATTGTCCGTACCCGTGATGGTGAGGCCGATCAAAGTGAGGTGTTTATTGATCACGACTTGCTCTGGATAGGCCCCAGGACAAATATTGACCGTGCCGCCTGGCGGGGTGGCGTTTACGGCAAGCTGGATGGTCGCGTATTGCGCACCACTCTTGCAGGTGCCCACGATAGATGCCATGGAAGGCTGCACGAACATGCAGGCCACAATGAAGCCGGCCAGCCCCAAATAGGAGCGGCTTTTGCCGATTACAGCGTGCTTTCCCTCACCGAAAGCTCCGGAAATAATTGCGAAGCGATTCATAATTTGACTCCCGAGAATTGATTGTTGACATATTGGTCTTAAGTGTATTGACCAATCGCGTAGCCAGACGCCACCGCCGTGCTTCCCTACCCTGCGTGATTCCCCATGTCCGGTGGCTATATTTAGTTATTGGCGGCTCCGTAACCTTCCGAGCGCGCCGATACAATGCGCTTAGAGTGCACCTAATTGCTTGACCAAGCAACCTGCAATGTGAGGAAAAGCCTCAAATAGAATTGCGGATCGAATAACGTGAAGTTATTTGAAGTTAAAAAAATAGTACTCCAAGCTAAGCAGTGGTACCTGATGCAACGCAGCGCCCGCAGCAGCGCGCGGAATGTCGGAATTCAGTATTTGATGCAGTGCGACATCGGCACGAAATCGCGGCAATCTCAGCTTCGGAAGCTACTTCCCACCAGCGGCATCAGTTCACGATGAGTTGGCGTTGCCCTCGTGCCTGAATAGCGCTGCGTACAACTCCGGCTGACATCAAACAGAGGAACCGAGGAGCCAAGCCGCACCATTGGAGCCGCCGGCATGCAACGTTGAGGACGTTGCGCGCTGTGCCGTCAGCCATTTAACAGAATCTCTGAACGTCGACGCGCGGAAGCGTCGCTCGCCGCCGCCTTGAGGCCACCGCAATACCGGCCAGAGGCACGGACGGCGGCGTCGCTACCTAATTGATGATGTAGGCCGCGCTCGCCACGGTTGAGCGCACGTAACCTGTGGCCAAAGCATCCGCTTTCAGCGTCTCGCTGCTGCTCACGGTGATTGGAGTCCCCGTGAACTGGGGCGAGGAGGTCGTGGGCGTGGTGCCGTCCGTCGTGTAGTAAATGGTCGCCCCGGATACCGCGTCAGTGATCGAGACCATCTGCGTCTGGCTGTAGCTACCCCCCTTGGGAGAGAACACCGGCGTCGCTGTCGGCGTGCCCTTTCCAGCGACGAGAAAAGTCTGATAGCCAAATACGGCACATCCATTCCAGCCCGACGGATAATTCTCGACGTAAACCTGAAAAGCACCGGGTGTCGCTACATCGGCTGCGGTCACGCGCACGGACAGGGTTGTTGAACTGACGAATTTGACGGCTGGATATGTCCCATTAAGCGACACAACGGACTTGCCTGTGAACCCGGTCCCGGTCAGCGTGAGTGCGAATCCCGCCGAGCCTGCGGGCACGGATGCCGGCGAAAGGCTCGCCAGTGTCAGTGGGGTCGCGACACTATTGAAATTGGCGAACACCAAAGTTTCGTCATTCGCCGTCAATGTCTTGGTTTTGGCAGTTCCCGCAAGATCGTAGGTCCAGCCGGCAAAGAACCAGTCGCCGTTGGTAACAGGAGGAGAGTTGACAGAAGGAGTGGCGCTGAACGTGAGCTTCTGTCCCGTGGGATAGAAGCCATCGTTCGTGGGCGACTGCGGGGAAATCTCCGCCGTGCCGCCGCAAGGCGGATAGCCGAAATTGGTGGCGGGCTCAAACTGCGGTTTGACGGTCGCCGTGTAATCCGTCGCGGTTGCCGGCAGGGACGCGATGCTGTGCGAAATCGCCCCGCCGTCGCTCCAGCGCAGAAAGCTATAGCGGCTTGCGTAACTGTAGGGATATTGCAGAGCCTGCAGGCTCAAGGTGTGCGTACTTTTGTATGTCCAGGTGGAATCGTAGTACGCGGAAAAGTTCTTAGGTGTGTACCAGAAGTCGCCATCCACGAAGGCATAGAAATTGGAGCTGAAGGTCTCTGGCACGACGTCCACGGTGTAGATTGGGGTATTGGAAAAATAAACGATCGTGTTGACGGGATCGCCGGTGTCGGGCACGTCAAATGTCTTGGGATTCGCGCCAAGGCCTCCCTGCAGCCAGAAAGGGCCGTTGTTGAATGAATAGAAGTTCCAGAGAGTGCCATCGACCGTGGCGGCGCTTGCCGACAGCGTCGCCTGTTGGCGCGCGACAAAATATTGACCGGGCACGCCCGCGACCGTCAGGTTCTGCGGCTGCGGTGAGACCGTGGCCGTTCCCGTAGCGGCGGGAGAGGTTGTGAGGTTGTAGGGCACGAGCTCTACGAAATTCGCCGAGTACGTTGCCACCGCCGGCGACTTCACCGGGAATGCCGTGCTGCCGTTTCCCGGCGTTACCGTGATCGTATGCGACTGCCCAGCGCCTTGAGTCCACTCGGTGACGTCACTCCAGCGGCCATAGGTATAGTAAAACGTCGCTGCGACCGACGGGTTGCTGTTCAGGATGTATCCGGACAGCGTCTGAATTTCCGTCGGCACGTCCAGGGTGTGGGTGGTGAACAGCGACCACGAATAAGTGTGCGGCGTCGTGACCGTCCGGCCGTCAACAATGACATCCAAGCCCACTGGATTGGAGGTGACCGTCACCGTCGTCGGTGCCGCGCCGTAGAGACGCAGGATCGTCTCTTTGTCGCCGGCCGAATAATCAAAGACGGGCAATGCCGGCTCGCCGCTAGCGCCGGCCTGCGCGGGCACTCCTTCATAGCCGCTCAGCGGAATACCGGGGGGCACCGTTTCGATCACAGCGCCGCCATTTCTCGTGAAGGCGTAGGGAATGTACTGCATGACGGATGCGTAGTCGTAGGGTCCGAGAATCTGCTC
>Ga0182018_10003320_pt1 | contig 14627 bp, 11 predicted proteins | sample 812P2MmetaG_FD_120490 | JGI IMG/M metagenome (GOLD analysis project Ga0182018, IMG submission 120490) | Permafrost microbial communities from Stordalen Mire, Sweden - 812P2M metaG | ecosystem: Environmental > Terrestrial > Soil > Wetlands > Permafrost | place: Sweden: Stordalen | collected...
CACCCCGCCCTCGACCGCCGCCTTGACGATGGGCTCCGCCGCGTCCTCGTCGATGACCCACGGCCGGTCGCTGTCGTTGCCGAACCCCATCATGCCCAGGCAGATCCGCGAAACCCGCAGGCCCGACGTTCCCAAGTTGACGTAGCGCATCGTTGACCTCGCTGTCTCACCCGCCCCGGTGGCGCGTGCCCACGGCTTACCAGCTGTGACCGGCCCGCCGCGCGCAGCGGGCGCGCCGGATCGCGACGTCTAGCGGGGTGCCCGTGTGAAGTAGCGGCTCAGCGTCTCCTCTTGCTGCTGGTAAGACGAACCGATGTCCGAGCCGTAGAGGGACATCGGCTCCTCGAGCATGCGCTCGAACGTCAATTTGCACACGGGCTGCCCGTTCTCGACCATGAACGGCACGTCGTGCGCCCTGACCTCGAGCGCGGCCCGCGAGCCACGGAAGCGCCGGTTGGGGTCGTAGCCGAAGCCAGGATCGAAGAAGCCCGCATAGTGCGTGCGCAGCTCGCCGCTCGTCGGGTCGTAGGCCGTCATCTCGGCCGCCAGGTAGGGCGGAATGCTCACTGCCTCATGGGACATGAGGAGATAGAAGCGCTTGGGCGAGAGCACAAGCCGGTCACCGTCCTCGCGGTACACCGGGTCCCAGAAGGGTCCGGGGTCCACCTCATGGTCCGAGGTCAAGTCAAGGAGCGGCGCGCTGTCCCGGGTGCTGTGGCCGACCCGCCCCTGCGCGTCACCGTGCAGGTCCAAGCCCAGGAAGAGGCCGTCGGAGAGGACCAGGTCCTCGGGGGCCACCGGTTCGCCGTCGCGGAACAGGATCGGTTCGTCACGATGGGCCGCGCGCACCTCGTCGTCGCTGAGCCACGGTCGGCCGATCGACAGGCGGAGCTGGTTCAACGCGAGGTCCTCGCGGACCCGGACGGCGAACGAGAGGGGGACGACCTCGAGGTACAGCGGCCCCTGGTACCCGGCGGCGATCTCGTCGAACCGGTCGCTGTGGTCGGTGATGACGCGGGTGAAGACATCGATGCGGCCAGTCGAGCTCTTCGGATTGGCCTTGCCCCGCAGCGCAGCCGGCAGGTCGAGCCGCTCCTTGAGCTCAATCAGGTACGGGCAGCGCGCCTCGAGCATGGCGCCGGCTCCCCGCAGGTCGATCTCGTCGAGGACGTAATCCTTGAGCTTGCGCTCGACCACGTCCTCTCCGGGCAGGAAGCTGCAGCGGATGCGCAGGGCCCGCTCCCCCAGGCGCAGGTCCAGGCTCGCGGGCTGGACGTTGCTCTGGGGGATGTTGAACCGCCCGGCGTCGATGTAGCCGGCCCGGATGGCGCGCTCGAGGAGGTGGCCGGGCAGGACGCCTTCGGCGGCGGGAGGGAGGCTCAGGACTATGCGCGGCGTCGACCCAGCGGGAGCATGTTCGGTCACGTTACGAGCAAAGCACGCCGGGCGATTTCACGAAAGCCGGCCGGCATGGGGATGCCCACCTGGGACCTTGTGGATGAACTGGGGACAAACGTGGATGACATGGCGGTTGCGCAGGCACATAATTGTTATCCACAGGGGCGCCCGATAGCCGCAGAATTCCGGGCGCGGTCCCCGTGGGATGGGCCGGAGACGCCGCCCTAAACTGGCGCCGCGTCAGATGCGCCGCGCCGCAGCGCCACCCACGCAACGGAGGCCCCATGCTCGACTACGTCATCCGCTCCGGGACGGTCATCGATGGCACCGGCGGACCGGAGCAGACCGCCGACATCGGGATCGAGGGCGGCCGCATCACCGAGATCGGGGACGTGACGGTGGAGGGACGGACCGAGATCGACGCCACCGGCCTGATGGTCAGCCCCGGCGTGGTGGATCCCCACACCCATTACGACGCCCAATTGTTCTGGGACCCCACGGCCTCTCCCTCCAATATCCACGGGGTCACGACCGTGATCGGCGGCAACTGCGGTTTCACTCTGGCGCCGCTCAAGGCCGAGGACGCCGACTACATCCGCCGGATGATGGCCAAGGTCGAGGGCATGCCCCTGGCCGCGCTCGAAAACGGGGTGCCCTGGAGCTGGTCGACCTTCGGTGAGTACCTCGGCGCGCTCGAGGGCAACCTCGGCGTCAATGCCGGGTTCCTGGTGGGCCACTGCGCCCTCCGGCGCCACGTCATGGGAGCGGCCCGCGCCGAGGAGGTGGCGTCGGACGAGGAGATCGTCGCCATGCGCTCCCTGCTGGCCGAGTCGCTGGCCGCCGGCGGCCTCGGCTTCTCGTCGTCGCAGTCGCGGACGCACTCCGACGGGGAGGGCAGACCCATCACGTCCCGGCACGCCGACCGCCGGGAGATGCTGGCCTTCTGCGAGGAGGTGGCGGCGCACGAGGGGACGACACTCGAGTACATCACCAACGGCTGCCTCGACGCCTTCAGCGACGAGGAGGTGGAGCTGATGACGGCCATGAGCGTCACCGCACAACGGCCCCTGAACTGGAACGTCCTCACGGTCGACGCCCGGTCGGCGGATCGCATCGGGCACCAGCTCGGCGCGTCGTCGCGGGCCGCGGCGGCCGGTGGGCGAATCGTGGCCTTGACCATGCCGACGCTTGTGCCGATGAACATGAGCTTCCGCACCCATTGCGCCCTGTTCCTCATCCCCGGCTGGGGTGACGTGATGGGCCTTCCGGCCGAAGAGCGGATGGCCCAACTGGCCGATCCCGAGGTACGGGTGACCCTTGATCAACGGGCCCACGCCAAGGAGGCCGGCGTCTTCCGCGGTCTGGCCCACTGGGGGACCTATGTCATCGGCGACACCTACGCCGAGGCCAACGAGGGCTGTCGTGGCCGCACCGTGGAGGACATCGCGGCCGCCCGGGGCACCGCCGAGTTCGACACCCTGCTCGACATCGTCCTGGCCGACGAGCTGCGCACCGTGCTGTGGCCCAACACCGACGACGGCGATGAGAAGACCTGGGCCATGCGGGCGGAGATCTGGGACGATCCCCGGGCGATGATCGGGGGCTCGGACGCCGGGGCCCACCTCGACCGCATGTGCGGTTCGAACTACCCGACCGCGTTCCTGGCGGACTGCCTGCGCGGCCGCCGGCTGGTGCCGGTCACCCGGGCCGTGCACATGCTGACGGCGCAGCCGGCTCAGCTCTTCGGTCTGCGGGGTCGGGGTGTGCTGGCGCCCGGCTACGCCGCCGACGTCATGGTCTTCGACCCGGCCACCGTCGGGTCCGAGCCGGCCTGCCTGGTGTACGACCTGCCCGGCGACGCGCCGCGCCTCATTGCCGGTTCCACCGGTGTCGTGCGGGTGCTCGTCAACGGCACCGAGACGGTGCGCGACGGGCGGGCCACCGGTGCCGTGCCCGGCACCTTGCTCCGGTCTGGCCACGACACGGCCTCCGTGCTGCCCGCGTCGCCCTAGCGGCCCTGCCGGCGGTCGCCATTGGGCCGGCTCCACCGCCCGCACACCGCGGATACTCGGGGCCTGGCGATGGGGAAGCCGTGCCTGCTGCGACTAGCCTGCCCTCTTGAGTGCTGACCGAGATCCCTGAACCGACGGTCGGCGCGCAGGCGACCAAGTCCACGCACTGGCTGCGCGAGACGCTGCTGGTGGTCGTCATCGCCCTGGTGGCCGCTCTGCTCCTGCGCACCTTCGTCGTGCAGACTTTCTACATCCCTTCGGGCTCCATGGAGCCCACCCTGCAGATCGGCGACCGCATTCTCGTCAACAAGTTGAGCTACCACCTGCACGGGATCGGTCGGGGCGACATCGTCGTGTTCCGCCGCCCCGCCGACGAGAACTGCGGCGGCCCGCCGGTGGCCGATCTGGTCAAGCGGGTGATCGGGCTCCCCGGCGAGACCATCTCGCTCACCAAGGGCCCCAAGGGCTTCGTGCTGATCAACGGCAAGCGCCTGGACGAATCCTGGTTGCCCTCCTCGGTCCAGGGGATGACGTTCCCGGGCCCGGCCGGGCAGCCCTACAACCTGGCGAAGCCGTACGTGGTCCCGGCCAACGACTATTTCGTCATGGGCGACAACCGGACGGATTCGTGCGACAGCCGGTACTGGGGCCCGATTCCGCGCTCGCTCATCGTGGGCAAGGTGGACCTGCGGGTCTGGCCCGTCAGCGCCTTTCATATCTTCTGAACGTCCTCTGAGTCTTCAGAACACCACGTGAGAAGGGCGGCGTCAGGCGTCGCCACGCGGCCGTTTTACCCCCGCGGCCTGGCGGAAACGTGCAATCAGTACCATTTAGGTATCTGTTCGTGGACAGAAGGGATCCATTGTGCGCAGCAGGGGCGGGAGCCCTGTCAAAGGTGACGCGAACCTGTTGCCGGCCTCGGTGCCGGACATCGGGCGCTCGTTGCGGATGGCGCGCGAGCTCGCCGACCTGTCCCTGCCGGAAGCAGGGGGCCGGACCGGCCTGACGAGCTCCTCGCTCGAGGCACTCGAAACCGGCAATTGGGGAAACCAGCATGACCGCATCGGGATGCTCCGGATCTTGCGGACCTATGCCAATTCGCTCGGCCTACCCGGCGATGACTACGTCCTGGTCGCCATTGAGCACTGGCCCTCGGCCGAACACCCTCTGACGCACAGTGGCGACACCGCGGTGGTGCCGGTGGTCTCCATCTCCTCGGCACCCGCAGGAGGCCACTCCCCCGCCGGTCCCGGCTCCGTCTGGCCCGGGGACGCCAACGGCGTGGCCGACGCCGCCATCACCGGGGTGATCGCGCCTCTGCCCCCCGGATCGGCGCTCGACACCGGCCGTCTGCGCATCGTCGACACCGGACAAGTCCCCGCCGTGCGCAACTCCGCGCCGAGGTTCCTCAAGGTGCTGGTGACCCTGTCGGCCATCCTGGTGGCGCTCGGCGGTGCCGCCCTGGCCGAGCACGCGCACATCGACGGGTGGGCGCACGACACCCGGGTCACGACGTCCCACTGGGTCAAGGACGTCAAGTCGGCCCTCGGCTTCTCTACGCGCCCGGCCAAGCCCGCCGGCCATGCGACCACAGGGAGCACGTCGCCGCGCACGTCCGGCCGCCCGCACACGTCCACGGGACATCACCTGATCACCTACACGACGCCACCCAACGGCCAGGGGCTCACGGTCAAGGTCGCCGCCTCCTCGTTCACCGTCAAGGTCGTCGCGGTCAACGGGGCCTGCTGGATCCAGGCGACCACGGCGGGCCAGCCCACGCCGACATTCGCCGGGGACCTGCTGGCGGGCCAGACACGGGACTTCACCGTCACCGGGTCGATGACCTTGGAGACAGGAAGCTCGGCTGGCCGCGCCTTCTTCTACCAGGGCACCAAGTTGATCGGGTACTACTTCCCTACCAAGGTGCCCTTCCAGATGCAGCTCGACGCCGTCAGCTGAGCCGGCGCCTACTCGTCGCTGTCGTTCTCGGCGGTCACCCGCGCCACGGCGGCGACGGACTGGCCCTCGTCGAGGTTCATGACGCGGACCCCGGTGGCATCGCGGCCCTGTGACGCGATCTCGCGGGCCGCGGTGCGGATGACGACGCCGCCCGAGGAGACGAGCAGGATCTCCTCGTCCAGCCCGATCATGAAGGCGGCCACCACCGAGCCACGCTTGCCGGTGAGGCGGATGCCCCGTACGCCCTGCCCGCCGCGCGCCTGGCGGTTGAAGCGCTCCAGCTTCGTGCGCTTGCCGTAGCCGGCATCGGTCACGAGCAGGATGTCCGTGTCGTCGGCCGCCACGTCGCAGGAGACCACGGCGTCGCCGGCCTTGAGGCGGATGCCGCGTACGCCGGCCGCATCGCGTCCCATGGCCCGCACGTCCGATTCGTTGAAGCGGATCGTCATGCCGTTCCGGGTGACTTCGAAGATGTCGTCGTCGCCCGACGTCGCCACGACCCGCACCAGCTCGTCGCCGTCGCGCAGGTTGATGGCGATGAAACCCTCACGCCGCGACTTGTCGTACTCGCTCATGGCCGTCTTCTTCACCTGGCCCTGCGAGGTGGCGAAGACCAGGTACTGATCGGGTGAGAACTCCCGCGTGGCGATGATGGCCTGTATCGACTCGTTGGGCGCCAGCGGGACGAGGTTCACGGCCGCCGTTCCCTTGGCCGTGCGCTCCTTCACCGGTATCTCATGGCCACGCAGGCGGTACACCTTGCCGTGGTTGGAGAAGAGCAGCAGGTAGGCGTGCGCGGAGGTGTGGACCACCTGGCTGACCAGATCCTCCTCTTTGAGGCGCGCCCCCTGGACGCCACGGCCGCCACGGCCCTGGGTGCGGAAGGCGGCGGCGGCCACCGACTTGATGTAGCCACCCTTGGTCATGGTGACCACGATCTCCTCGTCGTCGATCAGGTCCTCGACGCCCATCTCGCCGGGGTCGTGGGTGATGACGCTGCGGCGCGGGTTGGCGAACTTGTCCCGGATCTCGGTCATCTCGGTGGCGATGACGCCGCGCAGCTTGGTGTCGTCGCCCAGGATGGCCTGCAGCTCGGCGATCTCCTCGAGGAGCTTGGCGAGCTCCTCTTCGAGCTGCGTGCGCCCCAACCGGGTGAGGCGGGCCAGGGTCATGTCGAGGATGTGCTCGGCCTGGGTCTCGGTGAAGGTGAAGGGGTCGGCCATCAGGGCCGTGCGGGCCGCCGGCTTGTCGTCCGAGGCCCGGATGGTGGCGATGACGGCGTCGAGCATGTCGATGGCCCGCAGCAGACCCTCGACGATGTGGGCGCGCTCTTGGCGCTTGCGCAGGCGGAACTGCGAACGGCGGGTGATGACCTCGATCTGGTGATCGATGTAGTGCGACAGGGCCTGGGCCAGGTTGAGCGTGCGGGGAACGGTGTCGACCAGCGCCAACATGTTGACCCCGAAGCTGGTCTGCAGCGGCGTCTGCTTGAAGAGGTTGTTGAGCACCACGTTGGCGTTGGCGTCGCGCTTGAGGTCGATCACCAGGCGGGGCTGCTGATTGGCCGAGGAATTGAGCACCTCTTTGATCCCGTCGAGCTCGCCGGCCTTGACCAGATCGGAGATCTTCTGCTCTATGACCTCGACCGAGGTCTGGTAGGGGAACTCGGTGACCACGATGCGGTCGCCGCCGGTGGCCTCCTCGATCTCGGCCACGGCGCGCATCTTGATGGAGCCGCGCCCGGTGCGATAGGCGTCGAGGATGCCCTGGCGACCCAGGATGAGCGCGCCGGTCGGGAAATCGGGGCCCTTCACGAACTGCATGAGCTCGTCGGGGGTGGCCTCGGGGTGGTGGAGCACATGGATGGCGGCGTCAATCACCTCGCCCATGTTGTGGGGCGGGATGTTCGTCGCCATGCCCACCGCGATGCCCTGCGATCCGTTGATGAGCAGGTTGGGGAAGCGGCCCGGGAGCACGACCGGCTCTTCGTCGGAGCCGTCGTAGTTGGCCACCATGTCGACGGTTTCCTCGTCGATGTCGGCCATGAGCTCGAGGGCGAGCGGCGCCAGGCGGCACTCGGTGTAACGCATGGCCGCCGGACCGTCGTCGGGGCTGCGACCACCGAAGCTGCCGTGGCCGTCGATCAGCGGGTGGCGCAGCGAGAAGTCCTGCACCATGCGCGCCAGGGCCTCGTAGATGGCCGAGTCGCCGTGCGGGTGGTACGTCCCCATGACGTCGCCCACCACCTTGGCGCACTTGTTGTGGGGCCGGTCGGGACGCAGGCCCCGGTCGAACATGGAGTAGAGGATGCGGCGGTGCACCGGCTTGAGGCCGTCGCGCACGTCGGGCAGGGCGCGCGCCACGATGACCGACATCGAGTACTCGAGGAACGACCGCTCCATCTCCTCTTGGATCTCGATCGGCTCAATGGCGCCGCCGACCGGCTCATCACCGGCCCCCGGTGGGGTCCCGCTCCCGTCGCCCCCGCGGCCGCCGCTTCCGCGCGTCGTCTGTCGTGGCATTTATGCTCTCCCGGTCCTCTCGCTCAGATGTCGAGGAATCGGACGTCTTTGGCGTTCGTCTGGATGAAGTGGCGGCGCAGCTCGACGTCGTCGCCCATGAGGATGGAGCACACCTCGTCGGCCAGCGCCGCCTGCTCCACGTTGACCTGCAGGAGCGAGCGCAGCGCGGGGTTCATGGTGGTGTCCCGCAACTCCCCGAAGTCCATCTCTCCCAGACCCTTCAGCCGGTTGAACTCATGCTTGTGGTCGGGGTGCTCGGACAGGAAGGTGGCCTTGGCCGCCTCGTCCTTGAGGTAGATCTTCTCCTTGCCCACCAGCGTCGAGAACAGCGGCGGTTGGGCCACGTAGACGTAGCCGCCCTCGACCAACGGCTTCATCTGGCGGAAGAAGAACGTCAGGAGCAGGGTGCGGATGTGGCTGCCGTCCACGTCGGCGTCGGCCAGAAGGATCACCTTGTGGTAGCGGATCTTCGTCACGTCGAACTCGTCGGCCAGGCCGGCCCCGATGGCGGAGATCAGGGCCTGGATCTCGACGTTCTTCAGCATCTTGTCGATACGGGCGCGCTCGACGTTGAGGATCTTCCCCCGAATGGGGAGGATGGCCTGGACGCGCGGGTTGCGGGCGTCCTTGGCCGAGCCGCCGGCGGAGTTGCCTTCCACGATGAAGAGCTCGGACTCACGCGGGTCACGCGACGAGCAGTCGGCCAGCTTGCCCGGGAGGCCGGCCCCGTCCAACGCCGACTTGCGCCGCGTCAGGTCGCGGGCCCCCTGGGCCGCCATGCGGGCGCGCGCGGCCTGCAACGACTTCTGCACGATGCGGCTGGCCTCGGCCGGGTTCTCCTCCAGCCATTCGTTGAGCTTCTTGTTGGTCGAGCGCTCCACCAGCGAGCGGATGCTCACGTTGCCCAACTTGGCCTTCGTCTGACCCTCGAACTGCGGATCGCGCAGGCGTACCGAGATGATGGCCGTCAGGCCCTCCCGGATGTCCTCGCCCTTGAAGTTCTCCTCCTTCTCCTTGAGAAGGTTGCGCGCCCGGGCGTAGCGGTTGATGCCGTTGGTGAGCGCCTTGGAGAACCCTTCGACGTGCATCCCTCCCTCGATGGTGGAGATCCCGTTGGCGAAGGAGTGGATCGACTCGTGATAGCCGGTGTTCCACTGCAAAGCGATCTCGACCTCCTGGCCATCCTCGGATTCCTCGAAGGCGGCCACCTTGCGGAACAACGCCTCTTTGGACGCGTTGAGGTGCTTGACGAAGTCGATGATCCCGCCGGCGTACTTGAAGGTCGTCTTGGCCACCGGGACGGCGCGCTCGTCGGTGAAGCGGATCTCGAGCCCCTTGTTCAAGAACGCCATGATCTGCAGCCGCTCGGTGATCGTCTGCGAGCGGAATTCCGTCTCGTCGAAGACGGAGGCGTCCGGCCAGAAGGTGACGGTGGTGCCCGTCCGGGGCTCTCCGGTGGAACGGTCCTTGGGGGCGGGGCCGGTGGGGGCGATCTTCTTCTTGACCCGTCCACCCTTCTCGAACTCGGCCTCCCAGTGCTGGCCGTCCCGGTCGACTTCGAGGATGAGGCGGGTGGAAAGGGCGTTGACCACCGAGATCCCCACCCCGTGCAGGCCGCCGGACACCTGGTAGCCCTTGCCGCCGAACTTCCCCCCGGCATGGAGCGTCGTCATCACGATTTCGGCCGTCGAGACCTTGGGATTCTTGGGGTACGGGCCCACCGGGATACCGGCGCCGTCGTCGGCCACCCGGCAGCCCCCGTCGGCCAGGATGGTCACGTCGATGCGCGTGGCGCGGCCGGCCATGGCTTCGTCGACCGAGTTGTCGACCACTTCCCAGACCAGATGGTGCAACCCGCTCGGGCCGGTGGATCCGATGTACATCCCGGGCCGCTTGCGCACGGCCTCGAGCCCTTCCAAAACGGTGATGTCGGCCTCGCCGTACGAGACGTTTGCCGGACCGTCTACCTTTATTGCCACAGACGCGTCCTTTCAAAACGACAGTCTTCGCGGTGCGCAGCGAGCCCCCGAAATCTGCACTTCAGGGCTTTCGCTGCGGACACTCCATCCTACCCGACAGCTGTGCCATTTCGGCACCTATCAACGGTCCCCGCCGACCAATTCGCGACCAAAAATTACGGCCGCTGCACGACCACCTCGATGCGCTCGATGGTGGTGTCGCCCAGCGCACGCACCCGGGCCAGCAGGTGCGCGGACTCGAGGCGCGCCCGCGTCGCCCACGCCGGATGATCCGCCCCCACGACAAGGGTGGAATTCTGCAATCGCACCGGGCGGAGATGCCCGGCCAGCTCCGTGCCGGCCAGCTCTTCCCACCGTGAGAACACCAATTCCATCGTGAGCGGCGAAGGGGACGCCCCTAGTCGGCCCAGCACGCGCGCGATGGAGTCGCCGACCCTCTGGGGCCCGGCATCGGGCCCGCGCCGGTACCGGCGCGCCGCGCTCATTGCTCTTGTACGACCCGGGCGATGTCGACGATCTCGGCCACTTCGATCCCCGCCGGCAGCGGCGCCGCGGTGGTGAGGACGGACTGCCCGGGGGGAAGCTCCGCGATCAGGGCCCGGCTGCGGGACGGATCGAGTTCGGAGAAGACGTCGTCAAGCAGCAAAATGGGGGTGTGAGGGGTCTTGGTCATCACCAGCTGGTGCACCCCCATCCGCAGGGCGAGGGCCAGGCAGCGTTGTTCGCCCTGTGAGGCGTGGGTGCGCGCCTCCCGCCCCTCGAGCATGAGCACGAGGTCGTCACGATGCGGCCCCACCGTGTTCACCCCCCGTCGGAGATCCTCGGACCGGTGTGCCTGCAGGGCGTCGAGCAGCTCCCCCTCCCAGCTGCGCACATAGCGCTGGTCGATGACGACTCTGTCCCCGGCGCCGGCGAGGCGCCCGTACGCCGGCCCGACGAACTCGTCGAGGGCGCGGACGAGGTTCTCCCGGGCCGTGACCAGGATCTTTCCCGCGTCGTTGAGCCGTTGATCCCACACATCGAGCGTGCTGGCCACATCCGCGCTGACCCGCCCGCCCGCCTGGCGCAACAGCGCGGCGCGCTGGCGCAGCACCCGCTCGACCTCGTCGGCCGCCCGCGCGCCCTCCGCGTCGACCAGGCCCAGGGCGTCGTCGAGGAGCTCGCGCCGGATCCGGGGGCCCCCACCGACCAGGGCCAGGTCCTCCGGCGAGAAAATGGAGGTCGGGGCGGCGGCACTGAGCTCCCGCCGGCCGCTGGCCGTCTTGCGGTTGACCTGGGTACGGCTGCGGCCGACGCCGAAGATCTCGGCCTCGACCAGTGTCGGGCTGGCTCCGTGCTCGAGCTCGGCCCGGACGATGGCCCTGGCCGCACCGCCGCGCACCAGTGCTTCGCGCGGGGCACCCCGGAACGAGCGTTGCGTCCCCAGGTAGACCAACGCTTCGAGCACGCTGGTCTTCCCGGTCCCGTTGGCGCCCGTGATCACCGTCGTCCCCTCCGGGGATGGGGTGAACACGGCGGCGCCAAAGATCCGGAAGTCGACGAGCTCGAGCCGGCGCAGGCTCACCGCTGGGGGTCCGTGTTCAGGAGACCCGGACAGGCATCAGCAAATAACGAAAGTGGTCGTCTTCGGCCCCGCGCACCGTTGCCGCCCGGGAGGCGTCGGCCGACTCGAGGATCACCTCATCACCCTGCACGGCCTCGGTGCCGTCGATCAGGTACGCGGGGTTGAAGGCGATGACCAGCTCCTCTCCGGAGAAATCACCGTCGACCGACTCGGACGCGTCGCCGACCTCCTGGCTGACCACGCTCAGGTCGACGCCACCGGGGCGCATGGACAGCCGCACGGGCGTGGTGTTGTCCCGCACCAGGAGTTGCACCCGGCGCAGCGCTGCCAGGAACGACTCCTTGCCCAGGTGGAGACGGTTCGGGTAGTGGTCGGGAATGAGCTGTTTGTAATCCGGGTAGCGGCCTTCGAGTAAACGGGTGCTGATCTGCACCTTCCCCTGCCAGAAGGTGATCTCGTTGCTACTGGCCGCCACACCCACGTGCCCGTCTTTGTCGCCCTCGGCGTGGCGGGAGGGCAGACGTTGTAGTTCGGCCAGGGCGCGGGCGGGGACGAGCAGATCCTCCTCGCCGGGGAGCGCGTCGATCCCGGGGAGATCGCGCATGGCCATCCGGTACGAATCAGTGGCCACCATGCGGATGGAGCCGTCGACACGGGAGAGCAGCACGCCGGTGAGGAGCGGCCGGGCGTCGTCGTGCGACGCGGCCCGGACGACCTGGCGCACGGCCTCGGTGAGCGCTGCTTCGGGGAGCTGGGTCATCACCTCGCTCGTACGTCCCACCGCCGGGAACTCCACCACCGGATAGGTGCGCAATTTGAAGTTCGAGCGGGCCGCCGAAATCGTGATGTAGTCCTCGTCGTCGGCGAACGTCACCGCCCCGGGCTCGAGGCGGCGGACGATGTCGGTCGAGAGCCGGGCGGGAACGACACAGGTCCCGTCTTGTACGCCGATCACCTCCTCGGTGATCTGGATGGTGAGGTCGAGGTCGGTCCCGGTCACCGAAAGCACATTTCCCGAGCACGAGAGCAACAGGCCGGAGAGCACAGGTGACGAGGAGGCGCGGGCGCCGACGGCACGTCCAGCCGTGGCCAACATCTCAATGAGTGCGTCGCGCTCGGATCTGAACTTCACCGGAGCTTGTCCTTTCGGCTGTGTCCCCAGTCACTGATGAGTGCGGAGAAGAGAAATGTTGTTAGTAAAGGTAGTAAGGGCTGTGGATTGTGGACGAGTACCACCCGACCCTGGTGGGCGCCCCTTTGCCCGTCCCCATGCCGGTGTGGGCGACGGACCCCGTTCCGCCGTGGCCAAAGGCTGTAGGCGAGTACCTGGGGACGAGCGGCCACGCTATCCCCAGTGTCAGCGGTGTTGTCCACAAACTTTGCCGTTTGGGTTCTGGATGACTCACGTGCCGGCACGAACCTGCTGTATGAGCTCGGTGACCTGCTCGTAGATCTGGCGCCGTTGCTGCATCTGCCCGGTGATCTTGTCCACGGCGTGGATCACGGTCGTGTGGTCGCGGTTGCCAAACACCCGGGCGATGGCCGGATAGCTGTAGTCCGTCAGGTTGCGCACCAGGTACATGGCCACCTGACGGGCCGTGACCAGGGGCCGGGTCCGGCTGGGGCCACAGATGGCCTCGATGCTGAAGCCATAACTGACGGCGGTGGCCTCCAAAATCATCTGGGGGGTGATGCGGCGGGGCTCTCCGGCGAGGACGATGTCGGACAGCACCCGCTCGGCGTCGGCCAGGGAGATGGTCTCCTTGTTCAGCTTGGCGAACGCGCTGATGCGGGTCAGCGCGCCTTCGAGCTCCCGGATGTTGTTCTTTACATGGGTGGCGATGAACTCGAGGACGTCGTGGGGCACCTCTTGGTGCTCGCTCTCCGATTTGGACCGGAGGATGGCCAGGCGGGTTTCGAGGTCGGGCGGGCTGATCTCCGTGATGAGGCCGGAGAGGAATCGGCTGCGCAGGCGGTCCTCGAGCGACTCGATCGACTTGGGCGGACGGTCAGACGTGAGCACCATCTGTTTCGATGCGCCCTTCAGGTCGTTGTACGTGTGGAAGAACTCCTCCTGGAGGCCTTCCTTGTTCTCCATGAACTGCACGTCGTCGATGAGGAGGATGTCGCACTCGCGGTAGCGCCGCTTGAACGCCAGGGTCGTCGACGTGCGCAGGGAGTCGACGAAGTCGTTCATGAAGGTCTCGGTGGTGACGTAGAGGATCTTGCGCCGGTTGAAATTCTCGGACACGTAGTTGCCGATGGCGTGCAGGAGATGGGTTTTGCCCAGACCGCTGTCCCCGTAAATAAACAGTGGATTGTATGATCTACCAGGAGTTTCAGCTACGGCTTGGGCGGCCGCATGGGCCAGTCGGTTCGACGAGGCGGCCACGAAGGTCTCAAAGACGAACTTCGGATCGAGCTGGACGGCCTGGGTCTCGCGGCCGCCCGCCCCGTTCTGGGTGGTGGCCACCGCCGGGCCGGGTGTCTCGACCGGTGCGGGCACACCCAGGAACTCCTCGAACTCCGGCTCGGCCGACTCCGGCTCTTCGGGTTCGTGTAGTTCGAGACGCCCCCGTACCGGTGCGCCCACCTCGTTGGCCAGGGTGTCCTCAATCATGGGCAGGTAGCGCGTCTCCACCCGCTCGTGGATTATGGGGTTGGGCACCGAGAGGATGAACACCCCGTCGGCGTAGTCGACCGGTTCGATCCCGGACAGCCAGAGCTGCCAGGTGGTCTCCGAAACCTGCTCGCGCAACGATTTGGTGCACCGAGTCCACAGTTCTCCGGCCTGGCTCACCGCGTCGTCCGCTCGCCCTTCCTCCGTCCTCGGCGTCCTGGGCAATGCTGAACGGTCCTCGGTGCGGATAATTCGTCGAAGGTACACCGTGGCACATCACGCGACTAGTGGGGATTGGCCAATCGCGCCTAACATGGACGGCACTCCACTGCCAGTGGCGCAGACCACCTGGTAGCCCGACCCTTGCAACGCTCCGGCCGATGGTGCCGTACAGGCGTGGCGAAAGGCTGAATGACGTGAAGCGCACCTATCAACCCAACACCCGGAAGCGGGCCAAGACGCATGGGTTCCGCAAGCGCATGTCGACGCGCGCCGGCCGGGCCATCTTGAAGTCCCGGCGGCTCAAGGGGCGCCACCGGCTCACCGTCTGAGCTGCTCGTGCCCACCCGGACG
>Ga0182018_10003321_pt1 | contig 14626 bp, 11 predicted proteins | sample 812P2MmetaG_FD_120490 | JGI IMG/M metagenome (GOLD analysis project Ga0182018, IMG submission 120490) | Permafrost microbial communities from Stordalen Mire, Sweden - 812P2M metaG | ecosystem: Environmental > Terrestrial > Soil > Wetlands > Permafrost | place: Sweden: Stordalen | collected...
CAAGGAGTCGTCCGGCAAGCCTTTCTAGGGGCTCCGGGAGCCAGTATTACCGGCGGCCGGGTTTGTTAGGCCCAGCCGCTGACGATGAAACGCTGCGCAGCGCTTTTCCATCGGGGCGGCCGCCGAGTAAGCGCGGCGCCCTTTCTGACTTAACGATGACATGGGGTAATACGGGGAGCGCTGGGCAAAGGGTGGAACTCATTGAATTTATTGGGCGGATATATTTTCAAAATCCGTGACTTGCCGCGGCACGCCAGGCGCGCCGACCGAGATGGATGAAAATGAGCCAATTTTCCGCTACTACTCTATAAGGTCCTTAGCCTTCTCCTGGTCCTTATTTTGCCACTGCCGGGTCCCCGGTATCGCGCCCCACGATTGTCGCCGGACCGCCGCAAAGCTCTGCCGCGCCGCGCGGCATCAGGGCTCGAAAGAGCGCTCGAAACTAACCGGTGGGATCGACGCGTTCCATGGCGATTTGTCGTCAGGCGCGGAAGCCGGCTGAAAGCCGGCTGCGGGCAAGATTGCCCGCCCCACAAGATAGGCCGAGGCACAGCATTTGACGTGTACGGCATAACCGTACATACTGAAACTATGAAGGCGCCAAGGCGCCGCGGGGTCTGGCCTTTCCACGGTCAGATCTCCAGGCTGCCGATGCTATCCATCATGCGAGTCATGGCGGCCTGCATCTGGGTCATGCCGGCCTGCATCTGAGTCATGCCGGCCTGCGTTTCGCCCGCGCGTACCTGGTTCTGCTCGGCGATGACCGCCAGGGTGCGGATCTTCTCTCCGATCTCCTCGAAGCGCTTTTCGTGCATCTCCACGCTCTGCGTGAGGGCTTCGTGGCGTTCGGTCAGCCGCTCCAGGCGCTCGTCTATGGTCATGCTGTCTCCAGTATACTTGAGCGGATGCGCGCGCGTAAGGCTATGCTACCGTAAAAAGGCCGGTGGCGACCGCGGGGTGGCGGCCTGAGGCAAGACCAAATAGACGGATATTTCGTGTCTCGGCTTACTAACAATTGGGAACTGAGGGTGGTCTCAATGTGGGAGCTTAATGAACAGCGATGGTCACGCCGAGCGGCGACATTGCGTCTCCAATTATCAGTAGGATCGGGATTGCCGGACCGACGGGTGCATTGAACGGAATCAAGGCGTTGACTTGCAGCAATCCGGCGACCTCGTCCGGCGCGGCACCCGCATAGTCGACCGGCGCCTGGATGCCGCCGATCAAAACCTGCACCGAAAGCAAGGGCGAATTGCCCGCGCCTTTCGCGATGCCGCCGGTGACCCCCGGAGGCGAGGTGATGCCTGCGCCCGTGGCGAAGATCTGAATTTCCGTGCCGCGCGCGGCGGGATTGGCCGGCGCGTTGATGGAGCTGTCCTGATTGAGCACCGCGGCCTGCCCCACACCCGAAGCGGGGATGGTAAAGACCGACGGCGCGGAGGGCGCTAGCGGGACATCCCAAGACGCGGCCTGCTGGCCGTTGGAGATCACCTGGATGGTGGCATTGCCGCTGGTGGCCGCTGCAAACGGCACTATGGCGTTCAACTGATCGGGAGACACGTAGAGCAGCGGAGCGGCGGCGCCGTCAATCAAAAGCTGGACGCCGTTGAGCGTGGTGGCGAGCTTGCCGTCAGGTCCGATTTGCAGGCCCGTGGGGGCGGAACCGACGCCGGTCCCGAGAACCGTGACGATTTCGCCGGGCGCGAGCGGGCCGGGGGCTAACGAGGCCGCGTTCAGCACGGCGGACATGACTGGCGGCGGCGGGGGAGCGGCGGGGTTAAAGGTGACTTGTAGAGTTACGGGAACTGTGACGGAGCCGGTGTCCCATTGGATAACTGCGTTGCCGGTGTAGGTACCCGGCAGTGAGGGCGCATTGACGGCGACGGTTACGGTCGCGGGCGTTGCGCAGCGTCCGCTCTGGTCGCAGAGAGGCGAACTGAGAGAGGCTCCGAGCCAGGATGTATCGGCCGAGACAGAGATGAGGACCGGTGTGGCGCCGGACTGGACGGTAACAGGTTGGGTTACACCTTCGCCCGCCGGCAGAGTAAGGGACAGACTGCCGGGCATCACAGTCACCTGGGTCTGTGCCGTGGGGACTGGCAATACGTTGAGAGTCACTGGAATCAGGAGCGGGCCGGAGATGTTGGTAGAAGTGACGGTGATGGTTCCATTGTAAGTGCCGGGCGGCAGACCCGCGGGGCTGGCAAGCACGCTGATTTCGGCGGGACTAGACTCAACATCGGCCTTAAGCCAGTTGCCTCCGGAACTGGTCGCGACGGAAGCGGCAATGGAAGCGTCGAGAGGCTGGAACACTACCGATTGGGAGGGAACGGTTGCTCCAGACTCTACTATGAAAGACAGTTTTTCGGGAGAGGCATACAGGGCGGGCGGCGGCGAACCGGCAATCGACATCTCGAAGGGAATCGCGGTTTGACTCCAAGGGCTCGAAACCGTGACGGAGCCGTAGTAGTTCCCAGCCGGAAGTTGACCGGGAGTGGCGGTTACTGTCAGGGTTACCGGAGTGGCGCCAGTGAGGGGCGATACGGTGAGCCAATTGCCTCCGGAACTGGTGGCGGCGTTCGCCTGGATTTGGACCGGGTTGGTGCTGCCGGTGACAGTGAGAGGTATGCTTGCGGGGCCGCCGCCGAGCGGAATATAAAATCCGGCCGAGGTGGAAAAGCTTAACAGCGGCACGGAGGAAACCGTGAGCGACACGGGAATGGTGGATGCCTGAGTAGGCAAGCCAGCCAGGGTCGGCGGGAGGACAGGAGTCACTGTGACGGTGGCCGAGTAGTTCCCTGCCTTCAGCGAAGAGGGGCTGGCGGTTATGGTGAGGGTCGCGGGACCCGTCCCGCTGGTTGGCGCGACTGTCAGCCAGCCGTTGCCCGATGGTGAAACGGACGCCTGAAAGCCGATGTTTCCGTTATCGAGGATGACCGTGGCGGGGGCGGGAAGCGCGGTGCCTTGCTGCCAGCTCCACGAAACCGTCGAAGGGGAAATGGGGATCTGTAGCCCCTGCCCGGTCACTGGCGCGAACGGCTCGACCGAGGCATACATTTCGGGGGGCGGCGGGCCGAAGGTGTTGTCGGTGTACTCATAGACCAGCCCAAGAATTGGCGCGGAGGTCCGGATCCACAGGACGCCACTGAGTCCCAGCGCGTCGATGATGGCGTTCACGTTCATGAAGTAGAGCGTGTCTGGCGGAATGACCAGGGTCTCGAGCCCCAATAGGTTTAGAGAATCCGCATCCGCGCCTTGAAACGTGACGGTCACGGGTATCGGATTCGGATTCAGAAGCGCGTAAGCTTCGGTCGTAAGTTCTCTTTCGATCAGATCGTCGTACGCCCCGGCTACGGTGAAAGCCGCCAGCGGTAACAACGGCTGCACGCCTGTCAGGGAAGAAAAGGGCGAGGGCGGTGGGCTGGATACGCCGGGCGGCGCGGCGAAGTAATCGACCGCCTGACTGTTCGCGCCGGCCACGTGAAAGTGCTTGGCGGCAACCTGGGTTTGGCCGCCGAGGGTGACGTCGATCTCTTGCGGCGAGACGAACTGCACGGACGAAATGGCGACTCCATCCGCGGTGACCGATGTGGTGGCGTCGAAGCCGGCGCCCTGAATCCGCAGTATGGTTCCGGCCGGAAACAAACCGCTGCCCGGACTGATGCTTTCAATCGAGAGGCTGCCGCCCACGGTAAATTGCACCGGGGACGCGGTGACCGAATACGGATTCTGCAGGGGGTCCTGCCAGGTGGAGCCGGTGGGGTCCAGCGCGACCTGAACAGTGGCGCCGGGCGCGGCGGTGGCGTTGATGGGCACCGTGACGGCCAGGATGGGAAGTTCGGGAAGCTGGCCGATCCCGCCGGTTGACGAGGAGAAATGCGCGTCCACATGCTGCGCACTGACGTTGGCATAGCCGATCGCGTCACCTGTGGCGCTGAAGACAGCTACCTGGGAAATGGCGCCAAAGATGGTGGCATTGAGGTCCATGGAAATACTTCCGCTGGCGACGAGGGCGGGTGCGACGGCGAAGACTTTCAATTGCACCCAGCCGCCGGCGGGCGCGGTTTCGGTGGAAATCCGCAGGGCCAGCGGCGCCGGAGCTTGAGCATACAGGGGGAGTTGGCTCAACAGGGTCAAAAGGCCACACGCCAGGCGGCAGAAGGACACAGCCGAGCGGCGCGCCTCTACGCGAATTGGCGGGTTAAAGCTCACGGATGCAGCGAGGAGCATTTTTGGAGCCAGGGACTGGGGGTCAGTCAGACCTTCAGCGCGCTGCGGAGAACGGGACTTGCAGTCCCGCGGCAGGCGGAACGGCTCCCCACCGCCTTACGCGCGCGGCTCAGTACGCAGGGCGCGCAAATCGATGCCGAGTTGCTGGCACTTCTTGTACAAATGGCTGCGCTCGAGGCCCAGCGCCTTGGCGGTGTCGGTCATGCGTTGGTGGCGCTTAAGCTCGGCGAGGATCACTTCGCGCTCATACGCTTCGGTGCGCGCGGCGAGTGTGCCGCCACTGAGCGGCGCGCCGGAAGCCGTGGCGGCGTGGGGCAGGGCAAGACGCACGGCGGCCGCATCCACTTCGCCATCGGCGAGCAGCAGCAGGCGCTCGACCACGTTGCGCAGCTCACGCACATTGCCGGGCCATGCGTATGCGCTCAACTCCGCGATGGCTTCGGCAGACACCGGCTTCGGTTTCCAGCCGTTGATTTCGGAAACCTGCCGGGCGAAGTGATCCACCAACGCGGCGATATCTTCCCGCCGCTCGTGCAATGCCGGCAGAGCCAGCGGGTAAACGTAGATGCGGTGATACAGGTCCTGGCGAAAGGCGCCGCGCTGGACCATCTCATCCAAGTTGCGATGGGTAGCCACGACGACGCGCACATCCACCGGAATGGAGCGGTCGCCGCCGATGCGCTCGACTTGTTTCTCTTCCAGCACGCGCAGCAGCTTGGCCTGCATCACGGCGGGCATATCGCCGATTTCATCCAGAAACAGCGTGCCGCGGTGGGCCTGCTCGAACTTGCCCAAGTGCCGTGTGACGGCGCCGGTGAAGGACCCTTTCTCGTGACCGAAGAGCTCCGATTCGATCAGTTCGGCGGGCACGGCGGCGCAGTTCAAGGTGATGAAAGGACCGTCGCGGCGGGGGCTGCGATCGTGGAGCGCGCGGGCGATCAGCTCCTTACCCGTGCCGGTCTCACCCAGTATGCAGACGCGTGTCTCGCTGGCGGCCACGCGATCCACCTGCGCCATGACGCGCCGCATGGCCTCGCCGGAGTGCACGATCTCGTGCTTGCCGACGCGCTGCCGTAACTGCCGGTTCTCGTCTTCGAGGCGCCGCATGCGCAGGACGTTGTCGATGGTGAGCAGCAGCTTTTCGGTGGAGAGCGGCTTTTCCAAAAAATCGATTGCGCCCAGGCGCGTGGCGCGCACGGCCATTTCTATGTTGGCCTGGCCGGAGATCATGACCACCGGCACGGGGGCGCCCAGCGCTCTCAGATCTTCGAGCAGGGCCAGGCCGTCTTTGCCGGGCATGACCACGTCGGAAAGCACCATATCGAAGCGCTCGGTCTTGATCAGTTCGAGGGCGCGGGCGGCGTTATCGCAGACGGTGGCCTGGTGTCCGGCGAGGCGGAAAGCGCGGGAGAGGGAAGCCAGGGTATTGGCGTCGTCGTCGACTATGAGCAGTTGGGCCAATCTTTACTGTAACCGGCGGGGCGCCGCGATGTCCGGGGTTGTGCAAGATTGTGTTTTCGGGAAAGTCAGAGGGAGCGCAGGAAATTGAGAAGATGCTGCTTGTCACTCTCGCTGAGACGATCAAACTGCCGCATCACTCCATTGGCTTCCGACTTGACGCCGCGATGCTCCTGGATAGCCACAAGCAAGTCACTTGTGCGTCCATCGTGCAGGAAGAAAAGACGTTGTCCAATGCCCCACAGCGGGGCGGTGCGGAACTCATCTCCTACGGCCTCGCCCTGAGATATCCCATCCTCGAGGTTCTTGCCCATCTGGTGAAGCGCCAAATCCGAATAGAGGTTGGCCGTCTTTCCGGACAGGGCGGCCACACGAGAGTTTGGATCGGTAGTCAGGGATGGAGTGTGGCACAAATGGCAGCCGACCTGAGTAAAGAACGCTTTACCTTTCAGGATGGATGCAGATCCTCCCGGTTCTGTATCGGAAGGTTTCGGGGGAGCCAAGAAGCGCATGAAGGCGGCAAAGTGCTCGATGTCGCCGAGCACGTCGAACGGGGGGTTGGGAGTACTAATTTGATTGGGATTCGTATTGGTGCCGTCATTGGGCATCAAGACTGCAGCGTTTGGACATGCCTCTTCGCGCTCCGTTTGGAACAGCTCGTTGGTAATGCCCATTTCCACGTTGTAGGCTTCGCCGGCAAAGATGAGCAGGGATTTGTTCTGAGCCTTCCAGCCGAAGCGGGCGATGGTTCCGTCGTTGCCGTTGTTGTTGGGTTCGCCTTGGACCCGACTCTGCTGGGTGTGCGTGTTACCGGAAACGACGATATTCAATTTGCCTCTTATTTGCAGACGCTGCTTCTCAGGCGCCTCCTGCGCGAGGTTCGCCAGGATATCGGTATCGCGAATCTGCTCGATCAATCCGGCGCCGAACACCGGGGTCGGAATCCTGAAGATTTCATTTTTCTTGTTGGCCTCAAAGTCCGGCTGCGTCAGTTGGCAGGCGCCCGCGCCTGCAGCGCCCACAATGGTGAATAGATTGTGCACACCACCGTCCGGTGTGCCCGTGCTGGTTTTCTGGAATCTCACTTCGCGGGTTGGTCCGTTTTCCTTAATGAAGAAGGGCAGCGTGTTCTTAAGGCCCAGCCGCTTGATGATTTGAAACTGCGGATTGGGCTTGGCGCCCGATCCCCCTACATTGGGCTGGGCGTGACATCCCGCACAACTGTCGAAATTCATGCGCGGTCCCAAGCCATCGTTGGAGACAGTGTCTACTTGCTTGAATATGGCAGAGCCATCGTTGAAGAGCTTAAGTTCGCCGGACGTAAGGTGATCGATAGGGCTGCCGGCGTCGGCACCGGGGCGCGGCCCTGGATCATGAGCCTTGGTGGCTTGGGATTGCGCGGTTCCGCTTAGGGCGGCCAGCAGCAGGCTGGTCGCGCCGATTGACTGCAGTGTCATTTTCATGAATGCTCTCCTCTTGGCCCCACGCATGCAAAAACGGGAATACACATGGATTTCCCTTTTACGTTCCCGGATTCCAGCCAGTATACTCCCAATCGTCTCGGTTGGGGCAGTTTTTTTGTCGGTTCTCTTCGGAGCGACTCCGGCGGTCCACGAAGGGCCGTGGCTCTTCCGTGGTACGGAAAATATTACCCAGGCGGTGGCGCCTGAGGCTGCCTCGCAGTCAGGCTGCCTACATCGCTCACGCCAGATCGATGAGGAACGTGGTGCCCTTGCCGGGTTCGCTGCGCACACCGATCTTGCCTCCGTGATCGCTAATTACCGATTGCACAATCGCCAAGCCTAAGCCGGTGCCGTGAGTCTTGGTCGTATAATACGGCGTGAAAAGGCGGTCGCATTCCTCTTGCGTGAGGCCTTGACCGGTGTCGGAGACTTCCAGGCGCACGCCGCCTTCCTGCGCGGCGGTGCGAATGGTGAGCGCGCCTCCCGAGGGCATGGCGTCAATGGCGTTCAGCACCAGGTTTTGCAGGGCGCGGCCGAGTTGGCCGGGATCGGCTTGGATGGCGCGCAAATCCGCGGCGAGATCCAGGCGGAGGATCACGCCGGCCGCCTGCATCTGCGCTTCAAACAGCTTCAGGCTGCCGCGCACAAGGCCGTTCAGGTCCACGGTTTCGAGTTGCGGATGCGGCATCTTGGCGAAGTCGCTGAAGCGGCCGACGATGCCGCGCAGCTTGCCCAATTCGGCCAGCAGCGTGGCGGTGCTCTCGCGGAAGACTTCGTCGAACTGATCGGGATGCGCGGCGCGCGCGCGTTGCAGGTTCTCAACGGTGATCTGCAGCGGGAACAGGGGATTCTTCAACTCATGCGCGAGGCGGCGCGCAAGCTCGCGCCAAGCGGCCACGCGCTCGGCCTGCACCAGGCGGTCGCGCTGCTCGAGCAACTCGCGGGTCATCTGGTTGAAGGCGGCAGCCAGCGCGCCGATCTCGCCGCCGACATGCACGTCCACCTGTGTGCGCCAGTCGCCGCCGGCCACCGCGCGGGCACCGGCGGCCAGCGCTTCTACGGGACGGGTGATGCGCGCCGTGGTCCAGAAAGCGATCAGCAACGCGAGCAGAATGCCGCCCACGGCAACCAGGATTTCGACGCGGCGCAGGAAGCGCTCGAGGCCCACCTGCGCGGCGCGGGAGCTGCCTACCAGAAAAGCGCCCATCAGTTCGGCAGCTTGGGGATCTTTGGCGGGACCGATGAGCGGGATGGCGTGAAACGTCTCGGCGCTGGCCGCGTCGGCGGTCCATTGCACGGTGCGGGTAACCTCGCGGCGCTGTTTGCGCAGGGCTTCGATCAGCGGCGCGAGAGGGGCGGTCTGCGGTAGCGGCCCAGAGGAACCCACGATAGAATGCGGCTCGCGATAGAGCAGCGCGCGCATGCCGGCGGGCAGCACGAAGGACGACAGGAAATCGCGGTCGAGGGCTTCGCCTCCGATGACATACAGCTTGCTGTCACCCGCGGTGGCGACGCGCACCGAGATCAGGGCCAGCGCAGTGTCCGCGGGCAATTCCTCGCGCTTCAGGAAAGGCTCCTGCGAGTTCCAGTCGTCACGCTGTTTGACCCATTCTTCCTGGTAGAGGAAACGCGCGGGCCATTGCGCCGACGAGACGATGCTGCCACCGGCGGAGACCAGCTCGAGAAAATCCAGATTGTGGGCCGCGGCGAGCGGTTGCGCGGCATCCACAGCGGTGGAAGGATCGGCGTCCGGACGGCTGAGAGCGATCACCATGTCGCGCGTGCTGTCGGCCTCGGCGATGTCTTTGACGCGCTGGGCGATCTCGCGCTGGCGGCGGAGGTACTCCTGGTGGAATTGCGCGGAAAGGGCGGAGACGCGCTGCTCGTCGAGCCGCTCGAAGGCCCGCCGGGTGGTGGTGGAGACGATGGCGCCGACGAACGCTACGGCGACGACCACGGTGAGCGCGAAAGCGATCAACAGGCGGGTGCGAAAGGTCATGGCGCGGTCCCGGAGAGCCAGACATTGTCGAAGCGCCAATCGCCCAGTTTCGTAATTGGCGGGGGCCCATACGCGTGGACGCGGTTGGCGGCGCCGTAGAGCACGGGAAGCTGAAAGAGCGGGATCGTGCGGAAGCCTTCGAGCAGTCTTTGCTCGGATTCGTAAAGAGCCGCGGGGGATGCAGCGGGGACCGGCGCTTCCAGGCCCAGGGCTGCGGCGAGTCCGGTTAGGGCTTGTGCCGGGTCGAGCGACGCTATCCGGACTTCGACTAACCGGAGGTCCGCGCGCGGATTCTGCGGCGAGACCTGCACGGCCAATCCGGCGTCGCGCGCGTTGACGGCGACCCGTTCGGCGAGAGATCTGGCGGCGGGCATGGCGGGATCGTAAGTGAGGGTGATTGTGCGGGACGCGGGGGGCAGGGCATTGGCGAGCGAACGGGCGCGCGGCAGATCGGGCGCCGTGGGAAACGCGAAGGCGTAGCCGGAGATCCATTGCGGCAATAGCGCAGCGGTGACATCTCCCTGCTTTTGCAGGAGCACGGTGTGCATCGCGACGCGGTCGATGGAAAGGGCCAGAGCTTCCCGTAAACGGGGGTCTTCGGCACGGCCCGGCGTGAACACCATGGCGATCAGATCTACGGCGGCGGAAGACCAGATTGTCCGGCCGTGATCGGCAGCGCGGCGGAAGTCGGTGGGGCCTACTTCCACGACGTCGGCCTTGCCCAGTGCAAGATCGGCCAATTGGTCGCGCAGGCCGCGACCAAGCTGGACATCGATCGCATCCAGGAACGGACGGCCGCCCCAATAGTCCTGGTTGGCGGCGAACGTAGCGCGGTGGCCTGGTTCGAACGCAGTTCGGCGAAACGGGCCGGTGCCCAGCCAGCCGTGGTGCGCAAGTTCAAGCAGCAGATCGGGCAACGGGTGGTTCGCGTGGATGGCGATGACGGCGTCGCCGGTTGCAGCAATGGCCAGGCCGGGCAACGCGGCTTGCAGGGACACCTCTACGGCGGCGGCCGTCAGCGGAGAGCCATCCTGAAACTTGACCCCCGGCCGCAGGTTGAACTGCCAACGTTTCGCGGGGGTGTCGTGCTGCCAGGATAGAGCCAGGCAGGGCTGCGGCGTGCCCGCTTCATCGAGGCGCACGAGGGTCTCGAAAACCAGCGAGGCCAGCGGGGCGGCATCCGCCGCGGCAGGGTCGAGGGCGGCCGGGGCGGCGCGCATCTCGACGCGCAGAGTTCCGCCGTAATGCGGGCGCGTGGCGGCGCTGCACACCGCCGACGCGCTAAGAACCGCAAATGGGAGCCAGGCTATAAGCCGCATAGCGTCCGGTTTGGAGATCGCGCGAGACCGCCGTAGCGGAGTTGCCGGCGGACCACAGCGCGACAATGGGTCCGGAGAAATCGAGGGCCGGACCGGCGGGATTAGGCCTGTCGCCGCTGAGTTGGATCTCGTAAGATTGGATGGCGTCCGGCTCGCTGAGGCTGGTGGAACGGGTGGCTAGAATGCGCAAGCCGCAGGGTGTTTGGATGCCGGCGATATCGCTGCCCCACTGGTCGATGTTGGCGGCCAGTTCCCAGGAGCGTGTGTAGACCTGGGCGCGGCCGTCAGCGGCGGCAAAGATCCAGGCATCGCCCACGGGCGCGGCCGAGTAGAACGGCGGAAGGTCGCGCGCGCCTCCGGGTTCGATGTCGAGGTGGCCCTGGAAGAGGTTGCGATCGGGCGTGAAGATCGCGATGGCGCCCGGCGCGAGGAGCCAGGGATCATCCGAGTCGTGGCATTCGAGCGAGAGCTGCGGCTGCGCGCTGCCCCGGCAAATGGTTCCCGGCAGATACGCGGTGAATGTGGAATTACCGGCCGACAGCCGGCCGCGCATGTCACGAGGCCATGGGTGGGTGGCCGGAATCGGCGCGGATTGCCGGTCGCCGCCGCGGACCAGCAGCACGCGGGTGGCGTCCAGCACCAGCAGCGCATCGGCGGTTTGCGCGGCATCCAGGATGGGTTGATCCTGCTCCCACAGCAGCTTCTTTTCGAGCGTCACGCGCGGCGTTTTGTCCGGCGCGGCGGCGGTGGAGGGCGCCGGCGTACGTGGCCAGGATTCCAGCAGCACCTGGCGCTCGCCGTGGCGATCGATCTCGGCCACCAAGAGAAACTGCGTCAGGTTCTCGGAAATAGTGAGCTGGACTTCGGCCGCCGGCTGCCCCGCCGGCTTCAATTCAGACTCGAACACGCGGCGAATTTCCGCGGTTTCGCCGGCGGAAAGTGTGGATAGATTTTTCACGGTCACGGCCACGGGCACATGCGCCACGGCGTCCGCCACGGTGCGGGCCAGGTCGCGAGCGGCACCGGCCATGTCACCGCCCATATAGGGGGCGAGCAGGACGAGAATGAATGGGCTCAAGCCATCATGATCGCACGCGGCGGCTTCAGTGCGCAGAGTTTGGGAGACCTAAACCGTCGAGTTCACCACAGCCATGTAGAACCACGACAATGCGACAAGTCATGAGCGCGCGACGCAGATGCCTCGCCCCTAAAATCTTCTTAGAACGGCTGGTGAAGACGGGTGGCCGGTTGGTCAAACACGCACGGTATTACTTGGTTGCTGTTGGCCGAGAGCCATCTGACGCGGCGACTATTTGGAAGCATGGTGCGGCGGATCGATGCGCTGCCAGCACCGGTGGGGTAGAGCTTGGCGGCTGGCAGATCTAAAGTCTTGGCGAAAGAAGGAGGGGGGGACGGAAAGGTGTGCCGAGAAATCGATTGAATAAGCGCAGTTCCCTGGTTTTGGCTTACCCGGACGGCAGGGATTGGCGCTCCACGCTGACGGCGGGTTGACCGGAATTAAGATTTGTTAATAGACAGTCCCGAGCGACCGGTTTGGATGTACGCTTACAGAGAATCAGGAAGCCAAAAAATGGAAATCCTGGCTTAAGAGAGCCGAGGAAGCCAAAATGGGAATCCTCGCTGAATCGGCCCCAAGCCGCTGCTGTGCAAATCACGAAGAGGGAGACTATGACAATGATATACAAACATCCTGTTTTTGCTAGAATCGTTCTGGTAGCGGTTCTCGCGCTGGCATTTACCGCAACGTCCTGGGCCGCCGCGGGCAATTTCCTATATGCCCAGACCAAGACGACCCTAAGCTCCAGCGCTTTTCCAAATGTGCCCATTGACGGGTTGACGATCACGCTGCCCGCCGCCGCAGAGCCGTTCAACGCGGCGGTGGTCACTCTCAACATGCCGAATCTATCGCTAAGCGGGACGGGGACTGCCGGGGTGTCGGTCCTGAGCGGTCTTGATGGAGCAGAATTTGCTGGAGTCACGATTTACAACGGCTATACGTCGCTGACTATCGTTGTGAGAGTTCCGCTGAACAGCGCACCCCTGCCGATCGTGGCGGAATGGGTGTCGTACTCAGGCGCTACGATCACTACGCAGAATTTCGCGTCGATATCGGCGATTCTTGTCCACGAGGGCAGCCAATGAACTCCGTCTCATCTGGGGTGGCAGACCCGTCCGACTTGGAAGGTGCCGTCGCCGATTCCAAATCTAAACATGATTCGCTTCGCGGGAGCGTTGGCGCTCGCGCAACGTAGCAGAGCCGGGCCCTGAGCCGGTCTCGAACGCTACCGGACCCAGCGACGAGATCCTCGTCCAGGTCTGCTACATGGAGAGAACGCGGGCAGTCGCCGGCCCTAATCTGCCGCGCACGCTTCCAGGTCGTTCGCCAGGGCGCTTTCGGATTATAGTTCACCGCGTTTCGAAGGTAGGGTCTCCTCGTATTTGACCCAGCGGGCCGACACTTCGGTGTATTGCTCAGGTAGATATGACATCGCTTCGGCGGCGGAAGCATAATCCCCGTCCTGTTCGACCTCCCATCTCCGGTTGCGGGAGAATCGATAGAACACTTCAGCATCCTCGTACTTACAAATCGCCAAACCGTAGATCTCGGCTTAGGAGTATCATTCAGCTTTTGGAAAATGTGCGTGAGATGAGTCTTCGCTGTGTACCGGCTGAGGTTCAGCAGGTTGGCGACTTCCGTACTGGTGCGGCCCTCCGCCAGAAGCTGCGGGATCTCGCGCTCGCGATTGGTGAGCAACTCATCAGTGTCCTCCGTGCCGCGGCTCTATAACTGGCGCATGTAATCCTCCACCAGGATCTTACTGATCGCGCGCGCGGCCGCCAGCAGGCGGGCTTCGGCGGAATCCTTCAGCAGGTGGGCGCGCGCGCCGGCCTTCAACGCGCGGATGACATAGCTCTCGTCGTCTATGACGACCATATCCGGATTGGCCGATTCGCTGAGCGCCACGGCCTGGCGGAGGTCCGCCGCTTCGCCAACCGCCTGCAGATAAGGCTGGCGCGCCAGCAGCAGGCGCAGACCGTTGCGCATGAAGGCTGCTGCATTAGGGGCGCGAGAACAGCCTTACGCCCTTTTCGTTGTCCGGCGGTAGGACGCGGTGCAAAGCCCTCCGGCACGCCACCCTTGCGGCCACCACGGCTTTACACGATGATGCCCTTACGCACGGCGTACAATATCAGCTCGGGCACACTATGCAAATTCAACTTTTGCAGGATGTGCGTGCGATGAGTCTCCACCGTGTACAGGCTGAGGTTGAGCATGTTAGCGACATCCTTGTTAGTGCGGCCTTCCGCCAGAAGCTGCAGGATTTCGCGCTCACGATTGGTGAGCAGCTCATAAGTGTCCTCTGCGCCGCGGCTTTCTAACTGGCGCATGTAGTCTTCCACCAGGATCTTGCTGATCGCAGGGCTGAAGAAAGACTTGCCTTCGGTCAGCGCACGCACGGCCGCCAGCAGGTCGGCTTCGGCGGAATCCTTCAGCAAGTAGGCGCGCGCGCCGGCCTTCAACGCGCGGATGACATAGCTCTCGTCGGAGTGCATGCTGAGGATGGCGATGGCCGTGCGCGGCCGGTGGCTGACGATCTGGCGGGTGGCTTCGATGCCGTTCAGGTTGGGCATGCCGATGTCCATGACGACCACATCCGGATTGGCCGATTCGCTGAGCGCCACGGCCTGGCGGCCGTCCGCCGCTTCGCCGACCACCCGCAGATGGGGCTGACGCTCCAGCAGCAGGCGCAGACCGTTGCGCATGACGGTGTGGTCGTCGGCCAGCAGGATGCGAACGGGATTCAAGCGATGGCCTCCATGGCGCGCGCGGCCAAGGGGATTTCGATGCGCAATCTGGCGCCATGTCCCGGTTCGGACTGCAGGTGGAAATGGCCGCCCAGATGCGTTACCCGCTCTTCCATACCCAGCAGGCCGAGACCGCGCGTGTGCGTGCTGTCAAAGCCCTGCCCGTCGTCGAGCACGCTCAAGTGGATGCGTCCGCTTTCCTGCACCACCTGGATGCGCACACTGCGCGCAAACGCGTGCCGGGCGCAATTGTGCAAAGCTTCTTGCACCACGCGATAGATACAAGTCTTGAGATCTTCGGGCAAGTCGTCGGCGACCGTCTCCGCATC
>Ga0182018_10003322_pt1 | contig 14626 bp, 9 predicted proteins | sample 812P2MmetaG_FD_120490 | JGI IMG/M metagenome (GOLD analysis project Ga0182018, IMG submission 120490) | Permafrost microbial communities from Stordalen Mire, Sweden - 812P2M metaG | ecosystem: Environmental > Terrestrial > Soil > Wetlands > Permafrost | place: Sweden: Stordalen | collected...
CGCGCCCGAGCAACGACGGTATGGAGGAGCGACGGAGCAAGTTGAGCACCGAACTGCGCGGGGTGTCCGACGACGTCGAAGTCTCGACCCTGAACTTCTCGGCCCAGGCCACCAGCGGGCGGAAGAGCAAGAAGTTGGTCCCGACGACCAGGATGATCATGACCACGATGCCGATGAGCACCTTGGGGACTGAGCCTTCTTTGACCGCCGCCCCCATGTAACTGCCTATGCCGGGCAAGTCGATCGGCTGCCCCTTCCCATGGATAAAGACGGTCACCGCCTCCGAGGCGGTAAGGAAGAACCATCCGCCACCCATGGACATCATGGCGTTCCACACCAGCCCGATCATGCTGGAGGGCACATCGAGCTTCCAGAAGCGCTGCCACTTCGTCAAGCGGTACATACGCGCCGCTTCGTCCAGCTCGATCGGCTGCGTGATCAGCGAGTGGTAGAAGCTGAACGTCATGTTCCACGCCTGTGAAGTGAAGATGACGAAGATAGATGCCGCCTCGAGGCCGAGGAGGCTGTTGGGGAAGAGTTTTAAGAAAAAGGTGAGCGCGACAGGGAGGAAGACGAGGATGGGTATGGACTGGAGGATGTCGAGAATCGGGACCAGGACTTTTTGGGCACGCTGGAGTCTCGCGGCCGCGGCCCCGTAGACGAACGTGAAAAGCGTCGAAAGGGCCAAGGCAATGAACATGCGCGTGAGCGAGCGCAGCGCGTAGTACGGCAAATTGCTCAGGTTCGTGGAGATCCGCTCGGTGGAATGGCCGGGAGTGAAGTTCACGGTCAGCGATCGCCCCAAGCGCACGCCGATGTAGAGGATGGCGAGCAGCAACGCGCCGACGAGGATGTCCGCTGAGCTCAGAGTCGGCCGGCGCAGCACCGCCCGGACTGGAATGGACCGCCTCATCGCCACCTCTGCTCACCTCCTCGTGGGCGACCGCGTGCGGTCCCAGTTGCCTCAGGTATTGGCGGTCAGCACCGGAGAGTGGCTTCCGCACCGGGCAGCCTAAGCCTGGGGAACCTGTGCCGGGAAGCCCGGAGGCGGTTGCCTCGCCGCGTGGTGGCGGCAATCGATCCCGCCGGCGAGACGACGAAGTGGCGGCCTAGGTGGAGGACGATATGGGTGGCAGCAGGGTGTCGATGGAAACGGCACCCGAAGGTTTGGGCACTTGCACGTGCTCTCCCCAGCGAGAGAACTTCACTATCTCACCCGCCGCCGATTTGCCACTGCCGCTGGACTCGACGGCTTCCACGGGGAGCGGCTTACCCTTGACCGGCACGAAGAGTGTCAACCGACCCTGGCCGCCCGGTGCGACCCCGGAGATGCTCCGGACCAGTCGCCCGTGCACCGTCAGCTGCTTGCCCGCGAGCAAGGGGCCCGAGGGCCTCACGTTCACGAGCGCGCCGGAGAGCGTCAGGTTCCCCGTGAGCGCGTGGTACCCCGAGTCGCTGGGCTCTAGGGAGATCCAACGCCCGGCGAGGAGGGTCCCCGTGGATGTCGGGAAGCCGAAGTAGGAAACAACGGCCTGGCGATTGCCCGAGATGTAGGCCACTCCGCCCAACAAGAGCACGGAGGCCCGTTCCTTGCCGATGGCCACGGTCTGGAGCCCCGAGTCCCGCCCGGAGTCCTGAACGACCTCACCGGTGCTGCGACCGGTCACGAACTGGACGGTGATCCGCACTGATCCCGCGTTGGTCGCCGCGGCCATCGCCGCCTTGAGCGCGTGGCTCTCGGCCGTCGAGCTGCCCAGGGCATTGGCAGCCTCACCCCCGCCGGACACGCCCGCGGTCAGGAACGGGGCAAGCGCCAACCCGAGGATTGCCGATCTGCCAATGCGCTGGTGCAGCCGGCCAACGTTCAGGCGGCGACGCTCCGAGAACGGCGGCGGCGCACGACGGCGAGGAGCGACGCCGCACCCAACACGCACGCGCCCGCGACCGGAAGCATGAGCGATTGCGGAGCCTCCGGCGTGCTCGCCCCTGGGAAGACCGGCGCCCAGTTGGGCGCCTCGTCGGTGGAAAAGTTCGGTGTGATGTCCTTCGCCGTGCTCATCATGCTCGCACTGTCAGAGAACGATACATCGTAGGTCGACACGTTCTGGCTGTTGGGTCCGGGCACGTCGTAGGCCACCTCGTTGCCCTGCGGCGAGAAGACCGGGTTCTCGGTGGCGGCGTTGGTCCCGTTGACTTTGGGGCACACCTGCTGGCCGGTCGGAGTGAGGGGCGAGCCTGCCCAGATCTGGAAGACGGGTGTCACCGCCGACCCCGGCTGATCGGTCATGGTGTAGATCTGTGTCCCGGCACACGGTCCCCCCGATGCGCCGGGCGTGGGGCGATCCGACTGGAACACGATCTCTTGCACCGCGGGCAACCCGGTCACGGTGGGCGCGAAGTCCGGCTTGGAGTCATTGCTCGCGCCGTCGCCGTCGGCGGCCGAAAGGTTGACCGGAGGTGTGGAAGGTGTCGCAAGGTTGTACTCATAGATCTGTTGGGGTCCACCGGTCGCCTGACGGACGGAGAGGATCTCATTCGCGTTCGACGGGTCGAAGACGGGCTCGGTGTCGATGAACCCCGTGGGCGACGAGAACACCGGGGTGGCGGGCGACGACGGGGTGTTCACGTTCTCGATGTAGAGCTGCGGGTTCCCGCCCGGCAAAGTGCGCTGGAAGATGATGGTTCCTTGCTGGCCAGGTGCGGCGGGCGCCCACGACGGGTAGTCGTCGACACCGACGTTCGGCGGGTATGAAACATCGACCGCAGTCGAGGGCGAGGTCAGAGACTCGGTGTAAAGCTGGAACGCCCCCGAGCCACCGCCGCGATTGCTGGCGAACACCACTTCGGATCCGTCGGGCGAGACGAAGGCGTGCTGATCCGTATTCCCATTGCAATCGACCTGGGTGCTCGCGCCACCACCAGGTGGCACCGCGAACAACTCACTGCTGGTGAACGGGGCGCACGGGGAGATGCCCGACTCCGTGCTCTGGTACACGATCGAACCATTCGATCCGGGAAAGGCTGCGGAGGCCAAACCCGTCACCGTCAGCACGACCCCGGACCCAAGCGCAACGACGCCCACGATCCCACCAAGGACGCGCCGAATACCGGACGCGGTCCTACCACTACGACCCAACGTCACCTTGAAACCCTTCCTTCCGGCCTGAGCCCTTCCGAGAACGGACAGCCTTCGGTCCCCGTGTCGTCGACCTCCGAGAGGGCGGAAAATCGGCCGCCGAGAGTATTCCTTGTGGGGACAATTCCCCTGGTAACTCCCATTTGCAAGTGTCCTGGAGCGCCGCCGGTATGTCAACGGTGGCACCGATATGTCACACGACCATGGCCGTCCGTTCACGCACCCCCTGCCACGTCCGGCCACGAGCCGGTGACACGGAGTACGCGCGCGCAAGGAGGAGCCTCAACGCGTCACGCGGGCCCGACGAACTCGTCAACTGTGTTCACGTTCCCATCCACCAACCGTCACCTCCCGGACGTGAACTACCCACGCTCCCGTCGGGACGGCGCGCCGTTTTCGAGCAGTGGACACCCCTCTGCGCGAAAGCGAGGACGGCTCTCGGTTTTAGCTTCCGGGCTGGATTGCGATGGGTGGGCAGGCTACCTCCTCGAGGTACAAGAAGACACCGACCATGTAGGCCCCGTTGTTGGTGTTGATGGCCAGCTGCAACGGAAATGCCTCGTAACTCATGGGTGCCGTGGCGTTGCGGAGCAGTTCCTCGACCCTCTGCGCCGCCAGCATCGACACGAGGTCGCCACTCTCCGACGACTCGAAGTAGCGATAGTCGACGGCCTGACAGACCTGCCCGTCGAAGGTCTCCGGGAACACCGGCAGCGTCGTGGGCGGACTGGTGGGAGTGGTGGTCGTCGTCGGGGCGGCAGATGTGGAGGTCGTTGTCGCGGGCGGTGGCGGAGACGTCGAAGTCGTCGTCGGGGGGGCAGATGTGGAGGTCGTTGTCGTGGGCGGTGGCGGAGACGTCGAAGTCGTCGTCGAGGCCGGGGAGGTCGTACCCGTCGTCGAGGACGCACCAAGGTCGGCGATGAACGCCACCAAGGAGCTCGGGAAGAGACCGTCGGTGATCTGTGAGTTGTCCCCCGAAGGATCGAAGTTGAAGTAGCTCTCGAAGAGCACGTCGTTCGAGGGATCCTTCATCCACGAGGTGAAGTCGTTGATGTAGAGCGGGTCGTCGCCCAGGCCGTGGCCGTCGGAGCGGATGGTGAGGCCCCACTCGGTGATGGCGAGGGGCTTGCCCTGGGCGGCGGCGAAGGAGTGGGCGTCGTCGAGGCCAGGGAGGCTGGTCTCGTTCCACTCGTTCGCCGGGTTCTGCGGCGTCACCCAGGTCTGGTCGTAGTCGTCGAGGCCGATGACATCGACGTAGGCGTTGCCCGGATAGGCGAGCGTCACGTCGTAGGGAGCCTCGTTGAAAGCCTGGGCGTCCGGGTTCCAGACGAACTTGAAGTTCTGGCCGGACACCGAGCGCATGGCGGTGACGATCTGGTCGAAGTAGGCGGCGTAGCTGGCCTCAGCGCCCGCAGAGGTGGCCGACCAGGCGTACCAGCCACCGTCGAACTCCCAGCCGAGCCGCAAGTAGGCGTTGCCATCGCCGGCGGCCACCAGGGTCTGGGCCAAGGTGACGAAGTAGCTGTTGTAGGCCCCGGTCGCCCCGGCGGCAAGCGTGCCCACGGCAGTGCCGGAGGAGTCCGTAGGGATCATCGGCACACCCAGGGAGAGCGTGTAGCCACTCCCCTGCCAGGGGCCGGTCAGCCACGAGAGGCTCCCCCCCGCCCCGTCCATGCCCGACCAGCCGCCGTCGGAGGGCAGGTAGTCCGAAGCGATGGTCGGCGACGTGTCCGTCACCAAACCAAAGGCCGCCACTCCCGCGGGATTGGCCGCGCCCACGTAAACACCCTCGAGCAAGTTCGGCGGTGCGGAGGTGGTCGACAACAGCGATGCGGTGACGGCCTCAATGCCGTGCGCGCCGACCGCGGTCAGTGCCGCAAGCCCGACCACTGCGACAACCGCCATCGCCATGCGGCAAACCTGCCGAAACGAGCCGGCACCGAGTGCGCGGAGCGATACGTCACTGCCGGGCGGCGTCGGCGATTTCGGCTCCGACTTCTCGGACCGCCGGCGAACGGCGCCTTCGGCGCCAACGTTGTTGCGCTCCCACGCGATCTTGATCGGAATGACCTTGTAGGGCTGCTCCGCCGCCACCGGGTCACTACCTTCGATGGCGCCGCTCCGCACCAGATGGGTCGGCACGCCTCGCGACATCCACCGGGCGTCGTAGCGCCCATAAGGATCCGTGTACCAACCCTCGATGGATCTTTCCATCTCTTTTCAGTGGCCTCTCTCATACGGATCTGACCGCCAACCGAATGATCGTGGCAAGCACGACCCCCTCGGTTTGCTCAGCATAGGCAGTCACCTCGCGCCCAGACCAAGCATGACGGATGGGGGTGACCTAATGGTGATCGATGCGTGAACGACTGATTACCTCGACCTCAAAGCGAGGTGAGAATCGTGGCGATTAGATGCTGGCGGGAAGAAAGGCCACGAGACTCGAGAAGAGCAGATAGAACCCTGCCACCCAGATGGGCACCAGGATGAACCACCTCGCCGAAGTGCCGAACCAGACGGCAAAGAGGCGATTGCTGAGGGCAAGGAGCAGCAGAGCGCCAGCTTCGAGGATGATGACAGGCAATGACGACAAGTTCCAGCTGGCCGTGGCCGGATCGACGAGGTGATAGGCGGTTGGCTTGGCCTTAGTCACCGCAGGTTTCGCATGACCTGGTTCCTTGAGCTCCCCGACCACGATGAGGCGCTGCGAAGACGAATACTCCGGGTTGCACGTGGTGAGTGTGATCCGGTTGTCACCGAAATCGTAGAGGACGGACACGTCACTCGGAGATACCGGGAATGGTGGCTGTGCCACCAGGTACGTAAGTCGCTGGCCAGACAGCGTCGTGAGGTAGATAGGGTCTCCTACGGCCAGTTGGCCCAGACTGTTGAACGGAGCACCGTTCGTCGTGCGATGGCCGGCGATGGCGACGTTGCCCGCTTGGCCCGGCATGGCCGATCCGATGTAGTGGCCCGGGCCCTCAGCGAGGTCTCCTTCGGCGGTCCCCGAGACCACCACCTCATCGAGGCCGATGGCGGGAACTGCAATGCGCGCCACGGGCGATCCTTCCGGCGGCGACGGGACGACGGCACTGGCTGCTATGAGCGCGGGGACGGATGAGCCTTTCGCCGTGTCCTTGTGCGCGCGTACCGACGCGTTGAAGGCGGAGTTCAGCTGCGTTTGCGCGTGATGCTGCGATATTGCGGTTCCCCAGAGCTGCCAGGCCACGAAGAGGAGGAGCACGGCACCGATATTGCGGATCCACGTGAAGGCGGTGACCAGAGAATAGTGGGCTCTGAACTGGCCTTTTATCGGCGCATCGGACGGCGGCGTGTCAGCGTCAGGGAGGGCGGCTGGCGCCACGACGTCTGGGAGTGCGGCCTGAGGCGCCGCCGGTACGACCACCCGAGACGGCACAGAGGGGGCCGGCGGCGGCGCTTGTGCCGCTAGGGGCTGCTCGTATGCGACCGCGGGCGCGAACGACAAGTCGACGCGATGCTGTGCAGACGGCAGGTCAGGCGGTGGGCGTTGTGCGGGCGCAACCTCGCGCTGGGGAACCATCGGACCGAACAGCTCGTCCGTCCCGCCCGAGAGGTCGCGCGCCGTGATGAAAGCTTCAGCGACGATGCTGCCTATTGCCTGCTCAGCAGAGAGTGCACCTTCGCCCTTGCTCCAGATCGAGGTCCAGTCGACTTCGGGAACCCCGGAGTGAGGTTGGCGCCGGGCTGCGATCACCATGCCCCGAGCGACCATCTGCTCAATGAAGTTACGGCACAGATCGGGCGTCCTCAGCGGGTGCAGCAATGGACGATTGCGCGCTCCCCGCTGCTCCACGGGAGCGTCGTCCTCGGTGACAACGGGCATGCCGGTGACTCAGGTCAGGGATCCGTGGGACAGGACACTGGCACCCCGGCTCGCCTGGGCACGTATAAATTCGCGCGCGTACGCAATCAGGAAGTTGCGATTATCGATCAGGATCTGTCCCGGAGAGTCGATGGCGTCGGCAACGGTCCTGGCTCCGGACTGCTGCCCCTCGGTCGGGGCAATCAGCCCGTGCTGGTTCTGGACGTAGAGCACGATCCGTTCGTACACCGTGGCGCCGGCGCGCACGACCGGCACGATCCAGTACACGATGGTCCAGCTCCCGTATTCCTCGGATGTGTAGGCAAGTGTCTGTCCCGTGATGCCACCACCAAGAGCCACCGTCGAGACATTGGAGAGCGAGTAGCCATGGAACTGATAGCACTGCTCGACGCCATATGCTGAAAAGCTTTCGAGTTGCGAGCTGTCGATGACGTCGGCGATCACATCGGTGCTCGCGTGCAGATCGCCTCCGTGGCGCGGGTAGAGCTCGTAGCGGTCCCAAATGGAGCCATCCCCAAAGAGGGGTTCCGCCCAGTCATAGGTGGTCTCGTAGCGGCTTACCCAGCCAACGGGGGATACGGGATCGTTGATGTACGAGGCGAGCTTGCTCTCTCCGGCCACATTGGCCACGAGATTGTACGACTGCAGTCCAACGTCGGTGACACCGACGAGGATGCCGAGGATCAGGGTGATCGAAACCGCCAGGTACACCTTTGGTACGGCAATGACCGGTCTGTTCGAACCCTGCGTAGTGCGCGCTGGGGCATCGGTGGCCATCGATGTGGGCTTGTCTCGAGCGATGTCGAGATGGAGTCGCATTGGCTTCATGCACAGGATCATGATCGCCACTCCGATTGAGAAGGTCACGAGCCCGATGAAGGGGTGGAGAACGTCGATGGCGAAGTGCTCCCCATATTGACGGCCTGTCCAGAAGATCAGGGTGATCCGGCCCAGGTTGATGGTCCAGAGCAAAACCAGCCCGCCGAAAAGCCACAGCACCTTTCGCACGATTGGCCCACGGACAGTGGCAGCAAAAGCGGTGCCCACCAGGAGGAACCCGACCACGCTGCTCACCCCGGAGCAGGCGGACACCACGCTGAGGGTGAACGGCTTCCCGTCGTGCACGACCGTGAACACGCCACCGTTGAGATTGCCCACCAGGGTGGCTATGTGGGTGACCCGCACGATTTTGTTCATGGCGATCAGGGCTGCCGTGGTGAACGCGTTGAGAACGCTGAGGAGCACCGTGGTGTAGGGGTACGGCCACGCCAGGATCAGAAAGCCGACGGCCAATTTCTGGCGCCACAGCACCCTCAGCCCGAAGATGAGCGAGACCGCGCCAGCCACGAAGAAAGGCAGCGTGAGGAGGTCGATCCTCCAGATCCAAAACATGGCGGAGAACTTCGACGGCAGCAGGTAGTTGACCAGGAGTGCAGCCACCATCAGCGGGATCCCGACGATGTAGTCCGTCTGCCGGTCGTGTATGGAGGGCTCGGGTCGTGCCGGGTTGCTGTGCACGGCAGCGAGTATCAGCGAGATGATGGGCACAAGACTGACGTAGGCCAGAGGGGTGTTGAGGTCGGCCAATTGCAACAGCGTGGTCAACGAGTAGCTGTACGCGATGAAGACGGTGCTGAGCAACGAGGCAACTTGGATGGTCGACCGTGTCTTGGGCTGTGCATTCACCCAGGCGGACTGCGCCTGGAACTGCCATCTCCTGAGCGTGGAAATGGCCGGATGCGGATGACCGGTAATCGCTCGTGTGATCGCGCTCATTTATCCGAACACTCCATGAACGTAGTCGGCGGTACGTGGATCAATCGGGTCGTTGAACACTTCTTCGGTCGGCCCTGCTTCAACGATGTGCCCGGGTTGACCCTCTCCGTCTACGAGGAAGAGGGCGCAATTGTGGGACACCCGCTGCGCTTGCTGCATGTTATGCGTCACAATGACGATTGTGATGTCGCCACTGAGCTCTTTGATGGTTCCTTCGATCACACTGGTGGAGATGGGGTCAAGGGCTGAACACGGCTCGTCCATCAGCAGCACCCGCGGCCGAACGGCCAGGGACCGGGCAATGCACAGTCGCTGCAGCTGACCTCCGGACAGCGCCGCCCCCGATTCGTTGAGCCGGTTACGAGTTTCGCGCCAGAGCCCCGCACGCTCCAGGCACTCGCGGACCAACGCGTCGGGATTGGGCACCTTTATCCCCGACAGGCGGAGGCCGGAAAGGACATTTTGCGCGATGGTCATCGACGGGAACGGGTTGGGCCGCTGGAACACCATGCCGATGCGCAGCCGGGTTTGGGTGACCGGGACCGCCCGGCCATAGATGTCGACATCGTCCAGCTTGACCGACCCCGCGAGGGCAGCGCTGGGCACGAGCTCGTGCATCCGGTTGAGGATCCGCAGGAAAGTCGACTTCCCGCACCCTGACGGCCCGATGAGGGCCGTCACCTTCCGCGGCTCCATTACCAGGCTGACCCGCTCGAGGACCTTGTTGGAGCCGAACCATGCACTGACGTTCGAAGCGGTGAGCTGCGCCGGTGAGTTGGCCGGCGCCGATAAGGGCGTCGGGGGCATGACCGGCGCCGGGGGCGGCATTGGCGCAGGGGTGGCAGTCACGTCCGGTGGTCCCCACAGACCGTGCTGGTCCACAGCAGTCACGTCACGACCGGAAGCAACGTCATACCCGTCATGCCCTTCTCAGGCGCTTTCGCAGCTGGCGCAGTCCCATCTCACCGACCAGGAAGAGGAGGAATCCTAGAGCAACCACCGGCACCGGGTTTAGGCCGGTGAAAGCCAGGTCGCTCGGAGACCCGCCGTCGTTGCCGGTGGTTGAGTTGCCCGTCGTCACGGCGGAGGTGGTCGTGGTGGTGCATGGCGCGGTTGTCGTGGTCGTCGTGGGGGACGACGTCGTGGTGGTCGACGTCGGGCTCGAGGACGTCGTCGTGGACGTCGGGCTCGAGGATGTCGTAGTGGACGGAGACGTGGACGTGGTCGTCGAAGTGGGCGAGCTCGACGACGTCGTCGTTGTGGTCGTCGGGCTCGTGGACGTGGTCGTCGAAGTGGGGCTCGATGACGTGGTCGTAGAACTGGGGCTCGAGGACGTCGTCGTCGACGAGTCCGAAGTCGTCGTGGTGGACGTCGGGCTCGAGGACGTCGTTGTTGACGTGGGGCTCGAGGACGTTGTCGACGTCGTCGAACTCGGGCTCGAGGATGTCGTCGTGGTGGAGCTCCCCGTATTAGATGGCGCAAGGGTCGTCGTCGTGGGACAACCCGCAGCGGTCGTCGTGGTCGTTGTGGACGGCGACGTGGACGTGGACGACCCAGACGTGGTCGTCGTGGTCGAGGGGCTGCACGTAGGAGCCGTCGTCGACGTCGTTGTGTCCGAAGTCGACGTCGTGGACGTTGTCGAGTCCGCAGCCGTTGTCGTGGTTGTCGTCGGGGAGGTCGACGTCGTCGTGGTTGTCGGGCTCGTCGACGTGGTCGTCGAAGTTGGGCTTGAGGACGTGGTCGTCGAAGTGGGGCTCGATGACGTCGACGATGTCGTCGAAGAGCTGGACGTCGGACTCGTTGTTGTAGTGGTCGTCGCGCACTCCGTCGTGGAGGTCGTCGACGCGCTGTCGTCGGCATCTGCCGCCGCCTCGACGTCGAGTTGCTGGGCAACCTGCAGACCGGCAGTCACCATGGCGGTGGTGGCAGGAGCGGCCCCCAGTGCTGCAATGTCACTTTGGCCCTCGGTTCCCAGAGCAAACCGTATAAATTGCGCAAGCGCGATTGCCTTGTCCTGGGGGAGCCCGTTCGTGGGCACCACGAGGTAGCTCTCCAACATCAAATAGTTGTTGTACGCGGCGGCGTCACTCCCAGTGGCGTTGAATGTGACCAGATTGTTCGTCGTCGGGTCAGTAGTGGAAGCCAGCGTGGCGTCGTTCTCCGCGGCCTGCGCCGCCGCAGTCGAGGGGGCTACGTAGTCACCGGCGGCGTTCTGGATAGCAGCAGTGGGCAAATTCCAGGACACGCCGAGCGGGGCGCCCGTCCACACTGCATCGACAGGCATGATGGCCCCGAGCTGAATTTGTGCAGCAATATTGCTGGGGGCACCTGAAATCGCGTTCAGTGCAATGAGCTTGCCTACGGTTGCCTGGTCCCCGCCAGGGAACTCAGTATGGTTGTAGGGCCAGAGCTCGCTCGGCCCAGTGGACGTGGTGGACACTTGATTGGTGGCCTTGAGCGTCGTCAGTTCGGCTCCAAAGCTGTTCGTTGAGGCCGTCGTGCTGTCGAGCAACGACTCGAGCGCAGAGTTCTCCATGGTCGGATCTTCATTCCCCCATAGCGCAAAGGGAAGCGCAGCAGCAGACGTGGAGCCTACCAACGTCGTTGTCGTGACGGTGGGGCTGGAGGTACTGGTGGTAGTGGGGCTCGATGTACTGGTGGTCGTAGTGGACGAAGACGTGGGGACAGTGCAGCTGATCTGCGGATCACCCCAGCCGGAATACTGCGGCGAGCCGTAGATGCCGTCAAGCTCGGCGAGGTTCAGCGGGATGTGCTGACAGAAATCGTCTGGAGTTATAGTTCCGGTGCCGCTTGTGAAGTTCGCATTTGGCACGAGGGTCATAAGGGCGACCGGCGAAGCAGCAAAGGGAACATAGGCAAACGATCGCCCGTCGGCGGTCGCGGTAGCCGCTTCCGCGGAGGTTAGCTTTCGCTCGGAAACCGCAAAATCCGCCGCGAACGTACCCGGTGCGGTGCCGACAAAGTCGGCTATTGCTTGGTCGAGGGTGACATTCGTGTAAGAACCGATGTCTGGGCTTAGCTGGGCCCCGTCATCTTTGATCAGGCTGAGCATGACGGGGGTCATGGCGTCGCCGCCCTCACCTGTCAATGTTCCGGGAACGCCGCTGTCCCCGTGGGCGTTCCCGGACTCTTCCACCAGTCCGATGCTTATGGCCAGCAGTGAGGCCATCACCGCGAGAGCGGCGTGTCGTGTGATCGATCGACGTCTCACTTCGCCGCTCCACGCCGCATGGCGAGCACTCGTCGACGGCCGAAGGCGCCTAGTAAGAGAAGGGTTGCCCCGAGGATAGTGAGCGGCACCGGATCCCCCCCCGTGTTCGGCATCGCCCCCGTCGCGGCGAGCGAAACCGAAGGATCGGCACCGCCCGCGGTACTGCCGCCCGTCGTGCTGCCCCCCGCGGTGCTGCCCCCCGCGGTGCCGCCGCCGGTGGTGCCGGCGCCGGCGGCGCCCCCCGTACTCGAAGCACTTCCCAGCGCGGCAGCGATGCTGTTCGACGACGTGCTCACCCCCTTCCCAGCCGTTGTGGTGGAGCCCTTGCCGGCAGTCGTCGCCGTGCTACCGGGCGCGGACGTCGCCGTACTCCCCGACGACGACGGAGCGACGGCCGTCCCCTTCGTTGTCCCCCCGTTTGCCGACGGTGGAGGGGCGGTGGAGGTCACGACCCCGCAGGTTGGGGTCGTCTGTCCCGCCTGCACTTCTTCCGGAGTGAGGTCCCCGCACGAGTACGCCTGTTGCTCTGCTGCGGTGGGAGCCACCGCTCCGGGGACATTCTTCTGTACTGCGTTCACCCCGTACTGCTCGAGCGAAAGACCCAGGCTGGCGTAGCCAAAGGACGGTGCCAGCTGTTGGCCCAGCGTGAGCACGTAGTCCACGAACTGGCTCAGCGTTTCTCCTTTCGCCGCCGGCCAACCGGTGGTCGGCGTGAGCAAGTAGCTGTAGGTCGAGGGGTTGTAGACGTTCGGTCCTGTTCCGTTGAAGTTCAGTTGGTGCGTGCCATTGGGGAGCTGGGAGGCGTAGGCCAACGCCGAGGAGACGTCGTAGACGGGCGTCGGGCCTGTGTAATCCCCCGAAGCGTTCTGAACCAGCGCGACGTTCTTCGTAGGATCGGTACCGTTGAAGCCCAGATCCTTGGCGTACTGCACCTGCACGGGGCCAATCGCCCCTGCGTTGTCCGCTACGTCGCCGGCCACAGCGGTAGTGGAGGTGGTGTCCAACCCTCCTTTGGGACTCGGCCAGTTCGACTCGGGGGACGTGGCGCTCAACGGCACCCCATCACTCGGGCCTCCTGACTGCGCCTCCTGCGCCGCAACGAAGCTCGCCCACAAGGATGGCTGCTCGTCAATGCACCACTCTTCGAGTACGTAGTTCGTCCCCGCCGAGTCGCTCTCGGTAACCGGCTGGACGACCAGGTTGGGAAGGGTCACTCCAGGATTATCGGCAGCGAGGAGGGAGCTGTCCCAGTTCGTGATCCCACCCGTGAGGAGTGCACAAGCGGTGTAACTGGTGAGCTGTAGGCGCTTGGTCAGTCCCGGCAGGTTGTACATGAACGCGATTCCGCCGGCAGTGACGGGAATAAAATTGAAGGGAAAGCTCGGCGGGGTCGCGTCCGAGTTCCCCACATAGCCGATGTCACTGACCGCCCAGTCAGTGGTTTGGTTGGTGAACTCGTAGCGTCCGGTTCCCGAGTTGGTGGACGCATACTGAATTGCCAGGTTGTACGGAGTGGTCGTGACGTGTTCGACCCAGGTTTCGATTGCCGGTGCGGCAAACGACGAGCCAGTACCGCTCAGCGGTGCACCGTTGGCTGCCACTGCCCCAGACGCCGGGAGCGGTGGGGCCAGGCTGGGGATCAGTAACGTAAGCGCAATGGCGACGCAGGTAGCGGTTGCCCTTGCCTTCTTGCTGTTCCAATTGCGTCGGCTGGACACACGGCTGGCGTTCCGCATTGTTCGTTGCTCCTTGGTTTTGCTCGATGGCGATTCTTGAACGGGCTTCGTCACTGTTCGTTTCCTTGGGCGAGTCTCTTACGCGCTGCAAACAGCCTTCGCCACCGACTGGGCCCTGGTTTCTTTGACCCGATCAGGCGCGCCAGGAAGAAGAGGAAGACGACGACGAGGACAAGCACGAACGACACCCCCCAGGCCTCCCTGGTCGAGTTCACTCCCGGCTGCTGAATCATCTGGTAGATGCGGAAGGGCAGGTCATCCTGTTTGCCGCTGAAGGGATTCCAGTTGTAATTCGGGTTTCCCCCCGTGTTCAAAAATACCGGAGCCGTCTCCCCGGCAACGCGGGCTATGCCCAGGATCATCGCCGTCACCAACCCGATGCGTGCGGTGGGCAGCGTGACCCGCAGTTCGGATCGCCATTGCGGAGAGCCGAGGGCAAGCGCAGCCTCCCTGAGCGACCCGGGCACAATGGAGATGACTTCCTGGGCGGCACGGGTCACGATGGGAAGCATCATCACGGACAGAGCCAGAGCGGCCGCGAAACCCGTCTGGCCTGTTTCCTTCTGCGGCCTTACCCAAAGGAGATACACATAGATGCCCGGGATGATGGCCGGAGCACCTGACATGGCATCGACAACGTTGCTCACCAGCCTTGCAAACACGTTTCGGTTGTTGACCAGGTACGTGGCGGTCAGTATGCCCAGGGGGACGCTGAACAGGGTGGCCAGTCCCACCTGCTCCATAGTGCCCACAATGGGCGCCCCCGCACCTACGGCGGTTACGGGTGCATTGGCCTGGAACCGAGCGAAGTCCTTGAGGAAGAAACCCGGAAAATGGGCGACAACCACAGGACCACCCTTGAAGACGACAAACCAGATCAC
>Ga0182018_10003323_pt1 | contig 14622 bp, 11 predicted proteins | sample 812P2MmetaG_FD_120490 | JGI IMG/M metagenome (GOLD analysis project Ga0182018, IMG submission 120490) | Permafrost microbial communities from Stordalen Mire, Sweden - 812P2M metaG | ecosystem: Environmental > Terrestrial > Soil > Wetlands > Permafrost | place: Sweden: Stordalen | collected...
CGCCGACAAACAAAAAACCGCCGGCGGCCACATAATTCGTCAACGCCGCAACTTCGCCGTTGTCAATCGCCTCCGACCCCAGGCTGATGAGTATGGGATATTTGGGTGAACCGTCGGTGTTCGTCAGCACTCCGGCTAGAATATTGGAATCGCCCACGACTGTGTAAGCCGTCCCGTCGGAACGCATGGCTTCCTTGACGGCATCCGGCATCACGAAGTAATGCCACTGGTTGATATACCACTGGTTCCCGGTGTAACCCGAACCCGCGAGCGTCGCACCCGACGCCGGGATGGATTCCAGCGCGCGTGTGAATTCCGAATCATGGATGGCCACGACCGGTTGAATGCCTTGCCCCTTGACCAATCCGCAAGCCCATACCGCAAATAAAAATGCTGCAATACAACGTTTCACAAGTAAATGGAGTTTTCACCCCTGTCCAACATCAGGACAGAGATTAACATACCTGCGTCAAAAAGCAAAGTAATTGTGATTAATTACCCTGAATTTATGTGTTTGAACTTGAAATCGTCATTTTTACAACTGAAAACAAACTGAAAATGCAGCGCAACTATTTCGGCGGATACTCACGACAGCCACGCCGACAGCAGCCGCCCGAAAAAGCCCGCCTCGCAACCCGCCACAAATCCCTCCACCAACGACTTCATTCACTGCGCACAAAGGCTTAACGTGCGGCGTTCACAAAGGAATCATTCAAAAATTCTTGCCAACTTCCGCCACTTTCATTATAAGCAAGTTGATTGAAGACAGTTAATCAGCCTGCGGTTTTTTTCCGGTTGCAGTGACGTAAAAAATGTCTCTTCTTCTCAAGCAGTGGCTCTTTGCCATCGTGATGCTGATGGTCACGGGCGTTGTTGCCAGCGAATCGCCGTCTCCGAAAATCAAACTGCTCATCGTCGAGGGCGTCAGCAACCACGACTGGCGGCATCGGTTGGCATTGGTGAAGGAAATCCTCGCGCGCGACGGCTCGTTTGACGTGGATGTGTCCATCACGCCGTCCGTTGCAGGCGATCCGGCGTGGGACAAGTGGCGGCCCGATTTCTCAAAATATGACGTGGTGTTGTCCGGTTACAACAATCTCGGCGGCAAACCGGGCTGGCCGGCGGAGGTGGAGCGGTCGTTTGAAAATTTTGTCCGCAACGGCGGCGGCTTCTACGTTTATCACGAGGCGAACAATTCCTTTGCCGAGTGGCCGGAATACAACCGCATGATCGGCCTCGGCTGGCGCAAGGCAAATTTCGGCACGGCGATTGTCGTGCGTCCAGACGAGTCGCTGCAATTCATCCCGCCAGGCGAAGGCACGAACACCAGTCACGGCGCGCGGTCGGATGTGATCGTGCATCAATTGGGCGAGCATCCGATTCATCGCGGACTGCCGCGTGCGTGGATGGCGGCGGATATCGAAGTCTATCGCTACGCGCGCGGGCCGGCGACCAATCTGACTGTGCTGGCCTACGCAAAGGACATGAAGACGCAACTTCAATTTCCCATCGAGTGGACGGTGCAATACGGCAAAGGCCGCGTCTTCGTCTCGACTTACGGCCACGTCTGGGCGGATCAAGCCGACCCGAAAGGGATGCACTGCGCGGCGTTTCAGGCCATCATGGTGCGCGCGCTGAAATGGCTGGCCGGTCGTGATCTCGGCGACGTGTGTCCGGCGGATTTTCCAAAGGCAGACGCGATTTCACTGCGGCCATGACTGCGAGGCGGCATCACGCTGCTCCCGATCGAACGAGTCGGTGAAGTGCCGGTGGAATTTATCGCATAACTCGCGCTGACGAGATTATTGGTGAAGGCGGAAAACGCGCCGGAACTGGCGAAAGCCAACTATTGATCACCGGCACTTGGACAGAAAGGACAGGTTTATTTGCCCGGCGTCACCGAGGATGAAGATGATTCGGTCGTATTTCTAAATCGAACCGGCAAGCCCGTATTCGTTACCGGCCAATGCTCATCCGCTCGGCGACCCAGTTGAAATCCGCCAGTTGATTTGCCGGAACGTCAATGGGCAATCCGGCCGCCTCCGGCTGCGACGGAGGCTTGGTGGCGGAAAATTGCCAGTGATGAACTTCCGCGTGACCGTCGGCAAAGGAAAAGCTGCCCGCGCCATTATGATAGGAGGCTGGCAGGCGTGTCCACTCATCTTCGGCATAAGCCAGCGAGCTATACGGGGACGAAGACGTAGTCGCGTTCACAATGTTCAAAAAATTGCCGTCCGTGATGCTGTCGGGGTGTTCATCCAGAAAAACAAAGATGTCAGAGGGCCGGGTAATGGTGGTCAGTTTCAAAAACTGGACGTAGCCGGGGTTGTTGACATTGTAACCCGGCGTGGAAAGACTTCCGGCGTCTCCCACCGATGCGTTCATTGAATAACTTCGCACGCGAAACTGCCAGCCTGCATTTTTTTGAATCGAGCTAAGGACATCGTCGGAAGGACAATGATAAATGGCCGCTGCCCGGCTGGTGTAAGAACCCAGCGCCGCTTCGGTGAGCAGCGCGGCGTTGGTGTTGTCCGGCGTCAAATTCCAATCCAGAGTCCCTGCGGCCCAATTGTTCATGTTGGTGCTGGCGGCGGGGCTGCCGAGGTTGTAGGCCAGCCGGTCCTCGTGCTCGTTTGCATACATCAACCAGCCCAGCGCCAGTTGCTTTGCGTTGTCCAGACAAATGATCGTTTGCGCCCTGGCTTTGGCTTTGGCGAGCGTCGGCAGAAGCAAACTGGCCAGAATCGCAATGATCGCAATCACCACCAGCAATTCAATCAGGGTAAATCCGCTCCATTTCACCCTGTTCACCAGCGGTGATTTTGTGGTGGCGAATTGTTTCGTCATGGTCAAATTCCTGTCAACAGATAATGCAAAGGCTCAACCAGCCTTTTACAACAGCTTCCTTGCCGTGTCAAACCTTTGTTACGTGTCATTTTTTGGCAAAATCACGACGATGTTCTCCGGCTTCAACGCATCAGATTTGCCGCCACACCGCAAACAGCCGGCGCCAATTCTGGATTTTGCCCTTGCGGTTCAAGTTATTCTGGCGGATTTTCTGGCGTAAGAAAATCCAAGCCATGAGGCAAGGAAACAACCATGCATCTGCCGCGTGGCTGCGCATTGTCGCGTTGGGCGCAGCCATCGCTCTGTTGGCCAGCATCACCGTGCTGGATTGGCGGTCAAGTCAGGAGGCGGCAACCGAGGCGGTTTGGGTGGATCATTCCCATCAAGTCATTGACGTGTTGGATGAGATGCTTGAACAATTGACCGCCATGCAAACCGGCCACCGGGGATACGCCTTGACCCACGAAAAGGATTTTCTGCAACCTTTCCTTGAGGCGACTAACAAAATGCCAGGCCTTGTCTCTTCGCTGCGGGAACTGACGCGGGACGATCCCGTTGAACGCGAACAATTGAACCGTCTGGAGCCGCTGGTCGCCCGGCACATCGAAATTAACCTCAGTCAGATCGAGGCACTCGTCAAGGGCGACCCGAACGCGCCCGACTTGGTCTTCAGGCGCACGCTCAAACAGAGCCTGGACAACGTCAGCGCCGCCATCGGGGAAATGGTTAGTCAAGAGAACCGTCTGCTGGGCCAGAGGCGGAATGCACTGAAACGCACCACACGCATCGTGCAACTGGTGAATGTCGGCAGCACGCTGGCAAGCGCTGCTTTGATTCTTGGCGTGTTTGCCGCTCTGTGGCGCGAGAACGCGCGCCGCCGTCAGGTTGAAGCCGAGTTGCGACAGGCGCAGGATGAACTTGAGGAGCGTGTGCGGCTGCGAACCGCCTCCCTGCGCGAGAGCGAGGGGCGCTTCCACTCGCTCGTCGAACAGACCATGGACGGCATCTTCGTGAGCGATGCGCGCGGAAATTACATTGACGTCAACACCGCCGGCTGTGAAATGCTGGGCTACTCGCGCGAAGAACTGCTCACGCTCAACATCGCAAATGTGATCATGCCGGGGGAGATCGCCCGCCTCGCACCCGAGGTGGCGCGTTTTGCCGATGGCGAAGTGATGACAAGTGAGTGGCTCTTTCGGCGCAAGAACGGCTCTTCGTTCTCTGGCGAAGTTCGTGGCCGGCGGCTTCCTGACGGGAGGCTTCAAGCCATCCTGCGCGACGTGACCGAACGCAAGCAAACGGAACGAAAAATTCTCGAGGCTGGTGAGAGCGAGATGCAACGGATCGGACGCGACCTGCACGATGGCGTGGGCCAGCAATTGACCGCCCTGTCACTTTACACCAACAATTTGCAGCAAGACGTGCAAGCCCAGGTGCCGCAACTCGCCGGGCCGTTCAAGAAAATCTTAAATGAACTCCGTGAAATCATCCGGCAAATCCGCGTGCTCTCGCACGGGCTTTCCCCGGTTTCGCTTGAAGACAACGGTTTGGTGGAAACATTGCGCAAGCTGGCCGATGACACCCGTTCCGCAGCCAAAATAGATTGCCAGTTTGAAGATTCCACCTCGACCACAATCAATGACCCGCATCTGGCCGCCCAGCTTTACCGCATTGCCCAAGAAGCGGTGACCAATGCGCTCAAGCACAGTGGCGCGCGTAAAATCCACATCGCACTTCAGGCGTCGCCCACGCGTTTGGAACTCAAAGTGAGCGACGACGGACGGGGTTTCTCGCCGACAGTTTCAAAGAGCGCCGGTTTGGGACTGCGCGCCATGAAATATCGAGCCGACCTCATCGGCGCGGCTTTGCAAATTGATTCCGCTCCAGGCAAAGGAACTCAAATCACCTGCACCATCCACAAATAAAAAACTGAAATCATGACCTCCAGCACTTCGCATCGCCCCGTTACGCCAGCATCCAGGACGGATTGCCAACAGATCCTGATTCTGGACGACCATCCCATGATGCGGGTAGGTCTCGCGCAACTCATCAACAAACAACCGGACATGGAAGTCTGTGGCGAGGCGGGAAGTCCGGCGGAGGCAATGGATCAAATCCCCAAACACCACCCGGACCTCATCGTGGCCGACATCACCATGAAAGGCGGCAGCGGTCTTGAGTTCATCAAAAACGTCCTGGCTGCTCACGGGGACGTACGCATACTGGTGGTTTCCATGCACGACGAATCCGTTTATGCCGAGCGGGCTTTGCGCGCCGGCGCGTGCGGCTACATCATGAAGGAGGAGAGCGCGGAATATCTCGTCACCGCGATTCAACGGGTGCTGGACGGCGGAATCTACTTGAGCGAAACCATGTCGGCCCGGCTGCTCAAAAGCATTGCCAACCCGAAGTCGCGCAGTTCCCATTCACCGCTCCAGAAACTCACAGACCGGGAGTTCGAGATTTTCCAGCTCATCGGCCGGGGCAAAACCACGGGAGAAATCGCGGGACAACTTCACATCAGCCCCAGGACCGTGGACGTGCATCGCGGCCAGATCAAGGAGAAGCTGCATCTGAAGAGCGGCACGGCGCTGGTTCACCATGCCGTACTGTGGATCGAAACTGAAGGTCACAGCCTTTAGTCTCGATCCAAGGCTGTTCCAGCCCCGCTTTCGACTAAAGAAATTCCCTAGTTAAAACCGCCATGAATCTTTATGGCGAAAGCTGGTTTTCGCCGATGTTTTATTGGAGCAAGGCGGTTTAGATTGAATGTGCATGGGTGCAATAAGAAACACCCATCGTTTTCCAACGACGAGCCGTTTTGCATGATAATTTTTACGGGGATTGTTTTTGTGGTTGGATTGATTTTAATTTTCCGAAAGAGAAAGATTAAATTAGACCGCTGACAAAAAAGTTTTTGATCAAACATTTACCGGGCGCAGAACGCTTTTTTTGGTGTGGTTTTTGGGGTCGCATATCCCACCATTGTTTAGGCATCTGCCGCCCGGTTACTTTTTATCCGCGCACGTCGTCGCTAAAGTTTTTTGCCGGCGGCCGGTTGCTCATGAAAAGGTTTGCCTGCCCGGTAGAGATTCAAAAGTTGATTGCTGATGTCCGCTAATCGTGGGTTGCCTGCATCAGTTGCCAATTTTACCGTCATTTCACCAGTGGTGATCGCCTCGGGGAAACGTCCCGCCTCCGCGTAAGCCGCCGCCAGTGTGCCAGTCATGCCAGCCCGTTTGAACGCCGTTAACTGGCAGGCCCGTTCCGCGCAACGAACCGCCTCCGCGCCGTTGCGCAACTTGTCGTCCGAAGATGTGGCGAGCAGCCAGGCCAGATTGTTCAGCGGCCCCGGCAAGTTGGGGCTGACCAATAACACCTTTCGAAATTGATCCGCCGCCTGACGGGCATCGCCGGTTTGATAGAACAATGCCGCCAGACTCAAGCGAGTTTGGATATCCGACTTTGGGCTCAAGCAAAGCACCATCTGCAGATGGAAGATGGCCTCCCGGTTTCTTCCCTGCCGGATCAAAGCGTCTGCGAAGCGCCTGTGCGCCAGCGGGTCATCAGGCTTGAGTTTGATCGCAGCCAGAAAATGCGGTTCCGCCTCGGCAAATTTTCCGTTTATAGCCAGCGCCTGGCCAAGGTTCGAGTGCGCGGCGGCGTTGTTGGGATTGTGTTGCACGGCGGCTGCAAAATGGTCCATGGCCCCGGAGTAATCGTTTCTTTTCGCCAGAATGACTCCGAGATCATTATGTGCTTCGTCAGCCGCCGGATTTTTTGCGAGGGTGTCGCGCAGCAGATTTTCTTCCGTGGCGAATACCCGCGCGCGTTCAAAGGCCAAAACTGACAACGCCAGCAAAATGACGACAGCCATGCTTCGGAAAACGTTCTTTGGCAAGAGTGAGGCCAGCCCCGCCGCGACCAGCGCCACCGGCGCGATCAATGGCAGGTATTGGAGGTGATCCGAAACCTGCCATTTTGTAAGAAATTGCGAATCGAAGAAACCGAGCGCCGGGAACAAAGTGACGGCGAAGCATCCCAATCCGAACAGCATGTGTCGGCCCCAACTCCGGCGGAAGCGCCAGCACAAAATAAAAACACCGCACAGAACAACAGCCGGCAGATATGCCGCCATTGTCTTCTCATCAATTTTCCAGTGCGGATAAATCAGGTTCAGGTTCAGCGGAAGAAGTGCTTTGCCCAGATAAAACCAGAACACATTTCCCGCGATTGCCAGGCGTTCCAGAAAACTTTCCGGCGGCAGCGTCTCTCCGGCGCTGACCAACGCCTGATGTTTTTGAAACCAGACCGACATCAATCCAAAGGCCAGCGCCAGTACAAAGTGCGGACTGGTATGCAGCAAATCCCGTCGGGTGATCCGGCCACGCTGCCACGCCGCACAGCCCAGTAATACCACCGGCAGCATGACCGTGGAAGTTTTGCCCATCAGCGCCAGCATGAAGGCCATCAGCGAAATTACATACCACTGTGTCCCGTTGCCGTTTGGACGTTGGCTGGATGCCTGTTCTTTTTTCGCGGGATACAATGAGCAGCTTTCGTAATGAAGATATGTCCAGAAGCTCAAAAGGAAGAATGGTAATGAAAGCGTGTTTTTGAGTTCGGCAATCCGCGCGACCGAGTTCACGCCGACCGGATGAATTGCAAACATCGCCCCCGCCAGCCACGCGCCCGGAATTTTCAGCCGCGCCAGCAAACGCCACACCAGCACCGCGCTCAAGGCTTGCAGCGCCATGCTCACCGCATGATAACCGCCGGGATTTTTCCCCCACGCCTGCCATTCCAGCCAGAAAACAAACGTGGACAATGTGAAGTCCGTCTGGAACCAGATGGTGCGCGGCGTGAATTCCCCGTTCACAAGGGGATTGTCAGCCTCGACCAGTCGCGAGTCGTCCATCAAAAAATTTCCCGGCAGAATCGGACGATAGACGATGAGCACCAGCGTGAAGATAAGCAACACACCCAATGCGAGACGGGCTTTGCCTCCGGACACTTCGAACGCATGAAAAGGCGAAGCCCGCGCTTTTTCCAAAAAATTGCCAATTCGACCGGGGCGGCCGGGCAACGATCGCGCATCTTCTGCCGGCGGGTTGGAGGGTTCCGCATCATCAATTTTAACCATCATGTCGGCGGGGGAAATTGGCAAAATCCTGGTTTTACAGCAAAGATTCGCAAGGGTTTGCCTGGGCAATTTTTTTGGATCAAAAATGAAATCTGCGAAATGCACGGGCACGACTTTACACTGTTGGCGCGTAACACGCGAATATGTTTTCTGATCGGAGGAAAAACAGGGCAGGGGACGCACCGGGCTTCAACCTTGCCGCTGGCGTTTGAACACCTATAATTTCCGCGTGCTCGACATCAAATTGATTCGCGACAAGCCCGACTTTGTGCGCCAGCGTCTCGCCACCCGCGGGGCAGGGGACGATGCCAAAATCGATGAATTGCTCAAACTGGACGAGCAGCGGCGGAAAATTCTCGCGGAAGTCGAATCGCTCAAAGCACAGCGCAATCGGGTAAGCAAGGAAATCGGCGAAGCTCTTGCGGCGATAAAATTTGCCGAAAAGCAAATCCAAAAAAATCCCGATCGTAGCCATAGTTCGTTGGCTATTACAAAATGGAAGCCAGAAGAAGTTGAACAAAAAAAAGTCGAGATGAGGAAAATCGGTGACCGAATCTCTGATTTAGAAAACCAGGCCGCAAACAGCGAATCAGCACGTGGCACATTCATGCTGCAATTGCCAAATCTGCCGCACGAATCGGTCGAAATCGGAAAGTCTACCGAGGATAATCCGGTTGTCCGAACTTTTGGTGAGAAAACAAATTTCGCCTTCAAGCCCAAGTCACACGTCGAACTTTGCGAATCGCTCCAACTGGTGGATTTCGCGCGCGGCGCAAAACTTTCCGGCAGCGGATTTTTGCTCTACACAAACTGGGGCGCACGGCTGGAACGAGCCTTGATTCAGTTTCTACTGGATTTGCACGTCACGCATCACGGTTACACAGAAGTTTCGCCGCCGTTCCTCGTGAACAAGGATTGCATGATTGGGGTTGGGCAATTTCCCAAGTCTCTCGATCAAGCCTATGCAGTGCGTGAGGGCTTGGATGACGGCACGCTGGGCAATTTGTTTTTAGTGCCGACTGCGGAGTCGCCCGTGGCGAATATTCATCGCGAAGAAATTTTGGCCGAAAAACTATTGCCAATTTTCTATTGTGCTTACAGCCCGTGCTTCCGGGCGGAAGCCGGAGCGGCGGGTGTCGGCACGCGCGGCATGATTCGCGTGCATCAGTTTGACAAGGTTGAACTGATAAAAATCGTGAAGCCGGAAAATGGTTATGACGAATTGGAAAAACTTGTGGCAAACGCGGAAAAAGTTTTGCAACTGCTCGGCCTGCATTATCGCGTGATATTGCTTTGCACCGGCGACATGGGTTTCACGAGCGCGAAAACCTACGACATCGAAGTCTGGGCGCCGGGGCAGGGGAGTTATCTCGAAGTTTCGAGCTGCTCGAACTGCGAGGATTTTCAAGCGCGCCGGATGAACCTGCGTTTCAAGACCGAAAGCGGCGAAAATAAATTTCCGCACATCCTGAACGGCAGCGGCACGGCGCTGGCGCGCTTGTTTGTCGCGCTGATTGAAACACATCAGCAGGCCGACGGCAGCGTGAACATTCCCGCGCCGTTGCAACCGTATTTGAAAACGGAGCGAATCACTGCGTAGTTCGTTGAACCAGTTTTTCATGCGATGAAAATCTTGCTCGCCAGCAGCGAAGTCCATCCGTTCTCCAAAACCGGCGGGCTGGCCGACATGGTGGGCGCGCTGGGCAAGGCGCTCGCGCGCGACGGCCATGAGGCGCGCATCGTCACGCCGTTGTATCGCGGTTTGCGGGAAAAATTTCCCGCCATGCGTCGCGTGGACTGGCAATTCAATTTGCCGCTCGGTGACAAGTGGATTCAAGCCGGGCTGTGTTCGCTTGACTTGGAAACAGGGCTGACGGTTTATTTCGTTGATCATCCGGGGTTTTTTGACCGCGCCGGGTTTTATCTGGAGGAAAATGTCAGCTACACGGACAACGCCGATCGGTTTATTTTTTTCTCAAAATGCGTCGCGCATCTTGCGCGCTATCTGGCGTGGCGGCCGGACCTGGTTCACGTTCACGACTGGCAGGTTGGCCTAGTGCCGGCGTTGATCCGGCAGCAGCAGCGCGAAGGGTGGGGGAATCCGCCGCCGACCTGCCTGACCATTCACAATCTGGCGTATCAAGGCGTTTTTCCGGCGGAGACATTTGATCTCACAAATTTATCCAGGGATTTCTTCACACCGGAAGGCGCGGAGTTTTACAAACATTTGAACTGCCTCAAGGCCGGCATCGCCTTTGCCGATGCCATCACCACCGTCAGCCCGCGTTATGCGCGCGAAATCACGACGGAGGAATTCGGCTGCGGGTTGGACGGATTTTTGCGCAAACGGCGCGACCGGCTTTTTGGAATTCTCAACGGCGTGGATTACGAGGTGTGGAACACGACAAACAATCCCGTGTTGAAAAAGCCGTATTCGGCGGCACGGCTGGCTGGCAAAAAAGCCAGCAAGACTGAATTGCAACGGGAACTCGCCCTGCCTCTGGCGGAAAAAATCCCGTTGTTTGGCACGATCTCGCGGCTGGCGGAGCAAAAAGGCGTGGACATCCAGCTCGGCGCGCTGGCGGAAATGTTGAGCGCCGACATGCAGTTCGTTTTGCTCGGCAGCGGTTCGCCGGCGTTTGAACGCGGTTACCTGGAACTCGCGCGGCGGTTTCCGAACCAGGTCGCCGTGTGCCTCGGTTACGATGAAATGCTGGCGCATCGTATCGAGGCGGCGTGCGATTTTTTCCTGATGCCGTCGCGTTTCGAGCCGAGCGGCCTGAACCAGATGTATAGTTTGCGTTACGGCGCGATTCCGATTGTCCGCGCCACCGGCGGCCTCGACGACAGCGTGATTGACTTCACGCAAGACCCAAAACGCGCCAACGGAATCAAATTTCAGGAATACTCCGCGCGCGCCCTGGCCAAGGCGATTCGCAAGGCGCTGGCGCTTTACGAAAGACCGGAATTGCTGCGACGTTTCCGGCAAAACGCGATGAAGGCGGATTTTTCCTGGGAACAAACCATCGAGGAGTATCTGAAGGTCTACGAACTTGCCGGCTTGCTTCAGCGCTGAACCAGGTTGGCGAACCGACGGGCGCGCTCCAGCACATTGGCGCTGGCACGATCAATCTGCGACGGTGCGTTCCATAAGATGTAAAATTCAAGATCCGTCGGCCCGCGTTTATGACTTTTTAGAAACTCGTCCAAGCGCGGCTGCATGATTCCCTGTGCGGCGGCAAGCGCGGCCTGCTCATCTTGCGCATCTCCGCCCGGCCAAAGTTCACGGCTGATTTGGAAACGGGAAATTTCGCCTGCTGGGCCCACAGCCAGATCGTCATTGCCGCTCTCGATCATCGAAAGCGCCGGCCATCGATCCATCGCCGGAGCTGAAACCACAAAGCAAAAAAAGAGTGCAACCAGACAAATTCGCATCATGTTTCATTGCAAGCATTCCACAGGCCGAAGAAACTGGACGGTTTAATTAAATATAACAAACATTGTATAGCTATAATTATTAAGAACAACAAGCAAAGGTTGTTTTTGGTTAATCGTGTGTTTTGTTGAAGATTCCCATCATTTTCCGCGTGACGAGTCGTGGTAAAATTCGTTCCAACTGAATCACGAATTTATTTTGAAGACCCGGAACGGCGATCACTTTGCCCTGCCGAAATGCGCGGTGTCCAAAACGCGCGACGGTTTCAGCCGACATTTTGGACGTTGTGATTTTTCGTTCCTTGCCACCGCGCGCGACTTTGCCGAAATTGCTTTCCGTCGAACCCGGACACAAGTTGCTCACCGTCACCCCGGTTCCAGAAAGTTCCTCGGCCAGCGCTTCGCTGAACGACAGAACAAACGCCTTGGTTGCGTAGTAGACCGCCATGTTTGGGCCGGGTATGAATCCGGCGACCGAGCCGACGTTCAGCACGCCGCCGCGCCGCCGCTGAATCATGCCCGGCAGGAATAATCCCGTCAGTCCGGTCAGCGCCGCGATGTTGACCTGGATAATTTCAAGCTGGCGCTGGAGCGGCAAATCCGCAAATGCGCCTTGAAGGCCGAATCCGGCGTTGTTCACCAGAACATCAACCGCGATGCCGGATTTTTGCAATCCGTCAAAAATCTGTTTGGGAGTTTCCGGCAGGGAAAGATCGGCGGTCAGAACAATTGCTTGAATTACGTGGGCGCGGCGCAATTCATCGGCAAGCGATTCAAGCGCGGCGGCGCTTCGCGCGACCAGCACGAGCCGGCATTTGTCCGCCGCAAAGCATTTCGCCAGTTCCAAGCCGATTCCTGAAGACGCGCCGGTGATCAAAGCCGTCTCGCTGTTCGCCGTGCTCATTTTGGCGCATTATTGATTTCCCCACCCGAAACGGCTGGTGATCGGCCAATAGACGAAGAAGGATTTGCCGATGACGCTGGTTTCGGGAAAGTCGCCCCAATACCGCGAGTCCAGACTGTTCATCGTATTGTCGCCCATCACCATGATGTGCCCGGCGGGAATTTGATAGGTGGCAGATGTGTCCGGGAAAAATGGCATTTGTGGCTGACTGACGTGTCCGGAATAAGTGCTTTCCGCCGGCGGAAGCTTGGGATCAAAAGAGTAAATGTTCTCAAAGTGCGGCGTGGACGCATCCAGCCGCTGGCCGTCAATCACAAGGTGCCGGTCGCCGCCAATCTGGATTTTTTCGCCGCCCAGCCCGACGAGGCGTTTGATGTAGAACTGGTCCGGCGGAATGCTCCAGTAAGGCGGATTCTCCCGGCGCTCTTCAGGAATGCCTTTGGTTTCAAAGACAATGATCTCGCCGCGCTGCGGTTTGCGGAAATTGTAAGTGAACCGGTCCACGAACAAATGATCTCCGGCGCGCATCCGTAAATTCACGACGTCGTCTCCCTTGTGATAAAAATGGCCGCCTTCGCCCATTGTCAAACGCGCGCGATATTGCAACGGGTCCATTCCAGAAGGAGCTTCGCCGTAATCCGGCGGAAACCACATCGTCTGCTCGACGCCGCCAATCGAAATCGTCTGCTTGATGTTGAAGATCAGAAACCGCGTCATTGAGCCGATGGAATCTATCGTCCCGTCCGCAGGCGCGGCGACGTGAACATAAGAAACTCCGGCGAACCATTGTTTAACCCGCTCCCAGCCGGCCGGCATTTCAAAATTCTTGTCGCCGAGCAAATTTTGCGATGTGACGCCGAACAGCGTCGGCTGCATTGAGCCGGTGGGAATCTTGAACGGCTGCAAAAAAAACGTGCGGACGCCCATCGCCACGGCGAGCGCGACCAGAAGCACTTCTACATTTTCACGGTAAGTGGCGTGCGGATAAGTCTTGATCCATTTCTCGGCGGCGAATTGAAGTTCCTCCGCCTTGATCCTAATCTTGCCTGTGTTCGCGTCTTCGGCAATCGCCGTGTTCAGTTCGTCAATTTTGACTCGCACCGCGCTGACGGCCTGCGGCGAAAGAATGTCGCGCTGCGCGGAAAGCAGACGCCACACGTGCTTCCGATACGCGCAAGCGTCGCGCACGGCTTTGGAAATGAACCAGCGTAAAATCATAAAAATTACTTGAAAGACTTTGACACCAATTTTGACACCAATTTCACGGATTTACACAAATTTAATTCGCAGCACAATATCCACAATGCGTGTGAATGAAAGACAATTCCCCTCCCCTGCCCTTGACAAATTCGCCGATGATTGCCGCTGACGTGCGTTATTCCACGACGAGTTTTCAGGATTTCAATTTGCTATCGCGAAAACTTGTATTAAAGCTATGGGCCGATGCCGGACTCTGTAAAGAAAGTCAGCGACTTTTCCACCACCAATTGGAGTGTGGTGTTGGAAGCGGGACGGACGGATGTTGCACGAGCCGCCATTGCCTTGGAACGGCTTTGCCGCAGATACTGGCATCCCATTTATGTATTTGTTCGACGGCGCGGCTCCAACCATCACGAAGCGGAAGATTTGACACAGGCCTTCTTTGCCTATCTGCTCGAAAAGGAAACACTGAAAGCGGTTGACAGGCGGAAGGGAAAATTCCGCTCGTTCCTGCTGGCTTCGTTGACAAATTTTCTGATCAACGAATGGGACAGGCGGCAGACTTTGAAAAGCGGCGGCCAGCGCGAAATCATTTCTTTGGATGAAATAGCCGCCGAGAAGCTTTACGGTCAGGAACCCGTCGAACATTTCAGCCCGGAAAAACTCTTCGAGCGGCGCTGGGCGATCACCATCATCGAACAGGTTCTCGCGAGGCTGAAAAATGAATATGTGGCGGTGGGCAAGGCGAAACTGTTCATCAAACTTGAAGCCGGACTTACCGGCGAAGTGACTCCGGGTTTGTATGCGGATTGGTCCACCACATTGAACATGAACGAAGGCGCGGTCAAAGTGGCGCTCCATCGTTTGCGGCGGCGGTTTGGCGAGTTGCTTCGGAGCGAAGTCGCCTACACGGTTGCCGACCCTGCGGAAGTGGCGGAAGAAATCCGGCACTTGCTCGCGGCCATCTCAAATTATTGACACCTGTATAAGTAATGTCCTAATCTCTGGGGTGCTGGAAGCAACCTATGAGACCCCACGGCACTCCGAATGAATTGGAACAACGCCGGCGACGAGCCTTGGCGTTGTTGGAACA